>Ga0137374_10007127_pt1 | contig 13306 bp, 13 predicted proteins | sample SagtaG_20_FD_104811 | JGI IMG/M metagenome (GOLD analysis project Ga0137374, IMG submission 104811) | Vadose zone soil microbial communities from Sagehorn Ranch, Mendocino, California, USA - Sage1_R_100_16 metaG | ecosystem: Environmental > Terrestrial > Soil > Vadose zone | place: USA...
CGAGCAGCGCTTCGAGTTGTGCGCGGCAACTCCGTTCGCGCATGTCTTCTACCGGGGAGGGCTCACATGTCCATCAGTGCGCATCTCAAGCGACCAGCCATCCTGGCCGCCGCGTTCATCGCGATCCTCGCTTTCGTGGTCGCCGGCGCTCAAACGGCCTCGTCGGCCCCCGGCCAGGTGGTTCGGGTCGATGTCACTGGCGCGGTGTTCACCTGCGCAGACGGCTCGTACACCGTCACCAGCGGCGACGCGCTGTCCCTCTTCCATATGTCGACCGACCAGAATGGCGGCATCCACGTCACGGGCACCATCGCGCCCAGGAACGTGACGCTCAGCTTCAGCGGTGACAACAACACCTACAGTCTCGCCGGCGCCGCCTGGTTCGGCGGGAACCTCACGGACGCCGGGAGCGAGTTCACCGACACCGAGCACTTCCAGATTCTGGGACCCTCCGGCGGCGTTGTGGACAACGTCTCGATCGTCTCGCACGTGAGGTTGACCGCCAGCGGTGACGTCGTGGTCGAGTTCGAGAAGAACACAGGCACTTGCGTGCCTCCCGAAGACTGACACCGATCACACCGCAGGACGCATCAGCCCGGCGCACCGTGCCGGGCTGCTGCGCGATTGCACGACGGGCCTTCTACAGCGTTTGAGGTTCTGACGGCGTACGACGTCAGCGGCGGCGCCAGGGTGGGGTGGTGTCGGAGTCCGCGTGCTGAAGTGCCTGCGAGATGGCTTCGCCGATTTCGGCCAACTGGTGGACCTGCTCGGGGGTGAGGGCGTCGAAGACGGCTTGGCGTACGGCGGCGACATGGCCCGGGGCCGCTTTGGCGAGAAGGGCGACACCTTCGTCGGTCAGTTCGGCGACCTGGCCGCGCTTGTCGGTGGGGTGATCGCGGCGTACGACGTACCCGGCCTGCTCGAGGCGCGACACGGCATGGGTGAGCCGGCTGCGCGTGATCTTCATCCGCTCGGCCAGCTGCGACATGCTCAACGACCGCTCGGGGACGGCCGACAGCCGACTGAGCAGGTTGTAGTCGGCATGCGTCAGGCCGGCGTCGCGGCGTAACTGCCGGTCGAGGTGGTCGCCGAGCAAGGTGGAGGCGTCGATGTAGGCCAGCCAAGCCCGTCGTTCGTCCCGGTTCAGCCAGCGCGGCTTGTTTGCCATGTGACCCAGCCTACGTCCCTAATGTTTGAAAGCTCAAACAGTGCGGCCTAGGCTCTTGCTTGAACCTTCAAACACATCGTGGAGAAGCTCATGCAGATCAGCAGAAGGACAGTGCTCGGCGCCGGCGTCGCGGGCGGGCTCGCGGCAGGACTCGGAGCAGTCAGTACGGCGACCGCGAGTACGATGACCACCACAACCACCCAGGCAAGTGAGCAGGAGCAGTTGCAGGCCCTTTATCGACAGGCCAAGGCCGAGGGCGGCAAGGTCATCGTCTACATGGGTGGCGACGCGCCGGGTCAATGGGACTTCATCGGCCAGGCGTTCACAGCGCAGTACCCGGGGATCGAGGCCGACCTGATCGTTGACCTGAGCAAGTACCACGACGCGCGCATCGACAACCAGTTCGCCACTCGCGACCTCGTCGCCGACATGGCGATTCTGCAGACCGCGCAGGACTTCGACCGGTGGAAGGACGCCGGCGAGCTGCTGCGCTACAAGCCTGTCGGCTGGGACGCGGTGTTCAGCAATGCCAAGGATTCCGACGGTTACTGGACCGGCGTGTTCTACGCTGCCTTCTCCCCCATCATCAGCAGCAGTCTTGCGCCGGCTGACCCGACCACGTTCCGGGCGACCGATCTGTTGAAGCCCGAGTTCAAGGACAAGATCATCGCGACGTACCCGAACGACGACGACGCGGTGCTGTTCCAGTACAAGCTCAACATCGAGCACTATGGCTGGAAGTGGCTCGAGGGCCTCGTCGCGCAGAACCCGACGTTCCTGCGCGGCGTGCCGGGATCCGGAGCTGGTGTTGCCAACGGCAAGTACCTGGCGACCCCTGCCGCCGCGGGTGATCCGCGTCCGAACGGGACCGTCGTACTGCCGCGCTACGACCGCTTCGTGTCCTGGGCCCAGCACGCCGCGATCTTCCGGCAGGCCGCGCACCCGGCGACCGCGAAGCTGTTCCTGAGCTGGCTCACATCGGCGGCCGCGCAGGCTTCGGTGATCGGGAGCTGGACCTGGTCGACCCGCTCGGATGTGGCCCCGCACAACGGACTGAAGCCGCTGGCGGAGTACCAGACGACGGACGCTGCCGCGTTCCCGACGTTCATGCGCGACCGCGCCGCCGTCGAGCGGTTCCGGTCCCAGGTCGAGCTGTACGTCGGTCGCGTCATCGGCTCCGACCCCGCCGACCCCAACGAGACCCTCGGCCGCACACCGGGCCATAGCTGAACAAACCTTCAGCCGGACTCCCGGCCGCAGGTGAACAAAGCCCTTGACCGCTCTCCCGGTCATAGCTGAGCAAGCCGGAAGGGGTTCGTCCGGAACTGGTTCTACGGTGAACGGCATGGACAATTTCACGAACCTGTCCGGCTGGACGATCGAACGGATCCCGCTGGCCGGGGTGCTGTTCCGCGACGTGGACCTGAGCAACGCCCGGTTCGAGCGGGTCACCCTCAGCAGAACGGTGATGCGCGGCGTCGAGCTGGGCAACGTGACAATCGACGGCGACATCGAGAACCTGGTCATCAACGGCGTCGACGTCGCGCCGTTGGTCAACGCCGAGCTCGACCGGCGGTACCCGGACCGGCCCAGGATGCGCCCGACCGACGTCGCAGGCTTCAGCGAGGCCTGGGACGTGGTCGAGCGTATCTGGGACGGGACGGTCGCCAAGGCCCGCGCGCTGCCGCCGGAGCGGTTGCACACAAGCGTCGACGGCGAATGGTCGTTCATCGAGACGCTGCGGCACCTGCTGTTCGCGACGGATTCCTGGGTCGGCCCGGTCATCCTGGGCAACCCGAATCCCTGGCATGCCCTCGACCTGCCCTTCGACCAGATGGAGGACGTCCCTGGCGTTCCGCGGGATCGCGACGTACGCCCGTCACTCGAGGAGGTGTTGGCGCTCCGGAAGGATCGGATGGCGATGGTACGGCGAGTGCTCGACGAGCTGACCGAGGAGCAACTGAAGGGCCAGACCGAGCCGGTTGACGGGGCTGGCTGGCCGGATTCGATCAGCTACCCGGTCCGCGAGTGCCTGCTCATCGTCCTCAACGAGGAATGGCAACACCGCCTGTACGCCGAACGGGACCTGGCGCAACTCACCTGACGGGCCGAACCCGGTCCGTCAGCCTCCTCGGCACTTTCTCTGTCGGCACCACCAAGCGTGGTAGACAACCAGGATGGAGCGACGGGTGCTGAAGGCCGCGGCTGACTGGGTGTTCGTGCCTCCGGATGCGGAGGACTTCATCGGGGCGGACTATCGGATGACGTTGTATCCGGACCGGGCTTCGGTGCAGTGGTCGGCTACTGAGCGGCCGTTGGACGAGGTGATCGCCGAGGTGTGCGAGCGGGGTGCTGTCCGGCCGGTGGTGCGGTGGTGGGTAGACGCGCGTACGACGCCATCGAACACAGCTGAGGTACTGCGGGAGCACGGATTCGAGGAGGTGGAGGTCGTCGAGACCCTGGCGCGGGAGCTCACCGACGCCGACGTGCTCGCGGCGGAACTCGCCGTGCCAGGAGATGTCGAGGTGGCGGCGGCGTTGGATGCCGAGAGCATCTATCGGGCAGCGCAGGTCGACGCCGCGGTGTTCGGTTGGGATGGGCCGCCGCGGGAGCATCTCGTCGCCGAGGCGGATGCGGTCGCGGCCGGGGACCGCTCGCTTGTCAGGTACGTCGCGTCCGTGGACGGAGAGATTGTCGGTTCGGCCGGGTACACGCTCGCGGGTGATGTCGTGCGGCTGTGGGGTGCTGGCGTGCTTCCCTCGGCCCGGGGTCGCGGCGTCTACCGGGCGCTCCTTGCGGCACGCTGCCAGGCCGGCGCCGCCGAAGGTGCCACCCTCGCCGTGGTCAAGGGCCGCACCACGACCTCGGCCCCGATCCTCCGCCGCGCCGGCTTCACGCCGTACGGCACCCAACACTGCTACCAACTATCGGGCCTGGAACCGTCCTGACTCGCGATAGGCGGCGTACAGCTCCAGCACTACCTGGGTGGGCGGATGGAGTTCGCCTGGCGGGTGGTCGAAGAAGCCGGCTCGAGTACGCCGTCATGCGGGGAAGTCTGGCCTACGGTAGGGCGCATGGGGCGGGTCGAGGAGTATCGGGCGGAGCTTCGGGGGCTCACGGCGTCGGAGTGGGCGGCGTACCTGAGGGAGCGGTCGGGGTTGCCGGGGCCTCGGGCGAATCTGGAGCTTGTCAAGGCGGTTGGCGAGGAGGCGAGTACCGCGCAGGTCGAGGAACTCCTCGCGGCTGATGACGAATACCTCGTGATGTGCGGGATTGTCGCGCTTGGCCGCCAATCGATCGAGACCCCCGACGAACGTCTCCGGCGCTACGCCACGGACGACCGGTGGCGGGTACGCGAGGCGGTCGCGATGGCGCTGCAGCGAATAGGCGACGCCGACCTCCCGCGCATGCTCGACCTGGTCCGGGACTGGGTGAGCGACCCACACCCGTTGGTCCAGCGAGCAGCTGCCGCAGGAGTCTGCGAACCGCGGCTGCTCAAGACGCCTGCTGCAGCGGCTACCGCGATCGAGGTGTGCGAGCTCGCGACGAAGGCGCTGGTGGCGACCGAACGTCGTACGCCGGATGTCCGGACGCTGCGTCAAGCGCTCGGCTACTGCTGGAGCGTCGCCGTGGCGGCCGACCCGGCCCACGGCCTGCCGCACTTCCTGGCGCTGGCCGACGCGGATGATCCCGAAATTGCGTGGATCGTCCGCGAGAACACCAAGAAGTCCCGCCTCGCCAAGCTCCTGAGGTAGCCACCGCGGTCCAATGGTCCCGCCGACGCCCCCACGCGCGGGACCATCAGATCGCGAACCCCTAACGCCTGCGCGGCTGATCGCGCTTACTCGGGCCAGGCCGGGAGGATGTTCTGGTTCAGGTGGAAGACGTTCTCGGGGTCGAACTCGCACTTGACCCGCGCCAGCCGGTCGTAGTTCTCCTGCCCGAAGCCCGCGATGATCCGGTTGCGGCCCTCGTTGCCGATGAAGTTCAGGTAGACGTACCCCGTCGACCACTCCTGCAGGTCGGAGCACAGGTCGCGCGCCCATCGGATCCCACGCGCGTCGTCCTCCGGATCGGACCACACCCCGAACGGGTGCACTACCCAGGCGGCCCGGCGGTGCGGCAGCGGCCACTTGTCCGCGCCCTGCAGTACCTCACCACCCCATGGCACGATGGCCTGCTGCGACGGCGAGGGCGAGACCATGTCCAGCGCCCGGTCGCAGAACACCTGCACCGCCGGATCGGGGAACGACGACAGGTGCTCCGCCGACCAGTAGTTGCGGAACCCCGGCGGATCGTCGAGGGCCGACTGCAGCTCCGCGTACGGCATCTCCGCGACCAGCTCACCTTCCGGATCGAGCGCGAACATCGGAGCGAACGCCTCCCGCAGCTCTGCCTCGGTCCCGGCATAGACCGCCGCAGCGGCGACGCACAGCTTGTCGTGCAGGTGCTCCGGCACGAACTCCTCCGGCGGCCCGGTCAGGAACAGCACCCCACCGCCCAGGTCCTCGGACGCGCCCTGCTCGTAGAGATCCCGGTACGCGCGCAGCACGGCCGGCCCGGCCTCGGCCGGCCACAACAGCAGCCCGAGCGAGGTCGCCGGCAAAGGCTGGAGCCGGAACGTCAGCGACGTCGCCACCCCGAAGTTGCCGCCACCACCGTGCAACGCCCAGAACAGCTCGGTGTTCTTCGTCTCGTCAGCGATCAGCAACCGCCCGTCCGCGGTGACCAACTCGACCGACACCAAGGCGTCGCAGGCGAGGCCGAACTTCCGCTCCAGCCAGCCTGACCCGCCGCCGAGCGTGAGCCCCGCGACGCCCGTCGTCGATACCCGGCCGCCGGTCGAGGCGACAGCGTGAGGCTGGCAGGCACGGTCGAAATCACCCCAGGTCGCGCCGCCGTCGACGCGCGCGATCCGGGCCGCCGGGTCGACCTGAACATTGTTCATCCGGCGCAGGTCGACGACCAGGCCGCCCTCGGTCACCGCGGTCCCGGCCACACCGTGGCCGCCGCCGCGTACGGCGATCTCCAGCCCCTGCGCGACGCCGTACCGGACCGCCGCCACGACGTCGGCCGCCGACTCGCACTGCGCGATCATCGCCGGCCGCTTGTCGATCATCGCGTTGAAGACCGTCCGGGCCTCGTCGTACGCCGGACCGTCCTGCAGCACTACTCCCCCGAACCCCTCCGGTCTCGCTCCGATCGGCCGTTCGATCGTCTCGGACATGAGACTCCCCCTCGCATGTCTGCCGCTCACCAGCTGACACGCCGATCGTCCGTCGCCGTCCCTGACCGGTCAACGGCTCGGCCGATTACGTCGTACTGCCACAAGTCCCTGCCTACCAAGGGTTTCCGGCTGTCGACGGCGCGCCACCACGTTCAGATCGTTTCGCACCGGGCGGTGGGTCGGTAGGGTCGGCAGCGTGAGTACTGCGGATGAGCGACCGGCGACAGTGATCGGTGGACCGGGACAGGTCCTGACCGAGGACCAGGTGACGCAATTCATCGGCGACTCGCTTGCCGGTGCCGGGCTGGACGGGCGCAGCGTGTGCGTGATCGTCCCCGACGCAACGCGCAGCTGTCCGCTTCCGCTGCTGCTCAAGGCGGTTCACGGCGCACTCGACGGCCGGGCCAGCCGGCTCACCATCTTGGTTGCTCTAGGCACCCATGCGGAGCTGACGCCGGAGCAGCTGCGCAGTCACCTCGGCGGCGACTACCCGAACGTGCTCAACCACGAGTGGTGGAAGCCGGACACGTTCGCCGATCTGGGCACGATCAGCCCGGACCGGGTCGGCGAGATCACCGACGAGATGATGCGCGACGAGGTTCCGGTGAAGCTCAACCGCGCCGTGGTCGAGCACGATGTGGCGCTGGTCGTCGGCCCGGTGTTCCCACACGAGGTGGTCGGCTTCTCCGGCGGCAACAAGTACTTCTTCCCCGGCGTCGCCGGTCAGGAGGTCATCGACTTCTCCCACTGGCTCGGCGCTCTGATCACGAGTTCGAACATCATCGGCATGCCGGGCACGACGCCCGTACGAGCGTTGATCGACGAGGCCGCGGCCCTGATCCCGGCCGAGAAACTCGCGCTCTGCGTCGTCGCGGAGTCGGGCACGGAGGCCCTGCACGCGATCGCGTTCGGCGACACCGTCTCGTCCTGGCGCGCGGCCGCGGAGATCTCCGCCCAGACCCACGTCCGCTACCTCGACCATCCGGTCCAACGTGTCGTGTCGATCATGCCGGCCAAGTACGAGGACATCTGGACCGCGGCCAAAGGCTTTTACAAGGTCGAGCCGATCGTCGCCGACGGCGGCGAGGTGATCCTGTACGCGCCGCACGTGACGCAATTGGCGACGATGCACCCGGAGATCGAGGACATCGGCTACCACTGCCGCGACTACTTCATCGGCCAGTGGGAGCAGTTCCGCGACCTCCACTGGGGCGTACTCGCGCACTCGACCCACCTCCGCGGCTCCGGCACCTGGGATCCCGCGACCGGCGAGCACCTCCGGGTCCACGTCACCCTCGCCACCGGCATCCCGGAGGACGTCGTACAGCGGGCGAACCTCGCGTACCTGGATCCCGCGAGCGTCGACCTGACGAAGTACCAGAACGACCCGAACACCCTCGTCGTACCCAACGCCGGCGAGATCCTGCACCGTCTCAAGCACTAGCCCAGTGGAGTGACTCACCGGTAACCTCGGCTGCTATGGCTGAGGTCGTCATCGTCGGGTCCGGGTTCGCCGGGTTGTGTATGGGGATCAAGTTGCGGCAGGCCGGGTGCGAGGACTTCGTCATCCTGGAGAAGGCCGAGGAACTCGGTGGCACCTGGCGGGACAACACCTATCCCGGCTGCGCCTGCGACATCCCGTCGTACCTCTACTCGTTCTCGTTCGAGCAGAACCCGCACTGGACCCGGATGTTCGCGCCCTGGGACGAGATCCTCGCCTACCTCAAGCACTGCGCGGACAAGTACGGCATCGCCGGCAAGATCCGGTACGGCGCAGAGGTCACCGAGGCGGCGTTCGACGAGGCGACCGGCCGCTGGACCGTGACGGTCAACGGCGACGAGACCATCGAGACCCAGGCCCTCGTCGCCGGCGTCGGCAGCCTGCATCAGCCCAAGCTGCCGGACCTGCCCGGCCTCGATTCCTTCGCCGGTACGACGTTCCACTCGGCCCGGTGGAAGCACGACCACGAGCTCAGCGACCGCAACGTCGCGGTGATCGGCACCGGCGCGTCGGCTATCCAGGTCGTCCCGAAGATCGCTCCGCAGGTGGCTCACCTGGATGTGTTCCAGCGGACGCCACCGTGGATCACGCCGAAACCGGATCGCGCGATCGGCCCACGCGAACGCGCGGTGCACGCCCGGTTCCCGGCCGGGCAGAGGGCGATCCGCAACGCGATCTACTGGGGTCTCGAGGGTCGAGGCATCGGCTTCGCCGGCAATCCGAAGTTGATGAAAGCCCTTGAACTACAGGCGAAACGGCACCTCCGCAAGCAGGTGCCGGATCCGGAACTGCGGGCCAAGCTGACGCCCGACTACCAGATCGGCTGCAAGCGGCTCCTGATCTCGAACGACTACTACCCGGCGCTCGCCCGCCCGAACGTCGACGTCGTCACAACTCCGATCACTCGCGTCACGCCGACCAGCGTAGTTACCGGCGACGGAGTCGAGCGGTCCTGCGACACGATCGTGCTCGGCACAGGGTTCGAGGTGTCGGCGAACCTGACCCGGATGCCGATCCTGGGCAAGGACGGCGTCGACCTGGCCGACCACTGGAAGCGCAACGGCATCGGCGCCCACCTCGGCATCACGGTCGCCGGCTTCCCGAACCTCTTCCTGCTGGTCGGCCCGAACACGGTGCTCGGCCATTCATCGATGGTGTTCATGATCGAGGCCCAGGTCCGCTACGTGATGCAGGCACTCCACCTGCTCCGTCGACGAGGAGCGTCGTACGTCGAAGTCCGGGAGGAGGCGCAGGAGCGCTTCGTCAATTCCATCCAGGGCGAACTGGGTGACACCGTCTGGCAGTCCGGCTGCAACAGTTGGTACTTCGACGCGCAGGGGCGGAACTCGACCATCTGGCCCGAGTTCACCGTGTCCTACTGGCGCCGCACGCGACGACTCGATCCAGCGGACTTCGTGCTCGTCCACCAGGGGATGACCCGCACTCCCGAAGTAGGAGAGGGCGTGGTTCGCCGTACGACCAAGGGATGAAGGCAAAACCGGTCGCCGGGCCGATGTCCGGACGGCCGCGCTGAAGGATCCTCGAGGTATGGAAATTCTTCAGATCGCCGGAGCGGCGGCGATCGTGATCGGCATCGTGGTCACGGTCCTGCTCGCCGTCGTGCCCTCGGTCGTGAACCGATAAGTCTCTCGCCCGGCCTTGTTTTACCCAACGGCCGGGCGGGAGTCAGTCGACGGACAGGTGGACCAGAAGGTCCTGCCGGGTCAGAACGCCCACCGGCTTGCCGTCGTCCAGCACCATCAGGGCGTCCCGGGTCTCGAGCAGCTCGACCGCCTTCGCGACCGGTTCGCCGGCGCCCAGCGACGGCAGGGCCGGGTCCATGTGCTGCTCGACCATGTCGTTCAGCCGCGCCTTGCCGGAGTACAGCGCGTCCATCAGCGTCCGCTCCGACACCGCGCCGGCGACCTCGGCCGCCATCACCGGCGGCTCCGCGCGTACCACCGGCATCTGGGATACGCCGTACTCGCGCAGGATCGCGACCGCCTCGGCGATCGTCTCGTGCGGGTGCGTGTGCACCAGCGGCGGCATGCTGCCGTCCTTGCGGGCCAGGATGTCGCCGAGCGTCGCGCCCTTCTGGACGTGCCCCAGGAACCCGTACTGCGCCAGCCAGTCGTCGCTGAACACCTTGGTCAGATAGCCCCGGCCGCCATCCGGCAGCAGTACGACGATGACCGCGTCGGGGTCGTCGAGTTCCTGCGCCAGCCGGATCGCCGCGGCCGCCGCCATGCCGGCTGAACCACCCACCAGCATGGCCTCCTCGCGGGCCAGCCGCCGGGTCATCCGGAACGAGTCCGCGTCCGACACCTCGATGATCCGGTCGCAGATGGTCTTGTCGTACGTCTCCGGCCAGAAGTCCTCGCCGACACCCTCGACCAGGTACGGCCGGCCGGATCCGCCGGAGTACACCGAGCCCTCCGGGTCCGCGCCGATGATCTGCACCCTGCCGCCGGAGACCTCCTTGAGGTACTTGCCGGTGCCGGTGATCGTGCCGCCGGTGCCGACACCCGCGACGAAGTGGGTGATCCGGCCCTCGGTCTGCTCCCAGAGCTCGGGACCGGTGGTCTCGTAGTGCGACCGCGGGTTGTTCTGGTTGGCGTACTGGTTCGGCTTCCAGGCGCCCTCGATCTCGCGGACCAGGCGGTCGGAGACGTTGTAGTACGAGTCCGGGTGCTCCGGTGCCACGGCGGTCGGGCAGACGACGACCTCGGCGCCGTACGCCTTGAGCACGTTGCGCTTGTCCTCACTGACCTTGTCCGGGCAGACGAAGACGCACTTGTAGCCCTTCTGCTGGGCCACCATGGCCAGGCCGACACCGGTGTTGCCGGAGGTCGGCTCGACGATCGTGCCACCCGGCTTGAGCTCGCCGGCGGCTTCCGCGGCCTCGACCATCCGGACCGCGATCCGGTCCTTCACCGAGCCGCCGGGGTTGAAGTACTCAACCTTCGCCAGCACCAACGGCTTGGCGCCGTCTGTCGTCTTCGACAGCCTCACCAGCGGGGTGTTGCCGACCAGGTCCAGGAGGGAATCTGCGTAGCGCACATCTTTACTCTAGTGATGTTCGAGTCGTTCCCCTATTTTCACTTGCTTCGCTGTCACAGCGTGTAATCCTTGACTCATGAGTAGAGCCCGGGCCGCGAAGCGACTGGCCCAGGCCGCAGCTTTGGGGGGCGGGGGACTCGGACTCATCGGTGCCACGTTGTACGGCGTACTGACCGCTGAGGCCGAGTACGCGAAGCGCGTGATCGGACCGATGCGTTATTACCCGACTCCGGGCGACGGCCTGTTCGGCCGGTATCCAGGACTTCCGATCACGTTTGCCATCCTCGGCGACTCCAGTGCCGCCGGATACGGCACCGAGTCGCCGGAGGAGACACCTGGCGTCATGCTGGCGTCCGGTCTCGCCGAACTGGCCAAGCGCCCGGTGCGCCTGGTCGACGTGGCGAAGACCGGCGCGAAGTCGACCGATCTGGCCGCGCAGGTGGATGCGGCCCTGCAGGCCGGACCGCACGTCGCGGTCATCCTGATCGGCGTCAACGACGTGAAGTCGAAGATGCCACCGTCGACGTCGGTCCGGCTGCTCTCGGCCGCGGTCCGCAGGTTGCGGGCCGCGCACTGTGAGGTGGTGGTGGGTACCTGCCCGGACCTCGGTGTGGTCCGGCCGATCATGCCGCCGCTGCGGCAGGTCGCCCGGTCCTGGAGCCGCCGGCTGGCCGCCGCTCAGACGATCGCAGTGGTCGAGGCAGGCGGCCGAACTGTCTCACTGGGCTCGCTGCTCGGCGAGGTGTTCCGGACCAACCCGACGATGTGGGGGCGGGACAACTTCCACCCGTCGGCCACCGGATACGCCGCCGCGTCCGCGGCGCTGCTGCCATCCGTGGCGGCCGCGATGGGTGTCGGTCCGGAGTCGTTCGTGCACCCGGAGCCCTTCCGGGGCGAGGCGATCCTGCCGATCGCGGAGGCCGCCGTACAGGCTGCTCGGACAGCCGGTACGGAGGTCGCGGCCACGGAGGTCGCCGGCCGCGAGCGCGGTCCGCGTGGTCGCTGGGCGGCGCTGCGCCATCGCCGGCGTCACCCGAAGGCCGAGGTCGAGCGGGTCGACGAGGAGACCACCGAAACCACAGATGCCGTTTCGGTCGGGCCGTAACACGTCCGCTGAGCGGGTCCTTTCCTTACGAGAGTCTTGCCTACCGGCGGCTATGTGGTGCACAGTCGATAACTACGCGGTACCCCGATGACGGGAGGCGAAGATGGGCTTGAACCACTCCGAGGAGACGCACCAGCGACTGGTGGAGAAGGTGCCCAGGTGCACCGGACGCGAGATGACCGAGTGGTTCCAGCTGATGAACGACGGACCGTCGTTCCTGCGCTTCGACGACAGAGTGAGATGGCTTTCCAGCGAGTACGCCCTCGCGCACGGGCACGCAACCGCCATCGTTCACGAGTACGACCTGGTCAAGGCGCACCGGCGAATGGGCTGACGAGCCGAACAGGAGTCTGCAGAACAGCGAGGACCTGCCCTTTCAGGTGGAGGGGCAGGTCTTCTTTGTTTTGTTCGCGTTCTGACGCCTGGAATCTTCTGACACCTGGAACGGCAACCGCCGGCAGTGGAGACCACTGCCGGCGGTTGATTCGTCTACCGCGGAAACCGTCAGTCGAGGCCGCGGAGGCTCTGCTAGTCGCTGCCGCGGAGGCTCTGCTAGTCGCTGCCGCGGAGGCTCTGCTAGTCGCTGCCGCGGAGGATGGCCAGGATTCGGAGCAGGTTCCAGTACAGCCAGACCAGGGTGACGGTCAGGCCGAACGCGGCCCGCCAGGCCTCGTTCTGCGGGGCGCCGTGCCGGATACCCTGCTCGATCAGGTCGAAGTCGAGGATCAGGTTGAACACCGCCAGGCCGGCGCCGATCGCGGCGAACAGCAGGCCCATCGGGCCGAAGCCGCCGATGCCGGAGTTGAAGCCGAACAGGCTGGCGATGAAGTTGATCAGGATCACGCCGGCGAAGCCCATCGTCGCGATGATCACCATCCGGGTGAACTTCGGCGTCACCTTGATCGCGAAGTACTTGTACGTCGCCAGCGTCAGACCGGCCGTCACCATCGTGGCGAGCACGGCCTGCACGATGATGCCCGAGTCACCGACGTACGCCGCGATGAACTTGCTGCCGATGCCGAGGAACACACCTTCAGCGGCGGCGTAGACCATCACCAGCGCGGGGTTCACCCGGCGGGAGAAGCTCAGCACCATCGCGATCACGAAGGCCAGCAGCGCACCGGCCAGGAACACCGGCGTGACCAGGTTGTCCGGTGTCCGCCACCACGCGAGCGCGGCGGTCAGGACGACCACACCCAGCGTCAGGCTGGTCTTGACGATGACGTCGTCCAGCGTCATCGGCCG
>Ga0137374_10007131_pt1 | contig 13301 bp, 13 predicted proteins | sample SagtaG_20_FD_104811 | JGI IMG/M metagenome (GOLD analysis project Ga0137374, IMG submission 104811) | Vadose zone soil microbial communities from Sagehorn Ranch, Mendocino, California, USA - Sage1_R_100_16 metaG | ecosystem: Environmental > Terrestrial > Soil > Vadose zone | place: USA...
CATCGTGGACTCCCATTTGAAACAAGGTGGTGTCATCGAGCACGCGTATCCCATTCGAGTGCGCGAGAACGCTTGACATCCCATCCTTCGAAGTAGCATCGTTCGCGCTGCAGATCGTCTTCAAGCTTCGGCAAAGGAGGCCTCTCCATGGAACTCTCCCGCCGCAGTTTCCTGAAAGCAACGACGGTTGGCGGTGCCGCCGCACTCGCGTTTGACCTCTCCAAAGCAAAGGCGGAGATGCGCGCTTTCAAAGTCTCGCGAACCACGGAGACGCGCAGCATCTGTCCTTACTGTGCTGTCTCCTGCGGTGTGATCATCCACACGCTGGGTGACCGATCGAAGAATGCCATCCCCGCGGTCGTGCACGTCGAAGGGGATCCCGATCACCCGATCAGCCGAGGGAGTTTGTGCCCGAAGGGCATTACGCTGAGGGATGACATCACGCACAAAAACCGCCTGCTGATGCCGAAAGTGCGCCGCGCCGGCTCCGATCACTGGGAAAGCATCAGTTGGGACGACGCGATCAGCCAGATCGCGCGGCACGTCAAGACCACCCGCGACAAAACATTCGTCGCACGCAACGCGAAGGGGCAGGTCGTCAATCGCTGCCCCGGCATGGCCTGGATTGGCGGCTGCACCGATACCAACGAGTTCAACATGCTGCAGTGGAAGGCGATCACCGCCTTCGGAGTGCCATACAGAGATTCCCAGGCCCGGGTTTGACACGGCCCCACGGTGGCCAGTTTGGCCGCCTGCTTCGGTCGCGGTGCAATGACGAATGGCTGGGTAGACATCAAGAACGCGGATGTCATCCTGGCGATGGGTGGCAACCCCGCTGAAAACCATCCCGTCGGTTTCAAGTGGTTCATGGAAGCGAAGAAGAACCGCGGCGCGAAGCTCGTGGTCGTCGATCCCCGCTTCACGCGCACGGCGGCGGTCGCCGATTATTACGCCCCCCTCCGCCCCGGAACCGACATCGCCTTCCTCCTGGGCATCATCCGATACGCGCTCAATACCGGCCGTTACCATCAGGACTACGTTCGGATTCACACCAATGGTCCGTTTCTGATCGGGCCGCAGTTCGGCTTCCAAGATGGGCTCTTCACCGGTTGGGATCCGGTCAACAAGAAGTACGCTCGCGACAGTTGGGGCTATCAAGCCGATTCCGCGACGCAGGCGTACGGCACCGATCCGACGATGACCAATCCGCGAAGCGTGCTGCAGCTTCTCAAACAGCACGTCGATCGCTACACGCCGGAAATGGTCGAGCGCATCTGCGGTACGCCGAAGGACAAGTTCCTCAAGGTTGCCGAGATCGTCACTTCCTCGTATCCGGCTAACAAAGCGGGCACGATCACCTATGCGCTCGGCTGGACCCAGCACTCGACCGCGGTGCAGATCATCCGCGCAGCCGCGATGCTGCAGCTTCTGCTGGGCAACGTCGGGAGGCCGGGTGGGGGAGTGAACGCCTTCCGCGGACACTCGAACATTCAGGGCGCAACCGACACCGCCGGTAACACGGAGATTCTGCCCGGTTACCTGAAGACCCCGACTGGAGAGTTTCAGACGCTCAACGATTACTACACGGCGGCGATCCCGCTGACGCTCAACAAGCAGGCGTGGCCGACGATGAACTACTGGGTCAACTACCCGAAGTTCATGGTCTCGCTGCTCAAGTCCGCGTATGGCGCCAACTCGACGAAAGACAACGACTGGGGCTACGGCTGGTTGCCGAAGATCGATGGCAACTATTCATGGATGTACATCTTCGACGACATGTATCGCGGCTACTCGATGCGTGCCGGGGGCAAGGAGCCCGGACCGGAAGGCTTCATCACTTTCGGCATGAATCCGGTTGGACTGGGGCCGAATTCGCGCAAGATGATCGCCGCGCTGTCGAAGCTGAAATGGGCGGTCGTGGTCGAGAACGCCGAAACCGAGACGGCGACCTTCTGGAAAGCGCCCAAAGAGTACGGCGGAGCTCCTCCGTCGCAGATTCAGACCGAGGTATTCATGCTGCCGGCCGCGAATTTTGCGGAGAAGGACGGCACCTTCACGAACTCCGCTCGGTGGCTGCAGTGGAAGTGGAAAGCGATCGATCCGCCAGGGCTGGCCAAGGCCGATCAGGAGATTGTCTCGCGCATCTTCCTCGCCGTGCAGAACCTCTATCGCAAAGAGGGGGGCGTCATTCCGGAGGCGGTGCTGAACGTCGCCTGGGCATACAGCAATCCGGTGAATCCCGATCTGGGCGAAGTCTTGAAGGAGATGAGCGGAAAGGCGCTCGGTGACATCAAAGATCCGAAGGATCCAACCAAAAACCTCAAGACCGCCGGGCAGCAGATCGATGGCTTCGGTCAACTTCAGGACGACGGATCGACGTCGTGCGGCAACTGGTTGCACTCAGGCGTCTACAGCGAGGCGGGAAACAACGCCCAACGGCGCAATACCGCCGACCCCACGGGTCTCGGCATGTATCACAACTGGGGATTCTCGTGGCCGGCCAATCGCCGCATCATGTACAACCGCGCAGGGGCCGACGCGAACGGACAGCCGTGGGATCCGACCCGAGCGAGCATCAAGTGGGACGGCACGAAGTGGGCCGGCGACGTTCCCGACATGAAGCCGGATGCGCCGCCGGGAACGTTCGGGGCGTTCATCATGCTGCCGGAAGGCGTCGGACGTCTCTATGCTCCGACGCTCAATGACGGACCTTTCCCCGAGCACTACGAAGCGGTCGAGGCGCCGGTCAAGAATCCGCTGCACCCGAACGTCACCTCGAATCCCGTGGCGTTGAAGTTCGGTTCGGACAAGGATGCGTTAGGCACAGCGGACAAGTTCCCGATCGTCTGTACGACGTACCGCCTAACAGAGCATTTCCACTACTGGACCAAGCACCAGCTCGCGGGGGTGCTCAACGAGCTGCAGCCGGGATTCTTCGTGGAGATTCCCGAGCCGCTGGCGAGAGAGAAGGGAATCGCGAACGGCTCGAAGGTGCGCGTGACCTCGGCTCGCGGCGCGATCGAGGGAACGGCGATGGTCACCAACCGGCTGCCGGCGATGAACGTCGATGGCAAGCGCGTGTGGCACATCGGCTTCCCGATTCACTGGGGCTACGCGGCGGCGGAGGGGCATGAGGGACCGCTGGCGAATTTCCTGACGCCGTCGGCGGGTGATCCGAACACGTGGACGCCGGAGTACAAGGCGTTCCTCGTCAACCTGGAAAAGGCGTGAGGAGGCGACCATGACAGAGCAATCGATGGAAGTCCTTCGCGCCTCCGCTTCAGTCTGGGGAAGCGCCACTGGGATTCGAAAAACGGAGACGGTTTCGAAGTACATCGACACCACGACGTGCATCGGCTGCAAAGCGTGCGAGGCCGCCTGCCAGGAGTGGAACGATCTGAAAGTCGTCGCTACGCGGCAGGAAGGGTCCTATCAGACGCTGCCGCAGCTTGATGCCGAGTTCTGGAACCTCATTCGATTCAAAGAACGGACGAGCGACGACGGCGGTCCGATGTGGCTCATGCGCAAAGACCAGTGCATGCACTGCGCGGAGCCGGGCTGCCTCGCTGCGTGTCCCGCACCGGGAGCGATCGTTCAGTACTCCAACGGCATCGTCGACGTGAACCCGACGGCATGCATCGGCTGCGGCTACTGCGCGACCGGCTGTCCGTTCGACGTTCCGAAGTTTCACAAGACCACCGGCAAGATGGCCAAGTGCACGCTGTGCGTCGATCGCGTGGAGGTCGGCCTCGAGCCGGCGTGCATCAAGGCGTGTCCGACCGGATGCCTGCAGTTCGGCACAAAAGAGGAGATGGTGCGGCTCGGCAACGCGCGCGTCACGCAACTGAAGAATCTCGGATGGACCGACGCGATGCTCTACGATCCGCCCGGCGTCAACGGCACCGGCGTCGTCACCATCCTCGGCCACGGCCATCCGGAGTGGTACGACCTGCCGGTCGATCCGCACGTGCCGTGGGGCGTGCGGCTGTGGAAGTCGGTTGTCAGGCCGATTGGAGTCATCGCTGCCTTTGCAGCGATTCTCGGCTCATTCGTGCATTACACGAGGTATGGCCCGAAAGTACCGCCGGAGGATCGAACATGAGCACAGTCGGACGAGTCGACAGACCCATCGTGGTTGCTCGCAATCGCGACAATGTCATCGTCGCAGACGAGATCGTCCGGCACCGTTTCGCGACGCGGCTGATTCATTGGGCGGTGGCGCTCACGTTCTTTATCGCCCTCTTCAGCGGCATGCCGATCTGGACTCCAATCTTCGGATGGATGGCCAGTCTGGTCGGCGGCCTGGAAGCGGCCCGCGTGATTCATCCCTACGCCGGCGTAGCCTTTTTCATCGCCTCGATCTTTCAATTCGTCCACTGGCTGCCCGACATGCACTTCGAAGAAGATCAAAAGGGGTGGTTCGGCCCGAAACTGATCTCGTACATGCGTTGGGACCAGGAGCCGGCGGTTGAGGGAGGGAAGTACAACGGCGGTCAAAAAATGTTGTTCTTCGCGGTCAATCTGGCTGCGTTGGGCTTCCTGCTGACCGGAATTCCAATGTGGTTCCCACTGCAGTTCCCGACGCTGCTGCGCGAGATCTGCATCATTCTGCACGACATCATTTTCATTCTGATCTTCATCGCCATCGTCGGCCATATCTATCTCACGATTGCGGAGCCGGGGACGTTCCGCGCAATGATGCGCGGCTCCGTGACTCGGCGCTGGGCGAGGTTCCATCATCCCGGTTGGTACGAGGACGTGTCGCGCGAGGAGCCACGCAAATAGCCCCCAACACATTCGAGCAGCGCAGCGCCCGCGCTGCGCTGCTCGCCGAACAATCCGAAGCCGCCAGAGAGCCGCTGCAGTTCGCGGTCGCATTGTGTCGCGCACAAGCGCAGTGTGTGGACCGGCTTCAGCCGGTCTCCTTCACCGGCGAGCTTGGAAAAGACGCAAACAAATTACTGACGTTAATCCATCCTATTCTGGAGGTGATCGCCGATCGTTCGGAGGAGGCGGAGAAGCGGCTCACCGACGAGCCTTCGGTCGCCAAAACACGTCTGCAGGTTTTCTGGGGCGAGAATCACCCGGACTACATCTCTCGCGCGCTGTTGCAGCCGTACGCCGAGGTGCTGCGGGCGCGGAAGATCAATCCGGATCGCATCCACTCGCGCGGGCATTGTCCGTTTTGTGGTGGCGCCGCGTGGATCAGCTCTCGCAAATCCGCCCCCGACGCCGACAGCGGCTTCCGATACCTCGGCTGCTCGCTTTGCGGTCTGGAGTGGAATTTCAATCGCCTCAGTTGCCCCGCCTGCGGGGAGGAAGATCCGCACAAGCTGCCGATTTTTCAAAGCGACGTGCACAAGGCAGTGCGCCTGGAGACATGCGAGACCTGCCGCCGCTACGTGAAGTCGATCGATCTCACCGTCGATGCGCGCCCGATTCCGCCCGTTGATGATCTCGTATCGCTGTCGATGGATCTCTGGGCCGCCGAGGAGGGCTATACGCGCATCGAACCGGGGCTGGCGGGGATCTGACTCTGGACCCGGCGGCTTGCTGCCGCTATGTGTCATCCTGAGCCGCGAAGACGGCGAAGGATCTCAAGCGCCAGACACCTTCGCAATTTGAGATCCTTCCCCTTCGCTACGCTCAGGGTCAGGATGACACGTACCGACCGCCTCGAACAGTTGCTGACCGCGCAACGCGCGCTGCGCAGCCGCTTCGACGATTTTCAACACGCGCTGCGCAATGAGAATCGGCCGGCGATGGAGGTGGCCATCTCTGATTTCGAGCGCCACCTGCGCCGCTGGACTGAAGCGGAGGAGCAGGTCCTCGTTCCCGCGCTGCTCCGCGCCGAAATCCCCGGTCGCGATGCCCGCCGCGAGCTGCGACTCGAATACGTGCAGATTCGCGAGCTGACTCGCTACATAGCTCAGCAGATTTCCGAGGGCCTGCCGTCGATGAACATCATCGGGTACGTGGAGAATCTCGATCGCCGCCTACACGCGCATGAAAAAGAGATGTCGAACGTTTACTACCCGGCGGCGGCGCCGCTGCTCACGGACGAAGAGTGGAATGTCCTGGAAGCAGCGCGGCCGGAGGACTGACGCGCCGCGAATGTTAAATGTTGAATGTTCAATGTTGAATGAGCTTTGAATTCAACATTCAACATTCTTCTGCATCACCCCAACTGCTGCAGTTCGAACCTCGGCTCATCCGGCGGCTTGTTCAGCCGCCGATACTCCGCTTCCAGTTTTTCCTGCGGCCAGCCGAAGAAGACTCCTTCGCCGCGGTAGGACGGCTGGCCGGCGACGTCGATCAGCGTGATCGTCCCGCTGCCTCGTTCTGAGTCGACGATCATCTGCCACGCCGACACGGTCGTGCCGATCTCGCGCACTCGGACCGGTGCTCGTTCCAGCGATCGCATGCCGTTCGGCGTCGGCCGCTCGGTCGGATTCTTTTCGCCCGGGCCGGGGAGGGGCGGAAAATCGCCACCTTCAGCTTCAGCCCGAAGCAGCTCGTCGATGCCGGAGTAGCGGTAGATCGTCGGCGCTTTGTTGATGGGCAGTCCGCCCGTATCGGCGGTCGGTCCGTACGTCGAGTAAATGGGGCGTCCCAGGAGCCGGAGGTAGACGACGAGCTGAGCGCGGTGATGCGCGGAATGCGTGAGGCGGCGCAGCATGATCCAGCTCTTGGGCCGGTCGACATCGAAGAATTTCGCCGTCTCGCTCCACCACTCCTCCGGCTTTTCGCGCAATGCCGCGAGACGTTGTCCGGAAAGCTCGGCGTAATGCCGGATGAAGTCGAGTCGCGTTTCTTTCTCCGGCAGCGCGGGGCGGCCGGTGTCGATCGCCAGCATGTTTTTCATCCAGTTGTCCTCGCTGACGCACTGGTGAATCATGTGCTCGCGCGGCGTACGAATGCGCTGCGCCGGACGAAACTCCAGGTCCTCATCCGTAAACACAGACCACAGCGAGACGGTTTTAAGCTGTTCTGTCTCGTAGGTGTCGAGCAGGAAATCGAACGCGTGCATCAGGCCACTTCCCCTGCGTAGATGTTGAAGCGTCCGTCACGGACGAATGCGAGGAGAGTCACGCCGAACTCACGCGCGAGCTGGACCGCGAGTGTCGATGGCGCGCCGACGGCTGCCAGGACAGGGATTCCGGCGACGACTGCCTTTTGCACGAGCTCGAAGCTTGCGCGACTGCTGACCATCAGCACGCTCTTGCTGAGCGGTGTTACGCCGTCAAGGAAGAGCGAGCCGATCACCTTGTCCACTGCGTTGTGACGGCCGATGTCTTCGCGAATCCGCAGCAGGTCGCCGGCCGCGGTGAAGATCGCCGCGCCATGCAGGCCGCCGGTCGCTCGAAATGCTGACTGATGTTGCTCGAGTAGTTTGGGCAGGCGGTGGATCACATCTGCAGCGATCGCCGCCGAGGGCGGCGGCGCCACACAAACCATTCGGACAGCGTCGATCGACGTCTTGCCGCACACCCCGCAGCTCGAGGTCGTATAAAAGTGGCGATCGAGTTTCGAAGAGTCGATCGGGACGCGTAGAGCGACGCGGACGACGTTCGGCGACCCCCAATGCCGGATGGACTCGATCTCCTCGGCCGATCGAATCAGGCCTTCAGTGAAAAGAAATCCGGCGGCCAGATCGTGATCGTCGCCGGGGGTGCGCATGGTCACCGAGATGTTCTTCTCGCGCTCTTCCGACGCGACCCGGATCTCCAGTGGCTCCTCGACTGCCAGGACGTCCTCGTTGCGCGTCACCGAGTCCGGTGCGATGCGTGTAACGGCGACGGGGGCAATCCGCTCCTCCGGCATGCGCTGATTGTATGATGCGCACGACCAAGAAAGGAGGGCGCCCATGTCGAAACAAGCTGGCAGAAAGATCAGTCGCCGGAAGTTCGTCAAGCTCACAGGCGGGGCCGCGGCAGCGGCAGGGTTCACATCGGCTTTTCTCTTCCCTCAACGCGCTCTGGCGCAACAGAAGACGCTCAAGATCGTGCAGTGGAGCCACTTCGTCCCCGGGTACGACAAGTGGTTCGACAACACCTTCACGAAGGAGTGGGGAGCCAAACACAACACCAATGTGGTCGTCGACCACATCGCCATCGGCGAGATCAATGCGCGCGCCGCGGCGGAAGTGGCCGCCAAAAAGGGCCACGATCTGTTCATGTTTCTTTCGCCGCCGGCGGCGTACGAGAAGCAGGTGATCGATCACAAGGAAATCTACGCTGAGGTCGAGAAGAAGCACGGCAAGAAAATCGGACTCGCCGAAAAATCGACGTTCAATCCGAAAACGAAAAAGTATTTCGCGTTCTCCGATTCGTACGTTCCCGACCCGGGCAATTACCGGCAGGATCTGTGGTCGCAGGTCGGGTTCCCGCATGGCCCCGACACCTACCACGACCTTCTGGTCGGTGCGAAGCGCATCAAGGACAAATTCGGCAATCCGTGCGGCATCGGTCTCTCGCAGGAGCTCGACACGAATATGGCCACGCGCGCGATGCTGTGGTCATTCGGCGGCGCCGAGCAGGACGAGGCGGGACACGTCACGCTGAACTCGAAGAACACCCTCGAAGCGGTGAAGTTCATGCGCGAGCTCTACCGCCAGACCGAGACGCCGGAAGTCTTCTCATGGGATCCATCATCGAACAATCGCGGCATTCTGTCGGGCAAGCTGTCGTTCGTCGACAACGCGATCTCGGTGACGCGCTCCGCTGAGAAAGACAATCCGGAGATGTCCAAGAACATCCAGATCGTGCCTGCGCTCAAGGGCCCGGTGCGCCGCATTGCGGCCGAGCACGTGATGGACTGCTATGTGATCTGGGAGTTCGGGGAAAACAAGGAAGGGGCGAAGCAGTTCCTCGTTGATCTCATCGACAACTTTTCGACCGCCTTCAACGCGAGCGAGTTTTACAACTTCCCCTGTTTCCCCACGACTGTCCCGGACCTCAAGAAGCGTCTGGCCAGTGATCCGAAAGCGGTACCGAACAACAAATACGCAGTTCTCGGCAACGTACTCGATTGGGCGACGAACGTCGGTTATCCGGGTTATGCCAGCGCGGCGATCGACGAAGTCTTCAACACATTCGTGCTGCCGACGATGTTCGCCAAAGCAGCGCGCGATGAAATGAGCCCGGAAGCGGCGGTGAAAGCGGCGGATACCGAAGTGCGGCGCATATTTGCCAAGTGGAAATAGATGGCAGTCGTCGAGACCCGCAAGCTCACGAAGGTTTTCAAGCGCGGTAACGTCGGCGCCGTCGTCAATGTTGATCTGGAGAGCCGGGAGGGCGAGTTCCTCGTCCTCCTCGGCCCTTCCGGCTCGGGCAAGACCACGCTCTTGCGCATGATCGCCGGCCTCGAAGAGCCCACATCGGGCGAAATTCTCATCGGCGGCCGCGTGGTCAATGACCTCACCCCGCGAGAGCGCGGCATCGCCATGGTCTTTCAGAGCTATGCGCTCTACCCGCATCTCACCGCGTTCAACAATATTGTCTTTCCGCTGAAGGCGCAGGGTGTGGCCAAGGACGAGCGCCAGAAGCGCGCCGATTGGGCGGCGGCGCTGTTAGGCATTCAGCATCTCTTCCACCGCAAGCCCCGCGAGCTGTCGGGAGGCGAGCGGCAACGTGTGGCGCTCGCGCGTGCGATCGTGCGCGAGCCGTCACTGTTTCTTCTCGACGAGCCGCTCTCGAATCTCGACGCGAAGCTCCGTGCTTCGGCGCGTGAGGAGCTCGAGCAATTTCAGAAGCGCATCGGCACCACAGCGATTTACGTCACGCACGATCAGGTCGAAGCGATGGCCATGGGCGATCGCGTCGTCGTGATGTCGCAGGGCTCGGTGCGGCAAATCGGGACGCCGGCCGACGTGTATGACCAGCCGGCGGATACCTTTGTAGCGACGTTCCTCGGATCGCCGCCGATGAACATCGTGCCGGCAGATGGGGTGATCGTCGGCTTCCGGCCGGAGCACTTCCTCCCGCCCGGCGTGGCCGAGCGATTGGGAGAGCACGTCTCCTACCAATTCCGCGTCACGCACAGCGAGTACCTCGGCGCCGAGAGGATCCTGTATGGCATCATCGAAGGAGGTCCGTTCAAGGAGCGGAAGGTGATCTCCCGGATTCCGGCCACGCACGGGTCTGAAATTAGTGATGGTAATGTTTACACTTTTGCCATCGCCAATCGTGACTTGAAATTCTTCGATCCGAAGACGGAGAAGCGGGCTTCCGCGGCGAGGCTTCCGTTGTGAGACAGCGGTGGCTCGGCCCGGCGATGTTCATGCCGGCGATCATTTACATCGTCGCCCTGGTCGGAGTGCCGTTCCTCATGGCCTTCGTCTACAGCGTCGGCGACGTGAAAGTGGGAAGCACCGGTTATCATTTCGTCGGCGCGCAGAACTTCATCAGCATCCTGCACAATCCGACGTTCATTCGCTCGCTGGAGAATTCGTTTCTCTTCACCATCTCATCGCAGATCCTCGTGCTGATCGGTGCGAACATTCTCGCGCTGGCGCTCAAGGACGCGTTCCCCGGCCGCCGGTTCATGCGCTTCCTGATTCTTCTGCCGTGGGTCGCGCCGGTGTCGATCGGATCGATCGGCTGGAAGTGGATCCTCGACTCGCTCTACAGCGTCGTCAATTGGGTGCTGGTGCGCATGCATCTGGTGAAGCAGTTCGATACGCCGGTATGGCTTGGCGAGCCGAAGCTGGCGATGATGTCAGTGATTCTCGTGCACACGTGGCACATGCTGCCGTTTGCCACGGTCATTCTTCTGGCCGGCCTGACAGCGATTCCGAAAGACATCCCCGAAGCGGCGGCCGTCGATGGCGCGGGATTCTTCCGCACTCTGTTTCAGATCACGATCCCGATGATGTTGCCGATCATCAACGTGGCGGTCCTTTTCGGCGCGATCTTCACCTTCACCGACATGACCGTGATCTACATCCTCACGCGCGGCGGGCCGTACGACAGCACGCAGGTCATTCCCACGCTCGCGTTTTTTGCCGGAATTCTCGGCTCGGATCTGGCGGAGGGCGCGGCGATCTCGATCTTCATGGTGCCGCTGCTGGTGATCGCCACGTACATGGCGCTGCGCTCCGCGCATCGCGCGGAGGTGACGTAGTGGCGCCGCGCCGCGCACGGACGTGGATCGCGGCCATCACCATCTGGGTCGTGCGCGTCGTTTTCGCGGTCATCCTCGCGTTTCCGTTCTACTGGATGCTGATTACCACGTTCAAGCGAACTTCCGATCTTTACAACCTCAAAAACAATCCGTTCATCTTCAACGAGGCGCCGACGCTCGAGCATCTGCGCCTGCTGTTTCACGAGACGTTGTTTCTCCGCTGGGTCCTCAACACTGCGTTTGCGGGGACCATCGTGGTCATCATCACGCTCTTGTTGGCCGTACCCGCCGCGTATGCGCTAGCGCGCCTGACGGGCGGGTGGGGGGCGCAGTTGGGGATTGGCGTGTTTCTCACGTATCTGATTCCGCCGACGCTGCTGTTCATCCCCCTCTCGAAGATCGTGGCCACCCTCGGGCTTCAGGATTCGCTCTGGTCGATCATCGTGGTGTACCCGAGCTTCACGATCCCGTTCTCGACGTGGCTGCTGATGGGCTTTTTCAAGTCGATTCCCAAAGATCTCGAGGATGCGGCGATGGTGGACGGGCTCTCGCGCTGGGGAGCGTTCGTCAAACTGATGATCCCGATGTCCACGTCGGGAATCCTCACGGTGGTGATTTTCGCTTTTACGCTCGTGACGCAGGAGTTTGTCTACGCGCTGACGTTCATCTCCACGGCCGCTCATCAGACGGTCGGCGTCGGCGTGCCGACCTTTCTGGTGCGCGGCGACGTCTTCTACTGGGGATCGTTGATGGCCGCGTGCCTCATCACCAGCATCCCCATCGGCATTCTGTACAACATCTTCCTCGACAGATTCATCGAGGGTTTCACCGTCGGCGCGGTGAAGTAAATGGCCGCTCTCCAAACGGGGATAGGGTGGCTCGCGATGTCCTTTTTTCGTCCTGCGTTGGCAATCACACTCATTTCGTCTGTGCCGCTCTTGGCTCAGTCGAGCGACCGCGCCTGGCAGGAAGCTCTCGTCCGCGCCGACAACGAACTGAAGGCCGGACATTTCGAAGAAGCGAATCGCCGGCTTCTCAAGCTGTCGGGTGCAATTGGCGAGAAAATGGCCTCCGGCTCGGAAGCCATGTACACCGTGGCCGTTATTGCCTCATTCCGCGCGATTGCGGCGGCCGGTCGTCACAACATTGCGGATGTGGAGTGGTATTGGAGCGTCGCCACAAGTTTCTTCCCAAAATTCAAAGGCAGCAATCTCCGTGTGTACGGCGCGGCAGGCGAGACGGTGATGGGAATCGATGCCTCTCGTTCATGCATTCTTCAGGAACATTTTCCGCACGCGGATATCAAACCGCCGAAGGCGATTCGAAACCCGATGCCTCGGTATCCTTATCATGCGATCGAGACGGGAATCGCCGAACGGATTACCGTTCAAGTGATCATTACCGAGGCAGGCGAGACGCGTTGCCCGCAGGTCGTCGAAACGCACGATGATCCTTCGTTAGCTTGGGTTCTGCTCGAGGCGATGAAAAGCTGGCGTTTCGAACCGGCGACTGTGGCCGGCAAACCCGTGCCCGTTCCTTTCAACCAGACAGTGGATTTCAGGATTCGCTACTAATAGCACTCTCAGTCCTCAGTCCTCAGTGCTCAGTGCTCACACCGACGCCAGTCCGAGGTAGCGATCGCGAACGCGCGCATCGGAGGCCAATTCGGTTGCGGCGCCGGACAGTGTGATGTGCCCGGTCTCCAGCACAAACGCGCGGTCTGCGATCGCGAGTGCGTGAAGGACGTTTTGCTCGACCAGCACGATCGTTACGCCTTGCTGCCGGATCGCCGTGAGTGAGGCGAAAACTTCGCGCAGCAGCAGCGGAGCGAGGCCGAGCGCGGGCTCATCGAGCAGCAGAAGTCGCGGCTGTGTCATGAGGCCGCGTCCGATTGCGCACATCTGCTGCTCGCCGCCCGATAGCGTTTCCGCTCTCTGCCGTGCGCGTTTTTCCAGCACAGGAAACATGCGGAACACTCGCTCGAGTGTTTCCGCGCGGCGGCGCCGGGCCGGCCGTAAGTACGCTCCCATCTCGAGATTCTCCAGCACGGTCATCGCCGGCCAGAGTTGTCGCGCTTCGGGAACGAGCACAACACCGCGGGAGACCATCTCGTTGGGCGGGAGGGCGGTGACGTCCTGGCCATCGAAGGTCACTCGTCCTTTCGCCGGTCTGAGGAG
>Ga0137374_10007133_pt1 | contig 13299 bp, 11 predicted proteins | sample SagtaG_20_FD_104811 | JGI IMG/M metagenome (GOLD analysis project Ga0137374, IMG submission 104811) | Vadose zone soil microbial communities from Sagehorn Ranch, Mendocino, California, USA - Sage1_R_100_16 metaG | ecosystem: Environmental > Terrestrial > Soil > Vadose zone | place: USA...
CGAAAGCACCGACTGCGATGACGGCGATTGACTGTAACGCGTTGCGCCACCGATCAGGTCTCGCAACCGCCCATAAGACTGCCAGACATCCCAGCCAGGCCAAGCCCGCCGTCCAAAGATATACGTAAGAGAAAACTAACAAAGCGAAAACAGCCGCCGCAATGATCGCAGCTCCCAGCGCTTTCGTTCGGCTTTGTAGGGTAACCGCAAGCCAGCCGGCTCCGCAGAATATGAAGAACAGAGGACACGACGCGGCAGGCTGGTAACGGCGCAAGAACATCAGGTAGTTGTACAAAGGTGGCTGCCCAAAAAAGCTACTGAAGTGGCCATGTCCGCCAACAAGGGTTCCTAGGCACAAAACCACAACCACACCTGCAGCGGCTACCCGATCGTTACCAGTTGCGATCGCCAGCAGCCAAAAGAGTGCAAGCGCAGCTGCTGCGGCTGCCAATGGACTGAGGGCGATGAAGGCCGTGGCTGCCGAGACTCCCAGGACTCTGGCCGGAACTGCAATCAGATAGGCGGGGACAAATTGTATTGAAAAAAGTGAGTCGCTCTGATGCGCTCCGTTGTTGAAGTCGCGGCCGGTGTAAGGATCATTTCGGCGCGGTCTGCCGTCAATCAGAGCGTTGACGTAGGCAGAATACGCGACCTCGTCGCCCACTCCCTCGATTGCCGCATACGAACCGTTCCACTCGGCACCGCGGACCGCCCAAAAATGAATTTGGGGATAGAAGGAGAGAATCATCATCGATAGAGCGGCCGTAACTCCCCAGCGCCACCGTATCCGTGTGCCAGCTCCCATTCTGTCCATATGAATGCTCAACGCGCTTTCATACAGCGCATGATAAGCGCACCAAAGAGAATGATGCTCATACCGCTGCCGGCTATCGTGAAGGTCCACTCAATCAGAAGGCTCTTGCGGCGTAAGAGTCCGCGAAGCATCACCATCCCGCATTTCCAACCGTCTTGCTGGTAGAGCGGCAAAATGTTGGTTGCGGCGAGCAAGAAGTTCATAACGCTGAATCGAGTTCCTCCCGTCGCGCTAGCCGCAACCAGATTCACAATGATTCCTGCCAAAAGGACCAGCACCTGTTGTCCTAAGGGGCGCATTTGCAACTCACGCAAATCGAGACGCACATAGGCGCCCACCGGGAGCAGCCGCACCATGTAGTCAACCCCGCGAACATTGAAACTGACCAGCTTGCGACCCCAGCCGACTCCAAACTCCGTAATACTCACACGACAGGCCCAGGCCGCAGCGAAGTGGCCCAGCTCGTGCAAGAACAATGCTGCTAGAAAACAGAGAACGTAAGAGAGAAACATCTTGTTTGTGCTACGGGGGAGGTTGGATAAAGGCCTGGTGGCAGACGGACCGAGGACAGTTTACAGATTTGACCTGGTCATCTCATTGGTAGGATTGCGCAGCTGAAGTCCGGGTTCTGTATCTTCCTGGAGAAAATCGCCAATGTCGATCGCCAGTCTCTTAAGCTTTTTGTAAAGCGTTTGTCTCGAGCCAAGCCCAAGAGCCTCGCTTGCCCGGGCGACATTGCAGTCGTGCCGCTTGAGCGTTTCAGTAATCACCCGCCGCTCATAGTTCTCGAGCAACTCGTCGAGCCCTTCAGCGGAGGTGTGGCCATTGGTGCTGGGAAGAATTCTCTCGCTGATATGTTCAGGCAAGATGAAGCCACTGTCGTCTGCGTAAAGCACGAGCCGTTCAATCTCGGCTGCCAACTCCCTGATGTTTCCGGGCCACGAATACTCTTCCAATATGCGAATGGCCTCCCACGTAATTCCGGCTATCCCACGTTCATTCTTTCGCGCATAGTGGGACACGAAGTGGGAGATCAGGGTTGAAATGTCTTCAGGCCGCTCTCGCAGAGGTGGGACTTTGACCTGCAACGTCGCGATTCTGTAGTAAAGATCTTCCCGGAACATTTTTTCGCGAACAAGTTGTTCCAGGTCTTTATGAGTCGCCGCAAGAACTCGCACGCTGACTTTCCGCGGGGCATGTTCGCCCAGGGTGTGCACCTCACCTTCTTGAAGAAAGCGAAGCAGTTTTGGCTGCAGAGCAAGGGGCAAATCGCCGACCTCGTCCAGGAACAGCGTGCCGTTCTCAGCAGCTCTAATCAGTCCTGAGTTATCCGAGAGCGCGCCGGTGAAAGTGCCTCGGCGGTGACCAAAGAGCATGCTTTCAATAAGCTCGGCAGGAACAGCTGAACAGTTGAAGGGAACGAACTCTTTCTCAGATCGTCTACTGAGACGATGAATAGCACGCGCGATCAGCTCTTTTCCAGTGCCCGATTCACCGTGGACCAGAACGGTCGAATCCGAGTCCTTGATCTTTTCCACTGCCCGAGCGACCTCGGCCATGGCCCTGCTGCTAAACACCATACCTGGCAAAGTTGAACTCATGACCGCAGCTCCGGACTTACTGGACTCAGTACGTGTGGAGGGCCAGTTCTTCGAGACTGCGCTTGTATGGGCCAGGTGCGCGACGTCCACGATAGTTTTCAGATCTCTTGCCTGATATCGATCAAGCGGTCTTACACAGCGGCCGTAGATAACCGCTCCAGGCCGATCCGCTCTTGGCAGTGCCAGAACCAGGCAGATTTCGGCATCACCCTCCTTGATTTCGCTCGCGGCTCCATTCCTCGACAGCATATTGCCCACCACGCTCTCGGCGCACGCAATCTCCTCTTCTTCGAGACCCTCGGACCATTCCAATCGCGGCTTCTGACTGGTTGATGCGGTCCAGATTGATAAGCCATAAGTTGGGGCCATTGACTCGACCATAAGGCTGAGTTTGATCATCACCTCATAAAGCAAATCCGGCCCGGAGTTTGCGGCTTCGCAAACTGCCCGGACGATCGAATTCATAGGTAGAGTCTTTTGGTCCTGAAGCGGTGTTGACGACAGGTCTGAATCTATTCCCGCCAAGTTAGCCATTTACGACCTTTGCAGCTGGTTCGACTAGTAATCACCGATGCTACCCAGTGTGCGAGGAAAGGAGTCCGCGTCTCATGAGGGTCGGGCAAGAATGCATCGGCTTGGGATTTGAAGAACTGCTCGCCTTTTGATCGAGCTGGCCGAAGCGAATTGAGTCTAACGAGCCACTACTGCGGTGTCAACAACTTTTAACAGTGTGCTAGCCCGCTGACTGAAGGTATGATTTCCGTTCGCCCACCGTTCGCCCTTCTGGTTCATTAAGCGCGCTTACCTCAAGTAAATGTTGAAGTTAGCTAGTTAAGTGCTTGCGGAGAAATGTCTTTACACCCTTAAGCACGGGTGCTACGTTACGATGCATTGCCGCTAAGTTGTTGATGCGCAATGGATTGACAGCCAAAAAAGCACATTAGCTTGCGGTCGGTTGCGGTGAAATACCCGCTATCTTGTGGCCAAAGGCACAAAATCAGTTAAGCAGCTTCTTAAGAGGGGTGGGCAATGGCCATTCGGTTTCGAGCTTTCCGTGGGGATGCTTTGGTCGCGAATGAACTCATCTTCGCGGCAGTACCCGTGGTTCACGGCTTCACAAAGTCCATCGCTCTCGGAGAAATGATCAATGAACACCGTCACGTACTCGACATGAAGAGTCGGCGGGATTTTCGTTCAAAGGTCACTATCCGGAGGAAAATGGCATCCTTGCGCGCTTGCTCGCAGCGTAGGCAATTGCGCCGCGCGGCCCGAGCCTGACTGAGCAGTTGTGCTCCCTGATGTTGCCGAGTTGGCAAGGTTGAATCAGCGTAACTTGAACCGCATTTCTTACAAATTGGGATCCAGCATAGGACTTGGAGGTGCTGCTTGAATAGGGTCGCAAACACATACTGGGTTGATGAACGAATCAGGGCGCAACACGTCGCGCCTCGAGCCGGATCCTTTGTATCCGTTCGTGAGGTTTCACTGGACCTTGTCGGTTCCAGGGCTGACGTTCGTCGCCGCGGGGGCCTTATACCGTCATGGGTCATCTTTGGGATGATTTTGCTTGCAACGTTCGCGGTCTGCGTCACTGTGAACATGAGGACAAGAACGAAGATGCTGACTGCTAGTGAGCAGTACGCACTAATTCAAACGGATGTCGAGCAACTTCGTAGTATCAATAAGACGTTGCAAACGGAAGTCGAAAAACTGCGAAACGATCCGCGAGCCATTGAAACAGCCGCTCGTAGCCGGCTGAACATGGTCCGAAGTAACGAAATTGTTGTGCCCGTCGAATGAGGAACTTGATTGATGCTTGTTCGGCCAGGGCGCGAGAGGAATTCATGACCTGCCGTCGCTTGCTGCTAGACCGCCTGCTTGAAACCACGCATCCCGGGTCCTGCCGAGACAGCGCGGTTGTGACTGCCATCACAGCCGCGTTCCCTTCTTACTATTAAGAATGCCGAGACTCTAGCTCGTAACGCCAACAGCACCACGCGAACGCAAACTAACAGTTTGCTTTACTCTGAAACGCGGTTTACACTCAAAACGCAGTAACCAATCTTTGTAAATGCTGCCGAACTAGAGAGGTTTCATGGCCGAAACGAAGGAGTTTGCCTCGCCCGTCGAAACCGAGATCGAACGCTGGAACCGCGAGACGCTTGAACCTGCCCTCAAGAAACACCCTGAAACAAAAAAGCGTTTTGAAAGTGTTTCGCTCGACGAAGTCAATCGACTCTACACGCCGGCTGACGTCGGTGATCAGGATTTTGCTCGGGACGTTTCCTTTCCCGGCGAGTTTCCATACACACGCGGTATTCACGCTACTGGATATCGCGGCAAGATGTGGACAATGCGCCAGTTTGCCGGCTTTAGTACGCCTGAAGATACCAACGCAAGGTTCAAGTATTTGCTGGCCGAGGGCCAAACCGGGCTCTCAGTGGCCTACGATCTCCCTACGCTGATGGGGTATGACGCCGATTCGCCCCTCTCAGAAGGCGAAGTTGGCAAGTGTGGGGTTGCGGTTTCGTCGCTGGCGGACATGGAAGTGCTTTTCGACAGTATTCCGCTCGAGCGGGTCACAGTCTCCCAAACTATCAATGCACCGGCTTCTGTCCTGCTGGCAATGTACCTGGTGGTCGCAGAAAAGCAAGGCGCTGACTGGCAGAAAGTCTCCGGTACTTTGCAAAACGATATTCTTAAGGAGTACATAGCGCAGAAGGAGTGGATCTATCCAATCCGCCCCGCAATGAAGCTGGTAACCGATACCTTTCAGTTCTGCACCGAGCACGTACCCCGCTACAACCCGGTTTCGGTAAGCGGCTACCACATTCGCGAGGCGGGTTCTACCGCAATTCAGGAGTTGGCATTCACCCTGCGAGATGGACTCGAATATGTCGAGTGGGGCGTAAACGCAGGTTTGGATGTGGACGAGTTTGTTCCCCGCATTTCCTTCTTTTTCAATGCGCATAACGACTTCTTTGAGGAAGTGGCTAAGTACCGGGCCGCGCGGCGTATTTGGGCGCGCCAGATGCGCAACCGTTTCGGCGATCAGAGCGAACGTACCCTGCAGCTTCGTTTCCACACCCAAACCGCAGGAGTATCTCTGACAGTACAACAACCGCTAAACAACATTGTGCGCGTGGCAATTCAGGCCCTGGCCGGTGTCTTAGGTGGAACACAAAGTCTGCACACTGACGCCTACGACGAAGCCCTGGCCCTACCAACAGATCGGGCGGCTCTTATCGCACTGCGCACACAGCAGATAATTGCCGAAGAGAGTGGTGTCGCGAATACGGTGGATCCGTTGGGAGGCTCGTACTTCGTTGAAGCCTTAACCGAGAAGATGGAGCGAAGCGCCCTGGACTATTTTGAAAAGATCGACGGGATGGGCGGGATGGTTTCGGCAATCGAGAGGGGCTTTCCTCAAAGAGAAATTCAGGACTCAGCCTACCAGTATCAGAAAGCAGTGGAGCGTGGGGAGCAGGTGATTGTTGGTGTAAACAAATATGAGATGGAGAACGAACCGGCGGGAGTACCAATTCTCGTCATCGACGAGTCTGTTCGCGGTCATCAGCTCGAGCGCTTGCAACGGACGCGCGATCATCGCGATGCCGGTGCGGTCGCAAACGCTCTCGATAAATTAAAGCGGGCCGCGGAAAACGACGAGAACACAGTGCCGGCAACCATTGAGGCGGTTCGTGCATACGCGACGCTCGGTGAGATTTGCTCCGCGCTGCGTGATGTTTACGGTGTCTACGAAGAGCCCGCGTTTTGATGTTTACTGAATATGTCCGAGAAGAAAATTCGCGTCCTCGTCGCAAAGCCCGGCCTGGATGGCCACGATCGTGGCGCAAAAGTGATTGCGCGCGCCCTGCGTGATGCGGGCATGGAAGTTATCTATACCGGTCTGCGGCAAACACCCGAAATGATCGCTGCAGCAGCTTTGCAGGAAGATGTAGATGCAGTCGGCGTCTCGATTCTTAGCGGCGCGCACAACACCCTGTGTCCTCGCATCGTTGAGTTACTCCGAGACGAAGGGCTGGACGATTGTCTTGTTCTTGTGGGCGGGATCGTACCACAGGAAGACATTCTAAAACTGAAGCAAGGCGGCGTTGCGGAGGTCTTTCTCCCAGGAACCTCTACTGAGGATATCGTCAAGTTTCTGCGTGAAAACGTAAAGCCTCGGGAATGACCGCCTCAGACACGGCCCAAGGGCTCATCGTTGAGATAGTAGACTCGATCGCCATCATTCGTTTTGATCGGCCCGCCAAACGCAATTCCCTTTCCCAGGATCTTCTTGATCGGCTTGAAAAAGCTCTATCCGCATGTCTCAGCCGCGATGACATTGTGGCCTTGATCTTCATCGGCATAGGCGATGTTTTTGCTTCAGGCGCCGATATTCTTGAACTCTCAGGCCTGAATCCTGAAAGTGCCCTAGCCTTCTCGCAGCGTGGACAGAAAATATTTCAGATGATTGCAGTGGCCCCGCAAATCACGATTGCGGCGATCAACGGCTACTGCATGGGTGGCGCCTTGGACCTCGTTCTTGCGTGTGATATTCGCATCGCCTCGAGCAAAGCGATATTTGCGCATCCTGGCGCAAAGCTGGGAATCATTACGGGTTGGGGTGGCACTCAGAGGCTGCCACGGCTAATCGGCAAGACCCGTGCTTTAGAGTTTTTCATCACGGCCAGACGCATCCCGAGCGATGAGGCTCTCGAGATTGGCTTGGTAAGCGAGGTTCACGATCCCGTTCTCGACCGGGCTATAGAACTTGCCTCCATTACTAAAGAATAAGGGTGGCAAAAGACTTTGCCACCCTTTATAGCTTGAATCGTGGCGCGTTCTAAAAGCTGATTTTCACGCCAACTTCCGCGGAGAGGCTATGCGGAATAATTACGGCGCTGGGCGTAATGAAATTACTCGGCGTCGCGAAGTTTGTTTGCCGCACGTCAGTGAAGAAGTTATTTCCAAAATTGGCCCGGTTTGTCAAGTCAAAGACCTGGAACAACAATGACAATGTTGCCCGTTCTTTGATTTTGAAGTTCTTGGTGACGCGGGTATCAAGCTGGAAATAAGGCTGTCCGCGCAACGGGTTAAAGGCAGCCAATGAACACTGACCCGAGCGTAAACAATCTCGATACTTAATTCGGATTGCATTGGAGATGCCCGGATCGCCGAATGCCGTCAGAGTCGCCTTAAGATCGTTTGGACTACTGTTGAAGACGACTACGTGAGATGTACCGCGGCCACCGCCAACGCCCAACACATCCACTGAACCTCCATAGCCTGCGGGATAGGGACGGGCAGACTCCCACTGCACAATCGGAGCAACCTGAAATCCACCGGGTAAATTGACCACCCCACCCATGGAAAATCGATGGCGCGAATCACTTGGAGTTGGACCCAGTTCGGACGGGTTAAAGTAGGCAAACGGATTCCAAGCACGATTGCGGAAAGCAGCGGCGTTTCCATTGTATGCCAAGGCACGGGACAGGGTGTAGTTGGCGTTCACACTGACGTTCTGGTGGAGTCTCCGGCGATAGGAAATATTCATACCATCGTACCTTGACCGACCGACCGAGGCTTCTAAATCGATGCGCCCCAGAACGGGCTGACCAGCGGCGGCAAGAGCAGCGCTTAAAGGACGAGATGTGATTTCATTTCCCGCCCCATCTAGGAATAATCGGCGAGTCGGATTAATGTTGAGCGTTTTGGACTCATGGAGGCCCAGAACGTGTGTATACTCAAACTCAAGTACAGAGTAAGAGTTCAGCTGGAACGAATAACCCAGATTCCATTGCTGCGTAGAAGGATTACGATAGTCCGGGTCCATGATACGCCCTGTATTGTCAGCAGTAAGGTTAGTCTGTGGCGCTGGAATCGTTGGTAACGGGTCGATTCCATACCGCCAGTTCTGAAGCAGAATCCCAGTCCCAGGCACGACATCGCCACTGGCAATACTAAATACAGTGGCAAAGATTGTCGGGTTGATCTGCTGAATCATGAACAGAGGGATATTCAGAAAAGTCTGTCCATAATAAAGTCCGTATCCTCCACGCAGAACCTGTCTTCCGTTTCCCCTCATGTCCCAGGCGAATCCAACGCGCGGACTAAAGTCACGGGCATCGTCGTGAGGCAGCGCCGCGGCAGCCGGATGATTTATGGCCTTAAGAATTTTGTAGGTCCGGCTATTCCCTTGGGCTTTGGTGCCGATCAGATTGAAATCCTTGTCCCAGCGGAGACCTAAGCTCAATGTGAGATTACTTCGCACTTTCCAGTCGTCCTGGAAATAGAGGCCCAACATTTTCGCGCCGCCCGGCAGGTTGAAATAAGGATCCCCAATGGCGATGGTCATACCGCCAACAGCCCCCGGTGTCGCGAAGCCCTGGGGAAACTTTCCACCCGTGTTTGTCAGAATAGCGCTCGGTAGACCGGTAAAGTCGATCTCTAGAGTCGGATTAAACTCGAAGAAACCTCCCAGCTTTGGCTCCCAAAGATAGTCGACTCCTGTTCTGAACGTATGGTTCCCGCGAGTTATTGAGAGATCGTCCTTGAACTGGTACTTGCTTTGATACGACTGCTGGGGAACGTTTGCGTTGGTGCCAAAGCTGATACCGTTCGAGAATGTGAAGAGCGGGACTTTTTGCTCGGTATCAATCAGGTTGTTCCAGTATGAATAACCGACAGTGGCTGCATTGACAACTGTACTGCTCAGCGCTGAGTTCAGAGTAATATTGCCGAGCAACAGCCTGTTCTTCGTAAAGTTTCCCTCGCTCAGATCGTTTCGGTTCCCAGACTGGTCATTCAGCCCAATGTTCGACTGGTCGTTATAGCTAGCGAATATGTTGTGCTTGGAGTTGAAGTTGTGATCAATCCTCGCGTTGATACGCCAATCCTTATAAGGAGTTGGAAGGACTGCAGCCGGTTGAGCACCTAGAAATCGAACCAGATTGAGTTCCGCTAAGGCATCGCTCTCCACTGGGATGGATGTTGCTTCATTCTGGCGTTCAAGAGCAAAAAAGAAGAACGTCTTTCGGCCCGTCTTGTAGTGCGTCGGGCCACCCTCACCAAATCGCGGCAAGTGGAGAGGGCCACCAATCGATCCACCCCACTGCTTGCGGTTGAAGGGTGGCTTAGTCTTGAGAGCCTGATTCGTTGCCGAAACTTCGCTGGCATTCAACTTCTTGTCACGTAGAAAATAAAACCCCGAGCCGTGATACTCAGTGCCGCCCGATTTAGTAACTACATTGACGGCGGCACCTTCACTGCGACCGTTTACGGCTGAGAAACGCTGCGTGCTAATGACAAACTCCTGAATAGCCTCGAGCGGAAATTGCATCACAGGCCCGCCAACCGTGTTGTCCTTATTATCGATTCCATTGACCGTGACATTCACATTGCGCCCGCTCGATCCGTTGACAGCAAAAATGGCAATCCGCCGCTTGGTTGGATCATACGAGTCGACAGGTTTCACACCCGGAGCTAAATAAGCCAGGTTGCCTAGGTCGCGACCATTGAGAGGCAAATCCTGGACGTCGCGTGGCGTAATGTTGAGACTGATATCAGTTTTTTCCTTGCTGACTAATTCTGTTTCGCCCGCGGTGACCGTCACATTCGCTGTCTGAATACCTGGGTTCATAGTGACGTCAAAGGTGTTAGTCCTGCCAAGCAATAGTTCAACATCTTCCGCTGCCACATCGCCAAACCCACTGGCACTTACCTTGATGTCGTAGCGACCCGCTGGTAACAAGTCAATCCTGTATATGCCGTTATCATTGGTCGTCGTTGTCCGACTCGCACCGGTCGACTTATTAGTAATGGTCACCGAGGCGTTACCAATTACAGCTTGGTTCTTGTCCTTGACAGTGCCGGCGATCGCTCCACTGGCAGTTCCTTGTGCAAATGTATGGCCGCACACAAACAGGACAACAATAAGTAAGGTGAGAATCCTAGCTGTTGCTACTCTCACCTCTATGATTGAACCTGCTCTACAATCAATGTACGAAGAGAACCTCTGCCAACGGGTTGTCATAGAAGCCTCCATTTCCGATCGTAAATAAAAACAGTGCTGGGCCAGAGGGCATTACATCTCATGTCGAAAAGCCCACAAGATGATTGAAAAAGAAGGTTGGGCGGGCCTTAGAGCGTGCTCTCGTCCGACCCTCGTGACTGCTGGGGAGATTAATGCCGAAATCAGGAGAAAGTCAACGAAATTATGAAAAAGAATACATAATCCTGGGATGGCGGCTTGTGATATTGGAGGGCTAACTTTTTGCGAGGAAGCGCGCGATACCTTTCTGGCAATCTTCAGTCATTCGCGCAATGACGTTTACGTCGGCGCCGGTTTCAAGAGCTTCGTAAAAAGCCATCCCATCCATCTGGTAGAGTAAAGCCTTGGTGAGGGCGACGGCTGATTTACTTACGTTTGCAAACACGGCAACGTACGCAGCTACTTCTGCCTTGAATACGTCGTCCTCGAAAACTTCATTGACTAAACCCAGTTGTTTACCGTCCTGGGCGCTGATTTCTGCGCCCCGGGCGAGCAACCCAAACGCCCGTTTCTCCGAGATGTTGCGCGTGAGAATCGCCATTACCATTGCGGGCACGAATCCAATCTTTACTTCCGGATATCCAAAGCGCGCAGAACTGGCGGCAAGGACGAGATCGCAAGCGCTTGCCAAGCCACAACCACCGGCCAGCGCTCGGCCACGAACTGCGGCAATCACCGGGATTCGTACCTGGCGAATAAGCGCAAAGAGCTCCATTAGGGAGCGGGCGTCCTTCACGTTTTCCTCGATAGAGGCTGTAGCAATCTGTTGTAGTGAAGACAGATCTGCTCCAGCACAGAAATCTGGCCCTGCTCCAGTGATGATGGCCGCTCGCAATGAATGGTCTTCGTCTGCTGCGCGTAAAGAGACTTTGAGGTCACTGATCAGCGCCTCGTTGAGAGCGTTTCTCTTCTCTGCCCGATTCAGAGTAATCCGAGCAACCACTCCCTCCACCTCATAAAGAACCGGTTTGGTTTCGTCAGTCATTTTTGGTTTCCTTAATCGGCAAGAGAAATTCAAGCAGCGCGGCATTTACCTCACTCACCGCCTCATTTTGTACCCAGTGGCCACTATCCGCTATCCGCACCTCGCGAAAAGCGGCGTTGACATATTTCCCGACTCCCAAAACTGTCCGGGGTAGGATTGCAAAATCCTGTTCGCCGAAAATAAATAGTGTCGGAACCCGGATCCGTCCTTCGGGTTCATTGTTAGTCTCAGCTGGCTCAGTTCCCGAGAGCGGATGCGTGCCGACATCGCGCGACGTAGCCTTGTCTCGCTGGACCATCAACCGTCGAACATTCGCGCGATAGTAGTTGACGGCTGCCGTTAGCGCGCCCGGCCGGCGCAGTGCTTCTTTGTAAAGCTCGATGTCAGCTGCGTTGAAACTTCCCTTTCTGGTTACCGTCTCATTAAATAACCGCTCGATAGAAGCGAATCCTTTCCGTCTAATGGCCCACTCGGGAACGCGCGGAAGCTGAAAGAAGAACATGTACCAGCTTCGTAGCAATTGCTTGAGAGTAATATTGGCCCGCCATGCGGCAGCAGGTGGGACCTGCATCACAGCCAGCTTCGATACGTGATCGGGATACTTCTGCGCAACCGCCCAGGCAACACCTGCGCCCCAGTCGTGTCCAACGATCGCAGCTTTGTCCGCCCCGAAATGTTTGATAAGGCCCACAACATCTTTGACCAGAACATTCAGACTGTACTCAGCGACGAGGCTTGGCTTGTCACTGAGGTTGTAACCGCGCATGTCCGGAGCGACTACATGAAAGTGCTTGCCCAGCGAGCTTAACTGATGTCGCCATGAATACCAGAACTCTGGAAAGCCATGCAGCAACAGAACCAACTCGTCGCCATGGCCAGATTCGGCGTAATGCAGACGAACTCCATCGAGTTGTGCGTACCCATGTCGAATGGTCAACTCGCGGTCTTGCATCTTATCGGATTGGGAGTTGCGAAGTGGTTTCAGTCCGCGCGGAGGTACGTAACTGTTTTGCTCTTTACTCGGGATCCCGAGTCTGGAGTCTGGAGTCTGGAGTCTGGGTCTGGAGTCTGAAGTCTGAAGTCTGAAGTCGACCGTAACTCTTGCTGCTTTGACTCCTGACTCCTGACTCCTGACTCCAGACTCCCGACTCCAGACTCCAGCCGTCTCTACGAAGCCGTTTGGCTTAAGCCCAGGCTCTGTCCCTCTTCCTCAGAGATTTCAATAAACATCCGTAGCAGCGCAGTGGAAAAGGTCTTGCCCTGCGCATCGGTCATCAAGGATAGCGTGCCGCCCCCGCCAAGGCTCTGGTGCAACAAAAAGTTGAGCGCACCAAGATTTGGCAGCTCAAACCGCTCGACTTCTCCTTTACAAATTCCCTCAAAATGTCGCTTCACACGCTCAGCGGTTACCTCGCGCACAAATACAGGATAAAACTTTTCCTGCAAAGCGATCAGCCCTACGTTCGCTGTGTCGCCTTTATCACCAGAGCGCGCGTGCGCCAGCTTAATCAGTTGAATCTTCATGATCTAGTTTTACGGGTTCGTGCAGCGAAGAGTCTCATACGAACTGGACTTTACTTTGCGTAGCTAAGAGACTGTAAAACGCAGCTACGACAAGCGCGTGATTAATCACTCCGTTAGCAATCAACCGCGGCACTTCTTCAAAAGACACCAGGCGCACGGCCACATGTTCTGAACTATCAAACTGCGGCATCTGCGAGAAGACACAATTGCGAGCTACGAAGCTATGTAGCCAGTTGTTCTGAATCGCGGGATTCGGTCGAGTGCGCGACAATAGTTGTATCTCTCCGGCACTAAACCCGGTTTCTTCCAACAACTCTCG
>Ga0137374_10007141_pt1 | contig 13290 bp, 8 predicted proteins | sample SagtaG_20_FD_104811 | JGI IMG/M metagenome (GOLD analysis project Ga0137374, IMG submission 104811) | Vadose zone soil microbial communities from Sagehorn Ranch, Mendocino, California, USA - Sage1_R_100_16 metaG | ecosystem: Environmental > Terrestrial > Soil > Vadose zone | place: USA...
GACACCATCACCGTCGCCAACAACGCGAACGTGAACGTCACGGGACTCGTCCCAGCGGTGAAGATCCTCCACCCGGAGTTCGGCAACGATTGCCTCGACATCAACACGGTGGCCGGGACCGACACCGTGGACCACAGCGGCCTCGCGCCGGGGGTGATCCAGCTCATCGTGGACGGCGTGCCCCAGTAGGCCGGTCCCGCCGACGCCGTAGGCTACCGGTACCTTCGGAAGGGGAAGGGCCGGGGGACGGGCGCGGCCTGCGGGGGGGGCGTCGGTCCCGAGAAGGGGTTGCCGGGGTGGACGCGGGATTCGTCCTTGCGATCGGGATGGCGCTCGCATTCGCGTTCACCAACGGGTTCCACGACGCCGCGAACGCCATCGCCACGCTGGTGGCGACCCGGGTGGCGCGGCCGGGCCAGGCCGTCGTCCTCGCGGCGTTCTTCAACATGCTGGGGCCGCTGCTGCTCGGCGCGGCGGTGGCCGGCACGATCGCAGGCATCGTGCACGTCCAGGGGCAGCGGCACACGATCGCGGTGATCGGCGCCGCGGTCACGGCCGCCGCTGTCTGGAACCTCTTCACGTGGTGGCGAGGGCTTCCCTCGAGCTCGGGCCACGCGCTCATCGGAGGGTTGGTGGGAGCGGCGATCCTCGAGGCCGGCGGCCACGCCGTGAACTGGGGGAGGATGTCGGGCCTGAAGCCGGAGGGCGTGATCGGCGCGCTGGTCGCGCTGGCCGCCTCGCCACTGCTCGGCCTCGGGACCGGGTTCGTGCTCGAACGCTCCGCCCGGCGCGGGCTCCGTCGCGCCACCACCAGGGTGGCGGCGCCGATCCGGGGCGGGCAGTGGGTGACGTCATCGTGGCTCGCGTTCAGCCACGGAGCGAACGACGCGCAGAAGTCCGTGGGTGTCGTGTTCGCGATCCTGGTGGCCAGGAACCCGTCGACGTCCTCGGCGCCGCTGTGGGTCAAGGCCGCGTGTGCGGCCACGCTCACCCTCGGCACCGCGCTCGGTGGGTGGCGGATCGTGCGAACGATCGGCCGGCGGATCTTCCGGGTCCGGCCCCTGGACGGCCTGGTCGTCCAGGCCAGCTCCGCCTCGGTGATCCTCGCCGCGTCGTTTCTGGGCGCCCCGGTCAGCACGACGCACGTGGTGGCATCGAGCGTGGTGGGCGCGGGGGTTGGCCGGCGCCGGCGCCGGCACGTGGGCTGGCCGGTGCTGGCGGAGATCCTCATCGCGTGGCTCACCACACTTCCCGCGGCGGCGCTGCTGGCCGCCTCGTTCCTTCCGCTGTGGAGGTGGTTGACGTGAAACGGAGATGGTTCCTTCCGGAGACGCCGGACGTCGTCGGCATGCTCTGTCTGCAGGCGACCGCCACGAGCCAGGGGATGGAGGCCCTGGCCGCATGGGCGCGGGGGGATCCGGCGGCGGCGCAGATCGTCCCGGACTGCGAGCATCTCGCCGACGACCACAAGTGGGCGTTGCGCAAGGCACTCACGGTCGCGTTCACGACGCCGATCGACGCGGAGGACCTGTACGTCATGTCCGAGCGACTGGACGCCGTGATGAACGGGGCCAAGGACGCCGTGCGGGAGTCGGAGGTCATGGCGCTACCGCCCGATGCGGTGATGGCGGAGATGGCCGAGTTCCTCGCCGAGGGGGTTCGGCGCCTGGCTGAGGCGTTCCGGCTCCTCGCCACGAAGGAGCGTCGGCGCGACGAGGAGGCCGTCACCGTCGCGGCCACGGCGGCGGTCAGGAGCCAGCGAGGGGTCGAACGAGCATACCGCAAGGGCATGTCCGCCCTGCTCGGCGTCCAGGACGTTCGGGAGATCACGGGCAAGCGCGAGCTGTACCGGCGGTTCTCCAGAATGAGCGAGGACCTGACCGAGGCCGCCGACCGTGTCTGGTACGCCACCCTCAAGGAGGGCTAGGACCCGCGCTGGCGGCTTCGCGGGCGGCGGTACACTGAACCATCGCCGGGCCGCAGGTCCGGCCCCGGGCGGGGTGGCCGAGTGGTTAGGCACAGGTCTGCAAAACCTGCTACACCGGTTCAATTCCGGTCCCCGCCTCCAACGGCCCGCCGCCCTCCAGGCCCGGGCCGGTAGACTCACTCCAACGGGCGGTTAGCTCAGGGGGAGAGCGCTTCCCTGACACGGAAGAGGTCGGAGGTTCAAATCCTCCACCGCCCACCGGTCCGGAACTGTCGGAGTTCCGCCCACCAGCGAGGCACGGGGCAGCGGCTCCGTCGCCACAGCATCTGCGTCCGCCGGCTCACGTCCTCCCGGATGACGGCCGTTCGGATGATGTCGCCGCTGGGATTTCGGTTGTCTGCCCGCCGCTGCTCGCGGACACTACGCGCATGCCTCGCGGAGCGCCTGGCAAGAAGCGGCTCCTGACGACCGTACTGTTCACGGACATCGTCGGCTCGACGCAGCGGACCCAGGAGCTCGGCGACCGGCGGTGGCGGCAGCTCCTGACCACCCATCACGGAATCGTCCGCCGGGCACTGAAGCGGCACGGCGGGAGGGAGATCGATACGGCGGGCGACGGCTTCTTCGCCACGTTCGACCAGCCAGCCGACGCCATCGAATGCGCCACCGACCTGATCGACCGCCTCCGGGAGGCCGGCATCGACATCCGGGCCGGGGTCCACATGGGCGAGGTCGAGGTCATGGGCTCCAAGGTCGGGGGCATTGCGGTCCACATCGGCGCGCGCATCATGTCCAAGGCCGACGCGGGGCACGTCATGGTCTCCGGGACCGTCCGCGACCTGATGGCCGGCTCGGAGTTCGCCTTTGACGACGCCGGATTCCACGAGCTCAAGGGGGTCGCGGCACAGGTGCACCTGTATGCCGTACGGCACCCACCCACCGAGAGAGAGCCCGAGGTCGCGCCCCAGGTGCCACCCGACGGAGCGGAGCGGCGGCGGCGGAATGGCCGGCTGTTGGCCGCGGCGATCGTCGCTGTAACAGCCGCTGTCACCGTCTTCGTGTTGACCAGGAGCCATCCTGCCCCGGAAGCGTTCGCGCCGGCGCCGAACACCGTCGTCGAGCTCGACCCCTCGACCGGGGAGGTGACGGGGGGCGTCCATGTGGGGACGACGCCAACCGCGCTCGCAGCAGGGAAGACCGAACTGTGGGTCGCGAACTTCGACGACAAGACGATCCAGAGGATCGACGTCTCGTCACTCGCCGTCTCGCCGGCCAGGGGTGGCCTGCTGTCCAACCCGACCGGGATCGCCGTGGGCGGGGGCTTCGTCTGGGTGACCAACGGATTCTCCGGCCAGGTCGTCAAGGTCGATCCACGGCAGGCGAACGTGACCGAATCCGTGCCCGTGGGGTCGGGCGTCCAGGGCATCGCGTACGGCCTCGACCGCGTGTGGATCGCCCAGTCGAACGAGGGCGTGTTGCTCCGCCTCGATCCCGTCGACGGCTCGGTGGACAGGTTGCCACTGCCGGAAGGGTCGCAGCCCGTCGACGTGGCGGTCGGCGGCGATTCGGTCTGGGTGGCCGACGGTCAGGGCGGCAGGGTGATCGAGGTCGATCCCGAAGCCATGAAGGTCCGTCAGTCCATCCCACTCCTGGGCGGACAGCCCACCCATGTCGCGTTCGGCGACGGATTCGTGTGGGTCACCAGCTACGACTCGGACTCCCTGACCCGGATCGAGCCCGCCTCCGGAGGGACCACCACGGTCCCCGACGTTGGGAACGGCCCCCTGGGCGTCGCGGCCGGCCCGGGAGGCGTCTGGGTCGCCAACGGCCTGGATGGCACAGTGGCGCGGGTCGACCCGACGAAGGCCAAGGTGGTGGGGCGCACCCCACTCGGGTTCAGCCCCGACGCCGTCGCGGTGACCCCCGAGGGCGTGTGGGTGAGCCTCCACTCGTTGTGATCGGCGCTACTCCAGTCGCTCCCACGGGTGAGCGGCGAAGAGCGCCTTCTGGAAACCGCAGAAGAATCGGTCATGGGCCGCCTTGCCGGTGCAGCGGGACAGTTGGAAGGCCAGGGATGCCCCGTCGACTCGCCACGCGAGCGAGGACAGGTCGGCTGCGTTGTAGTACGGCTGGTCGACGTGGAAGCGGACCCTCTCACCCTCCCCCTCGTATCGACCGACGGCGATCGGGTCGAAGATGGCGTTGGTCCCTCGCTGGTGCCACATGAATCGACCATCGCGGAGCTCGATGGTGAAGGTCCCCGTGTCCTCCACGTCGTCCTTCCCCCCGCCCGCCTCGACGATGTCCGACAGGGACACGGTGACGCGGTAGATCCCCTCTGGGATCGAGGGCACCGGCGAGGGAGCGGGTGGGGTCGGGGCGGGCGACGGAGATTCCCCGTGAACGAGGATGTGATCCAGCGCGGGCAGGGGAACGAAGATCGAGGCGTCGATGTTGAACTGCTGGACCCGCGAGGAGTGCAGCCATCCCTGGGTCAGTTGTGTGAGCGGGACCCACGGAACCAGCTGCTCGGACAGGTACTGGTCGAGCTGGGCCCAGCAGCGGAGCTGCGCGTCGAAGACGCTGTCCTGGCACGCCGCGAGCCGCCCGTCGACATCGGGGACCGAGCGGACCGAATAGCCGTACCGCTCCAGCTGGTCCGGCGTGGCCCCCACCATGGCGATGCTCGCCTCCCCGACGGCCCCGCTGCCCAGCAGGACGGGGAGGAACGAGGTGGCGCTCGGGTAGTCCTTGCCCCAATTGTCCAGTCGCAGCGCCACGTGGAGAGAGGGGTGATGGTACGAGGCATTGAACGCGTCGTGGCCGACGTCGTGCGCGTGCACGTCGAGGCCGATGGCCCGGAGCCGTGACGTTATCTCCTCGGCCGCGATCACATCCGCCGGATACCTCCGATTCACAAGCAGCTGGAGCCCGGAACACGCCGGTGCGTCACACCGGCCGTCGTGATCGGCGTCGTATCGGGACAACTTCATCTCGTCCTGTGCGGCCTCGACCTCAGAGGTGGGACCCACCTGCGGCGGGGCATAGGACAGCAGCAGGTTGTCCTCGTAGGCGTCGAGGGCCAGGTGGGTGAAGATCTGCTGCGTAATTCCCCGTCCTCGGTCCTCCAGGGCCGACGCGACCGCCCGGCGATCGACGACCAGGTTCACGGCCCGCCGGACGTGGAGGTCGTCGAACGGGGGCACCGCGAGGTTCAGGCCGAGATTGCGCTCGAAGTCGGCGGGAGCCACGGTGATCCGGTGCCGGAGATCCGGCTCGTCCAGCCATCGTCCCGTCGTCCCGGCATCGGCGGCCCAGTTGAGCACGAGGTCGATGGCCCCCGAGCGGACGAGCTGTTCCGCCTGTCCCGCGGAATCGACGCGATAGAACTCGATGCGATCCGGCCATGCGGCCCGGATCGGGTCCGACGCAGGCGACCAGGACGGGTTCCGAACGAGCGTGGCCTTCGTCCACCCGTTGCCGGAGGGCGGACGGACGTCCTCCGGCGGACCGTCGAACGAGATCTCATCGCTGCCCTCGAACATGTACGGCCCGCTCGACACCATGACGAGGCCATAGTCGAAATCGTGACCCTGGGCCACACCGAGAGGATCGCCCGGACGGGCGGGGTTCGCGGGGATGGGTCCCAGCTGGGGGAATGCCAGCCGCTGGCCGAGGTCGCCCGTGGGCTGGGTGAGGTGGACGACAAGGGTGTGAGGATCGGGTGCCTGGAGCCCAGAGACATGCTCCGCCTTCCGGTCGATGAACTCCCGCGCCCCGGCGATGACGTCGGGGAGGTACGTGTCGGTGTAATAGCCGCCGATGGTGCCTCCGTTCGCCCAGGGGATGGCCGGCCCGGCGGGTGTGAACGCCCGCTCGATCGAGCGGATGAGGTCGGCGGCCACGATCTCCTTGTCCTCGAATGGGGGCCCGTAGAGGATCCCCGACCGAAGGTGGAAGGTCCACGTGAGTCCGTCCGAGGAGATCGTGGGGAGCGATTTCGCCAGGTCGGGACGCAGGATCGTCCCCCCGTCGCCGACCGAGCTGCCCTCATACGAAAGCAACGTGCGCATCAGGCAGCAACGGTCCAGCTCGAAGACGTCGGCGAAGCTTGTCGACTGAGGGTCGAGGGTCTTGCCGCAGAGCAGGAGCGGGCACCACGTGAACTCCAGCCCGTCGTCCCCGGACAGCAGGCCGACGCGCAGTGTTCCTCCCCCCTCCGGCGCCGTCGAGGGCGTCGGCTCCGGAGACGGCTGCGAGGTGCACGACCCGGCGATCGCGGTGACCAAGAGCAATGGCAGCAGGAACCGGCGCGGGGGTGGCACGGTGTGACGCTACCGGAGAATCTTGGCGACTTCCAGGGACCGTCCGGCTCGGGATTGCGTCGCCCGAACGGCAGGGCACGGAACCGGTAGCCCTGGGGCGTCGACGGGTCCGGGTTGACGCTGAAGCTCTGAGTACCATCGGGGCGGTGACTCCGTTCGCCGCTCCATGGATGCGGGAGCAAAGCGGGTCAGAGGGATTCCCGCAGTCAATGTCCGGGGAGGGCTTTGCGGGGAAGCGCGACCTGTGGCCAGGAACAATTGAAACGGTCGCGGATCCGGTCAACCTCCGGTCAAGGAGCCGACCGAATCCAACCGGACTCGGCGGTACTCCTGCGACGTGTGACACATGGCTCGACCAGCAAACATGCTGGTCAGACGCCTGTGATCGACATCCCTGACACGGAAGAGGTCGGAGGTTCAAATCCTCCACCGCCCACCACGAAAAGGCCCTGGTGACAGGGCCTTTCTTCATGTCAGGCCCAGGCTGTCCGGGTCGAGCGTGTGCCTCAGCCCTCGGTCGTCATGCTCCAACTCTCATCGTCCAGCCGGAGCCGGGCGGCTGGAACACCCGTGGGAGCAGGCCACTCCGTCCGCCGAACAGCCCCTTGTGCCGGCCACGGTGGAAGGCGGAACATACGACCGGGTCCCGGGCGATGCGGGTCCCCGGCGGGGAAGGAGAGCGCTCATGGTTGCCGCGTCCAGGTCGCGTCCCCGGGTGGCGCAGATCGTCCCCCTCGTTGTCACTCTGCTCGGGCTCAGCTCCCCCTGGCCCGCCGCCGCGACCGGAGGACCGAAGGTGGCCACCCACCCGCGCACCGGACCGCCCGGCCGGGTCGTCAGGGTCACCGGGCAGGGCTTCGGGTCACGCGAGGTCGTGGATCTGAGCTTCGGCCGGCATGCCCTCGCCACGACCTCGACCGACGCCTCGGGGTCGTTCCGCCGCAAGGTCCAGATCCCACGGAGGGCCCACCCCGGGAACCATTGGATCTCCGCCACCGGAGCGGCATCGGGCGGGACCGCGACCACGCCGTTCCTCGTCGACACGGACTGGCCGCAGTTCCGGGGCGACTCGCAGCACCACGGCCAGAACCGCCATGAGCACCTGCTCTCCACCTCGACCCGATCGGTCGAGCTGCGGTGGTCGTTCCGGTCGGGATTCCCGTTCTACCTGGACTCCCCGGTCCTGGCGGACGGCGTGCTGTACGTGGGCTCGGACAACCGCAACCTCTACGCGCTGGACGCCTTCACCGGTGCCGAGCGATGGGCGTTCCCCGCGTTCAGCTCCGGCGAGACCCCCGCCGTCGCGCGCGGCCTCGTCTACGCGGCCTCGAACGACGGCAGGCTCCACGCGCTCGACGTGGCGACGGGGGAGACGAGGTGGGTATTCGGGACCGGTTCCTTCCGGTTCTTCAACTCCCCGACCGTGGCCGGCGGCACGGTCTACGTGGGCGGGGGCGACGCGGTCTTCGCCCTCGACGCCGCCACCGGGACCAAGCGATGGTCGGTCCACCGGCGAGGGAGCTACGCCAGTCCCGCCGTCGTCGGTGGCACCGTCTACGTGGGCGCCGGGGACGGCAAGGTGCTGGCGCTCGACGCGGCGACGGGGGCCGAACGGTGGCGGTTCGACACCCGAGCGTTTGTGTACTCCTCGCCGGCCGTCGTCGACGGCGTTGTATACGTTGGCTCCGGGGACGGGGTGGTGTTCGCGATCGACGCGACGACGGGAGCCGAGCGGTGGCGGTTCCAGACGGCCGGCGAACTCAACAGCGTCGTCGAATCCTCGCCGGCCGTGGCGAACGGCGTGGTGTACATCGGGTCGCGGGACCACAACGTGTACGCGCTCGAAGCGGACACGGGGGCGGTGCGGTGGGCGTTCCGGACAGGAGACTTCGTCCTCTCGTCCCCGGCCGTGGCGAACGGCGTGGTGTACGTGGGCTCGGACGACCGGAACGTCTACGCGCTCGACGCCGGGACCGGGGCCCGCGTGTGGTCGTTTCGGACGAGGGGGGCGATCGGCTCCTCCCCGGTCGTGGCCAACGGGATGGTGTTCGTGGGGGCGGGGCCGAAGGTCATCGCGCTGGGCCCGGAGCGCCCGGCCTAGCCCCCGGTGGGGCGTTCAGAGGATGTGATCGGTCACCTCGGCGATCACAGGGAAGTCCAGGACTTAGGTCGGCTCGCGGTAGAGGTGCCAGACATGGCGTTTCAGCGAGGCGGGGTCCGGGTCGAACTCCCACGCCCCCGAGCTCCACTGCATCTGGGCTAGCAGCACGTGCGGGCTGAATGCGTCGCGACACCAGCGCAAGAGTTCGGACGCTTCAGCTTCCGTGGACCTCTCGGCCTCGGACCGCGCCAGCATCCGGGCCAGCGACCCGACGTCGTCGTTCTGATCCTCGGGCCCCAGCTCGCCGCGCTCGACCAGCTCTCGCTGCCGCTGCTCGAGGGCGTTCACGGCCTCCGCGATCCAGGGGTGGTCCGGCTCGCCCGGAAGTCCTGGAAGTTGCGGTAGAGCCAGAGCGACCGTTCGTCTCTCTCGTCGGAATCGTCGTCCGGCTGATACGAGAGTTGGACTCGGCCGCCGGAGGCGACCTCGAAGTGGAGGATGTCTCTGAACTCCACGCCCGCCGTCCAGATGCGCTCCAGGTCGAAAGGAGGAAGGATCCGCCCTTGAGGGCTCCTCCACGCTCCCCGCCCTGTCATCGCGTCACTCTGTGGGCCTGCCTTCGCCGGAATGGCCAGCCGAGTACCCGCAGTTCGCGAGCCTAGTGCCATCGCAGAGGCGAGGCGACTTCCAGTTGGGCGGGTCTGATCCCGAGGTCATTGGAATCCCCAGGCAGCGGTCAAGGTTCTCCGGCCGCGGCCATGCGGACCCTAGGTAGTCGAGGACGATCTCCCGCTGCCTGCGCATCAGCGCTTGTGGCCATTCATCACCGGTCCTCTGGAACTGGGCTTGCAGTTCTTAGAGTTGTCGACCCTGTCTCACTCTGTCCAGTGGGACTGAGTCCTTCCGGGTGGCATTCCGGTCAACACCCGGTCAAGGAGCCGACCGTATCGGATGCGCTAGTGAGGCTCATGTGATGTCTCTCCGGGCCGCATCCAGGCATACGCGCTGGTCAGGGCGTCGGAGGATGCATCTCTGACACGGAAGAGGTCGGAGGTTCAAATCCTCCACCGCCCACTCGTAAAGGCCCTGGGTGCCGCCGTTCGCGTAGCCGTTGGTTGACGCTCTCAACGGGAGGTCGCCGCTCGGTCCATGGCATCGCACTCGCCGGGCTGATCTGCTGCCGGGCGGGCCGAATACGGGCGAGACCCGGCCCCGAGACGACCGTCCTGCGGTCATCGCGCACCGCGCTGCTCCGTCGTCGCAGCACGAGAGGAGGGTGAGGCGGGGGTGGATCCTGCGAGGCCCTCTATGCGAACGGCCACCGACGGCAACGGCCACGAGTTGCGCCGACATGCAATGGAGGGAAGAATGCCGGGGCCGCCGGCTTCCGACGGGTTCGTCCTCGGTGGCACAGGGAGGGATGAGCAATGAGACCTCGAGTAGGCGTTGCTGCGACGCTCGCGGCCGCACTGGCCCTTGCGGTGCCCGGATGGTCCGCGGCCGGTTCCGGTGGACCACCCGCTCTCAGCCAGCCGCGCGAACACGTAGCGCCCCGCGCTGAGTTCGTTCCCGCGGTCAGACTGTCCGCGCAGCTCTCGCGTTACTTCGTCGTGATGAGGGCACCGGCGATGGCCGATCGCGCCCGCACTGCCGCGCGGAGCGGCGGCGAGCTCAGCCCTGCCTCCCAACGAGCGGCTAGGGACGCCGCCCTGCGGTCCCAGGAGGCGGCCATCGCGGACGCGCGGGCGAGGGGCGGGAAGGTCGTGTACCGGTATGGAACGCTCGTCAACGCGTTCTCGGTTCAACTATCTCCGGGAGCAGCGCGTGCGATGGCTCTTCGCTCCGACGTGGCATCGGTCCAGCCGGTCTCCATCGTCAAGCTCGAGAACTCCACGAGTGTCCCCTTCATTGGAGCAACAAAGGTGTGGGACAAGTTCGGTGTCAGGGGCCAGGGCATGACCCTTGCGCTGGTCGACACCGGCATTGACTACACGCACAAGGACTTCGGCGGCCCCGGCACCATCAGGGCGTACACCAGCAACGACCCCAACTTCGTCGAACCGGGAACCTTCCCCACGAAGAAGGTCATCGGGGGGTACGACTTCGTGGGCTCCAATTACGACGTCTTGGACGACGACACCACGAACGACGTCCCCCGCCCAGATTTCGACCCACTGGACCGTGACGGGCACGGGACGCACACCGGGGGTACCTGCTGCGGTATCGGCGTTCCGGGGAAGGTCGGGCCTGGGGTCGCGCCGAGGGTGAAGATCCGCGCCTACAAGGTGTGGGACGTGGGCAACTCCACCGACGACGTCCTGGTGGCCGCCTACGAGCGCGCCGTGGACCCGAACCAGAACGGCGACACCGCTGACGCCGCCGATGTGCTGTCGTTCTCCGGGGGAGTCGACTACGGAACTCTGAACTCCGTCGAGGCCCGGGCCGCCCAGCGGGTGGTCGACCTGGGAACGGTGTTCGTCGCCTCCGCCGGCAACGCCGGGAACCAGCCGGCCGGGGGATCCGCGTACATCGTCGGCACGCCCGCGACGGCCCGCGGTGTGATCGCCGTTGCCGCGTCCGTGGATCAATTCGTGGCGCAGACCCTCACGGTGGACGATCCGCCCACGAGCCTGCCCGACAACGGAGTCATGGTCCACCAAGACTGGTCGGCCGATCTCTCTTCGGATATCACCGATCTGGTCATAGATGCTCGCGAGTTCGACCCGCCGGCGGATCCGGAGAACCCGGCTCCGTCGGACCGGATGTTCTGCACCAATGTCCCCGGAGCCGACTTCGCCGGGCACATCGCGCTGGTGTTCAAGGGCTCCACTGGCGCCGGCGACTGCGATGGGAGTGCCAAGGTGTTCTTCGCCCAGGAGGCCGGGGCAAGCGCGGTCATCCTGTGGAACGGATTCGGGGGCTTCCCGTTCGGTCTCGGGCCGGGGGAGCACGCGGATGAGGTCGCCATCCCGGCGGTGATGATCAGCGGGGACGACTCCGAGATACTCGGCGACACGATCAGCCCGGACGCTGCGAAGGGGAACTTCAACACCGTTGACGTCACGGTGACGCTTCACGCCAATCCCAGCCCCATCCCGGGATTCGAGGACTCCATGACGGACTTCACCTCGGAGGGCCCGGCCCGGGTGACCAGCGACCTCAAGCCGGACATCTCGGCTCCCGGGGCGGACATCACCTCAGCGGGGATCGGCACGGGCGACGGTGCCGCGGTTCTGTCGGGGACGTCGATGGCGGCCCCACACGTGTCGGGAGCCGCCGTGCTGCTGCGCCAGCTTCATCCGGGATGGACACCGGGCAAGATCAAGGCCCTGTTGATGGACCAGGCCAAGCGGAATCTGAAGAACAACGACCTCAGCGCACCCGTCCCCGCGACGGTCATGGGCGCGGGCCGGGTCAACGTGTACCAGTCGGCGATCGCTCGGTCGCTGGCCTGGCCGGGCAGCCTCTCGTACGGACTGCGCATGACGCCTGGTTCTCAGAAGTCGCGACGGTCCTTCCACGTGAAGAATTACGACTCGGTCGGGCACGACTATCAGGTGTACGGCAGTGTTCGCTACAGCGATTTCGACCCGGCGATCGCAACCGTCACGGCGTCACTCAACGGGACCTCATTCGGGCCCACCCGGTCGTTCCACCTCGGCCCGGGCGTGTCCAGGCGCGTGTGGATCCGGCTTCGGCTCGACCCGTCGGCGATCAGTCCCCCTGAGCAGGAATATGGGCTTTACTACTTCCACCCGAACGTGGACGGCACGGTCACCGTCACTCAGGACGGACCACACGCGGACGTCCTGCGCGTGGCCTGGCACGTCGCGCCGCTGGCGGTGGCCCGAACAGGGGTATCTGAAACATCTCTCGACCTCACGGGCGGACCGGCCACCATGACGATGACGTCCCCACCCTCGGCGGGGGTCGATTGGGCGGACATGTACCTGCTCGGTGGGACGGACGGAGTCGAGAGCACCGGCGAGGAAGACCTCGTCGCCGCAGGAGCCCGGTCGTTCACCGGCGGCACCATTGACGGGACGGCAGAGGGGCTGCCCGATGCGACGGACCCGTTGGCGGACCTCACTTGGGTCGAGTTCCTGACCAACGGCAACGAGCCCACCGAACCGGTGGAGTTCGGCGTGCAGACGGCCGGCGTCCACAACACGACCGAGACGCTCGAGGTCGACGTGAAGGTCGACGCAGGGGCCGACGGGGTGTTCGCCGACCAGGACCTGCAGGCCGACTACCTGGTGGTGAAGCAGACGGGGGCGGGTGGCATCGTGTGCGTCTACGACCTCTCGCTGGCCGACCCCTTCGACGAGTGCGCGGAAGACTACTTCGCCGACTACTCGAACTACAACGCGAACGTCGTGGGTCTGGGGGTTGATGCGTCCGCCATCGGCCTGACCGACGGCGAGCCGGAGCTTGCCTACCAGGTGACGGCGTGCACAGGGCGGTTCTCCGGTGATGTCCCGGGTCAGTTCTGCGACAGCATCGGGTCGTTTGACGCCGACACCGGGACCTGGGATATGACCCTCAATGCCACGGACCCGGCACTGGTGATCGACCCCCTGGTATGCGGGGGATTCTGGAGCACCGAGGCCTGCGTCTCCAGCGACCCGATCACGGTGTCGACCGGATCGGCGGCCGCAGGGGACGACCCGGGCATCCTGGTCCTGTTCCCAAACAACAAGCCGTCGCGCACGCCCACCATCGTGGAGACATCTACATAGGGCGTGGAGGATCGAGGCACCTGTGGGGCGGCGCGATCGCGCCGCCCCAGTGCTTTGGCTGGTGCGCGGAGAAGGCTTACGGCACCAGCGCTATTGAACAAGCATCGGTCCATGGGTGTGCTCGAGGCCGTGCGCACCGTCCCTCGCGGTGCGCGAGTACCAAGACTGGCCGGTGCCAGAAGGCGTGGTGCCCCGGTA
>Ga0137374_10007155_pt1 | contig 13283 bp, 9 predicted proteins | sample SagtaG_20_FD_104811 | JGI IMG/M metagenome (GOLD analysis project Ga0137374, IMG submission 104811) | Vadose zone soil microbial communities from Sagehorn Ranch, Mendocino, California, USA - Sage1_R_100_16 metaG | ecosystem: Environmental > Terrestrial > Soil > Vadose zone | place: USA...
CACATCGGCGCCGATGCGAACGGTTTCTATATCACGACCAACGAATATGCCTTCTTCCCCGATAACATCTACATGAGCGCGCAAATCTACGCTTTCTCCAAGAGCGCGCTCGCGTCGGGCGCGGCCAATGTCGCGGTCACCCAGTTCGACACGACCGGCGCGGTCAATTCTGTGACTGGGCCCCAGCCGGGCTTCACCGTCTGGCCGGCCGTCTCACCTGGCACAGCGTACGAGTCCGGCGCGAACGGCACCGAGTACTTCCTTAGCTCGAACGCGGCGGAGGAGGCGACTGGCGCGGGTGGCGGAGGCACGTCCACTGAGCTGATCGCCTGGGCGCTTACGAACACGAAGTCGCTGCAGAGCGCCAACCCGGCTCTCAACCTGAGCAACACCGTGCTCTCCGTTAACCAGTACGCCATCCCGCCCAAGGCGAAGCAGCCAGGCTCAGGAACGCTGGCGGACAAGATCACGACGCCGAACGTTCCCCTGGGCGATTGCGTCAACGACACAACTCTGTCCACGCCCTTCGGCCCGGGCTGCTGGCAGATCCTCTTTTTCCCGCCGGAGCCGCCCCCCACCGAAGTCGTTTCGAGGCTGGACTCGAATGACACCCGCATGCAGCAGGTCACCTTCGCCAACGGCAAGTTGTGGGGCGCGCTCGACACGGCTCTGACTCTGGACGGCCAGAATCGGGCCGGCATCGAGTGGTTCATCGTCAAGCCCTCGTTGTCGAGCACGGGCGTCTCGGCCGCGCTTGCCACGCAGGGCTATCTCGGTGTCGCGGGCGCTGATCTCACCTACCCAGCCATAGGCGTTACACCGAGCGGCCGCGGCGTCATGGCCTTCACGCTGACGGGCGACAGTACCTTCCCGAGCGCGGGCTACGCCGCGCTCGACGCGCAGGTCGGCGTCGGTGATGTCCATATCGCAGCAGCTGGCCTCGGCGTCGACGACGGCTTCACCAGCTATAAGGCGTTCGTTGGGAACCCGCCGCGCACTCGCTGGGGCGACTACGGCGCGGCCGTGGTGGATGGCAACAGTATCTGGATCGCGTCGGAGTACATTGGACAAACGTGTTCGTTTGCCGAGTACACCCTCGGAGTCTCGCCAACATCATTGGGCGCCTTTGGCAGCTGTAACGCTACACGCACCTCTCTCGGCAACTGGGGCACGCGGATCAGCAAGCTGACGCCGTAGATGACCATGATTGAGGCGGTTTTAAGGCATCGCTAGGCTGAACCGCACCGATCGGCCACGCCGCGCGCTGCACGCGTACTTCTGCCGGCGTAATCAGCCGCAGCAGCTCGACCAGCGCGCCTACATGCGCCCGGCGACCTACGCGCGGCTGAGGACGGCCGCGCGCTATATTCTCGATATCGAAGAAGCGGTCTGAGAGGGGGAGGGTGCGGGGCTTTCGCCCCGCGCGAATCTTCTTTGCTCCCCGCCACGCCGCGGCGTGGCGGGGAGCAAGGGATTCTTGGGGGCCTGTGGCCCCATACCCCTACTAAGGTTGGCTACCACACTACACTCATCCAACTGCAACCGCGCACTCGCATACTGTTACATCCACGATCACGCATTCAGCCGCACCCCGGCATGTCGTGGACGTAGCAGAGAAAGAGGCCGACGCGATGCGGGGCAAATTGGCGCGAATCGTTCTGATGATGCTGGTGTTTGGGCTGGCCGCGTGTGGCGGAGCGGCCACGAGCGACGTGAGTGTGAGCTGTAGCGGGTCATTCAAGGCCAGCACAGGGCTGGGGATCGGCGAAGGTCTTGAGCTTTTAGGCAGCCTGACATTTCAGGTCGATACATCCGGCGCTCTCAGCGGCAACTTTGCCGGCGGCGGCCGGCCGGCGATCCAGGTCGTGGGGCACGTCTCCGGTCGTTCGGTGAATCTCGCGGCGGATCTGGGTGGCGGCCAGTATCTCTTCGGAAGCGGAACAGCGCAGAGTACCGCCAACGGCTGCCCGACGATCGCCGGCGGCCCGCTGGCGGTCGAGTCAGCGCCTGTCGCCGGCGCCGGCCCGGCCAAGCTGCTTGCCCCATCCAGCCAGGTGATCATCGAGCGCACGGGAACATGGTTCTACCGCGCGAAGTGAGCAAGCCGAACAGCAAACACCAGGAAGCGAGGAGGCGAAGGTTATCGCAGCTTCGCTGCTTCGCATCCCGGCACACGATAGCGATAGAAAAGCGAACTGCCCGCTAATCCGTGTAGCTTTCCAAAAACCCCTTGATCGCCGTCAAGAACCGATCGGCGGTCGCCCCATCCAACAGGCGGTGGTCGATCGCCAGCGACAGATAGCACATCGGCCGAATGGCGATCGCATCCACTCCCGCCTGGCTGATCACCACCGCGCGCTTCTGGATCGCTCCGATGCCCAGGATGGCGGCCTGGGGCTGGTTGATGATCGGCGTGGCGAACAGGCTGCCGCCGACGCCGTGGTTGGTGATCGTGAAGGTGCCGCCCTGCATCTCATCCGGCTTGAGCCGCCGGGCGCGGGCGCGATCGGATAGATCGTTGACTGCGCGCGCCAGGCCAAGCAGGTTTTTCTCGTCCGCGTCGCGAATGATCGGCACAATCAGCCCATCCTCAAGCGCCACTGCCACGCCGACATGGATGCGCTGGTGCATGACAATCCCGGAATCGGCGTAGCTGCCGTTGACCACCGGCACTGCTTGAAGCCCAGCCACCGCCGCCTGAACGAAATACGGCGTGTAGGTCAGCTTGACGCCCTGGCGCTCGAAATCGGCCTTGCGGCGCTCGCGGTGCGCCACAATCTGGCTCACATCCACCTCGAATACGGTCGTGACGTGCGGCGCGATGCGGCGCGAGCGAACCATATGCTCAGCGATCGAGCGGCGCATCGGGCTCAGCGGGATGATCTCGGCGTCGTCGGGCAACTGCCCTTCAACCGATTGAACGGATTGGGAGATGGATGGAACAGAGGGGATCGATTCAGCCGATTGGAAGGAAGACGTCGCCGCAGGCTCACTGGCGGCTTCGTCGCGCGATCTCGCGGCGGCCGGCATGCGCGATGGCTGGTTCTTGTGCGACTCAACATATTTCAGCACATCCTGCTTGGTCACGCGCCCACCTTGCCCGCTGCCGCTGATCTTTCCAAGATCCAGGTTATGCTCCGCCACCAGCCGGGCCACAACCGGCGATATGAACATATTAGAAGGGGAGACAGGGAGAGAGGGAGCAGCGGAGACTAGCTTTTGAACCCCGTCTCCTTCTCCCCCGGTCTCCTTGTCCTCCGGTCGCCCAGTCTCGTCGTCCAGCACCGCCAGCAGCGTCCCAACCCGCACCGTCGTGCCCTCGGGCACCGCGATCTCGCGCACGATGCCAGACACTGGGGCGGGCACCTCGGTATCGACTTTGTCGGTTGTGACTTCAAGCAGCGCCTCATACTTTTCGACTCGCTCGCCGGGCTGCTTGAGCCACCTCCCAACCGTCCCCTCGGTCACGCTCTCGCCGAGCTGGGGCATCTTGATGTCGGTGGGCATAAGCTCCTCAGTGACGAGGACTGAGGACTGAGATCTGAGCGAAGGGGTGCTCAGTCCTCAAACCTCAGTCCTCAGTCCTCATTTAGTAGGCTGCCAGCTTACGCATCGCATCGGCGATCCGCGCCGGCGAGGGCATGAACGCATCCTCCAGCGGCTTGCTGTAGGGCATGGCTGGCACATCGGGGGCGCATATGCGCGTGATCGGCCCATCCAAGTATTCGAACGCCTGCTGGCTAATCAGCGCCGCGATCTCGCCGCCCAGCCCACCGGTCAGGTTATCCTCGTGGACGATCAGCGCTTTGCTGGTCTTGCGGACGCTGGAGAGAATCGCCTCGCTGTCGAGCGGGCGCAGCGTACGCAGGTCGAGCACCTCGACCTCGACACCCTCGCCGGCCAGCTCCTCGGCCGCCTCCAGGCAATAGTGCAGCATCAGCCCGTATGTGATCACGGTCATGGCGCGGCCGGCGCGCTTGATGTCGGCCTTACCGATTGGAATGCGGTAATCTTCCTCAGGCACCTCGCCCTTAATCAGCCGGTAACACTTCTTATGCTCCAGAAAGAGCACCGGATCGGGATCTTCGATGCTGGCTTTCAGCAGGCCTTTGGCATCGTAGGGGGTGCTCGGCGCAACGATCTTGAGGCCCGGTATATGGCAGAAGAACGCCTCAATGCTCTGTGAGTGATACAGCGCCCCGTGGATGCCGCCGCCATAGGGCGCGCGAATAACTATCGGCACGCTCCAAGCACCATTCGAGCGGTAGCGAATACGCGCGGCCTCGCTGATGATCTGGTTGAAGGATGGATAGATGAAATCGGCAAACTGGATCTCGGCGATCGGCAACGTATCATTCATCGCCGCGCCAATGCACGCGCCAACGATCACGCTCTCGGCCAGCGGTGAGTCCAGCACCCGCAGCGGCCCGTATTTATCGATCAGCCCTTCGGTGACGCGAAATACGCCGCCGCGCCGGCCGACATCCTCACCAAACACAAAGATGCGTGCGTCAGCCGCCATCATCTCGTCGATGCCCTGATGGATTGACTCGAGTAATGTTATCTCAGGCATAGTGCTCTCTTGCTTTTTTACACTGGCAAGATGACAAGATGATAAGATGACAAGATGATCTGTCGGATGAAACAACTCATTTTGTCACCACATCATCTTGTCATCTTGTCAGGAGTCAGCATAGACGTGCTTCAACAGCGTGCTCGCGTCTGGCAGCGGCGACTGCTCAGCGAAGGTGGTCGCATCGTCCACCTCGTGCTGAATGTGCTCGCGCAGCTCCTGCTCGCGCACATCGTCCAGCGCGCCCTGCTCGCGCAGGTACTCGCGGTAGCGCCCGACCGGGTCGTGGCTGCGCAGATCCTTGAGCTCGGCGGCCGGCCGATACGTGCGGTCGTTGTCGTCGCTGGAGTGCGGCGTCAGGCGCACACAGTGGGCCTCGATCAGCGTCGGGCCGGCGCCGGCGCGCGCGCGCGCCACCGCCGCGCGAGTGGCCGCGTAGCAGGCCAGCACATCGGTGCCATCGACTTTGACGCCGGGGATACCATAGGCCGGGCCGCGATCAGCCACGCTGTCCACCGCCATCTGCTTGCTCATCGGCATCGAGATAGCGTAATCGTTGTTCTCGCACTGGAAGATCACCGGCAGCTGCTGTACCGCCGCCAGGTTGATACCCTCATGGAAATCGCCCTGGCTGCTGGTGCCCTCGCCAAACGAAGTCCATGCCACCGCATCGCCGCCCTTAATCTTCTCGGCTAACCCGATCCCAGCCGCATGCACGATCTGTGTGCCGACCGGGCTAGACTGTGTAACGATTTTGAGCTTACGGTGGCTGTAGTGCGCCGGCATCTGCCGCCCGCCGCTGGCCGGGTCGGCCGCACGCGCGAAGATCGCCAGCATCACCTCGCGCGGGGTCATGCCCATCACCAGCACCGTCGCCAGGCCGCGGTAGTACGGCAGCGTAAAATCTTTGCCGCGCTCCAGCGCGAACGCCGCGCCGACCTGAGCGGCCTCGTGGCCCTGGCACGAGATCACGAACGGCGCCTTGCCCGAGCGATTCAACAGCCACATGCGCTCATCCATCGCCCGCGCGAGCAGCATATAGCGATACATCGCCAGCAACATCGGCTCGTCCACCTCGGGCGGCGCACCCACGAAGGTCATCGGCTGAGTGTCTATCGTCATTTCGATCGCTCCTTAACAAAAAACGCCCCGGCAGCCTAGCCGAGGGGCGTTGATGAGCTATCGTCATGGCGGCCACGCTCCACAATAAAGCGGAGCGGCTACACCAAGCTCGTCATCAACGCTGATGGGGCTCGCAGCACTCGTGGGTAGTGTAACATGATTTGGGGGTGGGTGCAATCTTAGCGCGGGGACGACCAAGCTGGAGCGAAGACCAACGTGAAGCAAGCGAAGAGCTATCAAAGCACGGGTGCAGAAAAGGAAGCATGACTTCTACAAAGCTGCGGCTAACGTGCCTCATCCAGGGCCCCGAAATCCAGCGGGTTGACGTTGACGCCATCCTGCCAGACCTGATAGTCGAGGTGCGGCCCGCTCGACTCGCCAGTTGAGCCGACATAGCCGATCACATCGCCGCGCTTGACAGCCTGCCCATCCTGCACTGCGAAGTCCCGTAGGTGCGAGTAGCCGGTCTTGAAGTGGGTGCCGATCACCCAGATGTGATTGCCGGCCGGATACGTGTCCCTGGCCAGCTGTACAACGCCAGCGTGAGTCGCATACACAGGCGTGCCGTCGGTTCCCTGTCGGTCGGCCTGCCCATCGCCATTGTCGTCGATCGCAAGATCGACCGCACCCCAAATGTTGGCCGGTGCGTGCGAGCCAACGCCGTAGCCTTGGGTCATCACAGTGTTCGGTAGGCCAAGCGGATTGCCGGATGGAGTATCATCGTTCGCGATCGGCTGGCCGCGCCCAGTCTGCGGAGCGGCCTGGATCACAATCCCCTGCGATTGCGTTTGTGGCAACGCGCCTGCAGCCGAGGCGGCGAGTGAGTTGCCATTGCCGCTCCAGTTGCTGAGTTCTGCTGGGCCCTGCCGCGTCTGCAACAGCAAATAGCCCAGGCCGACCAGCGCTAGAATAAGCAGAATTGCGCGGCCCCTAGTGAGATAGGGCCAACCGCCATCATATAACATATGCAACTCAATCAGACGATCTGCAGACTATTGAAACAATTGCCCATGGTGCCATCTGTCAACCATTGAATTCACAATAGAAATGTAGTCGTAAGAATGGCATCCATCGCTTATTGGACAGTAGATTGGCAATATCTGTTCAACCGATGCCATTCCACGTCCTTCAACATATTCTTGAGTGATAAGTCGATACCAATCATCTATACCAGCCTCCCACGATGGGTAATCGCGGTTTCCTTTATAGCATGTAACATAACCAGCACAAATAATGTTACCCACATTGTGCGTCGTATCGCCCCCTGGCTTAAGTCCAGCCCATCCAGGATTCGTGCCAGCTGTTGACTCTTGAACAAAAAAAGCGAGCGGGTAGGCGGGATCAATCCCATATTGCTGGCCAAGCGCAAACCAAATCTTTCCACTGCCGCGGGCTGGTGAGTTATATTGCGTGAGCACCGCTTCGATCTGATCAACCGTTATCGAAGGCTGCCCAAGAACAGAGTGCTCCCCTGCCGGAACATCCACCCCACCAAACACCTTACTCGCGATATTACTGACCGTATTACTCCACCCCGCACCGCCATATGGGCTAATAAACGTCTTGGGGCTCTGCAAGAGCATCCAGATCACCGGCCCGCACACGAGCGCCGCCAACAGCAGCAGCACGAGCGGCTTGCCGCGCGCCAGCGCCATTGGCGCTTCCCAATATGGGTATGACTCATACGAAGGCAGTCGGTCACGCGTGGGACGAACGAACTCCGGACGCGGCACATAAGCGTGCGCCGCTTTGCTACGCGCTGGCCGCGTGGCAGCCTTCGGCGCTGGACGAGACTCAGGCACTGTTGGGCGCGCGGTACGTGGCGCCTGATCTATTTGCACAGTAGTGGGGACGAATTCGGGCTCGGCTGTTCGCAACTCAGGCGGCGCCCGACGGGCGGTGCGGCGGCCGCTGGCCGGCAGATCGCCGACATCACCCAGAATAGTCTCAATCGGCCGCGGCGGCCTGGGCAAGACCGTATCGCGCACCTCGAACAGAGGCGTGCGCGGCTCCGAAATTGGCTCTTTCCGCTTGCGTGGCGCTTGCCTCGCGCTCATTGCCCACTCCCACGCTGTAGCGCCGCCTGCTCCTCCGGTGTTGGCAGGCGAAACGCGCCATCACGGTTTAGGTACACCAGCTGCTCCTGGCGAATATCAAGCAGCAGATCGGGCTTGCCATCGCCATCCAGATCCTGCAGATGCAACTGCAGCGGCGTCAGCTCTTCATTCGCGCCAAATAGGTACGGCCCACTCAATGTGCGCGCCTTGGCAGCCTCACCACCGGGCAGCTCGATCACCATCACCTGACGATTGAGATTGAGTGCCATCAGATGTGTGGGCTGGCCACTCGTCTCCTCGTGGCCCACAAAGGCGTCGATCTGCGCGGTGCGCGGCCGACCATAGCGCAGATCGTCGACGAGCACGTTGACTTTGCCAAGCAGCAGACTGACCACGACATAGATTGCGGCCGCCGCCAAAATCAACGTCACAGCATACGCGAGGATCTGAACACGGTGTAGCAGGGCACCACCACGCGGTTGCGCCGCCTGCGCTGAGCGCAGGCTCTTGTGTGTCACTGCCATGGCTGGGCCTTTCCTCATCAGTGCGGACGGCGACGGTCGCGGCATTGCCAATCGACAACTGCTGCATTCGCCGACCTGTGATCTTCTGACATCTGATCATCGTGCTTGAATGAGGCCCATTATACTAGAACATTTGTTCGATGTCAACCGTTTTTTGGCTTTTCATGGAGCCATCAGCTGTTCACGCATCTCGCCATTAGGGTAGTTCGCCAGTGCAGGATGCAGCTTGGTCGCCGCGAGCCAGGCTTCGACTGCTGCCACCGGCAAGATGCCCTGCTCGGTAACGATCCCCGAGAGCGCCTCCAGCGGCGTAAAATCGAAGAAGATCGATATACCGGCATCCTGCGACGCATCCGACCAGACATCTTCGACCGACAAATCAGGCTGCTGACGCAGCTGGAAGCCGGGCGGCAGAAACTTCTCGCTGCCGCATAGAGTGTAGAAAGGAACGCCGGCCTCGCGTGCAACGATCGCCATTGGGCGGGTGCCAATCTTATTGATCAGACCGCGGTTGGTCAGCATATCGGCGCCGACCAGCACCAGATCGGCGTGTGCGGCCGCCGCGATCGCCTCCGCATCGTCCAGCAGCGTCACCGACAGCCCGCAGTTCATCAGCAGGGCGGCCTGCTCGCGGCCCTCCAGGCTTGGGCGCGACTCGGCGCAGATCACCTCCAGCCTCCTGCCGGCGCGCTGCGCGTGGATCAGCGCATGCTGGACGGTGCTGCTGTTCGAGAGCGTTACAATTCTGCTGCCCTCACCAATCAGGCCCAGCGCGCCCTCGGCAACCCGCAGCGCATGCTGCGCCAACATGCGCTTGAACTCTTCGGTAGCCTGGCTCACCGCCTGGCGCAGGCCACGCGGTGTGTCTTCCGCCTCGACCTTCCACAGCACACTGTTGACCAGATTGACCAGCGGTGCCATCGCCGTCTGCGCGTGGATCAGCGCCCAGCCGGTGGCCAACAGCTCGCGCCGAAACGCATCCGGTGAAGCCGGCTCACCGCTCGTGGCACGGCGAAGCAGGATGTCGGCGGCGCGCTCGGCGATCTGGGCCGCTCCGGAATGACTGTCGGCCGCAATTGATTCGATTGCCTGCGTGAATGTTAGTTCCACGACTTGACCTCCTCCCCGTGACTCGCGCTCCTTTGTGTCACACGGGGATTGGACCACACGAAATGCGCCGTCGCTCGCGCGGTTGATAGTTCCGAGTGTTTGTCGTAGCGAAGCAAGAGACGCATCCAACGTCGAAACGTGACTGTGTCATCGTCATCGATACGTGTATACCGCGGGGCTGACGTTTGCATCTACTGCTGCTCGATCGGTCGTTGGGACAGAAGCGCGCGCACCAGCGTCTCCAGGCGCTCGATCGCGAATGGTTTGGCGATGTAGGGGTTGCCGCTTTGGGCGATACGCGCCTGCGTTGCCGCGCTCAGCATATCACCCGTAACGAACACAAGCCGGGCCGCCAATTCGGGGTTGGTTTGTTTGATGGTTTGATGAAGCTCGAAACCGCTCATACCGGGCATTTTAACATCACTGAGTATCAAGTCAAATTGCTCACGCGCGATCAGTTCCAAAGCCTCGATACCGCTGTTCACCACTGTCGGCTGGTGGCCAAGCTCGCGCAACAGCCGGGCCAGCAAATTAGCCACCGGCTCTTCATCATCGACCACCAGCACGTGGCAGGTCAGCCGTGCTTCCGACTCATCCACGCCACCATCGATCAGCGCTTCACCGTCGAGCACATCGGTGTCGTTCAGGAGCGGCAGGGCCACATACACGGTCGTGCCCACATCCAGCTCACTTTCGGCCCAGATCCGGCCGCCGTGCTCCTGCACGATTCCAAAGCAGATCGACAACCCCAGGCCTGTGCCCTGCCCAACCGGCTTGGTGGTAAAGAACGGATCGAAAATCCGCTTCAGATCGCGCGCCGGAATGCCCACGCCATTGTCGCCAACCGACAACACCACCATCGGCGGTGTTGTGGTTCCATTGTCTGCGGCCGGCAGTGTTGTCACAAACGTCCGCAGCGTCAGAATGCCGGGGCCACCGCGCTCGGTCATTGCCTGGTGAGCGTTGTTGATCAGGTTGAGCATAACCTGCTGGATCTGGAACGGGTCGGCGACGGTCATCGGCAGCTCGGTCTCGACCTGATTCAGCACAGTGATATTATCGACCCGCAGCTGGTAGGAGCGCAAGCTGAGCGTATTGCGGAACTCCTCGTTGAGGTTGACCATCCGTCGCTCAGGCTTATGCTCGCGGGCAAATACCAGTAAGTTCTGCACGATCCGCGCCGCACGATCAGCCTGGATGTTGATGTGCTTGAGGTCGGAGCGCACTTCATCGCGCAGGCCGGTATCGCGCAGCATGAGCTGGGTGTATCCGGAGATGCTGGTCAGCGGGTTGTTCAGCTCATGGGCCACGCCGGCTACCAGCTGGCCGATCGCCGAGAGCTTCTCGGAGTGGATCAGCTGCTCCTCCAGCCGCCGCCGCTCGGTCAGGTTACGCGCGATGCAGTGGATGCTCCTGGCTTTGCCGCGATCGTTGACCAGCCGCGCGCTGACTTCCAGCAGCACACGCTCGTCGTCATGCCGGCGCAGCTGAAGCTCGAACGGCTGGATAGGATGGCCCATCAGCAAATCGGCGAAGCGCGGCTCGGCCTCGTCCCACGCATCGGCGGCGGCGATCTCGCGCAGCGGGCGGCCGCGCAGCTGCTCTTCGGCGTAGCCGGTGAGCACGCTTCCGACCTTGTTGATGCTCAGGATGCGCAGTTGGCGATCGAGTGTGAAAATCAGGTCGTAGGCATTCGCGAACAGATCGCGGTAGCGCTCCTCGCTGCCCTTGACCTCCTGGTACAGCCGCGCGTTGTCGATCGCGATTGCAGCGTAGTCGGCCAGCGCCGAGAGCAAGTACTGATCGTTCTCGCTGAAGGTGCGCTCGGCCTGCTGATTATCCACCGCCAGCACGCCGATCACTGTATTGCCGACCGTGAGCGGCACTTGCAGGATCGCGCGAACCAGAAAGCCGGTTTTGACCTTGAGCGCCGCGCCCGCGCTGGCTTTATCAAGCCGGATGGGCTTGCCGGTGCGCACCACCTGGCCAGCCAGCGTATCCTCGATTGGCATGCGCATGCGCTGAGCGCGCTGTTCGCCCAGGTTACGGGCGGCGCGCAGATACAGCTCGTCGGCGTTGGGATCTTTCAGCAGCAGGAAGCCCTCTTCGGCACGCGTAATATACACAGCTGCCTCGACGATTCGCACCAGCAGCTCTTCCAGATCGAGCAGCGAGCTGACCGACTGACCGATCGAGTAGAGCACCGTCAGCTCTTTGACACGCTGCTGGAGATGGCGGGTCAGCTGCTCTTTCTCGCGCTTGAGCCTCCGCTCACGCAGCGCCTGGTCGATCACGGCCTGCGCCTCGGTCTCACTGAAGGGTTTAATCAGGTAGTTGCGCGCGCCCAGGCGGAACGCTTCGACGGCGATGCCCTCGGAGCCGTGCGCCGTCATCAGGATGACCGGCACATCATAGCCCTCCTGTGCGATCAGGCGCAGTAAATCGAGGCCGCTAATATCCGGCAGCTGAAGGTCAAGCAGAATCAGGTCGGGGAGCTTCTGGCGCAGCCGATTCAAACCCTGGCGGCCAGTGTTGGCGATCGCCGAGGAATAGCCCAGTTCTGGCAGCACGTACTCAGCCAGCATGGCACAGATCTGCTGGCTATCGTCGATAATGAGAATCTCTTCCATACTCACGCGAGTTGTCGACTCCGCATATTCGGGCATATTCGGATTACATTATACAGCAGCCGCGCGCCGCCGCCAACTAGCGCGTTTTACGATATCATTGCGAGATGTGTACAGTCTGCGATGACGGTTCGTGAAAAACACAACAATACACTATGTAGAACGACCAGAGTCGCGGCCAGGGTGCGCAATCCAAGCCTTGATCGGCACAAGCACGCTGCGGAAAGCTCATCGTTTCCTCATCCGCCGCTAACGCTGGTCTCAAGCTCATATGGCATTATAACCGTAAACAAATTGTATCCTAGAAACAGGATACCTGTCTAGCCCCGAGCAAACGCTTTTTGCGTGCGGCAGCCTGATTCAACTGTAGGTCGTTTGTGCATTGCGCCCCGCACCGCGCAATGCACAAACGACCTACAGAAAAGAAGGGAAGTATCGCTGCGAACATTCATGCCATGGCAGCGTATAATCCTGCAATAGAAACGCAGTAGGAGAAAACGGTGGAACGCAGAACAAAATTCATCGTGCTGATTGCATTGATTGGCACATTACTGGTTGGAATGATCGCCGGCGGGGTTGTCGGCGGCGGGGCCGCCTATTACCTGACGCGCAAGCAGCCTCCAGCCGTGACGGCAGCACAGCCGGTCGTCAGGCCGGTTTCGAACGTAGAGCAGCCTGTGGTGCAGCCAACTGCCACGCCAGCGCCGGCACCCGCGCAGGCACCCGCGCCACTGCCCGTTACGGGTGATAGCCCGGTGGTTACGGCTGTCAAGCAGGTTTCGCCGGCGGTGGTGACGGTGATCAACACGCTCAAGCCCGACGCAGTGCCGAACGAGAAGCAGCAATTGCCGTTTCCATTCCCGGGTCAGGGCGATCCGAATCAGCCACAGCGCCAGCCGCGTGCCAGCGGATCGGGCGTGATCATCAGCCAGGATGGCTATATCGTCACGAATAACCATGTGGTCGAGGGCGCCGCGTCGCTTGCGGTCACCTTCGCCGACGGCAGCCGCCACGCCGCCACGCTGGTCGGCACCGACCCGCTGGTGGATATCGCCGTCATTCGCGTCAAGGACGCCGTGCCGGCGATCGCACCGCTGGGCGACTCGGATGCGCTACAGCCAGGCGAGACGGTGATCGCGATCGGCAGCCCGCTGGGCGATTTCAAGAACTCGGTCACAGCTGGCGTGGTGAGCGCGCTGAACCGCACCGTGCCCGGCAGCGGCCAGGAGGGACTGATTCAAACCGATGCCGCGATCAACCACGGCAATAG
>Ga0137374_10007158_pt1 | contig 13278 bp, 10 predicted proteins | sample SagtaG_20_FD_104811 | JGI IMG/M metagenome (GOLD analysis project Ga0137374, IMG submission 104811) | Vadose zone soil microbial communities from Sagehorn Ranch, Mendocino, California, USA - Sage1_R_100_16 metaG | ecosystem: Environmental > Terrestrial > Soil > Vadose zone | place: USA...
CCCATCTCGAGGTAAACTTTTTCCACCTGCCCGGCGAGACCATTGCCCACATAACGCGCAATGCGCTCGTCTTTCTGCAGCGACGCCTTGATTGTCTCCACTGCCCCCTTCACGGCTTCGGGCCTCTTGTGCGCGAACTTTTTGACCTCCTTGCGCAACGCCTCGAAGTATGCCAGTTGGTCGTCCAGAACCTGGCCCGTTCCTCTCGGGCCGTGTCCCGGACAAATGACCTGGGCGCCCAGTTTCTCAGCCGCTTCCAATGTTTTGAGCCATTCACCGGTGTCGCCGTCCCCAACGTAGTTGTACGCCCCGTTCACGCACGCGTCGCCGGTGAACAGGATTTTCTCCTTCGGTAGCCAGGCAAAACCGTCGCCGTGCGTGTGCGCGACGCCGAAGTAGCGCAGTTCAACGCGGTGCCTGCCGTCGTCGAAAATCATTTCGTGCGGAAAGAGGAGCGTGGGCGGCTTGAGTTTCGTGGCGGCGACGTCCGGGCGGTTTTTGGCCGCGTCCTCCCAGCGGCCCGGCTTTCCTTCATAGTAACCGCTCTCGTATTTTTTCATCTCCGCGATCACGCCGGTGTGCGCGACCGGAACGGCGCCCTGGTCCACCCAGATCTGGTTGCCATACGCGTGGTCGCCGTGGTGATGGGTATCGAAGGCGAAGCGGATCGGCTTGTCGGTGATCGCTTTGATTTTGGGAATGATTTCGTTGGCGCCCGACGGGAAATTGGCGTCGATCACCAGCACGTAGTCCTCGAAGATGATCCAGCCGTTGTTGCAATGGCCGTGGCCTTTGATGTCGCCTTCATGGAAATAAACGTCCGGCGCGATTTGCTCGGCTTTGTTCACTTCGCCGATGGAAAAAGTTGGGGCCGCGAAAAACGCGGCGGCAAAAAGCAGGAGGCGGATTGTTCCGGGAAAGTTCATGGCCCGATTGTTCGAGAAAAAGAAATTTAGTCAATCGCAATGGCGACGCGGCCCGATGCCCTGGGCGGGCGGGCAATGCGTGCCCCCCAAAATTGATGTGAAGTGAAGTCCGTCAATTTCGCGAAGATTCCCGGAACGCGGAATTGATTCCGCTTCACCGCCCGCCTGGCCGACGCGGCAGTACGTTTGCCCGGACCGAACCCGTCCGGAAGTGAAGGAAATGAGCGCGGCGAAGAGGGCCCAGGGCGCGTTCAAGAACGGTAGCCGCCGACGTTAGGAGGCGGATTTTGGCGCGAAAAACACTTCCGCCTCGCAACCTCGGCTACGGCTCTTGCGACGATTCTTGAATGCGCCCTGGAAGCTGGCCCAATGAACGCCGAATCCCACTTGCCCGCGCCGGCCCCATGCGATAGTTTGCCGCCAGTATGGAAAACGATGTGTCGCCCCCGCCAGTTCAAAGCCCGCCCCCGCCGCCTGTGATTCCGGCGAATCCGCCCCCGCTGATCACGCCGCCTCCACCGCCTCGGCCTCCGCGAAGAGGAAGCGGATGGATGAAAGCCGCGATCGTGCTGGCGGTGTTGCTGGCCGCCAGCATGTTGAGCAATCTGCGACACCTGGCGCACGGTCTCACGTCCCGGGCCAAGGCCGGCCGGCAGGCGCACCAGCGTCTGGAAGAGGTGTTTTACGAGAACAACCATTCGAAAAACAAAATCGCGTTGCTCGACGTGGACGGCATCATCAGCAGTGAACCGTGGGACCGCAGCGGCAATAACCTGGTGGACCTGGTTTCGGACCAGTTGCGCCTCGCCGGGGAGGATGACTCGGTGAAAGCCGTCGTTTTGCGGGTCGATTCGCCGGGCGGCGAGGTGCTCGCCTCGGATGACATTTACCGCGCCATTGCCGATTTTCAGAGGGATTACAAAAAGCCGGTCGTGGCCTCGATGGGCGGTCTGGCGGCATCGGGCGGTTACTACGTTTCCGCGCCGTGCCGATGGATTGTCGCCAATGAACTGACCATCACCGGCAGCATCGGGGTCATCATGCACAGTTACAACTATCGCGGGTTGCTGAACAAGGTCGGCGTCCGGCCCGAGGTCTTCAAGAGCGGCAAGTTCAAGGACATGCTGAGCGGCGAGAAGAATGAGGACGAGGTGCTGCCCGAGGAAAAACAGATGGTGCAGACCCTGATTGACGAAACGTTTGAGCGTTTCAAGAAAGTGGTCGCCAAGGGTCGGGAAAACTCCAAGGAACGAAACGGCGATCAGGGCCGCAAGCTGGCCGATAACTGGCAGGACTTCGCTGACGGTCGCGTGTTGTCGGGCAAACAGGCGTACGACCTGGGGTTCGTGGACGAACTGGGAAACTTCGACACCGCCGTGGAAAAAGCCAGGGAACTGGCCGGGATCGAAGAGGCCAACCTCGTGCAATACCTGCGGCCGTTCGACTTCGGCAATCTCTTCCGGCTTTTTGGCCAAACGGAAAGTCGCGCGCTGAAGATTGACCTGGGCGTGCAGTTGCCGAAGCTGCAAGTGGGCCGGCTCTATTTTCTTTCACCGACGGTATTGCATTAGATAGTGGAGCGCGCGGATCCCGGGGGACCGGCGTTTCAAAGGTCGGCCGCGGGACGCGCCTGGCAGTATCCTGATTTGATCCGGGTGGATACGCCGCGTCGGGAGCACGGCGCGTGCGGCAGCGCCGCCACTCGATCCGGACGCTGTCCGCGCTTTCTTCTCCTTGCCAGTTTTACCGGCGCTCACTAGAGTTTGCCCGTTTCGTTTCAGCGATCGCCGACCTTGCGGCCCGTGTGCCGCCGCGAAGTTCAGGTTTGCCGGGGCAGAGTCGTCCATGAAGCGCGAGAATTTATTGATGGTGGCCGACAGCGAGCACGACGCCAACATGCTCTACGCCGTTCGGATGTTTGTCCCCGACCCGTTCATTTATCTTCGACTCAACGGCAAATGCCATATCGTGATGAACGATCTGGAGATTGACCGCGCCCGCAACCAGGCGCGGCACTGCCGGGTCCTCTCCTGGAGTCAATATTGCAAAAAGCTCAAGCAGCAGGGCGTGAAGTCCCAGACCTTTGCCACGGTCATTCGCCAGATTCTTCAGGAGAAGCGGCTCAAGAAGGTGTTCGTGCCCGGCAGCTTTCCCCACGGCCTGGCCCGCGATCTCCGTCGGCTGAAGATCAAAGTGAAAGTGAAAGAGGGGCAATTCTTCCCCGAACGCGAGTTCAAGACCGCCGACGAGGTCAAAAAAATCAGCGCAGCGCTGATGATGGCCGAAGTCGGGCTGGCCGAAGGCATCCAGGTGCTCAAAAATGCGCGGATCGGCAAAAACCGGCGGCTCATGTATCACAACGTGCCGCTCACCTCGGAAAAACTCCGGGCGATCATCGACATCGCCATCATTCAAGCGGGCGGCCTGGCCAGTCACACCATCGTGGCGGGGGGGCGACAGGGTTGCGATCCGCACGAACAGGGTCACGGCACCCTGCGCGCCCACGAACCGATCATCATCGATATTTTCCCGCGCTCGCAAAAGACCGGCTACTTTGGCGACATCACCCGTACCGTGGTGAAAGGCCGCGCCAGTGAGGCGGTGCGCAAACTGTATCACACGGTGGCCTGCGCGCAGGAGATTGCTTTCGAGCGGATGGAGTCGGGCGTCCCCGGCGCGGAGGTGCACAAAGCGGTGAAGGAATTTTTCGACGGGCAGGGTTACCGGACGGGCCGGCGGGAGGGCCGCATGCAGGGTTTCTTTCACGGCACCGGCCATGGACTGGGTCTGGAAGTCCACGAGACGCCGCGGGTCAGCGCCAATTCCAACGACTATCTGCGCGCCGGCCACGTCGTGACCGTCGAACCCGGCCTCTACTATCCCGAAATGGGCGGAGTCCGGCTGGAGGACGTCGCTTACATCATCGGCAACAGCCCGCGCAATTTGACCCGGTTCGAGAAGGTGCTGGAGTTGTGACGAGCGGGCGCTCTTTTTCGCAGGACCGTGCAGCGTTGTCACACCGGCGCTCGGATGTGGCGCGCACTCTTTCCGCAAGTTCAACAGGCGCAACGCCACACCTGGCGGTATGAACCCTGCTGGACATGCGGATGACGCCGGTTAAATTGATTGGTCGGCTCACTTTGAGCGGCCATTTGACAAAACGGCCGGTTCGCGTAAGCAAGTGGAACACGATTATGTTTGGATTGATGATTTTCGACCAATGGTGGTGGCTGATGGTTCCAGGCTTCCTGCTCGGACTCTACGCACAATTCAAAGTGCAATCCGCCTACAGTCGGTACCTCGAGGTGCCGGCAGGCAGCGGCCTGACGGGCGCGGAAGCCGCCCGGCAAATCCTTGATGACGCCGGTTTGAATTCTGTGCCGGTGGAGGAAGTGCCCGGGCATTTGACCGACCACTACGATCCCCTGAAAAGGGCGCTGTTCCTCTCGTCCCGGAATTTTCACGGCAATTCTCTTTCGGCGGTCGGGGTGGCCGCCCACGAGGCGGGCCATGCGCTGCAACACAAGGCGGCTTATGCGCCGATGACCATTCGACAAACGCTCGTTCCCGCCGCGCAGTTCGCCACCAACGCCGCGATGTGGATCACGTTTCTCGGATATTTCGCCGGCCTGCCGTTTCTGCGGAGCATCATCTGGATCGCCATCGCGCTCTTTGCCGTGGTCACAGTGTTCCAGGTGGTGACGCTGCCGGTGGAATTCGACGCCAGCAGCCGGGCGAAACAACAATTGCTCCGTCTTGGCCTCATTGACAACCGCGAGCAGAACGCCATCAATAAGGTGCTGGGAGCGGCGGCGCTCACTTATGTGGCGGCGATGATCCAGTCACTCTTCACTCTGTTGCACCTGATCCTGATCGCGCGAGGCCGGGACCGCGATTAACGGACGGCGCCGCTTCGCGGCGCTGTCCGGTGCGTCTTGACATTGCCGCCGGCGGGCTGACCGGTAGTGGCACGGGCGTCTCGCCCGTGCGTTGGTTGCCCAAGCTCTCACGGGCGGGACGCCCGGGCCACTACGTTTGCGCTTTTATCCGTTGAACGCGGCTAGAGCTTTTTCTAGTCTGTTCCTCATGAGGTCCGCGCGCCGCTGCTTGTGGGTTCCGGAGAGGACGCGCCCGCGGCGCTTTTCTCTCGCGTCCCGTTCGGCCCTCCTGCTTTGCCTGTTGAGCGCGGTCATCCTGGCGGAGGACGGCCGCGTCGTGATCATCTCGCCGCATAACGAGGCCATTCGTTACGAATTCGGGCGTGGATTCGGCCAGTGGCATCGCCGACAATTCGGCGATGGTGCCATTCTCGATTGGCGCGATGTCGGCGGCACCGCGGACGCGCTCCGGTTCGTGCAGTCCGAGTTCGCCGCGAAACCGGGCGGCATCGGCATCGACATTTTTTTTGGCGGCGGCTCCGAACCGTTTCTGTTGCTGGCGGACAAGGAATTGGCGCTGCCTTACGAACCGCCGCCGGCGATTCTGGCGGGCATTCCCCAGAGTTTCAACGGCATCGAAGTCTATGATGCCGCTCACGCCTGGTACGGGGCGGCGCTTTCGAGCTTCGGCATTTTGCAGAACAAACGGGTGCAGCAGCGGATGCGGCTGCCGTTCGTCACGCGCTGGGAGCAATTGGCGCAGCCGGAACTCCGCGGCTGGGTAGGTGTCGGCGACCCGCGCAACAGCGGGACGATGCTGAACATGTTCGAGGCCTTTCTCCAGGCCTACGGCTGGGAACGCGGCTGGCGATTGCTGGCCGAAATCGCCGGCAACGCCCGCGGCTTCGACCGCATTTCCTCCACGACCGCCAAGAACGTGACTTTGGGTGAGAGCGCTTACGCCTTTGCGATTGACTTCTACGGGTTCACGCAAGTCGCGGTCGCCGGCCGCAGCAACATGACGTTCGCGCTGCCGGAGGATTTTACCGCCATCAGTCCGGACGGGATCGCGCTCCTCAAAGGCGCGCCCCATCCGCTGTTCGCCCGGCGTTTCATTGACTTCGTGCTGGGTGAACCGGGACAAAAGCTCTGGTGCCTGCCTCGGGGGCATCCCGAGGGACCGCAAAAGTTCTCCATCGAACGAATGTCGGTGCGCCCGGACTTCTACCGGCGCTATCGCGACGTCAGCAACATCGAGTTCTCGCCCTTCGAGCTGAGGCAGAGCTTCCTTTACAACGCCCGGCTGTCTCGCGATCGGCGCGAGGTCGTGGCGGCGCTGGCCGGGGCGTTGCTGGTCGATACGCTTCCGGAACTGCAAGCCGCCTGGGGCGCGGTCATCCGGCGCGGCCTGTCCGATGCCGATCGAACCGAACTCGGACGCATGCCCCTCACCGAAAGCGAAGCATTGCAACTGTCGCGCGGCCCTTGGAAAGACGCCGTTGTGCGCAACCAGAAAAAAATCGAGTGGCAAACCTGGGCGCAGGCAAAATACAAACGGTTAGGCGATCGGCAAGGGGCGATCGGCGAGGGGCGATAGAATTCGGAAGCGGGCTGTCGCCCACCGCCCATTGCCTGTATCCTGTCGTCCATCGCCTGTTATCATGCGCATTGCGATTCAAAATCTGACCCGGAAATTCGGCGACACGACCGTGCTGAAAGATATTTGGTTCGAAGTTCGCGACCAGGAACTTTTTTTCCTGCTGGGACCGTCGGGTTGCGGCAAGACGACACTGTTGCGGCTCCTCGCCGGGTTCTACGAGCCGGATGAGGGGCGGTTGTTTTTCGGGGACAGACCGATGAACGGCGTGCCGCCACACCGGCGCAATACCGGCATGGTCTTTCAAAACTACGCGCTCTGGCCGCACATGACGGTGGCGGAAAATGTGGCTTACGGTCTGGACGTGCGGGGCGCCGGCTCGGCCGAAAAAAAGCGACGCATCGCCGAGGCCCTGGCGATTGTGCAGATGGAAAAGTTCGCCGACCGCGCGCCGAACCAGCTTTCCGGCGGCCAGCAGCAACGGGTGGCCCTGGCGCGCGCGCTGGTCATCAAGCCGGACGTTTTGCTGCTCGACGAGCCGCTTTCAAACCTTGACGCCAGACTGCGCCTGGAAATGCGCGAGGAAATCCGGCGCATCCATGCGCAAACGAAGATCACCACGATTTACGTCACGCACGATCAGAAGGAAGCGCTCTCGCTCGCGGACCGCATGGCCGTCATGCGCGAGGGCGTCATCGAACAGATCGGCGACCCGCGCACGATTTACCGCTCGCCGGCAAACCGTTTCGTGGCGGATTTCATTGGCGAGACAAACTGGCTGTCGGCGGAGGTGCTGGGCCAGTGCGACGGCGAGACGCGGCTGAAGACGGACGTCGGCGAATTTCGCGCCCTGCCCGACGCCAAACTGACCGTCGGCCGCCAGCTCTGGGTGGGGTTCCGTCCTGAAGCCGTCGAAATGGGCGCCGGCGGGAGCAACTCGCTGGCCACGACGATTCGCCACGTCAGTTACCTGGGCGAAATCGAGCAATACGAGTTGGAGCTGCCGGCGGGTCTGGTGGTCAAGGCTTTCGAGCAGAATCCGCAGGAGATCCGGCGCATCGGCGAGTCGCTCGCGGTCCACATTCGTCCGCAGAACCTGCTCCTGCTCCCCGTTCAATAAAATTCCGCCGCCGCGACGAAATTTTTTCCCGCGTCAACGGTCAAATATTGGCGCGCAGCTAATTTGCTTGCGCAGGTGGGTCGGTCCACTAACGTGGAAACGGAACTTATGGCCGCGAGACACAAATCGAAAAAGCGTCCACAAAAGAGGGTGAACTCGAAACGGTCGGGCCGCCTGGCGCGCCGCAAAGAGGCGGCCAAAATCGAACCGGCCTTGCCCCTGCCGGCGGCGCCGGAGGCGGTGGCGACGGAACCGCGGGCGGTGCTGCGCGACGTGGAAGTCGTGACGCCGACGGTGACCCGCGAGCGCTCTTCGTATGACGCCGACACGGCCATCAAGCTTTACCTGCGCGAAATCGGACAGGTGAAATTGCTCACACCGCTGGAGGAAATCGAACTCGCCGCCCGCATCAAGAAGGGCGACAAAAAAGCCCGCGAACAGATGATCAAGGCGAACCTCCGTCTGGTCGTGAAGATCGCCCACGATTACGAAGGTCTGGGCCTGCCGCTGCTCGATTTGATCAACGAAGGCAACATCGGTTTGATGAAAGCCGTCGAGCGCTTCGACCCGGCCAAGGGCGGCAAGCTCTCCACCTACGGCGCCTGGTGGATCAAGCAATCCATCAAGCGCGCTCTGGCCAATCAATCCAAAACCATCCGCCTGCCCGTCCATCTGGTGGACAAAATCTCCAAGATGCGGCGGACGGCGATGAAGCTGCAGGAAGTGTTGGGTCGCGAGCCGACCGACGAGGAACTGGCGGAGGAACTCGGCATGACGGCCTCGCGCGTCGCCCAGCTCCGCACCGCGGCCATCCGGCCCGCGTCGCTGGACGCGCCGATCGGCGATGAAGATTCCAACAACTTTTCGGAAGTGGTGCAGGACGAAAACGCCGCCACACCCTATCAGGAACTGGAAGAAAAGACCGTCAGCAACATGCTGCAGGAAATGGTCAAGACCCTGGACCCGCGCGAGGCGACCATTCTGCGCTACCGTTTTGGTCTCGATGGCGGCAGCGAAAGGACGCTCGAGGAAGTCGGCCAGAAATTCGGCGTGACCCGCGAACGCGTCCGGCAGATTCAAAACATCGCGCTGGCCAAACTCCGCAAAATGATCGAAAAACTCGAAGCCGTGAAAAGGTAAGCGCCGCGCGTACGTCCCAAATATATGAGCGATCCCAAAGTGACCCCCGCCGATTTGCAGCAGGCCATCCGCACCATTCCCGATTTTCCCCAGCCGGGAATCCAGTTCAAAGACATCACGCCGGTGCTCGCAAACGCGCGCCTGTTCGGCGGCTGCATTGATTTGCTGGCGGCCAGCTACAAACCCGGTTCGGTGGACGCCGTGGTGGGCATCGACGCGCGCGGGTTCATTTTCGCCGCCGCCGCCGCCTTGAAGCTGCGGGCGGGTTTCGTGCCGGTCCGGAAGAAAGGCAAGCTTCCGCACCAGACTTACGAGCAAAGCTATGACCTGGAATACGGCTCGAACACCATTGCCATTCACGTGGACGCCTTCCAGCCGGGCGGCCGCGTCCTGCTGATCGATGACCTGCTCGCCACCGGCGGCACCGCCGCCGCGGCCGCCGCCCTGGTGCAAAAGGCCGGCGGGAGGATTCTGGAGATCAGCTTTTTCATCGAACTGGGCTTCCTGAAGGGGCGGGAAAAATTGATGGATTGGCCGATCCGTTCGCTCGTGGCGTTTTGAGATTATATCCTTCCCTAACGCGGCCATGGCCCAGTGTATTGGATGAGGCGCGGATTCGTGGTATAAACAAAACAAGCCTCTCCCACGAGCACTGACGGCAGCACATCCCACCCGCCATTGTTGAAGCGGTGACTTTGAAATCTTCCAGAAGCATGGTCGAAGGTGTAAACCACGTCACCTTCTTCCGGATTGAAGTTCACGCCGTTTCTCGCAAACGGCCCCGGCGGCATCGTCTCGGGTGGTGGCGGCGCGAAGTTAATTGCGCCCGGCCCTGGCGAACTGATCAGCGACAGACCGGCAGGAATGGAAACGGTGCCAGACCACCAATTGCCGGTGAAGGAGATGGCGAGCGGCCTGCGCATCGGGTTGAACAGGAACGCGCCTTCTCCCGGCGCGAGCGTTTCGCTCGGGTTCGACCATCGCCCGTGTTGAAACACGTTCTTGCGAGTAAACCGCTGTGTCGCGTTATCGAACTTGAGGAGCACTGTGCCGCGCGGCGCCTGCTTGAACAATTCGCCCACGGTGTTGTCGGGAATTGCGTCCCGGAGCGTCGTTCCGCGCAGGTGAAACAACGGATTCGCGATGAGAGACCAGCCCGGTGCGAGCGTGATCGTGTTCGTACCGGAGTTGGGCGGGCCATCCAGCCAGACTGGAAAAGCCGCCGCTGGCCAAGACCTCACGCTGACCAGAGCAAATAAAAGCAGGAAAAGTTTGGTTTCCATAAACAAAGGTGAATTTATTGACGAAGTTTCTGTTTTCCAAACAAAATTGCCAGGCCCGTTCCCAAGCAAAGCAACGCGATAGTTGAAGGCTCCGGCACGGGCAGAATTTGCCCGCGCAGTTGGCCGTTCGGCTGGCCCGCAGACGTGACGTTCACATACCACAGGCCACTTTCGAGCTGATTGATTTGCGCGTCGGTAAGCGGAAAGGGACCGGCACCAAAGGGAGGAATTGGCGGACTGAAGAAAATGTATTTAGGCGGCTCCCCAAAACTGCTGCCACCGATAAATGTGGGGCCACCTAGATCGAAAATGATGGACCCATTGGCTCCGGGCAGGGCCGGGCCTTGAATGTAGGCGCTCATGGAAATGAAAGTGACCGCAGGCACATCAACACGAAAACTCAACAAGTTCCCGTCCAGGGTAAGAGTTCCTGTCCCAATGGTCGGATCACTGTTTGACGGAACTTCCATTGAGCCGGTGAGGATGGCGCGGAACTGAATGGTGCCCTGGGCCTGCGCTGCCTGGACAGCGCAGGCCAGCAGGGCGAGAACAAGCACGATGCTTTTCATCGGCATGGGCAAACGGTTCAGTGTATCGCATAGTAGAACCGATACGGATAATTTTCTCCGGTCCGCACAATTCAGTTTTCAACTTCGCCGTCGCCGCTAAACTGTCGGCGATGTCCTGGTTTCACTCACTCGACGTCGCGCTGTTCCGCTTCATCAATTTGACGTTGAGCAACCCGCTCTTTGACCGGGTCATGCCGTTTTTCAGCGGCAATTCGCTGTTCGTGCCCTTGCTCATCGTTCTGGCTGCGATCCTGGTCTGGAGGGAGGGCGCTCGCGGCCGCATCTGCCTGGTGATGCTCGTGCTGGTGATCTGTCTGGGTGATCCCCTCATCGTCAACACCATCAAACACGCCGTCGGACGGCTTCGCCCGTTCAACGAAATTCCCGATGCCATCACCCGGGTCGGCCGCGGCGGCAGCTTCAGCATGCCGTCGGCGCATTCGGCGAACTGGTTCTCCGCCACAACGGTGCTGTTCATCTATTATCGCCGCAGCGTCCGGTTCATGCTCCCCCTGGCGGCGCTGGTGGGCTTTTCGCGCATCTACAACGGCGTCCATTATCCGAGCGACGTCCTGGTCGGCGCGACGCTCGGTCTGGGTTACGGAGCCGGTCTGGTGTTCGCGCTCGACGCCCTCTGGCGCTGGGCCGGCCAACGCTGGTTCCCGCTCTGGTGGCGGCGGTTCCCGTCGCTGTTGCGTCCCGATTTGCGGCTCGAACCTTCCGTCACGACCCCGGAGCAACCCGCAACCGATGACCCGCAACCTGCGCTCGACCAGCACTGGCTTCGCCTCGGCTACGCGTTGATTGCGCTGCTGTTCCTCGTCCGCCTCGCCTACCTTGCAAGCGGCAAAATCGAATTGAGCGAAGACGAAGCGTATCAATGGCTCTGGTCGAAACATCCGGCGCTTTCCTATTACAGCAAACCGCCGCTCATCGCTTACACCCAATTTCTCGGCACGGCCATCTGGGGCGACAAGGCTTTTGGTGTTCGCTTTTTCTCGCCGGTCATCGCGGCGGCGCTTTCGCTGATGCTGCTGCGGTTTATGGCGCGCGAAGTCAACCCGCGTGTCGGCACGCTGCTCATCCTGGCGGCCACAACGACTCCGCTGCTGGCCGTCGGCGCAACCTTGATGACCATCGACTCGCTGTCGGTTTTGTTCTGGACGGCGGCGATGATTTCCGGCTGGCGCGCGGTCCAACGCGACTCCACGCGGCGCTGGATCCAGACCGGGCTGTGGATGGGGTTGGGTTTCCTCAGCAAATACATTTCGCCGTTGCAGTGGCTTTGCTGGGCGGTTTTTTTCATTTTGTGGAAGCCAGCGCGCGCACAATTGAGACGCCCCGGCCCATATCTTGCGCTGCTGGTCAACGGTCTGTGCGCGCTGCCGGTCCTGATCTGGAACGCGCAGCACGGCTGGATCACCTTGACTCACCTGGAAGAACGCGGCGGACTCGACACCCCATGGCATCTGACGCTGCGGTATTTTGAGGATTTCCTCGCCGCTGAAGTCGCCCTGCTTAACCCGGTGTTTTTCGTCGGCGCAGTCTGGGCGGCGCTGGCCTTCTGGCGGCGCGAACGACAGAACCCGCTCATGGTTTATCTCTTCAGCATGGGCGCGCCGGTCTTCCTGTTCTATCTGGCGATTACGTTGCGCGCGCGCGCGCAGCCGAACTGGGTCGCGCCATCGGTCGGTCCGCTGTTTTGTCTCGCGGCGATTTACTGGCAGGCGCGCTGGCAGGCCGGCGCGCGCGCGCTCAAAGGCTGGCTGGTCGGCGGATTGGCTTTGGGTCTGGCGGTCGTGGTCGTGCTGCACGAGACCGATCTGGTCCCAAAGATAGCCGGTCGGCCGCTGCCGCCGAAGTCCGACCCGCTGACCCGCGTTCGGGCAAATCGAGAGATGGCACAGGCGGTCGGCGCGGCGCGCACCGGACTGTTGGCGGAAGGTAAACCGGTCTTTGTCATCGGGAATCATTACGGCATCACCAGTCTGATTACTTTCTACTTACCGGAAGCCAGGGTTGGCGTGCCGAACGATCCGCTGGTGTATTGCCGTTTGTCGGACAAGCCGGAGAACCAATTTTACTTTTGGCCCGGCTACGAAGGCCGGAAAGGCGAGAACGCCATTTTCGTTCAGGAAACCCACACGCCACAACCGCCGCCCGAACGCATTCAAAAAGAGTTTGCGACCGTGACCGATTTGGGGATACACGACATCAAGTACCGTGACCGGATCTTTCATCAAATCCAGCTTTTCGAGTGCCGCGGCTTGCGATGAGCCGGCGGCGGTTTCGAGGTTTTTTCCCGTTCACGATTACGACCTCGCCGCGACTCTGAACTCCGGCCAGGCCTTCCGTTGGCACCTGCGGGAGGGCTGGTGGGAAGGAGTGATTGGCCGTCGTTGGGTGCGCTTGCGGACGGAGACCGACTCAACGGCGAGTGCGTTGGTCTGCGGCAATCATTCTGCGTTGTTTCACCTCCCGCCTTTTGTGCAGCCTCTCCCTCGCGGAAGGGAAGAGGGACGGGGTGAGGATGCCGCGAGCGATTCCAGATTTCCAATGCGCCTGGTTGCGGAAACCGCGGCGCCGGTGAACGATTGGCGCTGGTTAACGCATTATTTGCAGGCGGAACTGGACCTGGGGCTTGTGCTCGCCACCTTTCCCGACGACGCGCCGATGCGCGCAGCCGTCGTTGCCTGCCGCGGCTTGCGGTTGCTGCGCCAGGACCCTTGGGAATGCCTGGCGTCGTTCATTCTTTCGTCCACCAA
>Ga0137374_10007160_pt1 | contig 13277 bp, 10 predicted proteins | sample SagtaG_20_FD_104811 | JGI IMG/M metagenome (GOLD analysis project Ga0137374, IMG submission 104811) | Vadose zone soil microbial communities from Sagehorn Ranch, Mendocino, California, USA - Sage1_R_100_16 metaG | ecosystem: Environmental > Terrestrial > Soil > Vadose zone | place: USA...
GGACGCTCAATTCGAAAGTCACGCCCCATAGGGCGGACGCTGTGTAAAGGAGTCACCCCCGCGCCGTCGGGCACCCTCGCATGCCGAGGGCCGCGGGGGAAGTAAGACGCATGTGTAAAGCCATCAGCGATGGGCCGAGCGCCGCGGGCCTTCTCTGAGGGTACTCGGCCCGGTGGTGGAGCCAGCTCCGGTGCGCAGCGGCGGGAAGACGGCGAGAAGGCCGTCCGCCTCGACCTGGAAGAGCGCCTGAGCGTGGCCGAGGCCGGGCAGGCGATGTCGGCCGAGGCTGCGGAAGCGGACGCCGGACGGCAAGGCCCCCTCCACGGCGGCCTTGGTCTCGCCGGAGACGACGACCTGGCCACCGTGGGCGGTCCAGCAGACCCGAGCCGCCGTGTGGACGGACAGTCCGATGTACCCGGTGTCGGTCAGGGTGGGACGGCCGCTGTGGACACCTATGCGGACCCGGCACTGCACGTCGTCGGGCCAGGTCCGCACGCCCAGCGTGCGCTGCATGGCCACAGCCGCTTCGATGGCCGGAACGACGCGTTCGAATACCGCGAAGAACTCGTCCGCATGGGCGTCGACTTCGCGGCCCCCTGCCCGAAGCACGGCGTCCCGGACGATGCCCCGGACATCGTTCAGCAGGTCGACGTACCGATCGTCCAGTCGCCTGAGGAGAGCGGTGGAACCCTCGATGTCGGTGAGCAGGAAGGTGACGAAGCCAGTGGGCAGCGAGGCGGCATCGGTCGATCGAGCCTGGACCTGGCCCCGGAGGCTCTCCTTCTCGATGACGAAGCGGACCGCGGCCAGCACGGTCTCGGCAAGATCCGGATCGTCGAGGGCGGCCGGATCGTGCAGGAGCGCCGTCATCGGCCGACCCTGACGCTCCAGGTAGGTCACCGCCCGCCGTTCCTGATCGGCAGGCAGCGGGGCCGGCTTGCCAGCGCCGTCCAGGTACGACCCGGCCGCCTCCGACCAGTGCAGGACGGCGAGGGTGGGGTCCCGGAGAGCGCTTCGCAACTGCTGCTCAAGCTCGCCGGGCGCCCCCATCCGCCCCAGCTCGATGACCAGCCGGCCGGCCACAGCATGGGTGCGCTCGGATCGCAGCTGGCCGGTGATGAACCCGACGGGCACGATGCCGTACTTCTTGGCCGCGTTCAGCAGCCGCTTGCGGGCGCGCTCTCGGGCGGCGTCGTCCTCGAAGGAGACCTGGTCGAACCGGGCGAGCGCGTTCCGTACGTGCGCCTCGTCATTGATCGGCAACCGACGCCGGCCGCGCGAGTCGACGTAGGCGAACGCGCTGTCCGGGAGCCGTGCCCGATCGCTGGCCTTGAGCCGAGCCATGTTCTGACAATAACCGAGGCCGGCGACACGAACTTCCCCCAATCAGGCGTAGTGCGAAAGGGCCGGGGAGCGTCCTCCCCGACCCCTTCACGAACGTCGCCGATCAGTCGGTCAGCCCTCGCAGTTCATGACGTTTTCGACCTCAACGCAGGTGTCGAATCCGTCGCCGCCGTCGCCGATGTCCGAGCCGTTGCCGCCCTCCAAGAGGTCGTCGCCGCCGAAGCCCTCCAGGATGTCGGCGCCCCCTCCTCCGGCCAGACGATTCGACGAGTCATCGCCTCTGAGGAAATCGGCCGTGTCGGACCCTTCCAGGTCCTCGATCGCCACCAGAGTGTCGACGCCGTCGCCTGTGGCGAATCCACCAGCCAGGTCCGCGGTGATGAATCCCTGCTTCCCTGACAGGTCCGCGTAGGTCACGGTGTCCCGGCCCGTACCGCCGTCGAGGATGTCGTCGCCACGCCCACCGCTCAACCGGTCGTCGCCGTCTCCGCCCGAGATCTCATCGGGCGCGCCTCTCCCGCTGAGGAAATTGGAGGCTCCGTCGCCTATCAGGATGTCCGCGAACTTCGTCCCCAGGACGTTCTCCGTCCCGGCGAGGGAGTCCGAACCGAAGCCCGTAGCTGTTCCCAGCGTGAGGTCGACCTCCACAGCGCTGGGCGCCGAAACGAAGTCGATGGTGTCGGAGCCTGTGCCGCCTCCGTAAGCGTCGTCTCCGGGACCCGCCATGAACAGGTCGTCTCCCTCGTCCCCCGACACGGAGTCCATGCCGCGCCCATCGGCGAACACGTCTGAACCTGTTCCGCCGGAGAGCACGTCGTCCCCGACTCCGCCCCGAATGTCGTCCGCACCCTCCCTGCCGTTCACGGTATCCGCGCCTCCTCCCGCGGTCAGCAGGTTGTCCGAAGCGTCGCCGGTCAGGTTGTCCGCGTACACCGAGCCACCCAGTTTCTCCACGTGGGAGATGGAATCCTGCCCCTGACCGATGGCGATCCCCAGGGAGAGGTCCGCCGTCACTCCCGAGACGGACGTCTGGAAGTCGAGCATGTCGATCCCCGCTCCCCCGTCGTAGGCATCGTCGCCCGGTCCTCCTCGCAGGATGTCGTCGCCACCCGCGGCGTCGACGGTGTCGTCTCCAGCCCTGCCTATCATCACGTTGGGCCCCTCGTCGCCTACGAGTGAATCCCCGTAGCCGGAGCCGAACACGTCCTCGACGACCTTGAGGGTGTCCGAGCCGTCTCCGGCCGCGGTTCCCAGCGACAGGTCCACGGAGACCGGTCCAGCGGCGGATCCGAAGTCCGCGCCATCGATCCCCGCTCCGCCGTTCAGGCCGTCGTCGCCGGGGCCGCCATAGAGGAAGTCGTCGTCGCCCGCTCCGGACAAGGCGTCGTCGCCGGGTCCCCCGCGCAGGATGTCCGCGCCCCACCAACCATTCAGGCGGTTGGCTGCACCATCACCGATCAGGAGATCGTCGAAGTAGCTGCCGACGATGTCCTCGACCGCGATCAACGTGTCCTCGCCATCTCCAGTCGCGGTGCCGCCGAACAGATTTACGATCATCTCGCTGTTCTCGTCCCAACGGAAGTCGACGAGATCGGTTCCCGGACCGCCGTCGAACGTGTCGTCCCCTTCTCCGGTAAGCAGCCGATCGTTCCCCTCACCGCCCCGAAGCGTGTCATTCCTGTCCCGCCCGTCCAGGACGTTGCGACCCCCGTCGCCGGTCAGCTCGTCTGGATACCTCCAGCTCCCCTCGACGTTCTCGATGCCCGCCAGACGGTCCCGGCCCATCCCCGAGGCGGTGCCCGCCGACAGGTTCACCGTCATCGCGCTCCTGGCGCTGTAGTACACGACCCAGTCCCGGCCCGTGCCCCCGCTCAGCGAGTCGTTTCCCCTGTCACCGAACAGGAAGTCGTTGTCGCCCTGTCCCTTCACCCTGTCGTTTCCAGCCCCGCCCGAGAGCCAATCCCGATTGTCGCCACCGGCCAGCGAGTCCGCCCCGGAGCCTCCGAACAGGTCATCCCACCCGGGGCCGCCGCAGATCCGGTCGTTGCCGCCGCCACCAAAGATCGTGTCATCGCCGCCCAACCCCACGATCACGTCCGGCTCGGACGTGCCCTGGATGAAGTCACCCCGGTTCGTTCCCACCTTCGTCGCGACCGCACCGAAGCACCGCGGGGTGGCCGCCTGAGCGGCCGGTGCGACGAACATCACCGCTGCGAAAAGCACGGCCGCTGCGCACGTCCTTGCAAGGTATCGAGTCTTCAACGGATCCCTCCGATCATCGCGAGCGCTTCTGCTCGGGTTTCTCAGTGCAACGGGACCAGCCAGACCGGCCCCGATCGGAAGCAGGCGTACAGCGGTCGCGGGCCGCTGTTCGGATGGGAGCAGCCTCGCCCTCCCCACGTCATGCTCGCCGTGGCCTCCCCGCCCTTGAGCAGAGCGAAGAAGATCAGCAGGACCAACCCAACCTTTCGCATCGTCATCACCCCCCAGGCATGGTCGCTGGGGGGGGTAATCGGAGCCATAGCCCTATCGGTGACTCGGCAGTTCCCAGGTGGCGCTACTTATGTCACCCTTTGGATAGATCCGAACAGGTGGAGCCGAGGTAGCCTGAGTGGGCGCGTACGTCGAACTTTGGGTCAAGGGTGCTCGTGATCGCATCGCGCTGTCCGGGGGAAGGGTCGCCATAGGTCAATCCTCGTCGAACGACATTCCTCTCCCATTCGATCCAACCGTGTCCAGGCTCCACGCCGTCCTGGAGAACCTTCCTTCAGGCTGGTGCATCAGCGACCTGAACTCCCGCAACGGGACGTTTCTGAACGGAGAGCGGATCTGGGGCGAGCAGCCCCTGAGGCCTGGTGACGAGGTTCGCGTGGGTCAGACCACGCTCGTGTTCCGGGTCGACACACCGCTGGAGGAGGGAGAAGCCACCGCCGGCGCGGAGGAGTCCCCCGAGCTGACCAGGAGAGAGCACGACGTGCTCCTCTCGCTGTGTGCGCCGCTCATCTCGGACAACGCCTTTCGCGAACCGGCCTCGATCCGCGCGATCGCTCAAGCGCTCGTCGTCACGGACGCGGCGGTCAAGCAGCATCTCGCTCGCCTCTACGACAAGTTCGGCATCGGTGACGAAGGGGAGCGGCGGCGGTTACGCCTGGCCAACGAGGCCATCCGGCGGGGGGCGGTGTCGATGGCCGAGATCCAGGAGTGGGTGAAGCGCCGAACCACGCACTAGGCGTGCCTACTACTACGGCGCCGGAACCAGCTCGATCCAGGTCACTCCGGACGCCAGCATGATCTGCCGGTTCCGCTTGTCCCGGAAGATCGGTGGGAGGGCGCGCGATGGCCGGCTCCACGTGCCCTGGATGACCACCCCGTTGCGGAACACCATGGCCTTGCCCTCCCCCATCGTCCCCGCGCGAACCCACAGCTTGCCGGCGATGGTGACGTCCCTGACCCTGACGTACTGGATGATGACGTTGGACGCCGAAAGCTGGCGGCCCTCCGACTCGTGGGCTCGACTGCCGTAATAGCGAACGTACTGCCCGAGGCCCTCGTCGAAGCGCCACTCCAGATTGCCAAACGGCACCTCGACGACACGGCGCTTGGGTACTCCGGCGGGTGGGGCGACGGAGTAGGCGAACACCGGCCTGGCGGGGGTCGATGTCCGTGTCGCCAGAAGCCGCTCCGGCTTGGCGAACAAGTTGTAGGGTGCTCCGGCGTCCGTCCGCGAATACCCGTTGGGCTCAATCCGCTCGCTCACGTCGATGACGCCGCTCAGGTCGAGCGGTTCGGCGAGTGAGTCATTGCCGAAAGCGAAGAGCGGATGGCCGAGCTCGGCCAGCAGATCCGGGTCGGTGGGACGGGGACCTCGCACGGGCCCCACGAGGTCCGGCAGGGTGCACTGAAAGACGGCGACGAACCGCGTGCGGCCGGCCTCGATCGGCTCTTCGAACACGAGATCAGCGTGGAACAGGCCGGACTGGGACCGCACCTCGTTGTCGACCTTCACCGCGAGCGCGGGCGCGTCTGGTGCCTGCCCGGAGAGGGCAGGTACACCGGTGAGCGGGCAGATCTGCGTGGCGAGGTGGGTTGCCGGGCCGCCCGGGGGCGTGGCGGGCGGATTGGCTGGGCCGGGCCGGAACCCCACGTATGCAGCCGAACCACCCAGGACAAGGACGAGCGACGCGATCACGCTCCAGGCGACGACTGGAGCCGGCCGCACCAGGGCCCCTTCCAGCGTGATGGGATCGGCTCCTTCCGGATCGACGATGATCTGGAAGGGGAGCCTCCGGCGCCCGATGACTCGTCCCTTGTATGGGCGAACCCGAACGCCGGCCCAGGCGACGGATAGCGGCTCCACGACGAGGGATCCTGGGGAAACGGCTGCCGAAATCGTCCTTCGACCATGCGCCGTCAGGTGGACCTGGGCCCGAAATCGACCGCGATTCTCGATCCTGACCTGGTGGCGCGCCGACCTTCGCCCGCGGGACTCTAGGGGGATGAGCTGGGCGGACACGTCGATGTCGGTCGGCGCCCCCGAGACGATGCCCTGGCTTCCGGGGCGTGCGACGTCCGAGTCATCGGTCCCTGCATCCACCGGCGACTCCGGCGAGACCGCCGCACGGGCAGCCTCCACCAGTGAGCCGCACGTGGGATACCGATCGTCGGCCCGCTTGGACATGGCGGTGCGGATGACGTCGTTCAATCTCGTCGGGAGGTCCGGTCGCCAGCTGGCGAGTTCTGGCGGCTCGGCCTTGAGATGCGAATAGAGGACCGAGATATCGCTGTTCTGAGCGAACGGGACGTGCCCGGTCAGACACTGGAACAGGACGCACCCGAGCGAGTAGACGTCGGCACGCCCGTCCAGGTCGGAGCGCCCTTCGATCACCTCCGGGGACGCATAGTCGACGCTGCCCAGAAATGCACCGGAGGCCGTGAGCCTCCCCGATGAGATGTGCCTGGTGAGCCCGAAGTCCGTGAGGTAGACGTGCTCGCGGGGTGGCCTGCCCTCCACCAGGATGTTTTCCGGCTTCACGTCGCGGTGGATCAGGCCCTCCGCGTGCGCCGCGTCCAGCGCTTCTGCCACCTGCCCGATCAGGTCGAGCGCGCGTGACGGTTTCAATTGGCCTTCGTCCCTGAGGAGGCGCCCCAGATCCTTTCCATCCACGTATCGCATCGCCATCCACAGCGTTCCGTCGGCCTCCTCTCCTGCGTCGTGGATGGGGAGGACGTTGGGATGCTCGACGCTCGCAGCGAGTCTCGGCTCGCGGTCGACGAAGCGTCGACGGAGCTCTTGGCTCGAGGCCATTTCCGGGGGAAGGACCTTGAGCGCCACCCGCCGACCAAGCCGCGCGTGCTCCGCCAGATACACCACGCCCATGCCGCCTCGCCCGATCAGGGAGACGATGTTGAACCCAGCGATCCGGCTGCCGATGCGTGGATCCTGGATCATACCGGTAGCACGAGGGGGTTAGCTCGGCGTGGACTGGTCCAGATTGGGAAAGCATGGTGGCACGCCACGCGCGCGCGCCTCCGGCCGATCGGAGGTCCCATGCCAGCCTCCCCGGACAATCAGGCCGGCCCGACGAGCCGGTAAGGAAAATGCTAGACCTCGGCCCTCACCGGGGGAATACCCAAGGACGGGGCTGTCGGATGCTCACGAACGCCCAGATCGCGGAGTTGCTGGCCCGTGCTGCGGAAGAGGCGGAACCGGGCAGCAACCGGGAGAGGGCGCTCGGCCGGGCCTCCCGGGCAGCCTTCTTCTGGCCCGTCGAGGCTGCCTGGCTGCTCCAGCAGGATCGCTCGCTCACCGAGCTCCGATCGGTGGGTCCCTGGCTGGCCGGCGTCATCACCGGTTGGCTCATGGATCCGGCGATGGAACCCCCGGAGCCACCGGAGCTGCGGCGCGGCTTCCTCACCATGTCGGAGGTTCGCCGGACAGTCGAGAGCCACCCGGACTGGATCGCCGCGCTTCGAGCCGACCTCCAGATGCACACGACGTGGAGCGACGGTGCGGCGCCCTTGCGAGAGGTGGTGGCCGAGGCCGAGACCCTGTGGGGCTACGAATTCATCGCCATCACGGACCATTCGAAAGGGTTGAAGATCGCGGGAGGGATGGACGAGGAGCAGCTGGCCGAGCAGGGAGAGGAAATCTCCCGAGTGAACCAGGAGCTCGAAGCGCGTGGTTCCCGGCTGCGGGTGCTCCGGGCCATCGAGATGAACCTCTCACCGGAAGGGGTCCAAGACATGGAGCCGCAAGCCCTCGCCAAGCTGGACCTGGTCCTCGCGGCTTTCCACTCCAAGCTCCGCCCGACCGAGGACCAGACGGATCGCTACCTCCGGGCCCTGCGGAATCCCACGTTCAACGTCCTGGCCCACCCGAGGGGACGCGTGTTCAACCGGCGGCGAGGGCTGTCGGCCGACTGGCCTCGGGTCTTCGAGGCGGCAGCCGAAGAGGGCAAGGCGCTGGAGATCGATGCTCACCCCAGCCGGCAAGACCTGGACGTAGGCCTGCTCGAGCTGGCGAGGGAAGCCGGCATGTGGATCTCCATCGGGACGGACGCCCACCTCTTGCGGGAGCTCCGCCACGTCGAGTTCGGAGTCGCCCTGGCGATTCGCTCAGGCTTCCCGAGGGATCGCATCCTCAACTACCAGCCTCTCGAATCCGTGTTGCGATGGGCCCACGAGCTTCCCGCGACCTGATGACCGATGGCAAAAGGGAAGCCCCGCTCGACCCGAGCCGCCCCGAGCGGTGGCGATCCATCACAATGCCGCACCCGCCTCGGGCACTTCCGGCCAAGGAGCCTGCTCGGTTCGGTTATACAATCACGCATACCTACCACCGGGTAGAAACCACGACGGTCGTTCGGAGGTCAGGGCCGTGAAAGCGGGCCACGGCCGGTCGAGCAGCCTTTCCCAAACACCGAGAGGCTTGTGGAGAGTTTGAGCATGCTGTCCTCGACGGGGTTCGAAGCCTATCTCCTCGATCAGGTCCATGCCGCGGTGACCGCGACCGATCTGGCAGGAGCCATCACTCACTGGAACCGCGCCGCCGAGCGCATGTTCGGTTGGTCGACGGCCGAGGCGGTGGGCCGCGACTTTCGCGACTTGCTCGTCTCGACCGGCGACGAGGGCCGGGCCAACGACATCCTGACGGCCGTTTTGGCCGGGCAGAACTGGGAGGGCGAGTTTCCGATCCAACGTAGGAATGGCCGACGCGTCCTTTCGTTCACCACGGTCTCACCCATCCGCGGCGCCGACGAGGCCATCATGGGGGTCGTCAGCGTGTCGGTGGACATCACCGACAGGGTGCGAACGGAGCGACTCATCGCTGCCCGGACCGGTGTGACTCGGGCTCTGGCCGAAGCCTCGTCCCTCACCGAGGCCGTCCCGATGATCCTCCAGGCGGTTTGCGAGAAGCTGGGGTGGGCGATCGGGACACTGTGGCGGGTCGACCAGGAGGCCGAGGTCATTCGATGCGTCGACGTGTGGCATGCGCCCGGTGCCGATGCCGTCGAGTTCGAACGGGTGAGTCGCCAATCGCTCTTTCCTCCGGGGGTCGGGCTTCCGGGCAGGGTGTGGTCGACCGGCCGCTCCGCCTGGATCCCCGACGTGACGAAAGACGACAACTTCCCTCGAGCGCGCAGTGCCGACAGGGAGGGGATCCGCGGAGGCTTTGGTTTTCCGATCCTCCTCGGGGAGGAGGTCCTGGGCGCCCTCGAGTTCTTCAGCCGCGAGATCCAGGAGCCGGACGCCGATCTCCTCCTGGCGCTCTCGGTGATCGGCAGCCAGATCGGCCAGTTCATGGAACGCAAGGGGGCCGAGCAGGCTGTTCTCCAGAGTGAGGCCAGGAAGTCCGCCATCGTGGAAGCCGCTCTGGACTGCATCATCACGATCGACCACGAGGGCAAGGTCCTCGAGTTCAATCCCGCGGCCGAGAAGACCTTCGGGTACCTCCGGGACGAGGCGATAGGCAAGGAGATGGCCGAGCTCATCGTGCCGCCGCTCTTGCGGGAACGACACAGGGCCGGCCTGGCTCGTTTCCTGGCCACTGGGGAGGGACCGCTCCTGGGCAAGCGCTTCGAGTTCACAGCGCTGCGGGCAGACGGCACCGAGTTCCCCATCGAGCTCACGGTGGCGCGCGTGGACATTCTCGGCCCGCCGATGTTCACCGGTTTCGTACGCGACATCACTCGGCGGCGAGCGGCGGAGGAGCGGCTTCGCGAGAGCCGGGAGCGCTTGCGCCTCGCCCTGGAGGCAGGCAGGCTCGGCACCTGGCATTACGACATCCCCACCGGGGCCGTGACGTGGGATGAGACGCTCGAGGAGATCTTCGGGCTCCCCCGAGGTACTTTCGGGGGCACGTTCCAGGATTACCGGGAGCGACTCCATCCCGATGAGCGCGACCGGATCACGGCCACGGTCGAGGGGGCCCGCGAGTCCGGCTCGGACTTCGAGATCGAGCATCGGGTGATCTGGCCCGATGGCTCCATCCGTTGGATCGACGGCAGAGGCCTTTGCATAAAGGATGAAGCGGGTGCGGTCGTGGCCATGACGGGCGTGGTTGCAGACATCACGGAGCGCAAGCGGGTGGAGCAGGCCCAGCATTTCCTGGCCGAGGCGGGTCCGCTGATGGCCGCATCCATCGAGGGATACGAGGAGACCTTGGCGGGAGTGGCCCAGCTCGTCGTCCCGCAGATCGCCGACTGGTGCTCGATCGACATGCTCGAACCCGACGGCTCCATCGGCCAGTTGGCCGTTGCTCACGTCGACCCGGACAAGGTGAAGCTGGCAAAGGAGTTCAGGCAGCGTTATCCACCCGACCCCCTGGCCCCCACCGGGATGCCCAGGGTGCTGCGCACGGGACGGCCCGAGATGCTTGCCGAGATCCCTCAGTCCCTCATCGAGGAGTCCGCTCCAGATCCTGTGTTCCTGGAGATCGTGAAGGGCCTGGGAATCCGATCGGCGATCGTCGTTCCCATGGTGGCCCGGGGCCGCACGCTGGGGGCCATCACCCTGGTCACGGCGGAATCGGGCCGCCGGTACGACGAGAGCGACCTCGTCTTCGCCCAGGAGGTGGCTCGGCGAGCCGCACTGGCCGTGGACAACGCCCGGCTCCTCCAAGAGATCCGTCGGGTGGCCACTCGGCTGCAGGAGAGTCTCCTTCCCCCCATGCTGCCGGAGATCCCAGGGTTGGAGATCGAAGGCCGGTACCGGTGGGGCGGCGAGGGCAACGAGGTCGGAGGGGACTTCTACGACGCGTTCGACACGGGAGACGGGTCGTGGGCCCTGATCATCGGAGATGTCTGCGGGAAAGGGGTGGAGGCAGCCGTCGTCACCAGCCTCGCTCGTCACACGCTGCGAGCCGTGGCGTTGCAGGAGCGAAAGCCGAGCGGCGTCCTCAGGCATCTGAATCAGGCGGTCATGCAGCAACGCTCCGACCACATGTTCTGCACGGTGTGCTACGTGAGGTTGAAGCCACATGACGGCGGAGCCCGTCTGACGGTCTGCTCGGCCGGCCATCCTCTTCCCCTGGTCCTGAGGTCGGATGGATCGGTCGAGTCAGCCGGTAGGCCCGGAGCCCTGCTCGGAATCTTCAACGATCCCGAACTGACCGACTGCGCCGTCGACCTGCGGCTCGATGACGCGCTGGTGCTGTTCACGGATGGCATCCTGGAGGAGCGCCGGAAGGGCGGCGAGATCTTCGGACGCGACCGCTTGGAGTCGGTGATCAGGTCCTGCCGGGGCGCGGACGCCAAAGGGATCGCGGAGGCGATCGAGGGTACGCTCGTTGGGTTCACTCCCGAAGCCCCCCGCGACGACGTGGCCCTGCTCGTGGTCAAGGTCAAGGGCAGAGGCTGACGAGAGGGCCGTGAGCCAACTTCGGATCAAGGTTCGAGAGGCTGCGGGGGCGATCCTGGTGGGCCTGTTCGGAGAGCTCGACATCTCGGAGGTCGAACAGGTCGAGGCGGTCCTGGCCACGGCGGAGGCCAAGGAGCCCAGCCTCCTGGTGATCGACCTTCGACGCCTCGAATTCATGGATTCCTCCGGCATCAGGCTCGTGGTAGAGGCCGACCTCCGCGCTCGCGACCAGGGAAGGCGGCTGGTGTTCGTGCGCGGCTCCGACGCGGTTCATCGTGTCTTCACCATCGCCCTCCTGGACCGACGCTTGGAGTTCGTGGACGACCCCCCGATCGAGTTCGCCGATGAGCGAGACGATTGACCTCAGGGCCTGAGCCTCGCCTCACACCGCAAACCGCACGTGCACGACGTCGCCTTCCTTCACCACGTAGTCCTTCCCCTCGACCCTCATGTGCCCCCTGGCCCTGGCGGCGTCCCAGCCTCCGGCCTCGACGAGATCTTCGTACCGGATCACTTCGGCGCGAATGAATCCCCGTTCCATGTCGGTGTGGACCACGCCTGCAGCCTCCGGGGCGGTCGCTCCCCTCCTCACCTCCCACGCACGGCTCTCGTCCTCGCCGGTGGTCAGGAAGGTGATGAGGTCCAGAGCCCGATAGCAGGCCGAGACCACGCGATCGAGGCCGGGCTCCTTCACGCCGAACTCGCGGAGGAGAGAACGTGCCTCCTCGGCCGGCATGCCCGCGGTTTCCGCCTCGATCTCGGCCCAGATCCCGATCGTGTCCTCGGGCAGCCCCTCCGGCACCGCCCCGCCCTCGTCGAGGTTGGCCACCAGGACCCACGGCTTCAGGGTCAGGGGCGACAGCCCCCGCAGTGTCTTGTTCGCTTCCTCCGACAGCCCGGCCTCGCGAAGGAGCGTCTCCGACGAGAGCGCGGCATGAGCCGTCTCCAAGGTCTCCACCTGGGCCCTGGCGTCCTGCCCCCGTCCCTTGAGCTTTCGCCGGGCGTTGTCCAGGGCGGTCTCGACCACAGCGAGGTCGGCGATGATGAGCTCTGCGGTGACCTCTGAGAGCTCTCCCACCGGGTCCTGGCTGGGACCGAAGGCTCGAAGGACCACGCACAGGGCGTCGGCCTCGCGAAGCTGCCCCAGTCCCTGGGCGGAGGTTCCGCCCGGCACGTCGACGAACCGCACCTGCGCGGGAACGATCTTCTTCGACCCCTCCAGATCGGCCAAGGCCTTCAGCCGGTGGTCCGGAACGGGAACGACGGCCAGATTGGCCCGGCCTCCGGCGGCCCCAGCCCTGGTGAGCGAGGTGAAGAGCGTGGACTTTCCCGAATACGGGACGCCGACAAGGCCGATGTCCTTCACGCGTCGCCCAGGTCCGTCATACCGGTCAACCGGGATGGCGGAGGCCGCGGAATTCGACCGCCCACGTCCAGCGCTCCCCGTCGGAGGAATGCTCGAAGCGCAGCAGGCGACCCTCCTCACCGCCCGGCAGAAGGACGGGGAGGCCCGTGTGTTCCGTCGCAGGCCACAGGTCCTCTCGCTCCTGCTCCTCGAGGCGCAGGAGCGTCATCGGGTGATCGCCCGTCCGCTCCAGCGGCAGGCACCACTCGTCGTCACCGTCGACCCTGCGGAACCGGACGAAGCGAGGAGCCGCGTGGACCAACAGAGACTCGCCCGGCTTCGCCCACGCCTTGCCGAAGAAGCGCCATCGTTCGCCGTCCTTGGAGGCCTCGATGGCCCACGCGATCTCCCCTTCCACAGACCAGAGGCTAGCCATTTTTGAAGAGACAGGTGGAGGCCGTGGCGAGGACGCCGGTCAGGGAGCGACGCGCCGGACCGATGTCGGTGGTACTGGATCTGGCCCGCAGCGTGCAGCCGGACGAACGCACCGACGACGTTCGGATCGAACTGGGTCCCGGAGGCGAACCTCAGGCGGCGGATCGCCCCGCCGAGGCCCGGCTATGCTGGCAGTCGATGGACCACGTCACTTTCCTGAAACGCCCGAAGCTCGAACAACCTCCTCTCATCTGTGCGTTCAAGGGCTGGAACGACGGCGGAGAGGCGGCGTCGA
>Ga0137374_10007165_pt1 | contig 13276 bp, 13 predicted proteins | sample SagtaG_20_FD_104811 | JGI IMG/M metagenome (GOLD analysis project Ga0137374, IMG submission 104811) | Vadose zone soil microbial communities from Sagehorn Ranch, Mendocino, California, USA - Sage1_R_100_16 metaG | ecosystem: Environmental > Terrestrial > Soil > Vadose zone | place: USA...
GGATGTACTGCAGTTTACAGTAGTTGGCGCTCCACAACATGGTAAACTTGCTGTTGGTGACATTGCCTCTACCCACATTGTCACCTACACGCCACAACCAGCCTATTCAGGGTCTGATAGATTTACATACAAAGCAACTGATGCGCAAGGAGCAGACAGTAATATAGCTACGGTAGAGATAACTGTTACCTAATACAGTTATGTTTGAATTGGAGATCTGGTAACAGGCCAGAGCATTGTATAGATAATTTGCAAGATTTATTACATCACCAGAACCAGAGAAAGCTATCCATCCCCATGAGCAAGCAGTGGAGGAAGCAGAGTATATAATTAAACATTTGACTGTAGAGAATCATTCACGATTACTTTTAACAGTCCAGTCGATCCCAAAGAAAATATTATTTTGAATGATGTTCAGTTTGGCAAATTTATCCAAAACCACAGATTACTTCTACAGTCGATAAATTGTATCCACTCAATTATGTTGGCTTTCAGTAATTTAAGACAATATTTTTGTAAGGATATTTGACGTGTCTTGAAATGACATCACAGGGACTGTCCTTCTGTTAAGTTTTATCAACTTTCGTACTTTAGACCAAAAAGAGTCAATCATAACCGCGATATCTATTGGGTGCAGTGAAAAATTCATCTTTAAATTTCATCTTTACTGGGGAAATATCGCATAAAACTCTTAATCATGTTTACAATTTATTAACGACTAATAATAATGGTGCGTATGTGTGACATTGTTACGGATGATGTAGATTATTAATGCTGATCTACAAGTTATGAGACTTCAAATTGTCTGTGAATGGTTTGGATTGTCTAGTGATGACTTGTAATTTTTTATTAGCTCATTTATCATATTTCTTTGTATGAAAATCAAAGACATAAGTAAGCTCTCTGTTGAAAATAATTCTCCCTTTGATTTGATCCCCTCCTTGTACTCACGATATTCATTTAACATTTGATTAAATAATTGATCATCGCCATTCGTCAATATGGAAGAAAAACCAGACCACGATCCTATTTCATCCTCTACAATATCCTGAGTCATGATAGGTTGTAATTACTTTGTTACTTTTAACATCTAGAGCCCTTTAGAGGGAGGGGCATACATATCACGTTCACGCACTGCTGAGATGCCATTGTCATATGACTACTCAAGTCATTGACACTGTCCATAAGTGGCGGCGCGTTGTTAAGTGTGCGGCTCGACAACCTTAAAGAGGCGTACTCATTACTTGGATAAACTGAATTATTAGACTAAACTTTCCACCATCTAAAATTATACTGACCCCAAATTTAAATTAATGGTAAATAATATTAAAATTAATATCAATTGTTCATCTTCAATTGTTCATCTTCAATTGTTCATCTTAATAATCCCTCAATCTTTCACAAAAGTCAAAGTAGTGACTTGAACAATTTGTATGAAGTGTTTTTATGACTGAATCGCACAACTGATTATAATTATCAGTGTAAGAGTTAGTTGGTAACATTCGACAGGATAAAATCATACTTGCACCGGTTTTTTCGCATTCTACTTTCACCAGTATTTTAAAATTTTATCAATTATGATGACTCAGTGGCTTATTCCGCTGGAATCGCAATTCGCCATGTTGAAAAATATCTAGGCGTTATCTCTAGGAAAATCGAAGTTCCATTCTCTATTTCATTCATAAGCCATTTTGCAAAAGGATTATCAAGGCTTCCAGTGAGTTTTGTCAGGTATTTTTTGGCTAGTGGAATATTTTCCTGAATATCTACAAGAAATTTGACCGTTCCTTTACCTCTTGCACCTGTGTATGGAGGATTAGGATCATCAATGCAGTAGCTCATGATATTCCTATTTTTCAAGTGCTGAACTTTCTTAGAATCTTTTTGGGTGACGACAAAGATTTTTTCAGATGGTTCATCAAAGTAAAATGCAGTCACGGTAACGTTTGGTTCTCCTTTTTCATCTATCGTTCCTATACGCATTAGTAGATTGTTAGCATTATTAGCAAGAAAGTTCTTAGTTTCCTCTTCTGTCATTGTTTCACTCACAGCCTGCGCATTAATTATTTTCATTAATTACACCGATGATGTACTTTCTCCAATGAATGATTTATACTTTAGTTTTTCCTTGTATTTTCTCACTTGGAAAAGAACTTTATAGGTGGTAATGATGCGGGTATATTTGCTGTTATGGTTAAAGAAAATGATGTCCCTAGCATTGGAATGGAGTTGTACAATGTTATCAATGGCACGATGTTATACCAATTCGCCTACACTGATTTGGCTGATCATTTTGACTCACCTGAAGGTAAACAGGTTAGAGATAAAATACTACGTTCGATAAAGTTCTTGAGTTAAGTATATTGGATCTCTAAGGTATTATATGGTTAATTGCGGTTAATTTTGGATAACTAAGTTAACGATTAATTGCTTCGCAATTATGTTTTAGCCTTAAATCTTAACAGTGTTACAACACTGAATTGAAATAAAAAAACACTCGCAGGTTGAACACCAACGTACCCTTACTGTAACTTCCATTCGGAAAACCAGTTGTCCGGCAGTATTTAGTACAAGCCACAATACGACAAATGTTTTTGGACTTATAACATAGGATTCGCCAGTTCGGGAGGGGCAGGATATAGCTGGTATTACATTTTTGTAAAACTTTTAAACAAGTTTGTCACGAGTTAAGATGTACTTCGTTCACCCAATCACTTATGAGTTAATTATCAACTTTTTGAGTCACAACAAAGGTTAGGAATGCTTAAGTCAATGAAGAATATTGAAAAAATTATGTTAGGAGAATCTATTGGAGAAATGAAAGGAAAGATAACAAGTCAAAGGGTGATTGATGTCGAAGGCCCCACTATGGAGACAAACGTATCAGCAAGGGGTAGTCTTAAGGGAGTACAAGTAACTGAGACTCTGACCTACGTGGCTAGTCGAACTTCAATGGGTGTACTTCATGGTGTAGGTAATGGAGTGGTTATGAGTGGGGAAGGAGAAGTGGCCACTTATACGGGTGAAGGAATTGGTAGGTTTGACTCTTCAGGTACTCTGAAATGGCGTGGCGCAATATTTTTTAAGACAACTTCAACAGACAAACTGGAGTTCCTTAACAATATTGTAGGGATTTTTGAAGCCGAGGTTGATTCACAAGGCAATTTTTCTGACAAAACGTGGGAATGGAAGTAAAGAGTATCCTTCTCCACCTTTCTCTTTTTGGAGCTTGAAATACTACATGTGAAATTATCCGTAGGTTTATCCGAAATATGGCTTATAATGGCATAAGACAGAATACTATTTTTTTACACGGTCTGCATCTAAGAAAATGTATTATAGATTTTCAGCAATGAAATATCGTACCTATAACCTGTATTCATGTGTCCACCATCGAACTCTTCATAGAAATGCCTGATCCTCAGGTTTTCAAGCTTGGAGTGAAGCATTCTTACTCCCCAAATTAAATTGAACTCGTCTCTGGTTCCACAATCAAAATAGATTAGTTTCAGTTTTTTTAGATTTGTCTTATATCTTTCTACTGTTTTTACAGGATCGAAATTAAGCCACTTGTTCCAAACGTTGTTAGATATTTCACCCGTTTTTAGATTAAAAGGGAACTCTATACCCATTTCTTCCGACTGGTTAGGAGAGTAGCTAGCTGCCATGCACATTACATTTAGGGTTGCAATGTCATCTGCCGTGTGTCTATCGCTTTTCCAGAACTTTTTCAACCAGTTTTTTGCGCTACCGGCCTCTCGAAATGCTGCAAGGGCCTTGGGAAATTCCGGAATGCAGCTATATTCAAAGCCGGAATCCCCAGAGTGGTCCACGACTCCATTGAATATTTCCGGATGATGTGCGCCAAGTGTAATAGAACCGAAGCCACCGGATGATTTTCCGAATATAACATGTTGTCTGGAGTTGTAATTGTTATCAATAAATGGAATGATTTCCTTAATTAGGTAATCCTCATAGTTGCCTATTGCAGAAGAATTAACGTATTGGTTCCCTCCCAATTTAGTAAAACAGTCAATATGTACTAAAATCATATCACCTATTTTTCCTCTGGATATTAATCGATTCATACGGTCATGAATGCTTTCATTAAAAGGATCTACGTTTAACACTCCTCTCGCGCGACTGCCATATCCGGGTAAACAGAAGACTGTGGTATATCCTTTAGAATTACTTGCATTGTAGGTAGGAGGCAGGTATATTATAATTTCCCTAATGTAGGGGTCCTTAAGCGGATTGCCTTTGAGAATGTCACTCTGAAATTGGCGAATCAAAATATTACCTTTCAAATCTAGGTTAACACCCGATCAATTCACGAGAAACTAGCGTAATAATTTTTACCTGACATTTTTATACTTGCTAGTCAGAGCTCATAACTTAAGTGCGCAAATGGAGTGTATCCTTTCCTTCTAGCTAGTCTGACAGTAATAAGTCATCCTAACTGCAGGAGTTTGTTCTTGGCAAATGGGAAGAGATACATAATTACCTACACTGGTTCCACTTATTTTTTTAGAATATCATCAAACCTTTTAAGTTCAACTAAACTTTTTATTTATGATATTTAATCCCCACTTTGACTAAGGTATTTTTGTTACCAGGGAATAGGTTTTTTATATCTGAAGAAGCCTCCACTAGGTCCCCTCTCATCAAGTAGAGCAAAATGCACGATATCTTTTGCAGCGGCTTGGGGAGTTACTAGAGCCATGCTTCCGCCCATGTCAGTGCTGACCCAACTAGGACAAACCGCATTTACTTTAATGTTAATGTCCGTATCTCTTAACTCATGTGCCATAATTAAGGTAAGGGCATTAAGCGCAGCTTTTGAGATTCTATAAGCAGCTACATTTCCACCCATTTCGCTCATAGCACCGTATCCAGACGAGACATTTACTATCCTGCCAAATTTATTTTTCTTCATTAAAGGAACAAAAGCTCGACACATATGAAATGCACCATAAAAATTAACTTCTAACGTATGTCGCATTGTCTCCTCGTCTACATCAAACACACTAACTCCTTCGTCAAGATAAACTCCGGCGTTGTTTATCATTATATCCACTCTTCCATAGGTATCAACAATCCAATCACGAAGACTTGTAATACCTTCAATATCAGTTACGTCAAGTTTATGAAATACAATTTTATCCCCAGAATCTAATTTGGCTAGTGCACGCTGACCATCTATCTCCTTACGGCAAGTCAGAATAACATGGCAACCTACAAGAGCTAGTTCTTTGCATGTTTCATATCCAATTCCACGATCTCCTCCTGTTATAATTGCAATGTATTTTCTCATACGAATCAGTTTACCGTAAAGCTTATTTCGATTCTTATTTGTTAGGTCTTTTGGACTGTAAGTCAATTAGATTCGCTCCGAAGCAGCATTCATGCTTTTAAATATCCTAGTCCCATATGTTTAGTACCATGGCCGAGTCAAGAAAATTCTTCAAAGTTCTTGTCGCAATTGATGGTTCCGAACACTCAATGAATGCGGCAGACTATGCCATTTCAATTGCTAAAGAGTATGGCTCTGAGCTTATTGCATTGCATATTATTACATCAGACGTAAGCAATATCATGTCAGCAGCATCACCTAAGATGGATGAAAAGAAAAAAGAGTCTCAAGAATATTTTAATGCGGTCAGACACAAAGCGGACAGTATAGACAAAGACATTCAGTTAAGAACAGAACTTATCGCATCCCCCTCTGTAGTAGGGGGCATTACAGATTTTGCCGAAAAAGAAAATATCGATTTAATCGTATTAGGAACAAAAGGTCGGTCGGGCCTGAAAAAATTGTTACTTGGTAGTGCTGCCTCCGGTATAGTTAATTATTCACATTGTCCGGTAATGATAGTAAAGTAGAAGCTTTCTAATTTAATTGCAGTTACAGCTTCACTTAGGATTTAGATCTTATCTGGAGGTTCGAAACTTTGAGTTTACTTAAGAATTGTCTATCACCTAGCTTTCATGACTGAGTAGATTAACGTTCCTGCTGTTACTGCTGGAATAAAATAAATTCGGTCAAAATAAATTCCAATTATCAGCCAATCACTGTCTTGTGTAATATATTACTTAACGAAGATAAGTTATGATTAAATATTAATCGAAGCTTAATTACTCTGTTAGCCAAGTTTGTCTGATTCCGGTCCCAGAATACGTTGTGACGTATGCAATGAAGTCACAGACTCTTTAAGAAACTCTAGAAGTAAAAGAGTATGCAAGACTTGTTATTTTTTAATTAGAAGGGCTTGTAACTGAACTGTTTCAAAAGATTGTTTAAGAATAATATTTTAGCTTTTGAATTGTTTAAAGATAGCCCGAGTTGTTACCGGCTATTTTGTAGAATATAAGAATATGAAAATTAGATTTACTGAATGTACTAGCCTGTGCCTTAGCTGGTTTTCGCACAGCAGCAACCGATTAACGGTTAGGCTTTAAAGTCATAAAGCTCTAACATCAATGTAGTTCCAGCTATGATGACTCTTCTCTTTTCAATTCTTTTGTTCCTTTTATTCGCTCCAATTTCAAACACTCTAAACGCTCAGATGCAACCTGCTGTTCTGAATCCTAAATTCCAAGTTGAGAGAATCTTTGCAGGGCATTTTGAGCCCTCTTCTATGGCATTCTTGGGTCCCGATGATGTGCTTGTCCTTGACAGAGATGAAGGCAAAGTATTCAGAGTAACACATGGTATTCAATCCGGTCCGCTTTTAGATGTAAACGTAGCAACGGATGGGTATAGAGGATTGCTAGGAATTGCTGTTTCTGTTAACAAAAATACTACAGATGTATTCCTATATTTTACAGAGTCTGGGACCCAAGACAGTAGTGATAAGATTCAACACCCTGTTAACCCTCTTGGGAATAGATTGTATAGATATGAACTTGTTGAAAACAAGCTAATCAATCCAAAGCTCCTGCTGGATTTACCTGTCTTGCCAGGTCCCAAAGATAATGGAGGAGTGGTCAAAATTGGTCCAGACAACAACATTTACCTTATCATTGGCGATTTGCAAGGCTCTTTTAGAAATAAACAATATGAGACGTTGACTCAAAACTACCAAAATGGTACTAAAGCAGATGGGAGGGCGGGCATTTTAAGGATATCTCAGAATGGGAAGCCTGCAGGTAACGGAATCCTAGGAAGCACTTTTCCATTAAATCTTTATTATGCATATGGCATTCGAAATAGCTTTGGCATGGACTGGGATCCTCTATCAGGATTCTTGTGGGATTCAGAAAACGGTCCCTCGTTTGGTGATGAGCTAAATTTGGTCCTACCAGGCTTCAACAGTGGCTGGGCTTCTGTACAAGGATTTTGGAAACCAATTAATCAAAGCATTGGGCCAGTTAACTTTCATCCTAATAGCTTAGTTGACTTTGATGGGCGCGGTAAATATAATCCTCCTAAATTTGTATGGCTGAACCAAGTCGCCCCATCTGCAATTAAATTTATTAATTCAACTCGATATGGACTGGCCTACGAAAACGACTTGCTCGTCGGTGACACAAATTATGGAAATATCTATGATTTTAAATTAGATGACAAAAGACAGAATCTAGACTTGAGAAGCGGATTAGTAGATAAGATCGCAAATGGAACTAGTGAATTAAATTCAGTTATTTTTGCAAGAGGGTTTGGAAAGGTGACTGACATAGAAATAGGGCCTGACGGACTATTGTACGTTCTTTCAGGTCAGAAACATATAACTAGCATTTACAGGATAATTCCTTAATGGCCATCTGATCGATTGTGTGGACTTGAGCAGGCTAAATATTAATAATAAAGGTAACCAGGAAATAAGAATGAAATTTAGTCTAAAACTATATACAGGTAATTGTCTCAAGATGTATACTGTATAGGAATACAGGAATGCTACTTAGCAAATGCAGATAAACAAGAAAATCTGGCTAATAATGAGTATTTTGATACCTGTAATAATAATACTTAATGTATATACGGTCTGGTCAAATATTGAAGGACAAAAGGAGAAAATTAAAGAATTTATATACCTGCAGAATCCAAACAGAGCTCTATCAGAATTACAGAGCGGAAGGATAACAATTTCACAATATTGTGACCAGATTCCCACTTCTCAAGAGAAGTCTCAAAAGATATGCACTGATTATGAAAAGTCTCATCAGTCGAAATTAGATTCCCCTACGAAATCCTGAGCCTGGTGGATAATTAACCGAAGCTGTAATTAATTTAGCTATTGTTACTTTGACATAAAAGAGCCTGTTTGCAAAAGATTCAATTATACTACTACTACTTTAATTATTAAATTGGCCGATAATTTGAATAAAGGGTCTGTACGCTCTTGTGATGTCTTAATTATAGGTGCTGGGTCTGCTGGTCTTCGAGCTGCAATTGAAGCACATGATGCCGGGGCTCACGTTCTCATAATTAGTAAGAGTAGAAAAGGAGATCCTCATACAGTACTTGCAAGAGGTGGTATCAATGCAGCTCTGGGGACTATAGATCCGGAAGATAATTGGATGATACATGCTGCCGATACACTACGTGAAGGTGAATTTCTTGCTGATTATCAAAGAGTTGAGGTACTTTGCAAGAATGCACCTGACGCTGTAAATGAACTAGTTAATTGGGGTGCTAGGTTTCATAGGGAAAAAGATGGTAGATTAACACAACGATTTTTTGGCGCCCATACTTACAGGAGGACTGTATTTTACGAAGATTGGACTGGTAAGGAAATAATTCGTGTGCTGATAGATCAAGTTAATCAGCGGAAAATAGAAATCGTAGACGATATTTGTATCACAAAATTATTAAAAATAGACGATGAATCTCCAAGAGAAGCATTAACAGAAGTCGTAATAGGAGCAACCGGAATAGATTTTAAAAAGAAAGAAATCGTAATATTCGAATGTAAGTCTATAATACTTGCCACTGGCGGATATACACGAGTTTACGCCGTTAGTAGCTCCAGAATTTTTGAAAACTATGGAGAAGGTTTGGCACTAGCGTTTGAAGCAGGTGCAGATCTAGTAGATATGGAGATGGTACAGTTCCATCCTACTGGAATGGTTTGGCCAGAGAAAGCGCTTGGTACTCTAGCTACCGAAGCTATACGTGGTGAAGGTGGGATCTTGTTAAATTCCAAAGGTGAAAGGTATATGAAAAATTATTATCCGGAACGAATGGAGCTAGGACCACGTGACGTAGTAGCTCGTGCGACATATAACGAAATAATTGCTGGTAGAGGTACAACACACGACGGAGTTTGGTTGGACGTTACCCATTTATCGAAGGAAAAAATTTTGGAGAGGCTTCCCACAATGTACGAACAATTCAAAAATATTGACGGAATCGACATATCCAAGGAGAAAATGGAAGTTGGACCGACTGCTCATTATTCTATGGGCGGAGTAGCAGTAGATCTGAACTGTAGGACTAAGATTAGGGGTCTATTCGCTGTTGGGGAAGTAATGAGTCAGATTCATGGCGCCAATCGATTAGGTGGAAATAGTTTACTAGATACAGTAGTTTTCGGAAAAATTGCTGGTGGTGAAGCAGCAAGATTAGTAGATAACGCAAAGAAAATAAAGAAAACTGAGTCATCACTGCTAGGACCGAGTTCAAGAAACCAAAAAATATTTGATGATGCAATTTTTTTAGTTAAGGAACCAATTGCATTTCGCGACGAAATACAAGAATTAATGAAACGAAATGCTGGAATAATAAGAGACGAGACAAAGCTTCGAACTGGATTAAAAAGAATTTTGGAAATAAAAAAGAAATTTTATTCTGAAGTTAACATGCTGAAAGAATCCAAAATTTATAATGAAAATATTATATTGACTTTGGAAGTAATGTCGGCGCTAGTTGTTTGTGAGGCCATAATAAGATGTGCCCTGATGCGACAAGAGAGTAGAGGAGCTCACTTCAGGTCTGATTTTCCAAACCTAGACGACCAAAAATGGAAGGTAAATATCTATTGCAGGAAGGAAGGAGAAGAAATGGTTCTCTTTAAAGAGAATGTTAAAGAAATCAAAGGACCATTGGCGAATCTGCTTAAAACACACGCCATAGCGGAACACCATCGTGAATTCGAATAAACACGAGTCACTAGTTAATTTGCTGTAGAAAAAAGTGATAAAGAAGAGGAACTGGCAAGAAAAGATCAGCGTTACATAATATGATCTATTTTGTATGTATTTGTGAAGTATTACTCGTTAAACTGTCCTTCCATTAGTATTTCTGACAATGGTTTTCTATCAGATGGTTGTTCTCTTTGTTGGAGCTCAACAGGTAGAACTTCTTTCGGAGCTGAGTTACCGATTTCAATCATTGCCATAACGTCATACCCCTCCGGTATAGAAAGGTCATTTCTAGCTTTCTCGTAATCAAATCCTTGCATCCCATGTGTCACTAATCCTTGTATATGTTTTGCATTAACACATATTAATCAATCACCTTTAAAATATGGTCTGTTTGTAGAACTGATGTGTCTAGTTTAGCTCCCTGTTTCATATTCTATAAGTTAAGTTGAGTGTAAATGTAATAAGGTATTTAGAACACCGATAAATTGGATTATAAGGAGTATGCTTTACTGATAACTGCCTACTGAGCGTGATTAGTGGAACTGGACCCTTGGGATTATAGGATAAGAATCAACAAGTCCTCCGATTACAATGATAACTATTAAGAAATCTATTAAGGAAAAAATATAAACTGACTTCCTTAAGAATAAATGAAATCGTATCTTACCTTGGAAGTATTTCTTATCGTCTCGAATTAATGTCTTTACTGTCACTGCACCTATCAAAAGTATATACAATGCCATGAACACATATTTTCAACGCATATTTAACTGCACGCAAGGTTTCTCCAACTGGGGTCTGGTAAACCCCTAAGCCTAGTCGTGGAATCTCGACACCATCACTTAGCATGACACGAGATTGTAAATTCAACAGCATAATCAAAGATGTTCTTCATAAACACACGTTAATTCTATCGGATCACTATGGTAACATCTAAGTTGGAGATGGAATAACGTATGTGAATATTGTTATACTACTAGATCCGAAACCTTTATTTTTATATATATAATTTTCATACTAATGATTGATCCGTCTAAGCCTCCAGAGATTCCTGAAGAAAGTTTAACTTGCGATATCTGTGGACAGAAATTTGACACAGTTGAATCACTTAAAGAGCATAAATTATCGGAAGGTAAAGACGCTGAAATGAAATATAAGGGTGTTGACTGAATGAAAAATTGGATTTTCATGTTTGCTTAACTTATCAAGTAAAAAATATTTGGCTTAAGATGTTGTTACCAAATGGTACGAATAATGAAAGTAGGCATTAGATTACCTCAGACAGGTAAGAATGCAAAACTAAAGAATGTGATATATCTTGCTGAAGCTGCCGATAGTAATGGATTTGACTCATTGTGGGTTTTAGAACGATTGCTTTGGCCGATATCTCCTCAGACTCAATACCCATCAGGCAATTTTCCACAAGATTGGCAAATTGTATTGGAACCTCTAGAACTACTCTCTTTTGTAGCAGCCATTACCAAGAAAATTTATCTTGGCACTTCAGTCATAGATATGCTTTTCCACAATCCAGTCATTTTAGCAAAGAGATTTGCAACGTTAGATGTCCTATCTAGCGGGAGAGCGCTTGCAGGGCTTGGATTGGGATGGTCTAAGGACGAGTTCCAGGCTTCGAATGTTCCTTTTGAGCAGAAAGGAAGGAGAGCAGATGAGTTTTTGCAACTACTAAAATCAATCTGGTCGGACGAAATTACTGAATTTAAAGGAGATTTCTATACTATTCCTCCTTCAAAAATTGGACCCAAACCAATCCAAAACCCTCATCCTCCAGTATTCCTTGGTGGATCAAGTCCTAACACATTCTTAAGGATGGCTAGGTATGCTGACGGTTGGATAGGAGTTGTTCATGATAATTTGGAGCAACTCCAGGATTCACTAAACATGTTAAAGCAGAAGGTCAATGAGGCCGATAGAAAACCAAAGGATTTCGAAATCATTGTAATAACATATCCTAACATCGTCGAACATGATACTAAAAAAGAGAAGCGTCGGGCCTTTACTGGATCTATGAATCAAGTAGGAATTGATATTGAAAGACTGAAGAAAATGGGTGTTGGACATATAATTTTGAATTATAATCGTTCGGTGATTGAAGACGATATGAATGCCATAATTGACATGTCAAAACAACTCATGTCGTATGCAAGATAAGGAATCTGCAGCAAACAAGCGGAGTAACATATCGCTTGATGTAAAATAGATAAAATTTAGCCTTTTGATTCATCTAATTTTTTAAATTTTTGCCTACTTCTCATTATCTTTATGCTAGTCCGAAGAATGGCAGCTCCGATAGTAATTGATATTGAATCATCTTATTCTAAATTACAAGTAAGATTGATCTTCCTTTGTTATAAAATTTAGAATTCTATATTTCATTTCCCCACGAGTGCCAGCCTTGTACTCGTTCTCTTGCAAACAACTCTATCCTTGGTAAGTCACCGAATAGCTTAACAATTAAAGTTCTAAAAATTGCTGGTTTTTTACTATGCTGCTCAATGGTTGCCTTTACTACCTGACGTATTGAATGATCTTGGACATTTAAAGATCCTCTTTAAAGGGGCACACCCTCTTTCCAGACCCCTAATAGCTTCATACAATCTCCATCCGCATCTCCGAATAATAGGACGAAGCTATGCCGTAATAATAATCCTTGGCACGGTGCTGAGACTTTGATCAATATCTTTCATTTCACCAGGAATGGCCTATTCCGTTCCCAAGTGTCTTCGATTCATACTTTGTGTATGTGTGGCTATCAATATCGATATTCACTGAAGTGTGATTGTCCTTCAGATTTTAAATAATTATTTTCAATCTTGTAGAACTGAACATTATCCATAAGCTCTGAATAATTTGAATGGAATGCATTTTATTACTTAATTCTTAGAGAGGTATTTGCTAAGCAAGCTGGGGTATTTTCAATCACTTCGTCAATCCTACTCTTCAGTACAGGTTCTGAAACATAGCCTACAATCTCACCAACTTCTTTACCTTCACAAAAGAATTTGATAACTGGTATGCCCAATATTCCATTTTTAGATGCTATCTCTTGCTCCTGCTCTACACTAACTTTTGCGAATTTAACATTCGTATAATCTTTTGCGACTGCTTCAAAGACGGGTTTCAATTTTATACAGTATGGACACCAAGGGGCCCAAAAATCAACTGCAAC
>Ga0137374_10007182_pt1 | contig 13262 bp, 10 predicted proteins | sample SagtaG_20_FD_104811 | JGI IMG/M metagenome (GOLD analysis project Ga0137374, IMG submission 104811) | Vadose zone soil microbial communities from Sagehorn Ranch, Mendocino, California, USA - Sage1_R_100_16 metaG | ecosystem: Environmental > Terrestrial > Soil > Vadose zone | place: USA...
ACGCACGTGACGCATCGGCGAGTGCAGACGAACGGCATCGACATGCATATCGCCGAAGCGGGCAATGGTCCACTGGTGCTGCTCGTACATGGTTTTCCTGAGCTGTGGTACTCGTGGCGCCACCAGCTTCCGTTCCTCGCCGAAGCAGGTTTCCACGCGGCGGCGCCCGATTTGCGCGGCTACGGCGACACCGGCGTTTCGCAGGCTGACGACAGTTACGCTGTTTCGAATCAAGTTGCTGATTTGATCGGTCTGCTCGACGCGCTCGCTGTCGAGCAGGCGGTGCTTGTCGGTCACGATTGGGGCGCCAACATCAGCTGGGCATGTGCAGAGTTGTGCCCCGAACGGGTGGCGGCCCTTGTCGCGCTGAGTGTCCCCTACAAACCTCGTCCACCAACGCCGCCTTCGGAGGTTCTGCGACAGTTTGCACCCGACATGTCAAACCCATCGCTTTACCCATTGGGCGTGACTCAGGAGGAACTGGAGGCAGACGTGCGGCGGACGTTGCGCCGCTTCTTCTACGCGCTTTCGGGCGACGCGCCACCCGATCTCGTGCCTCGTCTGTTCAAAGAGCAGTCCGCCACCGGCGTGCTCGATCGCATGCCCGAGCCCGACGAACTGCCGGCGTGGCTGAGCGAGGCGGACCTCGACCACTACGCCCGGGCTTACGCGCGCACCGGTTTCTCGGGCGCGCTCGGCGTGTATCGCAACCAGGACCGCGATTGGACGGATCACCCGGCGATCGGCACCGCCGGCGTCAAGCAGCCGGCTCTCTTCATCGGTGGGCGGCGCGACTCGGCGGTTCTGTTCGGGAAGTTCGAGCCGATGGAGGCGGCGGTGCCGAACCTGCGTCGAATTGTGCTGCTGCCGAGTTGTGGTCACTGGACACAGCAGGAGCGCCCTCGCGATGTGAACGCGGAGCTACTGGACTTTCTTACATAACGACGTTTAGAGGCTGTGATGTCGAGAGCCCCCGAGTTCCCCACGATTCCTGGCGGGGCATCGTTTTCGTCGCCATCGGCTTGCTGGCGGTCGCCTCGCGGGCGGCAAGAAAACCTGCACCCACAAATCTTCCACGGCACGGGCGATGACGAATCGTCGGGATCGTGATCGGCTCAGGTAGCTGCCGTCGTCTCGACTCAACCGCTCGGCTGCGGCGCAAGGCCGAGCGCCGTCGGCAGTTCGTCGAGCCAAGCCAGGTCGGCCTCCGCCCGACGCAGGCCGAACAGCGCGGTCGTGCGCTGAAAGCGCCGCCGCGCCGTGCCCTCAACACCAGCTGGGAGCGCGGCCTCGTGCTCGGCAACAATAGGGGCGAACCGGTCGCGGCGCGCGGCCGCATCCGCCCGGTAGCGGGCCAGGAGCGCCGCAACGCGATCGGGCGCGGCGCGTGCGGCGAAGTAGAGCTTGATCAGCATCGGGCGTCGCGGGCGGTAGGTTCCCGGCTCCGGCTCGTTGAGCCAGGCGTCGAGCACCCGCAGGCCCTCGACGGTCGGGGCATACATGCGCTTCTCGGGGAGCCTGTCCTGGGCGGAGATTCGGGCCGACGTCACGTAGCCGAGCGCCTCCAGCCGCTCCAGCTCCGTGTAGATGTGGGTGCGAGTAAGTAGCCAGAAATATTGTCTATAGTCTTAGCCGCAAACCGGCCAAGCTGCCACGCGCGCGCAGCTGCTCCAGTCGGAGTGGCGGTCTCAAGTTTAACCAGGCCGCCGGCGGCAGATCTCGTCCGCGGTCAGAAACACGAGCGGACCACCGTAGTTCGCCGCACGGGTGTTCGGAGCGGCGACATCCGGCTTTCGTGTCACCTGGCCTCACCTCATTGTGCGGCCAAAGGGGAAGCTCTCCATGCCCGGCGTTAGGAACACGGTCCAGCAGACAAAGCGAACGGGCGTTGCCGTTGGTCCCCTCGTCGTCTCGAAGTCCAACCCGCGGTACTTCGCAGTCGACTCACGTGAAGACAGGCTGGTCTACCTGACTGGCTCGCATGTCAACAACAACTTGCACGATGGCCTGGGCTTCGGGCCGGAGTGCTCAGCCGAGCCGGAGCGGTTCGACTTCGGCGACTACCTCGACTTCCTCGAGGCGCACGGCCACAACTTCATCCGGTTGTGGCGCTGGGAGCAGTTCAAGGGCCAACTCGCGATGGCCGGCGTCCACTGCTGCATGACGCCGCAGCCATGGCCGCGGACCGGCCCCGGCGAATAACGTGAACGGCGTCGTCATCCGCTCAATCGACGACTACCAGGTTCTGCCGCTCGAGGCCCGCGTGCAGGCGATCCAGGCGGCGCACATCCGCAAGGTCGTCGATACGGTGCACGATCTGCCAAACGTCCTGTACGAGGTCGCGAGTGCAGCCGGGGTTCTTACTCAGCGCAGGCAATGGACCCGCAACAGCAGAGGTCTGTCAGCAACTGGATGGCATTCCGCTGGCCCTCGAACTCGCCGCGGCTCGAGTTGAAGCACTTTCTGTCGAGCAGATAGCTGCTCGGCTCGACCAGCGGTTCGCGCTAACTTACCGGCGGCAGCCGGGCCGCGCTGCCGCGGCAACAAACGCTCCGCGCCACGCTGGACCGGAGTTATGACCTGCTGAGCATACCTGAGCGACAGGTGATCAGCCGACTCTCGGCATTCGCAGGCGGGTGGACCTTGGAAGATGCCGAGTCGGTTTGCACCGGCCATGGGGTCGAGTCGGAGGACATGTTGGATCTTCTAACTCGACTAGTGCGAAAGTCGCTTGTCCTCGCGCAGGACGATGGGATGGGCGCCAAGCGGTATCGGTTGCTCGAGACGCTGCGCGAGTATGGGCAGGAGCGGCTCGTGGTCACCGGCGAAGCCGAGGTGACGCGCGGACGGCACGCCGACTATTTTCTGATGCTCGCTGAGCAGGTCGAGTTCAGACCGTGGGGGTACGACCAGACCGCGTGGCTCGATCGTCTGGCGATGGAGCATGACAATTTGCGGGCCGCGTTAGGGTGGTTCGCCGACAACAATTTGGTGGAACAAGCCGTCCGGCTCGAGGACGTCGCGAAAGCCACGAGTCGTGAGTACCCCAACGCGCGCGCCGGAACGTTGCAGGAGTGTGTTGACGCCAATCGTCGTGCCATGCGCGAAGTAGCCGATATGCAGACCGTCGATCCCGTGGCGAACGTTCAGCTCGCGGATACCGTCGACCACTGCTTCGACGGGGCTAGCGGTCGACGGCTGCTTGAGCACAAATGTGCGGCCACTCCGCTCGTCCATCGCCAGCAAGTCGGTGAACGTGCCGCCAATGTCGACGCCGACACGAAATGGACCAGTCATACCGCCCGAGCGTACCTGCTCCCTCTCCCTCTGGGAGAGGGCTGGGGTGAGGGCCGCGCTCGCGCCGACCAACGGCACGTTCGCCTGGGCTGATCTATCCTGGCCCCATACGCCACGGCTGCACGGAGGACGTTTACATGCGCTCTGTCCCTGCCGCGCTCGCAGCGCTCACCCTCGTGCTGGCGGCCTGCCAGTCACAACCAACCGTCGCGCCTGGGCCATCAGCCACGCAGGTCGGCCAGACGGCGCCCGCCGCCCAGGGTCAGCCGACCATAGCTGCTAAGCCGACCAGCGCGCCCGCCGCGCAGACCGCGGCCAAGCCAGCCCAGGGTGGCACCGTGACCATTGGCCTGGACCAGGAGCCGCCGACGCTCGATCCTGAAGCCTCGCCTTCGGCGATCACCTTCTATATCACGTCGTCCGTCGGCGAACAGCTGCTGTATCTCGACGAGAACCGCGAGCTCAAGCCGTGGTTGGCCGAGAAGTGGGAGGTCGGCGACGGAAGTAAGTCGTTCACCTTCACGCTGCGCAAGGACGTGACCTTCCAGGACGGCACGCCCTTCAATGCCAACGCCGTCAAGTGGAACTTCGATCGCGTCGTCGACCCCAACTACAAAGCTGGCGGGGCGCTCGCCCAGCTGACCGGCTATCTCGGTTCAGACATCGTCGACGACTACACCGTGCGGGTCCGCTTCAAAGACCCGTTCGTGCCGTTCTTGCTGTACGCGGGCAGTCCGTACTTGCCCATGGTGTCGCCGACGGCCACCCAGAAGCAGGGCGACCAGGTCAATCAGACGCCGGTGCTCAGCGGACCGTACAAGATCGACGAGTGGGTGCCGAAGGACCACATCACGATGTCGCGCTGGGACGGCTACAAGCGGCGGGCGCCGTGGTCCGACCACGATGGCGCCGGGTACCTCGACAAGGTCATCTGGAAGTTCATTCCCGAAGCTGGCACCCGCGCGGCCACGGTCGAGTCCGGCGAGACCCAGATGGCCACCGTGTTCACGCCCCAGGACCTGCAACGGCTCCAGGCGGCGGGGCTGCAAGTGGTCAGCACGCCTTGGGTCGGCGCCCCGTTCATGATGATGCTGAACACGACGCAGCCGCCGACCGACGACATGCGCGTTCGTCAGGCCATTCTGTATGCGGTCGATCGCGACGCGCTGGTGTCGGCGCTGTACAAGGGAATTGGCAAGAAGGCCGTCGCGCCGCTCACTGCGATCATGCTCGACGATCCTTCGCTGCAGTCGCTGTATCCCCATGACGCAGCCAAAGCTGGGCAGTTGCTCGATCAGGCGGGCTGGACAACGGGCTCTGACGGCATCCGTGCCAAGAATGGCCAGCGTCTCGAATTCTTGCTGAACGCAATCGACTACGGCGGCGGGCCCGATCAAGCCAACGAGTTGCTCCAGGGGCAGCTGCGCCAGGCTGGCATCGACGTGAAGATCAAGGCCCAGGCGCGGCCACCGTGGTATGAGGACAACTACCACTGCGCAGCCAATGGCATGACACTCTTCTTGCGCAGTGGCGAGCTCGACGCGCTGTATGCGCTGTATCACTCGTCCAACGTTGGCGGGAACTTCAACTGGTCGTGCATCAAGGACCCCGAAGTGGACAAGGCCCTCGAGCAGGGCCGGCAGGAGCCCGACGCGGCCAAGCGGAAGCAGGTCTACCTGCAGCTCGAACAGAAGCTGATGGATATGGCGGTGGGCGTTCCGCTGGTTGATCAGCTGTCGGTGTTCGCCATGAAGCCGAACGTGAGCGGCTTGAAGTTCACGGGCAACAGCTATCCGTTGCTCACCGACGTGGCCATCAAGTAGTAGTGTTCACCTGAGCAGGGCGGCAGCGAGCCCATGAATGCCTACCTCGCGCAGCGCGCCCTGGCCGCGCTCCCCGTCCTGCTCGGCGTCTCACTGCTGGTGTTCTCGATGCTGCAGCTGGTTCCCGGCGATCCCGTGCGCCTGATGCTCAGCGAATTCCAGACCACGCCCGAGCAGGTTGAGCGCCTGCGCTCGCAGCTTCACCTGGATGACCCACTGCCCGTGCAGTTCGGTCGCTTCGTGTGGAACGCCTCCCATGGCGACCTTGGCACCTCGATCCGCACCCGCCGCCCGGTAGCGCAGGAGATCGCCGACAATCTGCCCTCGACGCTGCAGCTTGCGGTCGCCGGCCTCGTCGTCGCGGCGGCTTTAGGGGTCTCGCTCGGCATCGTCGCGGCCGTGAAGCAGCACTCGTGGATGGAGCTTGCCTCGATGCTCGTGGCGCTGCTGGGCGTTTCGATGCCGAGCTTCTGGCTCGGTTTGCTGCTGATCTTTCTCCTGTCGCTGCGTCTGCGCGTGTTCCCTGCCACGGGTGGCGGCGACCTCCAGCACCTCGTGCTGCCAGCTGTCACGCTCGGACTCGGCGCAGCCGCCATCCTGGCGCGCCTCACGCGCTCGAGCATGCTCGAAGTGTTGCGCCAGGAGTACGTCACCACCGCCCGCGCCAAAGGGTTGCTGGAGTGGGTGGTGATCGCGCGCCACGCGCTCAAGAACGCGCTGATCCCGGTGGTCACGATCTTCGGACTCCAGTTCGGCCAACTACTGGCCGGCACGTTCGTCGTGGAGACGGTTTTTGGCAGGCCCGGCCTGGGTCGACTCATCATCGACGGCATCCTCAACAAGGACCTTCCCATCGTCCAGGGCGTGGTCCTGGTGGTGGCGGCCTCGTACGTCGTCGTGAACTTGTTGGTCGACCTCCTGTACGGCGTCCTCGACCCACGCATTCGGTACGCCTGAGAGAGCTTCATGGCTACCACTGCTGTAAGCGCGCCTATCCTGATCGACCGCACCGCGCTGCCGCCGGCGCGCCGCTTCGACCTCGGACGCCGCCTTGCCCGCAATCGCGGAGCGCTCGGCGGCCTGGTCATGCTCGTCGCCATCGTGCTGGTGGCCGTGCTGGCGCCGCTCATCGCGCGCTTCGACCCCATCGGCATCGACCCGGTTCACCAGCTGTACAGCCCCGGACTGCCGTACATCTTCGGGTCGGACCAGTACGGGCGTGACGTCTTCTCCCGCGTCGTCTTGGGCTCACGCATTTCCCTCACCGTGGGCCCCATCGCTGTAGCCATCGCCTTGCTGCCGGGCATCACCATCGGCCTGCTGGCCGGCTACTACGGCCGCTGGGTGGACGGTGTGCTGATGCGTATCGTCGACGTGATGCTGGCTTTTCCGGGCATCCTCCTGGCGCTGGGGATCGTGGCTGTGCTTGGGCCGAGCCTGCAGAGCCTGATGGTCGCGGTCGGCATCTCGTCGATCCCGACGTACGCGCGGCTGACCCGCGGATCCGTGCTCGCTGCGCGCGAGAACCTGTACGTGGACGCCGCGCGCGTCATCGGCGCGACAGACCCCGCCATCCTGGTGCGCCACATCCTGCCCAACGTGGTGGCGCCGATCATCGTCGTCGCCACGCTGGGCGTCGGCTCCGCCATCCTCGTCGCGGCGACACTGAGCTTCCTCGGGCTGGGCAGTCAGCCACCAACTCCCGAGTGGGGACGCATGCTCAGCGAGGGCCGCCAGTATTTGCGCGAGCAATGGTGGATCGCCACGTTTCCGGGCGTATCGATCATGCTCACGGTGCTTGCTTTGAATCTGCTTGGCGACGGCCTGCGCGACGCGTTGGATCCGCGGCTGAAAGTATGAGGACGGTCATCGTTCCTGAATGGCTGATCGATGGCACCGGCGCGCCACCGCGCACGGACTACGCGCTCGCCTTCGACGACAGCGGACGAATTACCGCGGTCGGTCCTGCCCAAGAGATCACAGCGGCCGAGAATGACGCGGTCGTACATGCGCCTGGCCAGACGTTATTGCCAGGGCTGATCAACATGCATGTCCATCTCAGCCTGGCCAGCGACAACAGCCCGTTCGTGCCCTACATGGAGGCTCACTCGGACGTAGCGCTTGCCTTGCGCGCCGTTCGCAACGCGCGGGCATCCCTCGAGGCGGGCATCACCACGGTGCGCGACTGCGGCGCCCGCCTGACGACGGTCCTGGACGTCCGGGAAGCGCAAGTGAGCAGCCTCGTGCCGGTGGCACGCATCGTCTCGTGCGGCTGGCCACTGACCATCAGCGGAGGGCACATGCGTCCGTTCGGCGGCGAGGTCGACGGTGAAGTCGGCGTGCGGCAGATGGTGCGGCGGGTGATCAGCGCCGGCGCCGACTTCATCAAGGTGGCAGGCTCGGGCGGCGGAACGCCCGGCAGCATCTCCGATCAGCCCAGCTTCTTGCCCGACGAGCTGCAGTCCATTGTGCGCACCGCGCACGGACTGGGGCGACGGGTCACCATGCACTGCACGGCCACGGCCGCGGTTGCCAACGCTGTTGCGGCGCGGGTGGATTCGATCGAGCACGGGTACTTCTCGGTGCCCGGCGCGCTGTTCGGTTTTGACGATGCGGTCGCCGAAGGCCTGGCCGAATCGAAGATTCCAGTTACGCCCACGCTGCAGGTCACGCGTGACATGGTGGAGATGGCGCCATCTGAAGCAGATCGCGAGCTATGGCGACGGCGACGCGATGCGCAATGGGAGATGATGCGTCGGTTGCATCGCGCCGGCGTGCGGCTGCTGGTCGGCTCCGATGCCGGCTGGCGCTATACGCGGTTCAACGATCTGTGGCGCGAGCTGGAGGAGCTGGTCGTGTGTGGCCTCTCGCCACTCGAGGCGATTCACGGCGCCACCGTCGGCGCCGCCGCGGCAATCGGCCGCGCCGATGAATTCGGCACCCTCCGCCCCGGTCTGAGCGCCGACCTGCTGCTGGCTCGCGGCAACGCCGCCAATGACGTCGGCTGCGTCGCCAACGTCGACGCCGTGTACCTGGCAGGCCAGCGCGTCACTTTGGCTGCCGGGCTCGTATAGCGCATTGGTTGTCGCGCTACAACCCCACGCGGACGCACGGGAATCGAACCACGGCTATGGCACCACGAACGCGAGTTCCCGACTGCGCGCGTTTCCGGCCCGATCTGTGGCCACTACCACCAGCCTGTGTTGCCCGGACGAGAGGCTCACACGCTCACCTTGCGTAACGGTTCGTGGTGTGGCGTCCGGGTCAATCACGGCACGCTCGAGCAACAAGCCGGCGCCGGGGTCCGTGGCGCGCCAGCGGACGGTCACCGGACCGCCGCCCGTAACGGCCGGGGCCGGCGAATCAATCACCAGGTCAGGCGCGCGGCTGTCGGCGCTGTCGATGGCGTCGAGCACGGCCGCCGCTCGGACGCGGGCCTCGAACGTACCGTCTCCGTCGGTGTCGACCTCGAGAGCCGGCCAACCAGCTGGGTTTGCTGCATGGCCTGTGCCGGGCCTCACGGAGAGCCGTGCACGCCCGCTCAGGCCGAGTGCGGCGCCCAGGTAAACAGCCGTCCGCTCGACGCGCCCATTGCCAAGGACGCGCACCTTCAGGTCGACACTGCCTGCGCGTTCCGCGGCCAGATCAATCCTGTAGCCGACGTCTTGCTTGATGAAGGTGAACTCTGCCTCCGGCAACTGGTCATAACCAGTGTCCGGTATCGCAACGACCCTGGCCGCGGAGGCGCGGGAGCGCCCGGTAGTGCGCCCGCTCGAGTCGCTGATCTGCATCGCGACCGGGCCCAGCGCCGAAATCCACGTGCCGCTCAGCCGTTTGGCTGGTGTCCGCGTCACCGAGGGTGCTCTGGCAGTCGTGAGCGCGTCGCTGGCTGACGGAGCGAGCGCGGCCGCAACGTCCGCTGCCCCCGCCCGGGAGCCCTGAGCCAGGGTTGCCCCGATCCATTCCAGGCCCGGGCCATCCCCCGCCTCATCCCGTTTCACCAGCGCGCTGTGCTCGCGCTGAACATATGACAGCTCCGCGGCAGTCGCGAGTACGTTGTCGCGCCAGGGGTCACTCATCGTCGCCGACAAAACAGCCACAGTGCCGTCGCCGTCGATCGGGATTTCGTCACGTTTGGGGCATGGCTGGTACCACCACCACGTGAGACACAGGCCGGTGTACTCGCGGATCTGGCCGAGTGTGCCAGAGCCATAACCGACCAATGCCGACCACTGGACGCCGTTGAGACCGCCATCGACCTGGGGATCGAGCGTGTCATGGAAGTTGCGTGCCCGGCCGAGCAAGAGCTCATTCTTCCCCAGGCGCAGCAAAAGCTGGTTTGTCTGGTCGTACCCGAGCACGCCCAGCACACCGCCGTCACCGTCGATATCACGATCCTCTACCCAGGGCCGCAAGCGAGTGGAGTCGCTGTTGTCGTACAACTGGTCGTACGCGCGTGACGGCAGCAGCTGCATGCCCGCCGCCATGTTCTGGGAAAGGTCTTTCGTCTCCTGGGGATTGATGCCGATGCCAAGGAACCACGGCCCGAACTGATCGCCGTACACCAGCGCTTTGAGCGCCTTGGTCGCACCAAACTGTGGCGATCCGAGGGTGATCAATTGATCGACGCGAGCGGCACGTGCCGGATCGGCGATGTACGCGCGCCCGACGAGACCGCCAAGCGAATGGGCGACAATGTCCACGCGCTGAATGCTCCACGCGGCCTGGTCCGTCTGGCCTCCGTTGGCAGCGACCAGGGCCTGCATGATCAGCGCGTCCAGGCTTTGCGCTGTTAGCTCAACGTCCTGCCGCCAGTCATAGGGAAACAGCCACAGGTCAACGCCCATGACGTAGCCCTGCCGCTGCAGGTAATCAACCAAGTCGCCATACGCGTCCCAGTAGATCCCGCTGACCTGGACAGCGGGTGCGACGGGTGTCATCCCATCGGACCGCAGTTTGAGCGCGTCCAGGTAGTCGTCGTCGCCCGGCAGTACGACCTGAAGCGTGTTCACCCAGATTTTCTCACCAGCGCCATAGTTCCGGTTGAACGTCCCGCCGTGGCCGTTGTCCACGCTCAAGGAAAATGCGGAGCCGGCGGTGAACTCCGAGCCGCCGACGCCGGGTATGACGATTACGGGTTCATGGCCAATTGCGGCGCGGCCGGTTGCAGGGCTCACAAGCACGACCAGCAAGGGACCGAGTACGAGCACGAGCACCGCCCGGGTGCCAAGTATCCAGTGCATGTTGAAGACTCCGTTCAGTGCCTCGCGCGTGACTGTAACGCCAGAAGGCAGCGCGCATGCCACATGGGCACCCCCCGGCGCTAGTGATATTCCGCTGGTCGCGCCGGCCGCCGAACCGCCCGCGCGGGCACACGAGCGAGCGGGACGACTGGCAAGCACACCGACACCGCAAGCAGCGCGAGATCCGTTGCGCTCGCCTGCGAACCGAAGGCCTGCGGCCCACGCAGATAGACGTACGCGCCCATGGCGCAGGCGCAGAACGCCCCAGTCCCCACCGCCCATCGCCAGTCCAGCGCCGCGGCCACGCCAGCAACCCGATGCGCCAGCCACCAGAGCGCAAGTAGAACCTCCACGGTCCCAACCGCGGGGAGCAGGGCCAGACCCAGCGCTGCATCAGTGCCGCCCACCACCAAGCCACAGAGCGCGCTGGCGGCGACGATGAGGCCGAAAGCCAGCACAAGCACCTGGCGCCGCTTCAAAACCCCAGTCAGGCTGTCCAGGGTCGCGACTGCGCCGACACTCCAGAACAGCGCTCCATAGCCCTCTAACGCCTGCGAAGATGTGAAGCCCAGATGGTCGTCACCCCACACAATCGGCGCGGGCGTGACGAAAGCGCACACAAGCATCACGTACATCCCAATTGCCAGTCGCGTGGTCGCGTTCCGGGCGAGGCGCACGATCGCCACGGTGGCCACTGCAGCCAGGCCGATCGGTGTGGCAACAAACGCGAGGAGGAACGCGAAAAGCGCCGGTCCGAGGTCGATGTCGAGCACATCTAACGCGCCACATGAAGCTTAGATCAGGGCGATTGATAACTGAAGCCGCGCCCGACTCCTTGAGAGTGCCGGTCAGGTGGTCGTGTGGTGCAGCCAGGGCGACAAAAGGTCTCTCGTGCGACCATGAACAGGTAGAAAGTTCGGACCTGGTCGACCCAGCTCTGCAACAGCCCTACATTTCAGATCGACGGAGTTGAATCCATGCGGCCGTTCACCATCTCGCGCGTGTTTGTCCTCATCGCTGTCATCTTGTTCGTGTTGGCAGCCTTACGGCTCGCGGTGCCACTGCCAGTCGAGCTGGTGGCAGCTGGACTTGCCTTCTGGGCCGCATCGCAGCTTGTGTAACCTCGGTGCCCCACAGGAGCAGGGCGAGCAACCCGCCGCACGGGCATCCGCGTTCGCCGCGCGATTGACCGCGGCCCGGCGACATGCACGATCCGCGCGATCGGGTCCAGCCGATCGCCCGCACGGCCGTCGGGGATGCCGCGTCCGTCCCAACGCTCGTACACATCGGCGAGCGCGGCGATCGCCCGCCTGTCGATCCTCAGCCGCGAGCCAAGGGCACCTCGAGCGCGCAGACATTCGTGCGTGTATCACGTCCGCCCACGAGGACTAGTTTGCCGCGCAGTCCCAGACTCACGTGCGGTCTAACCGGAGGTCACTCTGCCAAAGGCGAAGCTCACTGGCACAGGCGTGCTCGTAATCGCGCCGGTTGGGTGCAAGCGACCGCTGTTCTGGTTGATGCGGAATGGCACGACGGTGTCCGAATTCTGATTGCCAACGAGCATCAGCCGACCGGACGGATCGATGTTGAACCCGCGCGGGATCGAGCCCTGCGTCGATGTCCAGTTGATGACCTTCAGTTTGCCCGTCGTCTGGTCGATGCGGAAGGCAACGATGGTGTTGTGGCCGCGGTTCGAGCCGTACACCCATTTGCCGCTGGGATGCACGATGATCTCCGCAGTCGAGCTGGAGCCCGTGAAGTCGGCGGGCAGCGTGGAGATCGTCTGGATCCAGGTGAAGGTGCCCGCGGCGTGGTCGTAGCTGAAGGCGGTGACCGACGAAACCATCTCATCGATCACGTAGACGAACTTGCCAGTCGGGTGGAACGACATATGGCGCGGCCCCGAGCCCGATGCCACCAGATCCGCGGGCAGGTTCGCATTGGGCAAGAGCTTGCCCGCGTCGAGCGTCCAGGACCAGACTTTGTCGGTGCCGAGGTCGGGTCCGAAGACGAACGCACCGGCCGGGTCGACAAGGGTTTGATGCGGATGGGGCGCCTCCTGGCGCGCAGTATTCGGGCCCTTGCCAGAGACGGCGAAGACGTCCGTGGCTGGCCCGACGCCGCCCATGGACTGAATCGGAATGACCGTAAAGTTCGCGCCAATGTAGTTGGCGATCAGGGCGAATTTGCCGGACGGATCGAGGATGACATGCGCCGGGATGGCGCCGCGCGTCGGTTCATCGTTGATGAAGGTGAGCTTGCCAGTAGTTGCATCGACTGAATATGCCGTGACGCCGCCGCTGTTCGGGGTGCCTTTCCACGTGCTGACTTCGCTGGTCGCGTACACGTGGCTGAAGCTGGTGTCGATGGTCACCCACGATGGGTCGACCAGCTCGACCACCTGGACCAGCTCGAGCGCGCCGTTGCGGCCGTCCATCTTGAAGACGTACACGCCCTTGGACGTGCTCGGATTGATGCCGCCAGGCGCCTTGCTGGTGTACGTGCCGACGTAGACGAAGCGCGAAGGGGCGCGCGCGCCGTCATCGTCGTCGTCGTCGTCGCTGCCGTGATGACTAACAGTTTCCTGAGCTGCTGAGGCAAGCGACGGTACGACGAGCGGCGCGAGCGCCGCCGCGCCAACAAGCGGAAACAGATTGCGGCGGGTCAGTCGGAGCTCTTCGGATGACACGTGCTGGGTCGGGTCGAGTGCTTGGGCCACGATACACTCTCCTTTGCGCGGATCGCCCAGCGGTGCGGGGAACACCGGGTGGCTCCTCCTCCGAGAAGCGCTGACCAGAATACCGCTCTCGCGCACTGCCTGCTGGTCTCCCGGCGAAGCAGCGATCGAGGCACCGTTCGCGGTGGGGTCGGTGAGGCCTGGTCCGCGGCCGATTTCTGC
>Ga0137374_10007188_pt1 | contig 13255 bp, 13 predicted proteins | sample SagtaG_20_FD_104811 | JGI IMG/M metagenome (GOLD analysis project Ga0137374, IMG submission 104811) | Vadose zone soil microbial communities from Sagehorn Ranch, Mendocino, California, USA - Sage1_R_100_16 metaG | ecosystem: Environmental > Terrestrial > Soil > Vadose zone | place: USA...
GAGGAGGACTACGCGGAGCTGTACCGCGCGGCTCTCTGAGCGTCGGCCATCTGCTTGAGCGCCGCCTTGCCCGTGTGCTTGGGCCGCCAGCGCAGCTCCTTCTTCGCACGGGCGGTCCTCATCAGCACCGGCTTTCTCACCGAGTGGATCCACGCCACCTGCTCGGGCATGAGCGGCAGCCGGGTCGCGATCTCCGCCGTGGCGTCGAGCAGTGGCCTCGGCACGGGCACGGAGTACCAGCCGAGCGCGTCGGCCACGTCCTTCATCGTGAGCGTGCCGCCGCCCGCGAGGTTGTAGGGCCCCGGCTCGCCGAGGCCGTGCACGGCGGCCGCGAACGCGCTGGCCACGTCGTCCTCGTGGACGAGCTGGAAGCGGATGCCGGGGTCCGGGATGACCGGCTTCAGTACGGGCAGCGAGCCGAGCAGGCGCGCCACGGCGTCGGGCATCGCGTCGCCGAGCCGGTAGTAGGGGATCTCCTCGAGCATCGTGCGCGCCTCCGGCCCGCACACGACGCAGGGGCGGAACGCGTAGGCGGCGGTGCCGGTGCGCTTCAGCAGCACCTCGCCGAGCACGCGCTCCACCTCGGCCTTCTGCTCCGAGTACGGGAACTGGGACGACCCGCGCGCCGGAATGTCCTCGGTAAGCCAGTCGGGGTTGTCGTCGTGAAAGCCGTAGGCGGATACGCTCGACGCGTAGCAGATGCGCTTGGCGCCGGCCTTCGCGGCCTCCTCGAAGACGCGCCGGGAGCCCTCCACGTTCAGCTCGCGCGTGGCGTCGCTCGCCTCGACGACCGCGAAGGCGAGGTGCACGACCACGTCCGCGCCCTTCACTAGCCCGTGCACGCTCGCAGTGTCCGTTACGTCGCCCTGCCGGTACTCGGTCTTCTTCCAGCCGCGCTCGCCTGGGTCGAACGGCCGGCGCGCCATCCCGACGATGCTCTTCACCGCGCGCGAGCGCTCGAGCGCGTTCACGATTGCGATCCCGAGGTCCCCGGTGGGCCCGGTCACCGCCACCGTGAGTCGGTCGGCCGCCATGGCCGGGGTTCTACCCCATCAGGGGACGACGTGCTTCCGGTGCTCGCAGTGAATGAGGATGTCGAACGAGTCGGCGGTCACGGTGTCCCTCTTCCCGCGGCCGCAGTTCACGCGGTCGCGGCGGCCGTCGAGAGCCTCGATGCGGTCGTTCCCACGGCCGGTGGCGATCGAGTCCTCGCCGGGTCCGCCCGAGACGCGATCGTTGCCGTCGCCCGTGCGGATGCGGTCGTTCCCGCCGCCGCCCTCGGCGGTGATCGCCCCGCCGGAGGCGCTGACCACGTCGTCGCCGCCGCCCCCGAGCAGGGTGATCCCGGCGCCGTCGGCGTAGAGGGTGTCGTCGTCCGAGCCGGCGTCCACGAAGTCGGCGCCGCCGCTCGCGTAGAGCCGGTCCGGCCCGGCGCCGCCGAAGAGCCGGTCGCTGCCGTCCTGGCCGAACAGCGTGTCCGCGCCCTGGCCGCCGAGCACCAGGTCGTCCCCCGCCCCGGCATAGACGAGGTCGCTGCCCACGCCGCCGTCGACCTGGTCGTTGCCGGTGCCGCCGATTACCAGGTCGAGCCCGCCGCCCCCGTCCACGGTGTCGTCTCCGGGCCCGGCCTCGAGGAAGTCGCTCGCGCCCAGGCCCACGAGCTGGTCGTCGCCGTCCTCGCCGTAGAGCTGGTCGGGGCTCGGCGTGCCCTGCAGCAGGTCAGGGCCGTCCGTGCCGATCAGCGTGTCGGCCACGGCGACGCCCGCGGACAGCGCCAGCAGGCCGCCCGCGAGCATGAGGATGGTGAAGCCGCGCTTCATCTCGTCCAAGAAACAATGTACGGGCCGTGTGGTTGCGGCGCTAGGCGTGGTCGTAGCCGGGCTCGCCCGGCAGCAGGACCTGCGCGGCGCCGTCGCGAACGGCGACCTTGGGCATCACGGGCTCCACCGGCCGCGCCCGCGCGGCGGCGAGCGTGTCCTCGACGGAGGCGGTCTTCGACAGGAGCTCCAGGTGCTTGATCGTGGGGAAGACGAGCGAAAGCCGGTCCTCCGCGTGCGCCACCAGGGCCGCGGCAGGCGTGAGCCAGCGCGCGTCGACGCACTCGCCGCCGTCGGGGCGCGGCTCGGATCCCTCGGGCGCCTCGGCCGCGAAGAACCACGTGTCGAAGCGGACCTTGACCTCCTCGGGCGTTATCCAGCGCGAGAACGGCACCAGCTCGGTGCCGTCCGGCAGGCCGATCCCGGCCTCCTCTCCGAGTTCGCGGACGGCAGCGGCCGCGTGGTCCTCGTCCTCGCCGGAGTGGACCGCGCCGCCGGGGAAGACCCATGCGCCGCCCATGAAGCGCTGCTCCGGGTTGCGCTGCACGAGCAGGACCTCGGGACCGTCCGCCGAGTCCCGGAGCAGGATCAGCGAAGCGGCTTGCCGAGGCTCGATGCTCACGGCTCGTAGAGCTCGAAGTCCCTCTTGCGAGCGCCGCAGACCGGGCAGAACCAGTCGTTCGGGATGTCCTCGAAGGCGGTGCCGGGCGGGATGCCGCCGTCCGGGTCGCCCTCGGCCGGGTCGTAGATGAACCCGCACGAGGTACAGATCCACTGTTGTGTCGCGACGGTGTCGGTCTCGCTCAAGGCGAGCGAAGCCTACCGAGGCGGCGGAGCGCCGCGGTCACGTCAAGCCGGCCGCCGGCGATCGCGTCGCCCGTCTCGCCGCCGCGCCGCGCCGACGCCAGCAGCGCGTTCCGCAGCCGGCTGCCCGAGGCGCGCGGGCGCGCGGCGGCCAGCAGCGCCGCGGCGCCCGTCACGTAGGCCGCGGCGAACGAGGTGCCCGAGCGCGCCGCGCAGCGGCCGCCCAGCTCGTTCGTGAGCACGCCCTCGCCCGGCGCGGCGATGTCGACGCTCCCGCGCCCGTACGCCGAGGTGGGCGCGAGCTCCCCGGCGCGGCCCGTCGAGGCGACCGTGATCACGGCACGCGAGCGGACGGACGCGGGGTAGGAGGGAACGCGGTCGCGGTTCGCGCCGTCGTTGCCGGCCGAGGCGATCACGAGCACGCCCTGCCGCTCGGCCTGCCGGATCGCCTCGTCGAGCGCCTGGCTCGAATCGGGCCCGTTGAGGCTCATGTTCACGATGCGGGCGCCGTTCGAGAGCGCGTAGCGGAGGCCGGCGATCATGGTGGCGGTCGTGGCCCAGCCCTGGTCGTGAACGACCTTCACGGGCATCAGCCGCACGCTCCAGGCGACGCCGCTGATGCCGAACCCGTTGTCGCCGCGCGCGCCGATCAGGCTCGCGACCGCGGTGCCGTGCCCGAGGCCGTCGGCCGGGTCGCCGTCCCAGCCCACTGTGTCCGCCCCGTGCACGTCGTCGATGAAGCCGTTGCGGTCGTCGTCCACGCCGTTGCCCGGCAGCTCAGCGCTGTTCGTCCAGAGGTTGGGCGCAAGGTCGGGGTTCGAGAAGTCGATGCCCGAGTCGAGCACCGCCACCGGCACCTCGCCGCCGACGATGGACGGCCAGGCGCCGCGCACGCGCGCGCTTCGAAGCGCCCACTGGCGGCCGAAGAAGGGATCCGTGGGCGCCGTGACGCTGCTGGGGCGGAAGCGCCTGTTCTGCTCCACCCAGCGCACCCCGGGCAGGCGGCGCAGCCGCCGGGCGGATGCGCCGTCAGCGCGCACCAGGCGGATGCCCGGCGCGATCCGGACGCCCGGCACGGAGCTCGCGGCTGTCGGGCCCGCGGCTGTTCCGACGAGCCAGGTGGGCGTCGATGCCCGCGCCGTGGCGGGCGTGAGCGCAAGAAGACCAAGCAGCCAAACGACTGCCAGCCGAGTCCTCCCAGGCAATCCAACGCGAATCACACCCCTGCCTGGTCGGCATGTACCCAGATTCGTGAAGGACGAATCCCCGGATTTACCTCATACCGGTGACCTAAGCGGCCACAGCGACGGTAGCGGCGCCGGTGGCGGCGTCGATCGCCTCGGCCGTGATGTCCACGAGCCGGCGCAGCTCGCCCTCCGAGATCGAGAGCGGAGGCATCAGCACGACCACGTCGCCGAGCGGGCGGATGATCGCGCCGCGACTGCGCGCTTCGAGGGTGACCCGGTGGCCGATTCGCACCGGCAGCGGGTGCTCCTCGAGCTCGATCCCCACCATGAAGCCGCAGCGGCGAACCTCGCGCACCTCGGGGTGCGCGGCCACCGGCTCGAGCAGCTCTGCGAGCAGCCGCGTCTTCCCCCGGAGCCGCTCGAGCGTGCGCTCCTCGCGAAAGACGTCGAGCGTCGCGAGGGCGGCAGCGCAGGCGAGCGGGTTGCCCGTGTAGGTGTGGCCGTGGAAGAACGTGCGGAACTCCTCGTGCCGGCCGAGGAAGCCCTCGTACACGCGCTCGCTGGCGAGCGTGGCCGCGAGCGGCAGGTAGCCGCCCGTGAGCCCCTTGGCGAGGCAGAGCAGGTCGGGTGCCACGCCCTCGTGCTCGCAGGCGAACATCCGCCCGGTGCGGCCGAAGCCGGTGGCGACCTCGTCGAGGATCAGGAGCACGCCGTGGCGGTCGCACAGGTCGCGCACCTCGCGGAGGTAGCCGGGCGGGTGCACCAGCATCCCGGCCGCTCCCTGTACGAGCGGCTCCATGATCACCGCGGCCACCTCGCCCCGGTGCGCGCGAAGGAGACGCTCCATCCCGGCCGCGTCACCGGGTTCGCCCTTCAGCGTGTCGAACAGGAGCGGCTCGTAGAGCGAGTGGAACAGGTCGATCCCGCCCACGGACACCGACCCGATCGTGTCGCCGTGATACGCCATGTGGAGCGACACGAAGCGGCGCCGGTCCTGGCCGCGCTGGCGCCAGTACTGGAACGCCATCTTGAGCGCAATCTCGGTCGCGGTCGAGCCGGAGTCCGAGTAGAAGACGCGGGTGAGCCCCGGCGGCGCGAGCTCGACCAGCCGCTGCGCGAGCTCGATCGCCGGGCGGTGGCTCAGCCCGAGCATCGTGGAGTGGGCGACCTTCGAGAGCTGGTCGCGCACCGCGGCGTCGATGCGCGGGTGCGCGTGGCCGTGCACGTTGCACCAGAGCGACGAGACGCCGTCGATGTAGCGTCTCCCGTCGACGTCGATCAGGTCGGTGCCCTCGCCGCGCTCGACGATGACGGGGTCCTCCTCGACCCAGCCGCGCTGCTGCGTGAACGGGTGCCAGAGGTAGGCGCGGTCGGCAGCGGCGAGGTCCATCGCGGGCGAGACTAGCCCGGCCGCCGGATGTAGGATCGCCGGATGCCGAAGGGACTCGCGGCCGCCCTGGCGGCGCTCACTCTGCTGCTGCTCATTCCGGCCGCCGCGCCGGCGAAGAGGGTCGCGGGGGGGTGGACGTCAGCCCGGGATGCGACTTCATCGGCACGCGCGTCTGCGAGCTCCCCTGGCCGAACGACTACTTCACCAAGCGCGACCGGCGCACGGACACGGGCCGGCGGCTGGCGCTCAGGAAGTCGGCGATGCCGCGCAACAAGAACGGCAGCCGATCGACCCGACCGACATGAACCGCGCCGACGGCTTCAGCCCCGGCAGCGCGATGCTCGTGAAAGTGCCGGGGCTCGACACGCCGCGGGCGGTGAGGCGCAGCGAGCTGCCGCCGCTCACGAACCTGCGCCGCGGCCTCGCGAAGCGTTCGCCGGTGGTCGTGATCAACGCGCGCACGGGCAAGCGCCATCCGATCTGGGCGGAGATCGACTCGAACGCGAAGCGGGCGAGGGACCGCGTGCTGATCATTCGCCCCGCCGTCAACCTCGACGAGGGAGAGCGCTACATCGTCGCGCTCCGGAACCTGAGGAACGCGCGCGGCAAGCGGCTGAAGCCGGGGCGCGGCTTCCGGATCTACCGCGACCGCATCCGCACCGGCGCGCGGCCGATCGAGCGGCGCCGCGGGCACTTCGAGCAGATCTTCCGGAAGCTCAGGAAGGCCGGCGTGAAGCGCGGCTCGCTCTATCTCGCCTGGGACTTCACCGTCGCGAGCGAGCGCAGCCTGACGGGCCGCATGCTGCACATCCGCGACGACGCCTTCGAGACGCTCGGCGACACCAACCTGAAGGACCTCCAGGTGGCCGGCGGCTCGCCGCCGGTCGTGATCGACTCGGTCACCGATCTCACGCCGGCCCAGGACGACAAGATCGCGCGCAAGGTGGAGGGCAGGATCACGGTGCCGTGCTACCTCTCGAACGGCTGTGCGCCGGGAGGGAGCTTCCGCTTCGACAGCCGCGGCCTCCCGCGGCGGATGGGCACGATGGAGGCGAAGTTCTTCTGCAACATCCCGCGCTCCGCGCTCGACCCCGTCTCGCCGCCGAAGTCGCGCATCTCCCTCTACGGGCACGGTCTGCTCGGCACCGCCGACGAGATCGACGCGTCGAACGTGAAGTCGATGTCGAACGAGCACAACTTCGTGTTCTGCGCCACGCCCTGGGCCGGGTTCTCGGAGGAGGACGTGCCGCACATCGTCTCGGTGCTGGGGGACTTCTCCGGCTTCAACACGGTGACGGACCGCATGCAGCAGGGCTTCCTCAACATGCTCTTCCTCGGGCGCGCGATGATCCACCCGCAGGGGCTGTCGGCGCTGCCGGCGTTCCAGAAGGGCGGCCAGAGCGTGATCGACACGAGCGCGCTCTTCTACGACGGCAACAGCGAGGGCGGCATCATGGGTGGCGGGCTGACCGCCGTGGCGCCCGACTTCACTCGCGCCGTGCTGGGGGTGCCCGGCATGAACTACTCGACGCTACTTCAGCGCAGCGTCGACTTCGACACGTACGCGCAGATCCTGTACCCGAACTACCCGCGGGTGGTCGACCGCCAGCTCTGGCTCGCGCTGATCCAGCTGCTGTGGGATCGCGGTGAGGCGGACGGCTACGCGCACCACATGACGAGGGATCCGTTGCCGGACACGCCGCGGCACACCGTGCTGATGCACGTGGCGTTCGGGGACCACCAGGTCTCGGACACCGCCGCCGAGGTCGAGGCGCGCACGATCGGCGCGCGCGCGTACCAGCCGGTGCTACTCCCGGGGCGCTCGCCCTGGCCGCGCTTCCAGCTGATCCGGGCCATCGGCAGCTTCCCGTTCGGCGGCTCGGCGATCGTGATGTGGGACACCGGTCCGATCCGCACGGTCGGCACGGAGACGGAGGGCACGAACCCGCCGCCGGCGACCAACACGCCGAACCGGAGCGGCGACGACCCGCACGACAACCCGCGCAACACGCCGAGCGCGCGCACGCAGAAGTCCGAGTTCCTGAAGGTCGGCGGCGCCGTGGTCGACGTGTGCGGCGGGCAGCCCTGCTTCGCCGCGCCGTACACCGGTCCGTAGGCGCGCGGCCGAGCTGACAGGCCCACTATGTTGAGGGGGGCAATGCCGCCTCTGCCCTTCCTCGTCTTCGTGGTGGGGACGGGCTCGCTCGGCGCGGAGATCGCCGCCGTGCGGCTGCTCGCCCCGTACTTCGGCGCGTCGACGATCGTGTGGGCGAACACGATCGGGGTCGTGCTGGTGGCGCTCTCCGTCGGCTACTGGCTCGGCGGCCGGCTGGCCGACCGCCACCCGAACATGCGCGCCCTCTGCCTGACGGCGCTCCTGGCCGCGCTCATGCTCGCGGCGGTGCCGTTCGCGGCCGACCCGCTGCTCGACGTGGCCGTCGAGGCGCTCGACGAGATCTCCGCGGGCGCGTTCGTCGGCTCGCTGCTGGCGGTGCTCGTGCTCGTGGCGGTGCCCGTGCTGCTGCTCGGCACGGTCTCGCCATGGGCGATCAGGCTGGGCATCGAGTCCGTGGAGGAGGCCGGCACGGTGGCCGGGCGCCTCTATGCGCTGTCCACGGCCGGCTCGCTGCTCGGCACGCTCCTCTCGGCGCTGGTCCTGATCCCGCTCGTCGGCACGCGGCGCACGTTCCTCATCTTCGCCCTGGCGATAGCCGTGGTAGCGGTGCTCGGCCTGCGCCCGGTGCGGCGCTGGGCGCTCGCGCCGGCGGCGATCGCGGCGCTGATCGCGCTGCCCGTCGGGACGCTCAAGGCGAGCACCGAGCACGGCGGCCGCGTGATCCACGAGGCCGAGACGGAGTACCAGTACGCGCGCGTGATCGAGTATCCGGACGGCGAGCGCGCGCTCGAGCTCAACGAGGGCCAGACACAGCACTCGGTGTGCGAGGCGGAGTGCGACGCCGGCCCGCGCGGGCCGCGGAACCCGTCGTCCGTGCTCACCGGCGGCTACTGGGACGGCCACCTGGTCGACCACCTTGCTGCGCCGAGACGGCCGCTGCGGCGGGTGGCGATCCTCGGCAACGCGGCGGGGACCACGTCGCGCGCGTACGAGGAGTTCTTCCCGTCCACGCGCGTGGACGGCGTGGAGATCGACTCCGAGCTGTCCGACATCGGGCGCAGGTACTTCGACATGAACAACCCGCGGCTCCATCTCCACCACGAGGACGCGCGGCCGTTCCTGCGCCGCATCGACGCGCGCTACGACGTGATCTCAGTCGACACCTACCGCCAGCCCTACATCCCGTTCTACCTCACCACGGTCGAGTTCTTCGAGACCGTTCGCGACAAGCTGACGCGGGGCGGCGTCCTGATCGTGAACGTAGGCCATCCGAAGGGCGAGGACGGCCTCGAGAAGGTCCTCACGGCCACGATCGGCGAGGTCTTCCCGCACGTGATGCGCGACCCGATCGAGGACACGAACACGCTGCTCGTGGCGAGCGAGGCGCCGCTGTCGGCGAACCGTGTGCGCGAGGCCGCGCCGAGCCTTCCGGTCGCGCTGCGGCCGACCGCCTACGCCGCCGCCGCGCGTCTCGCGCCGCCGCTCCGCGGCGGCGACGTGTACACCGACGACAAGGCGCCGGTGGAGTGGCTGATCGACAAGTCGATTGTCGACTACGCGCGCGGGAAGTGAGCACCGCGGCGGATGTCGCGATCGTCGGCGGCGGGATCGTCGGCTGCGCGGCGGCCGCGTTCCTGACCGAGGCGGGCGCGAAGGTCGAGATCTACGAGGGCGACGAGGTGGGCGCGGCCGCCTCGGGCCGCAACTCCGGCTCGGTCCAGCACCCCTTCGACCCGGTGATGGCGGAGCTGCATGTTGAGACGATCGAGCACTACCGCGGACTGGACGGCCTCGACCTGCCGGAGGCGCCCGCCGGCGTCCTGATGCTGGCGCGCGAGCGGTCCGTCCTCGCGCCGGCGGCCGAGCAGATCGCCCGCGAGTGCCCCGAGCTCGAGGCCGGCCTGCTCGACCCAGCCGCGGTGCGCGAGCTCGAGCCGGGCGTGGCCGACAGGCTGTGGGCGTGCCGCCTGGAGACCGGCTACCCGGTGCGCCCGATGGCCGCGACGCGCGCGTTCGCGCGCCGCGCCCACTCCGGCGGGGCACGCTTCCACGAGGGCGAGACCGCCTGGCCGTGGGTCACCGGCAGCCGCGCGTACGGCGTGCTGTCGGCCGGCGTGCGGCGCGCGGCGGGCGCGGTTCTCGTGACGGCGGGGCCGTGGACGCCGGAGATCATCGATCCGACGCGGGCATGGCAGCCGATCGTGCCGGTCTGGGGCGTGGTGGCCGACGTCCAGATGGACGACCCGCCGCAGCACGTGCTCGAGGAGGTGGGCGTGGAGGACCTGGCCGCCGGGGGCGACGGCGCTGGCGCGATCTTCAGCCTTGTCAAGGCGGGCCGGCAGATCTCGCTCGGCTCGACCTTCCTCACCGAGCAGCCGCCCGCGCCCCAGGCGTGGACGAGCCGGCTTCAGCTTGCCGGCCAGCGCTTCGTGCCGGGGCTCAGGCGCGCGCTTGTCGTGGGCGCCCGCGCCTGCGCGCGCCCGCAGTCGTTCGACGGCCGCCCGCTCGTGGGCGAGCTGCCGGGCGTCGAGGGCCTGTGGGCGGCGGCGGGCCACGGGCCGTGGGGCATCTCGACGGGCCCGGCGACGGCGCGCATCGCGGCGGACGCCCTGCTGGGCCGCGGCGAGGTGCCGGCGCCGCTGTCGGTGTCGCGCTTCTAGCCCGTCGCGGCCTCGACCGGGTCCGGCCGGATGATGACCGTGTCCGCCACGACGTTGATCTCGTCGGCGCCGAAGCCGGACGCCTCGGCGTGCCTGCGGATGGCATCCGGGCTCTCGGCCTCGTAGATGCAGTACGTGCCGAGCGTGCCGTCGTCCTCCTGGAGCACGTAGCTCCGGATCCAGCGCACTCCCGAGTCGGGCTTGTTGCCCTCCTCCGTCGAGCGCCCGGCGGCTGCCTCGAGCTCCTCGGCGTTCGCCCAGGCGTTCCGCCTGCGGATTCCGTACAGCTGCATGGTCTGCTCCTTGCTTCGGGTCGGTCTTGCGACCGTAGCCCACCGCGTGAGACGCTGCCACCGTGAGCTTCCGGAAGTACGAGCTCGGCAGCTACGAGGAGATGTGCGCCGCGCACAGCTGGGACGTCCCGGAGCGCTACAACATCGCGCGCGACGTGTGCGACAAGCACCACCCGAGCCGCCTCGCCATGGTCTGGGAGGACTGGAAGGGGAACGAGCGGCGGGTCACGTTCGGCGAGCTGCAGGAGCTCTCGAACCGCTTCGCGAACGTGCTCGAGGCGCAGGGGGTCGAGCGCGAGGACCGCGTCGCGACGCTGCTGCCGTCGCTGCCCGAGACCGCCGCCGTCTTCATCGGCACCTACAAGCGCGGCGCGATCCTGCTGTCGCTGTCGGTGCTGTACGGCGACGAGGGCATCGAGCACCGCCTGCGCGACTCCGGTGCGCGGCTCGTGGTCACCGACGCGGCCAACCGCGACCGCATCCCGGACGGGCTCGTGGAGCGCGTGCTCGTCATGGGCGACGACTTCAAGCCCGCGATGGACGACGCGGCGCCCGAGTATGAGCAGGCCGACACGTCCGCCGACGACCCCGCCCAGCTCTACTACTCCTCCGGCACGACCGGGCTCGCCAAGGGCATCCTCCACGCGCACCGCTACCTGCTGGCGCACGAGGAGTTCGAGTTCTGCCACGACGTGCGCGACGGCGAGCTCTTCCACGGGTCGGGCGAGTGGGCGTGGGCCGCGGGAATCTGCCCGCTGCTCGGCCCCTGGCGCTACGGGGCGGTGGCGCTCGTCCAGGCGCGCGAGGGCGGCTACGACCCGGAGGAGCACCTGCGCTTCCTCTCGAAGCAGGGCGTGGAGAACATGTTCACGACGCCGACGGCGCTGCGCTCGATGACGGGCGTCGAGGACGCGGGCAAGCGCTTCCCGCTGGACGACCTGCGGGTCACCTGCTCGGCCGGCGAGCCGCTCAACCCCGAGGTGATCCGCTGGCTCCGCGACCAGTTCGGGGTGACCGTGCTCGACTTCTACGGGCTCACGGAGAGCTATCCGCTGTGCGGGAACTTCCCGACGGTGGAGGTGCGCGAGGGCTCGATGGGCCGGCCGATGCCCGGCTGGGAGGTCGAGATCCTGGACGAGGACGAGCAGCCGCTCCCGGTCGGCGAGCGCGGGGAGATCTGCCTCCGCGCGCGCTCGAACCCGCACTACCCGCTCGGCTACTGGAACCGCCCCGAGGACACCGAGGAGGTGTTCGGCGGCGACTGGTTCCACACGAAGGACGCCGCGATGCAGGACGAGGACGGCTACATCTGGTACGCGGGGCGGGCGGACGACGTGATCATCTCGGCGGGCTACAGGATCGGCCCCTTCGAGGTCGAGTCTGCCTGCGTGGAGCACCCCGCCGTGAAGGAGGCCGCCGCCATCGCCTCGCCGGACGAGCGGCGCGGCAACATCGTCAAGGCGTTCATCGTGCTCACCGGCTCGCACGAGCCGAGCGACGAGCTCGCGGAGGAGATCAAGCGGCACGTGCGCGAGCGCCACTCGGCCTACGCCTACCCGCGCAAGATCGAGTTCGTCGACGACCTGCCGAAGACGCTCACCGGCAAGATCCGGCGCGTCGAGCTGCGCGAGCAGGAGCTGGCGCGCGAGCGGCAGCACCAGAGCTGAGCAAACCCTCAACCACCCTCAAGGGGTCTGACCCCTTGAGGGTGCTCGAGGGTGGCGAGCTTCGTGAGCGCGCTTTCCGTCGTCGAGAAGGTCCGCGCGCCCAGGGCGGCGCCCGCGATCTCGTCGAGCTCCGCCAGCGTCCGCTCCGCCACCCGCGGCGAGCAGCTCGGAAAAGCGCTCGATCGTCGCCAATGGGGTCAGACCCCTTAAGTGCCCAACGCTCAAGGGGTCTGACCCCTTAGAGCACCGGCACCAGCGGGATGTCCCAGAGGATCGCCGCGACGACGAACGCCGCCACGGCCGCGGCGGTCGCGATCCCCGCGACCACGCGCTGCCCGGTGGTCGCCTGCTCCGCGCGCTCGGCGGCGCGGTCGCCCCAGATGATCACCCGCTCCAGCAGCCGCTCGGCACGCTCGAACTCCAGCGCCAGGAAGCCCAGCCCGATCAGGATCGTCACGATCCCCGGCCCGGGCACGCCCGGGCCGGACATCACGACGCCGGCGCAGACGATCAGCACGCCCAGCACGACGACGGCCGCCCGATGCACGATATTGCGCTGCTTGTGGCGCTCCTTGCGCTCCTGGAGCTTGATCAGGAGCTCGGGCCGGTCGTCCTGGGCGGGGCCGGATGCGTCCTCCGTGGCCACCCGCCGAGCTTAGAGCCAGTCCTCCACCGGCAGGCGGGCGCCGGACTCGGCGAGCCGCTCCGGCGTCGTGTGCGGCAGGCCGCTCACGCGCACGTCCGCGAGCCGCTCCACGATCGCCCGGTTCGAGAGCTGCATTGGCGTCGGGTCGCCAGGCCACGGCGTCATCACGACGCCGGCCACCGCGAGTCCGCCGCCGCGAGCGGCCTCGACCGTGAGCAGCGTGTGATTGATCGTCCCGAGCCCCGGCCGGGCGGCGATCACAACGGGGAGGTGGAGGTCCACGGCCATGTCCCGCACGAGATAGCCGGGAGTGATCGGCACGAGCAGGCCGCCGACGCCCTCGCACACCACGAGGTCGTGCGCGCGCGCGGCCGCCACGAGCTCCGCCGGCTCGATGGTCACGCCCGCGAGCTCCGCGGCGAGGTGCGGCGAGAGCGGCGGGCCGAAGCGGTACGGCGCCACGTCCTCGGGCGACTGGCCGGCGTTCGCCGCCGACGCAAGCAGCTCGTGGTCGCGGCCGAACTCGCCCGGCTCCTCGTCAAGGCCGGTCACGACGGGCTTGAACGCGGCCACTCGCTCGCCACCGGCTGCGAGCGCGGCGCACAGCGCCGCGGCCACGACCGACTTGCCGACCTCCGTGTCCGTTCCCGTTACGAAGACGCCACGCAAATGCGA
>Ga0137374_10007197_pt1 | contig 13249 bp, 14 predicted proteins | sample SagtaG_20_FD_104811 | JGI IMG/M metagenome (GOLD analysis project Ga0137374, IMG submission 104811) | Vadose zone soil microbial communities from Sagehorn Ranch, Mendocino, California, USA - Sage1_R_100_16 metaG | ecosystem: Environmental > Terrestrial > Soil > Vadose zone | place: USA...
ATGAGAAATGACGAATGGAAAATGGTAAATGATCCCAGTCTCCTCCTCACGGCCTCACAGACTAAATGAGTCTGAGCCACGGACATCGCTTTTTAAGATTGGGAATGATCACCCACCGACTGAAGTCTGTGCCACAGGTATGTTGTTTTTTGCGTGCAAAGTTGCTTCGCTGTGCCCTGATCACTATAATGCGCCGACACTTCAGACTCCCCCATAGTGGCAAGTTGAAAGGCGCTGAAAACAGGAAACGGGCCAAAAACTCAACAAAATGGCGACTCCTATTCGTTGGAAGCAAACCGGTCGCGTGACGCGTTATGGCGCTAACCGCCCGCAAACTCCTCTGAGGTCGCTTGCGCTGAACCTGGCTCAAGCAGCCCGATCAGCCCTTGCCGAGCCGTTCATGCTCACCATCGAGCACCGGCCGATTCAGTTGAAGCGCCTGCCAGAGGCCTTCGAGAGTTTTCGCGTCGTCCACCTCTCCGACGTCCATCACAGCGCTTTTACCAGCCGAGAACAAGTGGCGCGGGCGGTGGAAACTGCTAACTATCTTAAACCCGATATCATTGCCCTGACAGGCGACTACATATCGCACGATCGCGCGTTTGCCGCTCCTTGCGCCGAGTTGCTCGGTCGCCTCCGTGCTCGTTACGGTGTGTATGCTGTCTTAGGTAATCACGACCATTGGACTGATGCGGCCCTGATAACGGACCTTTTTCGAGCAGAAGGAATTACCGTCCTGGTTAATCAAGGCATGCGCTTTGAACAGCGTGGCGCTGCTTTCTGGCTTGCTGGAGTCGATGACACGATGGTGGGTTTGGAGGATATTTCGCTCGCGCTGGCGGGTTCGCGCGACGACGAGATGAAGCTTCTGCTGGCTCATAATCCAATCATCCTGCGCCGTGCCGCGCGGGCGGGCGTGGACCTGGTATTGAGTGGCCACACACACGGTGGCCAGGTAAAGCTGCGCTCGGAGCGCGGTGCCGCAGGCAGACCCCGCCGGCGTTTGCTCAAAGGGCTAGGACGACAAGGTGATACCCAAATCTATGTCACGCGAGGCGTCGGAACAGTGGTTCTTCCAGTGCGTTTTGGCTGCCCGCCGGAAGTTTCTTTACTCGAACTGCACCGTCCCAAATAGCTTTGCACCCTGCCTGACTAGCGCCAAGTAGCACCCAAAACTTTTTAGCCTCCGCCCAGTATTAAAGCGGATTCATGTCCTCCCGTATCGTTACGCTTCCTAACATCCTTACCATCTTCAGGATGGTCCTGATTCCCGTTTTCGTTACCCTCGTGTTTTACCAGCGCTTTACTCTGGCGCTGGCGGTGTTTGTAGTCGCCGGAGTTACTGACTTCTTCGATGGCCTCCTCGCCCGTCGCTTTGACCAGCAGTCACATTTAGGAACAATTCTCGACCCGGTGGCGGATAAGTTGATGATGGTTACCGCGTTCGTAGTGCTCTCCCTGCGAAGTGTGTATCCCCACCCGATCCCTCCACACTTGCCAGTTCCGTTTTGGGTGACCGTCACCGTTATTAGTCGGGATGTTTTTATCGTAGTGGGAGCCGCCGCTATCAACATCATGACTGGGTTCCGAGGATTTCGCCCTTCCTGGTTGGGCAAAATTAGCACTACAGTCCAAATCATGGCTATTGCCGCTATAATCTTCGCCGCCAGCTATCCTTATGGAACGGGTTACTACTTGCCCACCGTTTACACAATAGTCTTTGCTCTGGCGGTGCTCTCAGGCCTGCATTACGTTTCTTTTGCCTCCAAATTGCTGAACGAGGACCGGCGACAGCAACCGGAGCATGAAAATATACACATACCGATCGACTAGCCCTTTCCACCTACGATCTCTTATGAAAGCAGGCTAAATCAAAGTTGACAATGGGACACTCAGGTATTATATTGACGTGGCGTTCAACTGAAAGTTGTACAAGTTGAGGGAACGCCCGCCGAGGAATAGGATTTCAGTCTGCGCTGCCGTTTTTCATAGATGGCTGCAGAATGTTTGGGGGAGAACGAAAAGATGAGCAAGATTATTGGAATCGATTTGGGAACCACTAACTCCGTGGTCGCTGTGATGGAAGGTGGCGAGCCAACGGTCATTACCAACTCGGAGGGTGGCAGAACCACGCCTTCGGTCGTTGCTTTTACAAAGGACGGCAGCCGACTGGTCGGGCAAGTCGCCAAGCGACAAGCAGTGACCAACCCAGAGAATACCGTCTATTCAATTAAGCGATTCATGGGACGCCGGTATAACGAAGTTTCAGAAGAAATAAAACAAGTGCCTTACAAGGTTCAGGCGGCCGGCAGTAGTGGCGACGTGCGTATCGTGGCCGGCGGCAAGGAATGGAGCCCACCGGAGATTTCGGCCATCATTCTTCAAAAGATGAAGCAGTCAGCTGAAGATTACCTGGGACAGAAAGTCGACAAGGCGGTAATTACAGTTCCCGCTTACTTTAACGACTCGCAACGTCAGGCGACTAAGGACGCAGGCAAGATTGCAGGTCTGGAAGTCATGCGTATCGTCAATGAACCAACGGCAGCCGCGCTTGCTTACGGCCTTGACAAAAAGAAGGACGAGACGATTGCTGTATTCGACTTTGGCGGCGGTACATTTGATATCTCAATCCTCGAAGTAGGCGAAGGCGTCGTCGAGGTTAAGTCGACCAACGGTGATACTCATCTGGGCGGTGACGACATTGACGAGCGTCTCATTGAATGGATCATCGAAGAGTTCAAGAAGGATCAGGGTATCGACCTTTCAAACGACAAGATGGCCTTGCAGCGTCTGAAAGAGGCTGCGGAGAAGGCGAAGATTGAGTTGTCGAGCACTATGGAAACGGAAATCAACCTGCCGTTTGTAACCGCCGATCAATCTGGACCAAAGCACCTGGCAATGAAGTTGACGCGTGCGAAGTTCGAGCAACTCGCCGATCCAATTCTCGCGCGACTCCGTTCCCCAGTGGAACAGGCCATTAAAGATGCCGGGCTTGATGCGAAGAAAATCGACGAGGTCGTTTTAGTGGGCGGCTCAACGCGGATTCCTAAAGTTCAGCAGATGGTGCGCGACATATTCGGTAAAGAGCCCAACAAGAGCGTTAATCCCGATGAGGTGGTGGCTATCGGTGCAGCCGTTCAGGCGGGCGTGCTGTCGGGTGAAAAGACCGACATTCTGCTGCTTGACGTAACACCACTGAGCCTCGGCATCGAAACGCTGGGCGGTGTCTTTACGAAGCTCATTGAGCGCAATACCACTATCCCTACGCGAAAGTCGGAGATATTTTCAACGGCTTCGGATAATCAGACCTCGGTCGAAGTTCACGTGTTACAGGGTGAACGACCGATGGCTGGAGACAACCGGACGCTCGGCAAGTTTCACCTGATTGGAATACCACCGGCACCGCGCGGTATGCCGCAAATTGAGGTGGCCTTTGATATCGACGCAAACGGGATCGTGAATGTTTCTGCGAAGGACATGGGCACCGGCCGCGAACAGAAGATCACGATTACTTCCTCTTCCGGTCTGTCGAAAGACGAGATCGATAAGATGATGCGCGATGCGGAATCTCATGCGGCTGACGACGTGAAGAAGCGTGAAGAGATAGAAGCTCGGAATCGATTGGACGGCCTTACCTATCAAATGGAGAAGACGCTCAGCGATAATCGGGAAAAGGTCGGGGCCGTGGCGGGCGATGTCGAAACGGCAATCGCTGAGGCCAAGAAAGCCCTGCAAGAGGGTGGCGTCGAGAAATTGAACGCGGCTTTCGAGCAATTGCAGACTGCGTCTCACAAGTTGGCGGAGGCCCTGTACCAGCAGACGGCAACCGCCGGCACCGATACACCGTCTGCGGAGGATCAAGCTTCGGCTGCGGGTGCGGCCTCTGGCAGCGGCGCTGGGGAAGATAACGTCATCGACGCGGAATACGTCGACGTAGACGACAAGAAGTAAGGACATTGCCGATTGTCGATTGAAAGAAAAGGGCGGAGGATGAAACACTTCTTTCCGCCCTTTTTCAAATCGGCATTCGGAAGTGAACGACTTCTTCGGCAGTCTTTGCAATCGGCAATGACGAATGGCTAAGCAAGACTATTATCAAGTACTGGGCGTCAAGCGCGACGCCAAGCCTGAGGAGATCAAGAAGGCTTACCGCAGGCTGGCGCGGAAGTATCACCCTGATGTCAATCCGGGGGACAAATCCGCCGAAGAGCGCTTTAAGTTGATAACCGAAGCGCATGACGTGCTCTCCGATCCAAAGAAGCGAACTGTCTACGATCGCTTTGGCCAGTACTCCGATAATCTCGCCGATGCAGCTGCACGCGGCGCGGGGCCTACGACCGGGCGCACAACTCCAGGCTTTGATTTCAGTGGCTTTGACTGGGGCGCGGGAACGACCTCGGCCGGCAGCGGTTCAAGTTTTCGCGATATTTTTGCTGATCTGTTTGGCGGCGGCGCAGCGAAAGAGGAAGAACCACCCCGACCACAGCCTAAGCGCGGCGCGGATATTGAAATGCCGCTGTCGCTTTCTTTCGAAGAAGCGCTTCAGGGGCTTACAACCAACATCACCGTCAACCGCTCTGAACAGTGTTCACGCTGCAATGGCGCTGGCGACATCGGCGGACCGGTGATGGTCTGCTCAACATGTAAAGGCTCAGGGCAAGTGCAACGCGCGGGTGGACGTTTGCGTTTCTCTCAGGAATGCCCTGACTGCGGGGGCACGGGACGCAGGCGCTCGCCATGTTCGCTTTGCAAGGGCAACGGCACAGTACCAAAAACTGAGACCGTGAAAGTGCGCATTCCTGCGGGAGTAGAAACCGGTTCGCGTGTGCGCATCCCCGGTAAAGGCGAGGGTGGTCGACTCGGAGCGCCCGCGGGTGATTTGCATATCATCACAAACGTTGGTGAGCACAAACACTTCAAGCGTAAGGGCGACAACATCTATGTTACGGTTCCGATTACTGTGCCTGAGGCCGCGTTAGGAGCGAAGATTGAAGTGCCGACCGTTGAAGGCAAGGCGCAGCTGCGAATACCGCCGGGCACACAGTCGGGCCAGAAATTTCGCTTGCGTCAGCGCGGTGCTCCGTCCTTGAGGAACCCCGGTGCTCGAGGCGATCAGTTCATCGAGGTACACGTCACCTTGCCGACCGTCATTTCGGAAGAGACGAAGGAATTACTACGGCAGTATGGAAAGATTAACTCTGAGAATCCACGAGTACAAATGGGCTTGGAATAGGTGAATAGTAAATGGTGAATGGTAAATGGAAAATCCAGCGTGGTTCCCATTCACGATCCGATTCGTTTCGACCATTTACCATTTACCATTCAGCATTCACTGCGTATGAAGCGAAAGGCCAAGACATACACAATTAGCGCGGTGGCGGACCAGTATGGTCTCCATCCGCAGACTTTGCGGCTCTACGAGCGCGAAGGACTATTAAAGCCGTCGCGTTCGGAAGGCAACACCCGTCTTTACACTGATCCGGATCTCGAGCGTCTCGAACTAATCCTGTCACTTACCCGCGATCTTGGTGTTAATCTCGCCGGTGTAGAGATCATCCTCAACATGCGCGAGAAGATGAATGCCATGCAGCAGGAATTTGAGCGCTTCTTCCAGTATCTGCAATCGCACGCGGAGGAGTTAACTAACTTCGGAGAACCACCCGCTGAAGGCACTAGTGACGCCCTCGTCACGCTCACTCGTGCTGCCGTCCTCCGTCGCCGCAGCGCCTCCCGCAGCTAAGTCTACAACGCCGTAACTCGGTCCAGTCCCAAAGTTTTTCTCTGCGAAGTCTGTGAAACAAACCGCCAACGTCTTGTTTTCTTTGAACAGGTTTTTGAGTAACAATCGATCCACGAAACTACACGAACCAAAGACACGACTGACACGAAATGTTGTTAGCTTCGTGTAATTTCACTTTGTGTGATGCGCGTCTTCGCGTGCTAGGGCTTCACTCGAATCTCCAAGAGTTTTGGCCATAGCTTGCCGGTCACGAAGAGTCTGTCATGCGCTCCGTCGTAAGGAATGCCGTTCAATACGGCTTCGTCGTCGTGAACTTCAACGCGGGAGCTCAGTCCTGTTAAGTCGATCCAACCGATTACCTGTCCGTTCTGAGGATTGATGCGCGCGATGCCGTTTTCGGGCCAGAAGCTGATGCTAGCTTTTTGCAGAAGAAACTCGCAGCAGAAAGGAATTGTGGTTGAGCATGGAGAAGATAACACAGTGTTTGATCTTTTCGGAACTGTTTGACCAGCCGATTCATCTCAAATTTGATGAGCCTCATAGTAGTTCCGACGGTGGCGCGTTGCTGCTGAAGGCGGCTGATCAGAAACTGCAACTCACTTCCTCGCTTGCTGCTTGTCTGGTTGAGCGCCGGCAAGAAGCCAAAGTCAAGCATACTATTGAAGACCTTTTACGCCAGCGCATCTATGGTTTGGCGAGCGGTTATGCTGATGCGAACGACGCCGCTCGCTTGGCGCACGATCCGATCTTCAAACTACTGCTCGACCGTTCGCCGGTTGATGGTCCAGAACTCTCTTCGCAGCCTACGCTCTCGCGCTTTGAGAACTCCGTTGGCCCTAAAGAGAACTATCGTTTTAGGGCTGGCACTGGCCCACTCAGTAATCGAGCGGCAGCAAAAGCGGTTGCGCGGCAAGGTGCGGAGCATCACGCTTGATCTCGATCCCACTGACGACCCGACGCATGGCCAGCAGGAGTTCACCTGGTTCAATGCGCATTACGATACTCACTGCTATCTGCCGCTGCTTGGATTCATCAGTTTCAATGACGAGTCCGAACAATACTTAGTCACCGCGGTCTTGCGGCCAGGCAACGCCTCGGAAAAGAGCAACGTCGTGGTTGGTTTACTGGCGCGCTTGGTGGCGCTGGTGGGCGCTGAGTTTCCCCAAGCGATCATCAATCTGCGGCTCGATGGTGGCTTTGCCTGTCCCGCCATGTTCGACTACCTCGATAGCGTGCCGCGGCTGCAATATGTCTGCGGGATGCCCAAAAATGCGGTACTGGAGCGCCAGGCGCAGCCATTGCTGGTCCAAGCACGGCAGCGGGAAAAACAGGGACAGCGCGCGCGCGTCTATGGCGAGTGCCATTATCAAGCCAGGTCCTGGCAGTACTCGCGCCGCGTGGTGATCAAAGCCGAGATCGTCTACAACAGCCGGGGCGAGCCGAAAGAACAATCCTCGCTTTGTCGTCACCAACAAACGCCAGGCAGCAAAAACGATCTATCAAAAAGCCTACTGTTCGCGCGGCGAGATCGAGAACCGCATCAAAGAACTACAGCTGGGAATGGAACTGGATCGCACCAGTTGCACCAGCTTTTGGGCCAACCAATTCCGCGTCCTGCTCACCGCCGCGGCTTATGCGCTCATGCAGGAGATCCGCTTGCAAGCGAAGAACATCACGCTCGCCCGCGCTCAGGTCACCACGCTGCGCGAACAGCTGCTGAAATTGTCAGCGCGCCTCGAGCAGTCCGTGCGCCGCATCGTGCTCCATCTGCCGCAATCGTTCGCTTACCTTAATGAATGGACCCGCATCGCTCGCAAACTCGGCGCCACGCCAGCATAACTTTCCCCTCAGCGAACAATCAGAGCCGCCTTCCTCCACCACTCCAGGCCAACTCTTCTCTTCAATCCACCGCGGCTCTGTGTAAAACTGCGCCGCAACCAAAATCCAACACCAAGAGTCTTTCAAACTGTTGTCCTTCGTCCTCTCGCTCACAAACCGCTACCCTAACGCCTCTTTCTTGCTCTCTACTCGCACCTTCATGAATAATGCGGGCTAGAGGACTAGCATAAAACAACAGTGCTCTCCTGGATACATAGTTCAGAGGGGTTTCAACTCATCCAGCGGGGGCGCTCGGAGTCACCTTGTGCGATCCTTCTATTCACCGCTTGCCCCCTTCCCAACTTGTTCTAATCAGTCAGGCATTTTTCACATAGTCTTCCCGCGGTTGGCGGGATTTCTCGGTTCGGAGTGCGGGTTTCTGTAGGCAGCATCTGAACCAGCCATCAACGGTGCCGTTGCTGGGACTTCAGAGTTTTCAGTTGATCGCGCTAAGGTATGGAAAGAAATCCCTAATGTGTTAAGAAAGCATGGAACAGACGGGCCCAGGATCAGAACGAGGTCTCTCTCGACGGAAATTTCTCCACCTAACGAAAGCAGGTTTGGTCATGTCTACTTTTGCGTCTGAGGTCTTCTCCGGGACGATGAAGTCCGAACAAAGAACCGGTAGTCATGAAGTCATCGACGCTTCCGCGACGTGGCTGGCAAACGCGATACGCGCGAAACAAGTGTCGTCTGAAGAGGTAGTACGCGCGTTCCTACAGCGCATCGAGCAGGTGAATCCAAAGCTGAACGCAGTAGTGCAACTCCGGGGTGACGCAGCAATCGCGGAAGCGCGTGCTGCCGACAAAATGGTGCGAGCTAAGAAGGCCTATGGGCCATTACACGGCGTTCCTTTCACAGTTAAAGATTCCTACGATACGGCGGGAGTAATCTCTACCGCTGGGTTGAAAGGCCGTGTCTCTTTTGTCCCCGACACAGATGCAACAGCGGTCGCCCGTCTGCGTGCCGCCGGCGCGATTCTCATTGGCAAGACAAACACTCCGGAACTCACTCTCGCGTTTGAGACAAACAATCTTGTCTATGGTCGGACCAACAACCCATACAATCTGGAGCGTACCTCCGGTGGCAGTAGTGGCGGAGCAGCGGCAATCCTTGCGGCAAGTGGATCGCCTTTCGACCTGGGCAGCGATACTGGCGGAAGCATCAGGCTGCCGTCTCACTATTGCGGGGTTGCCGGTCTCAAGCCGACTCAGGGACGGGTGCCCCGCACCGGTCACATCATCTCGTTCGATGGTCCACATCAATCTCTGACACATGTTGGTCCAATCGCGCGCTACGTCGAGGATCTCAGCTTGTTATTTCCAATTCTTCTTGGTCCTGATGGCATTGATCCTGCAATCATCCCGATGCCATTTGGAGATCCGAATAAGGTCGATCTCAAGAAATTGCGAACCGCATTCTTCATAGACAATGGCGATGTGCCAGCTACCGCTGAAACAAGAGCCGTTGTTAAGGAAGCGGCGAAAAAGATTGCAGATACAGGTTCTATCGTAAGCGAAGCTCGACCAGAACCGATTGCTGAAGCCTACAACTTTTACGTAAGTATTCTATGGGCAGATGGCGGGGCGTGGGCCAGGCGGCTTTTGGAAAAAACAGGAACGCACGAGGCCCTGCTGGAGGCACGTCTGTCTCAATTCAAACCGATTCCTATCTCCGACTACACGGCGCTGCTCGAGAGATGGGATCTGTTCAAGAGCCAAATGTTGAGGTTCTGGCAGCACTACGACGTGCTGATTTGTCCGGTTAATGCTCATCCGGCCATCCCGCACGGAACCACATATCAGGGTCGTAACCTGGCCGCTTATGGCTACACGATGGCTTTTAATCTAACTGGTTGGCCCAGTACGGTCGTTCGCTGCGGAACTTCCCCGGAGGGTCTGCCAATTGGGATTCAGGTAGTTGCCCCACCATGGCGCGAAGATGTGTCATTGGCAGTTGCTCAGCATCTGCAGAGGGAATTGAAAGGATGGAGTCGCGCGCCGACATTGTAGGGGTGGCACTCCGTGGCCACCCCTCGGTTGATATTAGACACCATGGAGGAACACAGGAACATGCGCGGTGGTTGTATTACTCCAGAGGAATTCGTTTGGCGATGAGGGGTGGCCACGGAGAGCCACCCCTACAATGTTGGCCAACCGGGCCTTAGGGGCTAATGAGCTCGAATTTGTTCCGTGAAGATGGACGGAGAGATTTTAAGGCTGTAGCTTGCAATGTCACCAAATCTCTTGCACGTTAAAGATGAAACCAGGCAATTCCGGGTCGGCCGAAATTGACGTGGGATTATCGAAAGCTTCGGCCGGTTGGTTTGGGCGATAAACAAAAACTCCCATCGCCTCCGGGTCGATCAGCCAAGCGAGCCGCACGCCGTTACCCATGTAATCGAGCATCTTCTCTTCCAGAACAGACCAACGGTCGCTGGGCGATCGCAACTCGATGACAAAATCGGGAGCGATCAGAGCAAAGCCCTTCCGTTCCTTCTTGCTCAACTGCTGAACTCTTTCACGCCGAATCCACGAAGCATCGGGAGAACGTTTTGATCCATCGGGTAGCGTAAAGAGCGTTGATGAATCGAATGAAAGACCTGAGCCATCTCGTTCGGTCCATTCAGCGAGGCGCTGAGTCAATTTACTATTACGCCAGCCGGTTTCTAAGCCCGTGGGAGGCATGACTATTAGTTCTCCTCTTGAGGTGAGTTCAATGCGGAGGTCGGGGTTATCCCAGCATAATTTCTCAAATTGCTCGTCCGTCAACCTCACAGATTGCACGTTTAGCGCTAGTACCGGAGGGACAGAAGATTCAACTGTTGTTGGGTGGTGAGACATTCGTTGATTCCTTTTTCGGATTCTAAGCCTGAGAATGCATTGGTGCAAACCTGAACGTAACGGTCCGCACGACTAAATCGGTACTTCTCCTGTTCTTCACTCCGTAGGAGTGAGTTGTTTTATAGACCGATATCTAAGCTGTCCCAGGCGCGGTTCGGAGGGGCGGAAGGAAACTAGCCTGATACTTGCCAGATAAGTTCCGCCCTCCGAACCGCGCCGGAGGTTCTCGGTCCTTTGAGCTATAGACATATCACCCCTACAGGGTGAGACGAATCTTATACTTTGAGTGTTTTCTTTTCCGACTTGCCGTGGTTAGAAACTTTTTGTCCGGGGCACGAATTATCAGGTGTGCCTAGATTACCAAATCTCTTGCACGTTCAAGGTAAAACCAGGCAACTCCGGCTCGCATGAAATTGATTGGGGATTCTCCACAGTCTCCAAAGGCTTGTCAGGGCGGTAAATCAAGACTCGATTCGCCATTGGATCGATAAGCAATGCCAGGCGAACTCCATTGACCATGTAGTCGAGCATTTTCTCCTCCAACATAGACCAACGGTCGCTGGGTGATCGCAACTCGATGACGAAGTCAGGGACAATCATAGCAAAGCGATCCTGTTCTTCCCGGCTCAATTTCTCAACTCTCTCGCGGCGAATCCACGACGCATCCGGAGAACGCTTCGAGCCATCTGGAAGTGTGAAAAGCGTAGACGAATCGAATGAAAGGCCCGAGCCCTCTAGCTGTGCCCATTCAGTGAGGCGGTGCGTCAATATGCTGTTACGCCAGCCGGTCTTCAAGCTCGTGGGAGGCATGACTAGTAGTTCTCCTCTTGAGGTGAGTTCAATGCGGAGGTCCGGGTTATCCCAGCATAATTTCTCGAACTGCTCGTCTGTCAACCTCACGGATTGCACGTTGAGTGCGAGAACCGGAGGGACAGACGCTTCAACTGTTGTTGGATGGTGAGACATTCGTTGATTCCTTTTTTTGGATTCTAAGCCTGAGAATGCATTGGTGCAAACCTGAACGTAACTGTCCGCACGACTAAAACGGTACTTGTACTAAACCCGTACCGGTACTTGTACTAACCCGCTTGTTGCCGGAGGCCGTTATCCGCTAACCAGCTACGATATTATGAGGAGCACGCCCGCTCGAAGAGTGTGAGTTTTAATCCCGATAGGGCTCTGTCGGAAAAAAGCTAAGTCGCTACGTACGTGAACCTGATTCGCGAGTGCAGGATGAATTTAATGATCACGACGGTTCTTCACTCCCTAGGAGTGAGATGTTTATAGACCGATATCTAAGACGTCCCAGGCGCGGTTCGGAGGGACGGAATCAAACTAGTGTCCTGTTTCTAAAGTTCGCGTAAGAAAGGGACACGAAACGGACCAGACTACATGTCGAGAGCGTAGCGTCGGGTCAACGATACTCATTAGACTCGTGATGGGCAACGTTGACCCGACGCTACCGCGTTACGGTACTGATGACTTCATCCCGCTCGACCTGAGTATTGGCGCACCTGCATGGTGTGACGTCTGCCTGGTGTTATGCGAACTTTAGAAACAGGACACTAGCCTGATACTTGCAAGTTAAGTTCCGCCACCTCCGAACCGCGCCGGACGTTCTCGGTCCTTTGAGCTGTAAACATATCACCCCCTACAGGGTGAAAACTGCGCCTCTTTGCGCCAGCGATAAACAGATCGGCTCGACGCTCTACCCGCGGGGTGGTACTCACCTCTTCGGGCGCGCGTCGCACACAATTTCGTGCACCGCTTCTTACGACAAGAGCAACAATAGATCCTCTTTAGTGATGCTTCTGATGAGGTTGTCGTCTGCGCTGATAATTGAATCGGCGAGTTCTCGCTTGGTAGCCTGCAATGCCAGAACTTTCTCTTCTACTGTTTCACGGGTGATCAAGCGATAGGCAAACACGCGTCGCGATTGTCCAATGCGATGGGCGCGGTCAATCGCTTGCGCCTCGACCGCGGGATTCCACCAGGGGTCGAGCAGGAACACATATTCGGCAGCCGTTAGATTCAGACCGAGACCGCCTGCCTTCAGGCTTATTAGGAATAGTTTGCACTTGGGATCATTTTGAAAGTGCTCGACCCTTGCTGCGCGATCACGAGTTTTTCCGTCCAGATATTCGTAGTCGATCTTCTCCTGATCAAGCTGCCGGCGCACAATTGATAGAAAGCTTGTGAACTGGGAAAACACCAGCGCCTTGTGTCCCTCCTCAGTCACTTCGCGAAGTTGAGGAAGCAACACATCAAGTTTTGCGCTCGGTTCGTCGCCCTCGCTCTTATTGACTAGCGCCGGGTGGCAAGCAGCCTGACGCAACCGTAGAAGGGCTTCAAGAATATGCATCTTGGCACGGTTAATGCCGACACGTCCCACTCGTTCCAATAGAGAAGTCCTATAGTAGTCGCGCAGTTCGTCATACTGTTTTCGTTGCGCGGCCTCCATTTCGCAATAAATTGTTTGCTCGAGCTTTTCCGGTAGCTCTTTAGCAACCTGCTGTTTTGTGCGGCGGAGAACGAACGGCCGAATAGCACGCGCCAGGATTGCCCTGGTTTCTTCATTGGGTAAGCGAGCACTGTTGCCGGAAAGCTGGAAGACGGAAGCGCTTCCCAGCATCCCTGGATTGAGAAACTCAAATAAACTCCATAACTCGCCCAGATGATTCTCGATGGGAGTGCCGCTGAGCGCGAGACGATGAGACCCTTTTAAGAGACGAACGGCTTTGGCTGACTCGGTTTTCGCATTCTTGATCGCCTGCGCCTCATCCAGAAT
>Ga0137374_10007216_pt1 | contig 13236 bp, 12 predicted proteins | sample SagtaG_20_FD_104811 | JGI IMG/M metagenome (GOLD analysis project Ga0137374, IMG submission 104811) | Vadose zone soil microbial communities from Sagehorn Ranch, Mendocino, California, USA - Sage1_R_100_16 metaG | ecosystem: Environmental > Terrestrial > Soil > Vadose zone | place: USA...
CCTATGCGGGCACGGTGGTGCACGTCGGCATCAAGTCCACGCGCCTGCGGAGCGCGACCGGAGAGCTGATCATTCTCGCCAACGGCGAGCTGCTGAAGAGCGGGATTCGCAATTTCGAGCGGACCGGCCAGCATCGCTCGGTGCTCGTCACGCGCGTATCGCCGCAAACGCCGGACGAGCGGCTCGAGGAAATTCCTCGCATCATCAGAGGCATCATCGAGGAACAGTCCGGCGCGATCTTCGAGCGATCCCACTTCAAGACGATTGCCGACAACTCGTACGAATTCGAGACCGTTTATTACCTGCGCACCTCGGACTACGGAGAGTTTCTCGATGCGCAGCAGGCGGTGAACCTCGGGATCGTTCGGAGGTTCCGCGACGCCGGCGTCACTCTCCTCGCGCAGCAGGCGCGCGTGGTAGCCGCGCCGGCGAAATCTTCGGGCGAAACGGCGCCGGCGCAGCTACCTTCATCGCGCGGCTAAAACAGGAGACGGCAGTGGCTGACAAATCGCAATCATATGAGTCACACAGACGGTGGTTTCCGGCATGGCACTTCTTTGTCACGCCGGTGCTGCTGATCAACGTCTTCGTTTTCGCTGTTCATGCCGTGCGCAATCCGAGCCTGTGGAACTGGTGGCTCGTCGTCGTCTCGATTGCGATCCTGGTCGCGGCTCTCGCTTCGCGAACGATGCCGCTCCGCGCTCAGGACCGGTTGATTCGCTTCGAGGAGCGGACGAGACTTGGCGCTCTTCTTCCTCCCGAGCTGCGCGGAAGAGTGGGTGACCTCAACGAGCGCCAGCTGATCGCGCTTCGTTTCGCTCCCGATGACGAAGTTCCGGAGCTCGTGAGGCGCTGTCTCGCCGGAGAGCTGAAGGCCAGCACCGACATCAAGCGGGCAATCAAGAACTGGCGCGCCGATCACTTCAGAGTCTGACTGCTCGGCAGCGCCGGCTTGGACCGCGCGCTACTCGCCCATCGCCTTAAGAAGTACGCGCTTCGGACGCTGCCCGTCCCACTCGCCGTAGAAAACCCGCTGCCAGGGACCGAAGTCCAGTTTTCCGTTCGTCACTGGAACGATCACCTCATGACCGAGAGTCAATGATCTGAGGTGGGCGGCGGCGTTGTCTTCACCCGTGCCGCTGTTGTGGCGGTAGTCGTCGGGACTCCAGGGCGCGATCCGGCTCTCCAGCCAGTCGAGGATGTCCTTCCAGAGTCCCGGCTCGTGATCGTTGACGAACACGGAAGCGGAGATGTGCATCGCCGAGACGAGGACCATCCCCTCGCGAACGCCGGCGGCGGCGCGGCATTTCTCCACTTCTTCGGTGATGTCGATGATCTCCTGACGCTTCTTGGTATTGAAGGTCAGATACGCCGTGTGAGTCTTCACGCCGGCTGAGTGCTCGCCTCTTTCATCAGCGACGCGTGCCACGAATGCCCGACGTCGGTCTCGAACTTCGACCGCCATTCGGCGAGCGACGTAACGGAGGGATCGAACACGATCGTGCTGCGGTCGACTTCACCGGTGCGCGAGAGCTTGACGAACTTTTCTCGGGTCACCGATTGAATCGCGCCACCCCGGTCGCGATACAGAACGAGTCCGCTTGTAACGAGGCTCGCGCCGACACGGTTCTCCACCGACGTGAGGATGCGGAATAACTCGTCCACGGAACAGCCGGATGCGCCTGCGGTCGACTGATCGACGGCAACGGTGAGAAACCGGTTGTGTTTCCAGTCGCGGCCGACGGTGAGCGGCTCGCCATGCGCTTTCCACGCCGCGAGGAACTGATCGACGGCATTAAGGAGCTGCGCCGATTGCGACGACGACAGTGTTTTGTCGGCCGCGAACACCCAGGTGCGTGACGAATCGGGAAGCTGATCGAATGGTACGAGTGGCATTAACGCTCCTGTGCTTCGAAAACTAATGGTATCCGGCCTGAATTCCGCTCAGCTGCACGTCTGGCCCACGAGAAACCAGCATCGGGTGAACGGCGACGCCTTGAAGAAGTCGAGCAGCATTGCGCCGACCTTGCTCTCCCCGGTTTGTGAAGGATGCGTCCCGTCGGACTCGAGATCGGGGCGCGCCCACGTCAATCCGTCGGACCGCGGACTGAGTCCGTCGGCCCAGAGATACGGTCCCCACACAATCCATGGTGCAGCGCCGTTCGTGTACCGCAGGTCGCCGGCGTGTACGTCCGCCGCCCCTCCCCGCATCTGCCCTATCTGGGATTCGATGAGCCACTTCACCGAAAACCCCGATTCGTATGCATAGGGCTCCGGGTTCAGCGTCGTCGTCGCATAGCCCCCGTAGATGCGGCTCGAGAGAAAAACCTGCTGAATATTTGGATAACGTGTTTTGAGAGCGCGCATGACGCTGCCGAGGAACTGGAGGAGGACGTACGCATCGGCCGACGGCGACGGCAGCGACACCGTGGGCTGCGCGTCTGCGAGCTTGATCCATGCCGCCTGCACCTGTCTCTCGCTCAGACCCAATGGCGCGAGCCGGGTGTCGCGAATCCTGTTGTAGTTCGCCGCGTCGGGCGATGCCCATGTCGATGCGTCCTGTCCGCCGGCAGCGCCATTCACGATCACGAGCGTCGAATGATTTACGCCGGCGTCAGCCGCGGCGCGGCCGGAAAATGTCCACGAGTCGCAAGGGGGGCCCGATCCGGCCGAGCACCACTCCTGTGTCGTGTTCGACATCCCGATCGAGATCAGGACGTATTTTCCCGATGCACTCGCATTTCCGTTCGTGTCCAGCGGGCGGATCGCGTTGCGGTGTGCGAGGCCGGCGGCGTCGTGGTCGGCCGGAACCGAGTTCGATCCGGCCGGATACAAACCGCCCTGAAAGCCACGATACGTTCGCGTCGCGAGGTCGTTGAGCGGAATTCTGAGCGTGTCCGATCCCGGCTGAACCGGATGTGTGGCTGTGACCGGCGTCGTTGGTCCGGTTGCGCAGCCGGCGACCATGGCGCCGGCGGCCAGAACGCAAAGCGCGTTTCTAGTTTTCATCGTTGCTTCACGCACAGCGCTTAACTCGTGCCGGAGCGCGGTACCGGCTTCGCCGTATCGAGCAGGCGCCACAAGTACCAGGACGCGATCGTGCGATATGGCGCCCACTTTCTTCCGATGTCGAGCACGCGCTGCGGCGTCGGATGCTTTCGCAGTCGGTATGCCTGCTTGATGGCTTTTTGAATTCCGAGATCGAGGTCCGGAAGAACGTCGGGACGCCCGAGCCTGAACATCAGGAACATCTGCGCCGTCCATCTTCCGATTCCCTTTATGGACGTGAGCGCCGCGATGATGTCCTCGTCGGCGAGCTGGTGCAGCGTCTCGATGGGAACCTCGCGCGCTATGACTCTGGCGGCGAGATCCTTGAGATACGCGCTCTTCTGTCCCGAAAGCCCGACGGCGCGAAGCTTCGCGTCCGGCGTCCGAACCAGCTCCTCCGGCGTCGGACTCCTGCCGCCGTAAAGATCCTTGAACCGGCGGTGGATGGTTCCCGCCGCCTGACCCGACAGCTGCTGGAAAATGATCGATCGGGCGACCGCGTCGAAGTGAGTGCCGTCGCCGCGCCGCTCGATCATGCAGCCGCCGACGCGGGCGATGACGTCGGCGAGAACCGGATCGGATTTCCTGAGGTGCGAAACCGCCTTCCGGTGCTCCGGCCTAGAACCAGCAGACCTCGTTCTTCCCGCCGAACGGCAGCGGCTCGCGGTTGAGCTTGAGCTCGACGAGCGTCGTCGTGAACGGGTAGAAGAATTTCGTGCCTTTGTCGTCGACGAGTTTCGAGATGTCGAGCTCACCGTCCCATTTCCCCTCTGAGATTTCATCGGCCGGCTGCGCGCGTCCGCGCTCGCTGCCGCAACCCTGATAACCCACCAGCCGCGTTCCCGACGACGCCATCACACGGATCCAGAGATTCGTCAGCCGCTTGTAATCGAGATCGGCGAGCCGGACGTGAAAACAACGCAGACTCGGGTCGCCGCGATAGGTGTGTACGTCAACATCGAAGTTGCGAACGTCCTCGGATCCCCCGGACTCCCCGCGCGTGAACAGCTGCACGTTGTAGTCCGGAACGGGATCGCCGCGCTCATCGACGACCCGGATCACGAATTGCTGCCATTCGTCCATCTTCGCACGGGCGATCGCGGTTGCGCTAAGCGCGTGTTCGATCCACGCCGCTAATTTTGGCGCGCTGTCGACGGCCAGCGCGCTGGTCGCCAGCTCGATCAATGTTTCGCCGGGATCGCTGAGTATCGTTCCGTGATTCTTCCCGTCGATCGCGACCAGCGGGATGTCGACGTTCTTCCAGTCGGCGACACTGACGCGTTCTTGCTCCGTGCTGCCCGCGTCGGTCGTCAGGTCGAGCTGAATCTTCCGGGTATTGAGCGGACAGCTCGCCCATCTGACCGTTCCGTCGGTGCCGGGCTCGGCGATCAGCTGGCGCAGTCCGCCGTAGCTCCTGTTCCCGCAGAAGACGAACACGTACGGCGTTCGCCGCGTCGGACCGTAAAAAGGCTCGGCGCCGAGCAGGTCCTCGTGCGCCAGGTCCCACGTGAAACGGCTTCCCATCTCGAGCCCGTCGAGAATCCTGTCTCCCGCCTCGAGAAAATCGGGCCCGCGCTCGCGGTTCCCCTTGAAGACGGCGCCAAGCCAGCTTCGTCCCTTGTGCGCGAGCGGGGAGCCGAAAGTCGCGGGCGCGAGCGCAAGCAGATGCTTGAGCCGCCCGCGTCTTCCGGCGTAGGCGGTGAGCCAGCAGCGCATGACGAGCATGCCCGTCGAATGGACAATCGCGTCGAACGGCTGATCGGCGTCGAGGCCGGCCTGCAGCTTGAGCGCGCGATCGAAGCCTTCGGCGATATCGCGGATCGTCACTTCGTTCGTCAGCGACCTGTAGCTGCACGCATGGATGGCGGCGACGTCGTAGCCGCGATCCCTGAGGATGTCGCGCCAGACGTCGAACGACGAGCCGTCGTCCGAGTAGCCATGAACGAGCACGATTGGGTTCGACGCCATCGCGGCGGAATATACTGCCGCCGACGAACGCGGCCCCGCCGTTCCTATATTAGAGCATGAAAGCGAAGCCCGGCCTCGGTCCGGAGGAATTTCGGCGTTACGGTCATGAGGTCATAGACTGGATCGCCGACTATCTCGCTGCGCCGGAAAAGTGGCCGGTGCTTCCCGATGTTCAGCCCGGCGACATGTCAGCGAAGCTTCCGCTCTCCCCTCCTGCCACGGGCGAGCCGATGTCGCAAATCCTCGCCGATTTCCGGAACATCATCGTTCCGGCGACGACGCACTGGAACCATCCCGCGTTCCTCGCCTACTTCGCCAACACCGGCAGCGCCGAGGGAGTGCTCGGCGAAGCCTTGATCGCCGCTCTCAACGTGAACGCGATGACGTGGAAGAGCGGACCGGCGGCGACCGAGCTCGAGGTGCGAGCGCTCGATTGGCTTCGCCAGATGATTGGACTCCCCGCGGAGTTCACCGGAACGATTACCGATACCGCGTCGTCGAGCACACTCTACGCCCTCGCCGCAGCACGCGAGCTGGCGCCGGAGCTCAAGCTTCGCGAAAAGGGAATGGCCGGACGCGCGGACCTGCGCTCGCTTCGAGTTTACGCGTCCGCGGAAGCACACTCGAGCATCGACAAGGCGGTGATGACGCTCGGCCTCGGAATGGAAGGCCTCGTCCATGTTCCAACGACCGACGATCTCGCAATGGATGCCGCCGCGCTCGCGGCCGCGATTACGGCTGACAGAAAAGCCGGGAGAATTCCGGTTGCCGTCGTCGCGTGTGTGGGGAGCACTTCGACGACCGCGATCGACCCGGTGTCGGAGATCGCGGCGATCTGTGAGCGCGAGAATCTCTGGCTTCACGTCGACGCCGCGTACGGCGGCAGCGCAGCCGTCGTTCCGGAGATGAGATACGTCCTCGCCGGCTGCGAGCGGGCGCACTCGTTCGTGGTGAATCCGCACAAGTGGCTGCTGACGCCGATGGACTGCTCCACGCTCTACACTCGCCGTCCCGATCTGCTCAAGCGCGCGTTCCATTACACGCCGGAATATCTGACCACCGCGGAAGATGATGGAGTGACGAACCTGATGGATTATGGAGTTTCGCTGGGGCGGAGATTCCGCGCGCTCAAGCTGTGGTTTGTCCTTCGCTCATTCGGCGTCGACGGAATCGCGTCGATCATCCGCGAGCACATCAGGATCGCTCGCGAGCTATGCCGGTGGATCGACGCGGAGCCGGGCTTCGAGCGCCTCGCCGACGCGCCCTTTTCTACGGTCGTGTTCCGGCACGCGTCGGCGGGCGTCGACGCAAGTGCGCTGGACGCACACAACGAGCGGATCATGGACCTGGTGAACGGAACGCGCGAGGTTTTCATCTCGCATACGCGTGTGAAAGGCCGGTACGCGCTCCGGATCGCGATTGGAAATCTGAACACATCCGAGGCCCACGTACGACGCGCATGGGAGCTCGTCAAAGAGGCCGCAACAAAGGGCTGAGGCGACGGAACGTCAGAGCGGAATTGGTATATTACTTGAACCACCCTTTGGTCCCTTTTCTTCAATGAATAGCCGGAGCAATTCGATGAAATACCTCTCCAACAGGCGGGCGCTGCTGCTGGCGGCGACGTTCGCGCTTGCATCGCCCGTTTTCGCCCAGGCGACGGCCTCCTGCGATCCGACGGGAAGCGTCAGCGGCGTCGTCGGAAAGGCGCAATTCTCCATGGCGCGCGCGATTCAAGCCGTTCAATCCAACGCCACCCCGCTCCGCGATCTGCAGGAGACCATTCGCCTGCTCATCGACGACAAAACCGACAACACGCCGGCACGCAATTACCTGCTCGGCGAAGCATACGTGCTGCTGCTCACCCAGCCGGGCATCAAACCGATCACCACCCGCGGGGCCATCGGCCTGACCACCAATCCGACCGGCGCACTCGACCTTTTCGCAAGCACTGATTCCGCATTCAGGGCCTTTGAAGCGACGAAGCCCGACTGCGCTTCGCTGGTCCGTGAATGGCGCCAGCAGAAGCCATGGCTCACGACGCTCAACGACGCGATCGGCGCGCTCAACGCCGGCAAGCTCGACTCCGCTGAATATCTCGCTAATCGCGCACTGCTCCTCGACACCCACGCGCCGTACGCCTATTCGGTCCTTGCCTCGGTCGCGTCGCAACGTAAGAACTCGGCCGCGGCGATGGAATTCTGGAAGAAGGCGCTCGACGCCGCCGGTACCGACACGAGCTACACCGACGTCAAGGTAAAGACGATGTTCGACATCGCGAACGCAGCCTCGAATCGATACGAGGCGGCAACCGGCGCCGAGAAGAAAGCGCTCGCGAAGGAAGCGGTAAGCGCGTGGCAGGAGTATCTGGCAGTCGCGACCAGCGATTACCTGATCTCCGACGCGATCGACCGTCTCTCACTGCTGTATACGGCCGCCGGGGACACTGCATCGATCCCCAAGCTGTACGCCGGCTTGATCGCCAACCCGTCGAAGTACGGCGAGCTGTCGCTCCTTCACGCCGGTGTCGTCGCAACGCGCGCCAATCGCGCCGCCGATGCGGCCAAGCTGTTCGAGTCGACCATCGCCTTGAACGCGTACTCCCGCGACGCTCTCAACAACCTCGCCGCGAGCTACATCCAGCTGCACGACTATGCGAAGGCCTTCCCGCTCATCAACCGGCTGATCGCCATCGATCCGAGCAATCCCGACAACGTCCTGCTTTACGCGTTCGCCTATCAGGGCATGTACAAGGGAACGAAGGACAAGAAAGCGCAGAAGGTGTACAGCGATTCCCTGATGTACTACAACAGTCGGTCCGAGAACATGAAGGTCAAGGTGACGATCACCGAGTTCACGCGCGGCGACACCGAGACCGTGCTCGGCGGCACGATCGAGAATATTGCGGCAACACCGAAGAGCTACACGTTGTCGGTCGAGTTCGTCGACAAGGCGGGATCTGTGATCGGATCGCAGGACGTTCCGGTTGGGCCGGTCGCCCCGAAGTCGACTCAGAAATTCAAAGTCACGATTCCCAAGGGCGGCGTGTACGGATTCCGTTACAAGCCGTTCAACTGAGTAGCTGAATTGATTCGAACGAAGCGGGGCGCCGATAAACCGGCGCCCCGCTTTTTTTATCCGACGTTCCCAGTTCTCACCGCGGCAACGGAATCGGCGGAATCGTGCGGATGACGCTCTCGATCCAGAAGCGCGCGCCATCGAACCAGAAGATGGCGAGCTGATCGAAAGCTGACGCCAGCTCGATTGCCGATGCGAGCGGCGTTTCGATCGCAACACTGCACTCACAATGTTTTCCGTCGGGGGAGCACGCGTTCACCTCCACGAACCCGACGTGAGCGGAGGCGAGTCTATGCTTCAGCGCGTCATTCCGCCGCTCATTTTCGCCTTCATCGAGATCCCGCCCTTCCGGATCGTGCGCGGTCAGTACGGCGAACGAGGCTTTCAGGCCGCGCCGTCTCAGACCCTCGACGTCCTCGCCGGAGACTGCGCGCCGGAGATCCACCTCGAACCCAGCGGGGCCGGTAAAATGCAGAATCGTCTCCGGATATCTGTCGAAATCGGGGTCCTGCTGCGAAGGTGTTTCCGTCACGCGGCAGCGCTCCGCTCAGATGCGTTGCGAATGGACCGGTGGCTTTCGTCCGCTCGACTGCACCGCCGCGGCGAGAGGAAGGGTCAGCGTAAAGACGCTCCCTTGACCGAGTCCGGTCTTCACCGTCACGTCGCCGCCGAGCAAGCGCGCCAGCTTTCGGGTAACGCTCAGGCCAAGCCCCGTCCCGCCGCTCTTTCGCGTCGCTCCCTGCTCGACCTGCCAGAACGGCTCGAAGATGGCTTCGACGTTTCCGGGATCTATTCCGATCCCGGTGTCCGTCACGCAGATCTCGACGATCCTGCCTTCGCGGATCGCCGCCGTAGCGCGCACCTCGCCTTCATCCGTGAACTTGATCGCGTTCGACAGCAGGTTGACGAGCATCTGCTTGAATTTCGTCGGATCGGTTTCTATCGATTGATCTTCCGCAAGACCGACGACGACGAAGCGGATGTCCTTCGTCACAGCCATCGGCTCGACCAGCGCTGCCGCTTCGTTCAGCGCGGTGTCGATCGAAACGCGCTCGAGGCGGATTTTCTCCCGCCCGATGTCGACTCGCGCGAAGGTCAGGATCTCGTCGATCAGCCCGAGCAGATGGTGCGCGCTGGCATTGATGCGGCCGAGCTGCTGGCGCTGCAGATCGCTCACCGGTCCGGTGATCCCGTCGGACAGAAGCTCCTCATATCCCATGATCGCGGTGAGCGGCGTTCTCAGCTCATGCGACATGACCGCCAGAAAATCGGTCTTGATGGTGTTCGCTCTTTCGGCTTCAGTGCGCGCCGTTTCCGCTTCGATCTTCGCGCGCTCGGCGGCGGCTCGCGCGCGCTGTTCCCGCAAAATCAGCTCGGCCCGCTGCACGTCGAGATTGCGCAGCACGCGCGCCGCCCAGACAACGACTCCAATGAAGGCGATAATGCTCGCGATCGCCATTATCGAGACGCCGAACTCCGTCTCGTAAAGCCCGGCGTGCTCTCCGGCGAGTCTTATGCTGCCGAGGAGAACCGGAACGACCATCGCCGCCGGCACGAGCCGCCTCGTCATCAAGCCGGCCGCGCCTTCGTCCACGAGGAGACCGCTGAGTCCGCGCTGCCGGTGGGCGAACATGATTCCCGTCGCCAGCGTTATGTGCGCGAAGACCGTGATGAACGCCATCCCGGATGAGTACGACAGCGCGTACAAACCTCTCACGCCGAAGACGTAGCCGAGCAGCGCTACGAGGGCGATGAAGATTGCCGGTGAAGCGAACATCTGCGCCCGCCAGTCGCGCGTGCGGATGTCGTGGTTCAGCGAGAGGAGTCCGAGCGACTCGAAGAGGAGCGCCGCCGCGCTGTTGATCGCGATACGCCCGGGCGGACGGAATGGGGCAGCGAGCACGCGATCGCGAAACAGAAGGAGGTCGAGACCGAGGTTGCGCTCGAGCGCGTATTCAACGAACTCCGTGACCGCAATGACCGCGACAGCCAGGGCAAGGAGCTGCTGCAGCCACCGCGTGAGGTCGCTCCGTGACGCAGCCTCGGAGAGACCGAGCGACAACGCGAGAAGGAGAAAACAGGCCGCTGCCACGGGCAGCATCGGCAGCGTTTCCGGAACGATCGAGAGCGCGAGCTGCGCTCCCGTCGCCCACGATCCGAGAACGATTACCGCCAGTACGCCGACGAGCGACGCCGCGATGTAAGGAATTTTTCTCGCGATCGTATCCAGCCTGCTTCCGTCCATCTAAATACCGCTGGATGTCATTGCTCTCCGTTTTTCTTCGGCGGAACTGTGCGCAGGTAAAGCCACAACGCCTTTATTTCGGAGTCGGTCATCCTTCTCGCGTACGGCCACGGCATGACCGCGCTCAGCGCTCGGCCGTCCGGGCGAACGCCCTGCCTTAGCGCCCTGAAAAAATCATCCTCGGCCCATCTGCCGATTCCCGCCGGCGTGATATTCGCCGCCAGAACCTTGCCGTCTATTTTCGCGCCGCCGGAAAGTGAACGATTATGGCATGACCTGCATCCGCCCGCCGTCGCGAGATATTTTCCGTACACGGCGGTGACGCCGGGCGGAGTCGTGCGAAGTGACGCCTGTTCCTGCGTAATCTGTTCGATCGGCAGCAGGGGAAAACCGCCGGCGAGATAGAGAGTGCGCGCGATCGGTCCGATGCGCGGCGCCGGTCTTACCCCATCCACCGGCGATACTGTCTTGATGTACGCAATCGCCGAGGAAAGATCGGAGTCGCTCATTGCCGCGTAGGCTTCGGATGGCATGAAGAGCACGGGACGTCCATTCGGTTTCACGCCATATCTGATCGTACGGACGTAGTCGGCGTCGGTGTAGCTGGCGCCGATGCCACCCTTCCCTCTTGTCAGATTCGCCGAATAGAGAACCGCGAACGCGGGATCGTCGGCAACCGGTCTTCCGGAATAATCGTCGCCGTGACAGGCGGCGCATTTGCCGATCGCTTCCACCACGTGCCTTCCACGCGCGACCGAAGCCGAGTCGGTTGGAATCACAAGCGAATCGGTGCGAGTGTACTCCCGGTTCATGTGCGCGGAGGAAACTGCGTACGTCGCCGCGACCGCAACGATGATCAGCGCGAGAAAAACGCCGACGGCGATTCCCGTCCACTTCAGGATCGTTCTCCACATTCGCGTCTATCCTCCCCTGTACCGTGTCCGTTAGCCGATAAAACGTAGGCCACTGGTGCGTCCTGGCAAGGTGTCCGACCGGCGGCTATGATTCGCATTACGCCGCCGAATTTTTACGGTGGACTTCTCGCTCCGACTATTCCCTGCCTGTGCCGGTTGCCGCCCAAATTCACTCGTCCGAAAAGGAGCGCATTGCGCGCCTTCTCGAAGAGGCGCGCTCACGGACATTGCTCCTGATCTCGCATCTCGGCGAAGAGGATCTCCATCGGCAGCACAGCCCGCTGATGAGCCCTATCATCTGGGACATCGGTCATATCGCGCACTTCGAAGAGCTCTGGCTGACGAGGAATCTCGACGGGGCAATCGAATTCACCGAAATGCCCGGCCTGTACAATCCCTTCGAGCATCCACGCGCCGAGCGCGCATCGCTCGAGCTGCCGTCTCTGGCCGAGATGGTCTCACGCATGAACGCGATTCGCGACCGCGTTCTCGCGCGCCTCGAGAAAGTCGAGCTCGATGGATCGAATCCACTGCTAAGGGATGGATACGTTTATCATCTCGTGCTCCAGCACGAGTACCAGCACAACGAGACGATCCTCCAGACGCTTCAGCTCAAGCTGGGCGTCCCGTACCATGCTCCCCGGCGGTACGTCGTTCCGCGCCGCGGCAAACTGCATGAAGGTATGGCCCGGTTCCCGGGCGGTGCTGTGACCATCGGCACCGATGATCTGCGGTGGTCGTACGACAATGAGCGTCCACGGCACGATGTCCTGCTGCCGCCGTTCCGCATCGACCGGGCTCCGGTCACCAACGGTGACTACTTCGAGTTCGTGAAAAGTGGTGGATATGAGAATCGTGAGCTTTGGTCGGCGCCCGGTCGCGAATGGCTTCTTTCGTCCGGCACGCACGCACCGCTCTTCTGGACGCGCGACGGTGACGAGTGGCTCGAGCGGACGATGGATCTCGTGCAGGAGGTCGATCCGCTAAAGCCGGTATGTCACGTCTGCTATTACGAAGCCGAAGCATTCGCGCGATGGGCCGGCAAGCGCCTTCCCTCCGAGGCCGAGTGGGAGGTCGCCGCGGGCTGGTCCTCCGACTCGCCGGCACGGGCGTTCCCCTGGGGCGACAATGTCCCGTCGGCGGACGATGCCAACGTCGACCAGCTCTCTTTTGAAACCGCCCCCGTCGGAGCCTACCCGCGCAATGCCTCGCCGCTCGGCTGCTACGGAATGATAGGTGACGTCTGGGAGTGGACTTCGAGCGAGTTTCACGGATATCCGGGATTCAGGAGTTTTCCGTACCGCGAATACTCCGAGGAGTTTTTCGGCCCCGCCTATCGCGTGCTTCGCGGGGGCTCGTGGGCGACGCGCCCGAATGCGATACGAAACACCTTCCGAAACTGGGATTATCAGATTCGCCGTCAGATTTTCAGCGGCTTCCGGTGCGCGGCGGACGATTGACCGGTCATATCGCCGCCTCTTCTCCGCTTTACGTCGTCACGCCTTCCCGCGATCAGATGCTGAGGGACGTCCGCGAAGGACTGACGCAGACTCCGAAGCAGCTCTCGCCGAAATATTTCTACGACGAGCGCGGCTCCCGGCTTTTCGAGGAAATTACCCGCGTCCCCGAGTATTATCTCACGCGCGCAGAGCGTGCCCTTCTCGATAGGCACATTCCGCATATCATCGGCGAGCTGCGCCCGCGGTCGCTTGTCGAGCTGGGGGCAGGCAGCGCAAGCAAGACGAGAATCATTCTCGATGCGATGCGGGCAAGTGGAGCGGCAGACTTCTACGTCCCAATCGACGTCAGCGGCGATTTTCTCGAGTCGGCGGCGACTCTGCTGCGCAGTGAATATCCCGCCACCCGAATCTCTCCGGTCGTCTCGGACATCACCGCGCCGTTCGACTTGCCCGGACTGCGGCATCCGGTTCTTTTCGCATTTCTCGGAAGTACGATCGGGAATTTTTCACGCAGCCAGGCTTC
>Ga0137374_10007224_pt1 | contig 13227 bp, 15 predicted proteins | sample SagtaG_20_FD_104811 | JGI IMG/M metagenome (GOLD analysis project Ga0137374, IMG submission 104811) | Vadose zone soil microbial communities from Sagehorn Ranch, Mendocino, California, USA - Sage1_R_100_16 metaG | ecosystem: Environmental > Terrestrial > Soil > Vadose zone | place: USA...
GCGACGCCGACGAGCAGAGCGCCGATCAGACCGGGACCCGCGGTCACACCGACGAGCTCGACGTCGTCGAGCTCGGCCTGCGCTTCGCCGAGCGCCGCTCGGACAACCGGTGTGACGAGCTCGAGGTGCCGGCGCGACGCAACCTCCGGCACGACCCCGCCGTACTGCGCGTGCAGATCGGCCTGTGACGAGACGACGTTTGAGAGGATTCGCCCGTCGGGCGTGATCAGCGCCGCGGCGGTTTCGTCACACGAGGTCTCAAGCCCCAGTATCACTGTGCAGGGGCTCAGGATCGCGCCACATGATGAGGGCGTCTTCGCGGTTGTCCGTGTAGTAGCCCCGCCGAACCCCCCGCGCCTTGAAGCCCGCCTGCTCGTAGAGCTTGATCGCCACCTCGTTCGAGACACGCACCTCGAGCGTGTAGCCGCGGCGCCCCGCGCCACCGGTCACCTCGAACAAACGCTCGAGCAGAGTCGACGCGATCCGCTTGCGCCGATGCTTGGGCGCAACGGCCAGGTTCATGACGTGCCACGCATCGACGTAGCGGGAGATGATCAGGTAGCCGAGCAGCTCGCCGCTCTCGGGCTCGAAGGCGCCGAGCGAGATCGAGGAAGGCTTCGCCAGCTCACCGGCAAACATCGACCGCGACCAGGGCGTCGGGTACGAGGCGCGCTCGATCTTCTCGATCGCGGTGAGGTCGCGCAGCTCGAGGCGACGGAAATCCACCCGGTTCGCGGTTGCGCTCATGACGTCGTTCTATCAGCGTCGGGGATCCGTAGGTACAGCGGTTCGACGGCCTCGGCCGGGCCGAAGTCCCGGGCCAGCTGTGCGTGGAAGCGCGCGCGAGGCACGTGCCGTTCGTCGTCGTTTGGCGGAATCTCGGCGCCGGCGGCCTCGAACACGGCGCGATAGCGCACGGCCCCGCTCCCGACGACGAGGCTCCCCGGCAGGAGTTCGAGGTCACCCGGCGCGACGACCCGCGGCTCGCCCAGCAGCACGAAGACCTCGCGGCGGCGCGCGTCCACGACGGGCACAGCCCCGGGAGCACCGGCCGCGAGCGCTTCGAGCGTCGAGACGCCGGCGACCGAAACGCCGAGCGCGAGCGCCAGCCCGCGGGCCGTTGCCAGGCCCACACGGACGCCGGTGAAGCTCCCCGGCCCGATGCCGACCGCGAGCGCGTCGACGTCTCGAGTGTGTGCGCCGGCCTGCCGGAGGAGCGCGTCGACGTCCTGGAGCAGGGTCACCGCCCGCGACGTGCGCTCGCCGAGGACCTCTCCGTCGGAGACGAGCGCACTCGTCGCGACGTCAGTCGCCGTGTCGAAGGCGAGGATCAGCATCGTCGCGAATGGTGACAAGCCGGCGTCCGCCCTCGCCGTGCTCGAGGTGCACGGTCACCCGTGGCGACGGCAGGACCCCCTCCCCGGCTTCCGGCCATTCGACGAACACGATCGCGTCGTCGAAGTAGGGCTCGAGGTCGCCCCACTCGGCAGGCGAGACGTCGTGGAAGCGGAACAGGTCGAGGTGGGAGACGTCCACCCGGCCGCGATAGCGGTGGCCGATCGTGAACGTCGGGCTCGTCACCGGTCCCTCGACTCCGAGCGCGCGGCAGGCGCCGCGGACGAAGGTCGTCTTCCCGGAGCCAAGCTCGCCGGAGACGGTGACGACGTCGCCGGGACGAAGATCTGCCGCCAGCCGGGCGGCCATCTCCTCGGTCTCCGCGGGCGAGCGAGACTCGATCAGAAGAGGCCGAGCTGCACTGCCGGCTCCGCCGCGACCGGCGCAACGAATACGGGTGCCGGCGGTGTTACCTCGCGGCCGAGCAGCTCGGGCAGTCGCGCGAAGTCGGATTGGAGCACCTCGAGCATCCGCGGCGTGTAGAGCGCAGCGGCCGGGTGGTAGAGCGGATAGAGGAGCACCCGACGACCGCCGAGGGTCGTCTCCTGCTCCTGTCCGTGGACACGCGTGATACCCGTCGGCCGGCCCGACAGAAGCTTCGTGGCGAAGTTCCCGAGTGTCGCGACGACGCGAGGCTGGATCAGTTCGATCTGCCGCCACAGATGACCTTCGCACGCTTCGATCTCCTCGGGCATCGGATCGCGGTTGCCTGGGGGGCGGCACATCAAAACGTTCGCGATGTACACCTGCGCCCGGGTGAGGCCGATCCCCGCGAGGAGTTGCTCGAGCAGCTTCCCGGCCGCGCCGACGAACGGGATTCCCTGCTTGTCCTCGTGGAAACCAGGCGCCTCGCCGACGAACATCAGGTCGGCGTTCGGGTCGCCGGAGCCGAAGACGACCTGCGTGCGACCCTGCGAGAGCGCGCACTTCGTACAGCCTGCGACGGCCTCGCCGAAGGCGCGCAGTTCGTCCGCGGGAGTCAGCTCAGTGACCGCAGCCACAGCTCCCGCCGCAACAGCCGCCACCGAATGCGCCGGTCTGCCCGGCGGTGCCGATCATCGCGAACGTCGAGAGCTGCTTGGCGACCTTCGTCGCGCCGCACTGCGGGCAGACGACCTCCTGATCACCCCGGACGAGCTCCTCGAAGTGCGCCTCGCACTTCATGCAGACGTACTCGTACATCGGCATCGCCCCGGCAGTTTAGGGGCGGGCCCGGACGGGCGCCAGACACTAGTAGTTGCTCTTGACCCGGCGGCCGCCGAGCGTCCCCGTCACGCTGTTCTTCGAGAACTTGAGCGTCCCCGCCAGGACGGCGGGGCCCGAGACGCGCACCGATCCCTTGTAGGTCGAGGGCGGACCGATGTCCGCAAGGGTCAGCCTCCCGCTGACAAACACACCGGGGGCGATGCTGTATCGAGTCAGCGTGAAGCCGCCCCCCTTCTTCGTGTTCGCGAGCTTGCCGCCGTAGAGGCCACGAGGTGCGAATTCGGTCGACGAGAACAGCAGCTGGAACCAGGTCGCCTCGGCCTCGCGAACGGCCTTGGATGCCACGGCGAGCGTCGACTGCGCAGAGGGTCTGGACGGGCGGCGAGGAAACGCCCGCAGGACCTTCACAACCGGTGCCACGCGCGGACACATCGCGCGCAAAGGAGCGTTCAGCGTTCCGAGGATCCATCGTCGCACGGAGTTCCAAGCGCAGCCGGAGAAGTCGGCGCTGCCCACGCTGTGTCCCACGCCGGGCACCTCGATCAGACGTCCCTGCGGAAATTGATCGGCGACGGCGACTGCATTTGCCGTCGGCGTCCGCAGGTCGAAGCCGCCGTTGATCGCGAGCATGGGAACGTTCGGAAGGGGTCCTGGGCCAAGCGGCGCGTTCCCCACGGGCGAAGGCCATTGCTCGCAGAAGAATGCGCTTCCGATCCGCGCCGCCCAGCTCCCGAAGGGACCGAGCGTGCCGGGCAGGAACGACGCGATCGCCGCGTCGATCGCAGCCTGCCTCGCGGCGGGCGGAGTATCACGTGTCCAGGGGAAGCGGCCGTCGGCGCAGTTCGTCGCCGCGTAGAGGCCGAAGCTCAGATCCTCGGCCGAAAGCTGGCCGGTTCTGATGTCGAGGTCGAAGATCCTGAGCAGCGGTCGCGTGTTGCCGCTGAGCGCGGCGTGCACCGCCGCCGGCACCTCCGCGGCCAGCCCGGGGCTGAGGTCCGCGTCGATCACGACTCGCAGCACGTCCTCGCCGTTCATGCGAACGGTCTTGGGGTTCCCACTCGGAGCGATGATCCTTCCCTGGGTCGGACGTGCCTCGAGGCGGTTCGCGAGCGCAACGACGTCGCCTGCGAAGTCGGAGGTCGCACCCCGACAGACGCCGGCGGAGCAGAACGCTCTCAAGGTATCCGGCATCTCCCGCAGCACGTTCCGATCGAACGGATCCGGAAAGGTCGGGGCCACGACCGAGTCGAGGAGCAGACGCTCGACGGCACCCGGATGTGCGAGCGCGTATGCCAAGGCGAGCTTTGTGCCGTAGGAGACGCCGTAGAGTCCAATCCGGTCGACGCCGAGCGCGAGGCGAACCGCATCGATGTCTTCGGCGTGGTCACGCGTTGCGTAGAACTCGCGCTGGGGGCCGATGATTGCGGCGCAGTCCCGGGCGAGTCCCGCCGCTTCCTCGGCACTCGGATTGGCCGCCGTTTGCAGGGCCGGGCAACGGATGACCCCCGAGTCGCCCGTGCCGCGATTGTCGAAGGCGACGAGCGTGTAGCCCGGGAACATGAAGCGCATCAGGTCTCTCGTGAACCCCGGATCGAGATCGAACGCGCGGGCAGATCCCTGTCCGGGACCGCCCGCGATGAGGAACATCACTCCACGCGCCAGCCCGTCGGCAGGAAGTACCTCGAGGTGGAGCGAGATCGTTCCCGGCACGCGGCCGCTGCGATCCAGGGGAACGTCCACCGTCCCGCACTGGACGCCCGCGCTCTTACAGGGCACCAGCGGAATCGCGGCGCGCGCCTGGCCGGGTGCCATAAAGAGCGCCGCAGAAACCACGACCGCGAGGAAGAGGCGACGACCCACGAGGCACGCCAGGGTAGCAGCGCCCCTGTACGCTTCTCTATGCCCGGTATCCGCTAAGGAACTGGAGTTTTCGTGTTCGACACAGTTCAGGTCATCGGCTCCGGCCGCGTCGGGTCGGCCGTCTCCGCTCGCCTCGTTGAGCGGGGAGTCACGCTTGGCGAAGATGCCCAACTCGTCCTGCTGTGCGTGCCGGACGCCGCAGTCGCCGAGGTCGCGGCCGGGCTCACGCCAGGGCCCTGGGTCGCGCACGTCTCCGGAGCGACGCCCCTCGCCGCCCTCGACCCGCACCGACGCCGCTTCTCCCTGCATCCCCTGCAGACGTTTACGCGCGGGCGCGGGTCCGAGCAGCTCGACGGCGCCTGGGCGGCTGTGACCGCCGAGTCGAAGGAGGCTCGGAAAGCGGGCTTCTGGCTCGCGCGCGCGCTCGGGTTGCTGCCGTTCGAGCTCGCCGACGACGCGCGCCAGCTCTACCACGCCGGCGCGGCGATCGCCTCCAACTACCTCGTCACGCTGCACGAAGTCGCCGCGGAGCTCTTTCGCGCCGCCGGCGCCCCTCCCGAGGCGCTGGCCCCCCTTATGCGACGGACGATCGACAACGGGTTCGAGCTGACGGGTCCGATCGAACGCGGCGACTGGGAGACGGTCGAGGCGCACCGCAAGGCGATCCGCGCGGCCAAGCCGGAGCTCGAGCCCCTCTACGACGTTCTCGCTGAAGCAACCTCGCGATGAAGATTCTGCGGACGATCCCCGAGGTGCGGCAAGCGCTCGATCGCAGCGGGCGCGTCGGACTCGTCCCGACGATGGGCACGTTCCACGACGGCCACCTGTCGCTCTTCCGCGCGGCACACGACGAGTGCGACACGGTCGTGGTCTCGCTTTTCATCAATCCGGCGCAGTTCGGTCCGGCGGAGGACTTCGGCCGCTACCCGCGTGACGAGGCGCGCGACGCCCGGCTTGCCGACGAGGCGGACGTCGACGTCCTCTTCGTTCCGGACGCGAAGGAGCTGTATCCCGCAGGCTTCGCGACGTCGGTCGACGTCGAGGCGGCCGGAGGCGAGAGCGAAGCGCGCCCGGGCCACTTCCGCGGTGTCGCGACCGTTTGCCTCAAGCTCTTCAACATCGTCCAGCCGCACATTGCGTACTTCGGCCAGAAGGACGCTCAGCAGGCTGCTGTGCTGCTGCGCATGGTCCGCGATCTCGACGTCGAGCTCGAGCTGCGCATCCTTCCCACCGTGCGGGACGAGGACGGGCTCGCGCTCTCGTCGCGGAATGCGTACCTCTCGCCCGTGGAGCGTGAGCAGGCGCTCGCCTTGCCGAAGGCGCTCGACGTCGGCCGTTCCGCGCTTGCGCGCGGGGCCGACCCGGTCGCGGCCGCGCGCGTTGCGCTCAATGGCCTCGAACCGGATTACGTCGAGGTGATCGATCTCGACGGCGCCACCATCCTCGCGGCCGCGGCGCGCGTCGGGTCGACCCGATTGATCGACAACGTCGTCCTCAAAGGAAAGCTTCAATGAAGCCCGGCAAGTTGACCCTCCCAGAGCTGGCCGAGATGAAGAGCCGCAGCGAGAAGATCGTCATGGTCACCGCATACGACGCCCCCGGGGCACGACTCGCGGAGCAGGCCGGCATCGACATCCTGCTCGTCGGCGACACGGCGGGAATGGTGGTGCTCGGACACGAGGGAACCGTCCCCGTGACGATGGAGGAGATGCTGTTCCTGACGCGCACTGTCGCCCGCGCCGTTCAGCACCCACTCGTCGTCGGCGACATGCCGTTCGGCAGCTATCACGTGTCGGACGAGGACGCGGTCCGCAACGCGATCCGGTTCGTCAAGGAGGCGGACGCAGACGTCGTCAAGCTCGAAGGCGCGGGCCCTTCGCTCTCGCGGGTGCGTGCGATCGTCTCGGCGGGGATCGGGGTGATGGGCCACGTCGGGCTCACACCGCAGTCCGAGACGATCCTCGGCGGCTTCAAGACGCAGGGCCGGACGGCCGCCAAAGCCCGGCAGCTGCTCGCCGACGCCCTCGCGCTGGAGGCTGTCGGCTGTTTCGCGATCGTGCTGGAGGCGGTGCCGACGCCCGTCGCGGCGCGCATCACGGAAGCGCTCACGGTCCCGACGATCGGCATCGGCGCCGGCGCCGAGTGCGACGGCCAGGTGCTCGTGTACCACGACCTGCTCGGGCTGACCGAGGGACGAGCGCCGCGCTTCGTCAAGCGCTACGCGAACCTTGCGGAAGAGATCCGTACGGCGCTTACTGCCTATGCGGCAGACGTTCGCAGCCGTGCGTACCCCGCGGAGGAGCACACGTACACGATGCCGGAGGAGGAGTTCGAGATCTTTTCAGCCGAGGGCATACAGCACGCCCACGGCGACAGCTAGGCCGGCCGTGATCCCCGCCGCGACGGCGACGCCCGCGAGCGAGCGCGCCCAGCTCCAGCCGTGGACCGTCCGGACTCCGACGAGGAGCAGGCCGGCACCCCAGCCCAGAAAGGCGTAGAAGACCCAGGCGAGGGCGGTTCCCGCGGTGCCGCCGTCGGGCCCACCGGTCCGGAACAGATCGGCGCCGTAGACTCCGATCCGGATCGGCCAGTAGAGGAAGAGCGCCAGCGCCACCGGCGCGGCGGCGAAGGCAAGCAGGTGCCGTGCACGCCGGAAGCTGCCGCGGCTGCCGAGCCGCCTCAGCGCCACGTGCAGGACCTTGCCGACGACGAGGTAGAGCCCGAAGCCGTACAGCCCACCTCCAAGAAACGCCCACACGGAGACGACGAGCCAGTCACGCTCGGGGTTGTCCATGAGCGTGCTCGCGAAGGAGGTCGCGAGCACACCTGCGATCCCGGCCAGCCAGACGACCGCGCCGACCGGATCCTGACGCGCCTCGGCCGCCTCGTCGGAGTCGTCCCGCAGCGCCGCGAACACGGAGCGCGGGCTCTCGAGGACGAGCAAGGTCCGGAGGAGCCACGCCTTCTCGTCCGTCTGCGATGCCGCTCGCACGGCCACGGCAACCAGCGTAATCGGAACCGAGGGGTTTGGTTTCAGTCCGTTGCGCCCGGCAAGAACTCGCGCCATGACCGACCGATACCGACTGTCCAGGCCCGTCTTCCTCGCGATCTGGCTCGTTCTCGTCGTCGCATTCGTGATCGTCATCGTCACGGGCGCGCCGATCATCCTGCTCGCGCTGATCGCCCTGGCAAACCTCGTCCTGCTCGCGTTCATGCCGCGACGCGAGCGGAGCCGAGCGCAACCGACAGGCAGGAGTCACGGGTAGCTGCGCTTGGTCGTACGAAGACCCCGTTCTCGTGACCAGCGCCTGACCACCATCTCTCCGCCCTGGTAATCCCAGTTCACGAACGATGCTTCATCGATGCTGAGTGAGAACACCCGGGCGGACTCGCGCGGCCTGCCGATCCACCAGCCGTCGACGCAGGCATCGCGCAGCCGCTGGTCCGTTTCGATAGCCCGACCGTAGAGCTTGAGCTCGCCCTCACCGGCGTCAGGTCCGGTGATCGCGCTGTGCAGTACGCAGCGTGGATCTCGCGCCAAATCGCGCACCTTCAGCGACCAGGCCATCGCACCGAAGAGCAGATCGCCCTCCGTGAAGTAGGGCTCGACGGGACTGATCCGCGGCGAGCCATCCTTGCGCAGCGTTCCCAGCAGAGCCACCCGCGCGCGGTCGAGACTTTCTCTGCCGAGGTGCGCGATCTCAGGAGCGGCGACCTCGAGGTCCTGCCACGTCACTGGCTGCCCTCCCGATGCGAGTCGCCGAGCGCTAGGCCGCGGCGACCGCAGCCTTCGGCAACACCTGCCGGAGGAAGTCGCCCGTGAACGACTCCTCGACCTCGGCGATGTCCTCAGGGGTCCCGGTGGCGACGATCTCGCCCCCGGCCTCGCCGCCTTCGGGGCCGAGGTCGATGATCCAGTCCGCCTGCTTGATCACGTCGAGGTTGTGCTCGATCACGAGCACGGTGTTCCCCGCCTCGACGAGCCGCTGCAGCACGTCCAGCAGCTTCTCGATGTCCGCGAAGTGCAGGCCGGTGGTCGGCTCGTCGAGGATGTAGAGCGTCTTTCCGGTCGCGACCTTCGAGAGCTCCGACGACAGCTTGACCCGCTGGGCCTCGCCGCCGGACAGCGTCGTCGCGGGCTGGCCAAGCTTGATGTAGTCGAGCCCGACGTCGTGCATCGTCTGCAGCCGGCGCCGGAGCTTCGGGATCTTGGCGAAGAACTGCAGCGCCTCCTCGACGGACATGTCGAGCACGTCCGCGATCGATTTCCCCTTGAAGCGCACCTCGAGCGTCTCGCGGTTGTAGCGCGCACCCTTGCAGGTCTCGCAGGGGACGTAGACGTCGGGAAGGAAGTGCATCTCGATCTTGATCTGGCCGTCGCCCTTACACGTCTCGCATCGGCCGCCGCGCACGTTGAAGGAGAATCGCCCCGGCTTGTAGCCCCGCACCTTTGCCTCGGGCGTGAGCGAGTACAGCTCGCGGACGTGGTCGAACAGCTTCGTGTACGTCGCGGGGTTCGACCGCGGTGTTCGCCCGATCGGCGACTGGTCGATCTCGATCACCTTGTCGTAGCACTCGATCCCTTCACAGCCGAGGTGGTCGCCGGGCTTCATCCGCATCCGGTGCAGCTTGTTCGCGAGCGCCTTGTAGACGATCTCGTTCACGAGCGTGGACTTCCCGGAGCCTGACACGCCGGTGACGCAGATGAACTTGCCGACCGGGAACTCGACGTCGATGTCCTTGAGGTTGTGCATCGAGGCGCCCCGAACCCAGAAGGAGCCGTTGTCCTCGCTGCGGCGCTCCGGAACGGGAATCTGACGCGCGCGTGAGAGGAACTGGCCCGTGACCGAGTTCTTGTTGCGCTCGATCTTCGTCGCCGTTCCTTCGGCGACCACGTGGCCGCCGTGCTCGCCCGCGCCGGGGCCCATGTCGACGAGCCAGTCGGCCGAGCGCATCATCTGCTCGTCGTGCTCGACCACGAGCACGCTGTTGCCGAGGTCGCGCAGGCGCTCGAGCGTCCCGATCAGCTTGTTGTTGTCCCGCTGGTGCAGCCCGATCGACGGCTCGTCCAGGATGTACAGCACGCCGACGAGCTGTGAACCGATCTGCGTCGCCAGCCGCAGCCGCTGGGCCTCGCCGCCGGAGAGGGTCGCGGAGGCGCGGTCGAGCTGGAGGTAGCCGACGCCGACGTTGTCGAGAAACGTCAGCCGCTCGCGGATCTCCTTCACGATCCGCCGCCCGATCAGCTGCTCCGTCTTCGTCAGGTCGAGCTCGTCGAGGAAGCCGAGCGCCCGTGTGACCGACATCTGCGTGAACTCGTGGATGTTCTTCCCGCCCACCGTCACCGCCAGCACTTCGGGCTTGAGGCGCGCGCCCTTGCAGACTGGGCAGGGACGGAACGACATGTACTCCTCGATCCGCTCGCGCTGCGTCGACGAGTCCGTCTCCCGGTAGCGCCGCTCGAGGCTCGGAATGATGCCCTCGAAGGCGAGCATGTAGGACCGGCGCCGGCCCATCCGGTTGCGGTAGCTGACGTAGACGCGCTCGCCCTCGGTTCCGTACAGGAAGAGATCCTGCTCCTCCTCGGTCAGGTTCTCCCACGGCTCGTCGAGGGGGATCTCGTAACGGTCGGCGATCGCCTGGATCACCGACTCGTAGAAGCCCGAGTTGCCCACCGACCATGGGACCAGCGCGCCGTCTTCGATCGAGACCGTCGGGTCCGGGACGAGCAGATCCGGATCGATCTCCTGCTGCGCGCCGAGGCCGGTGCAGCGCGGACACGCGCCGTGTGGCGAGTTGAACGAGAAGATGCGCGGCTGGAGCTCGGGCAGCGAGACGCCGTGGTCAGGGCACGCAAACTTCTCGCTGAACAGCATCGAGCGGTCCTCGCCGACGACGTCGATGGCCACGAGGCCGTCCGCCAGCTGCGCCGCCGTCTCGACGGACTGCGCGAGGCGTGTGCGCAAGTCCGGCTTCATCGTCAGCCGGTCGACGACAACCTCGATCGTGTGCTTGAACTTCTTGTCGAGGGAGATCTCGTCTTCGAGGAGGCGCTGTTCGCCGTCCACCTTCACGCGCGTGAAGCCCTCGTTGCGGAGCTCCTCGAAGACGTCCTTGTACTCGCCCTTGCGGTCGCGGACGACCGGTGCGTTGACGGTGAACTTCGTCCCTTCCGCCAGCTGCAGGATCTGGTCGACGATCGACTCCTGGCTCTGACCGGAGATCGGCTTCCCGCAGACCGGGCAATGGGGCCGGCCGACGCGGGCGTAGAGCAGGCGGAGGTAGTCGTAGATCTCCGTCACGGTGCCCACCGTCGAGCGCGGGTTCCTGGAGGTGGTCTTCTGGTCGATCGAGATGGCGGGCGAGAGGCCGTCGATCGAGTCCACGTCCGGCTTCTCCATCATCTGGAGGAACTGGCGTGCATATGCCGAGAGGCTCTCGACGTAGCGGCGCTGGCCCTCCGCGTAGATCGTGTCGAAGGCCAGGGAGGACTTCCCGGAGCCGGACAGCCCGGTGATGCAGATCAGCCTGTTCCGGGGCAGCCGGACGGTGATGTCCTTGAGGTTGTGCTCCCGGGCGCCGTGGACGACCAGCTCTTCTGAGGCCATAACCGACCCAGTCTAGCCGGGCGGATCGGATCGAACAAGTGTTCGGAAGGCCGGCTGAACTGCCCGCTACTTGGGAAATTCGACGCGCACGCGCGGCAGCCGGCGGCGGCGCTCGGCGGCTTCCGCGACCCGCTCGACCGTCTCCTTCGTCCTGACGATCTCGGTCGCAGCCCGGCGCTGGTCGTGGTGCATCTCGTGCTGGAGCTCGCGCACCTCGGTCATCAATTCGGCCACCTCGTGCTGGACGACCCGCAGCTCGCGGCCGTCCCGGTGGCCGCGCAGCGCCAGGTAGATCAGCGGCAGCGTTGCGAGGATGCTGAAGCCTCCGCTGACGACCACGAATATGTCCAACGCCGACGCGTGCATCCTCCACCCTTAGCGAACGAGGGAGCGCGTCGCAACGACGCTACAGATCGCACGTGAGTCATCGCACCGCGATCAGACGTCGCGGCCCAGGAGCGTGAGGACACCCGCCGCGGCGAACGCCGCAGTCCAGATCGCTGCCGCGACGGCGCCGGCGCCCATGCCGACGATGAGCTCGCTGCCGTGCCGATCTCCGGAGGCGAGCGCCGCGAAGACTCGTCCCGGCACGTACTTCGCGCCCTCGTGGCTGATCACAGGCATCACGTTCTCGCCGATCAACAGCCAGACGAGACTGATGCCGATGGCGGCACCCTGACTCCCGACGATCGCCCCGAAACCGGCGCCCAGCACACCGGCCAGCGGTGCCGCGATCAAGACGCCCAGCAATGCATACCTGGCGTTGTGCGCGTCGAGACCCGCGCCGGGCACCGTGATGCCGAGCACGAGCGCCTCCGCGATCACGGCCAGGACGAGCCCGAGGAGTGCGGCGACGAGCGACTTCGCAATGAGGACGCGCTCTCGAATCGGCGTGACGAGCAGCGTCTGCGTGATCGTTCCGTGCGTCGACTCGCCGGCCATCACGATGATCCCGCTGATCAGTGCGATCACGATCGCGGTGCCGGCGATCTGCGCGACGGCGCGGTCGTCGCTCGCGGATTGGATCGAGTCTTCGCTGGCCGCGACGGAGGCCGCCGTGATCGCCGTCAGCAACGCGGTGACCAGGGCCAGCCACAGGAACGTGCGAATCGTCCTGAGCTTGAGCAGCTCCGAGTGCAGCAGCGGGATCATTCGATTCCGCCTTCCGCCGTCAGCTCGAGGAACGCCTCTTCGAGTGTGCTCGACTCGGCGGCGAGCTCGTGCAGCACGATGTTGTTAGCGGCCGCGATCTCGCCGACACGCTCGCTCGGCGCGGAAGTGAGGAGGCGGTCGCCGTCCCCGCTCGCCTCGATCCCCCCGCGGGCCAGCGCCTCGCGCAGCCGTGCCGCGTCGGGAGAGCGCACGCGTGTCCCGCCGGCTGCCCGCGCCCTCAGGTCCTCGACCGACTCGTGCGCGACCAGACGGCCGTGATGGATGATCACGACCTCGTCGGCGAGCTGCTGCACCTCGGCGAGCACGTGGCTCGAGATGAAGATGGTTTTGCCCTGTCCCGCCACCGCGCGCAGGAAGTCGCGAAGCCAACGAATGCCCTCGGGGTCGAGGCCGTTCGCCGGCTCGTCCAGGACGAGCAGTTCCGGATCGCCGAGCAACGCGCCGGCGACGCTCAACCGCTGTCGCATCCCGAGCGAGTAGCCGCCGACCCGGCGTCGCGAGACGTTCGCGAGCCCGACGAAGTCGATCAGCTCGTCCACGCGCGCGGTGCCGATGCCGGCCGCGGCGGCGAGCATCCGTAGGTGGTTCCGGCCCGAGCGCTTCGGATGGTAGTTCGTGGCCTCGAGCACGGCGCCCACGCGTCCGCTTGGATCGTCCAGGTCGCGATAGCGCCGTCCGTCGATCGTGGCTCTGCCGGAGGTCGGGTGGACGAGGCCGAGCAGGATCCGGAGCGTCGTCGTCTTCCCCGCCCCGTTCGGCCCGAGGAAGCCGGTGATCCGACCCTCCCGAACACGGAAGCTCAGGCCGTCGACTGCCGTCGTCTTCCGAAAGCGCTTGCGGAGGTCGACGACCTCGATCACGCGCCGCACTTTACGCTCTCCTTCGGGATTCTTCGGGATGGTTGCGATCCATCAAACGGGGTTAAGACGGACGCCCGGGCGAAGCCCGGTCGTCCTCTCTGCGGCGCCGCCGAGTCGGCGCCTTA
>Ga0137374_10007247_pt1 | contig 13207 bp, 13 predicted proteins | sample SagtaG_20_FD_104811 | JGI IMG/M metagenome (GOLD analysis project Ga0137374, IMG submission 104811) | Vadose zone soil microbial communities from Sagehorn Ranch, Mendocino, California, USA - Sage1_R_100_16 metaG | ecosystem: Environmental > Terrestrial > Soil > Vadose zone | place: USA...
CGATTCAACGATTCAACGATTCAACGATTCAACGATTCAACGATTCAACGATTCAACGATTCAACGATTCAACGATTCAACGATTCAACGATTCAACGCTTTAACGATTCAACGATTCAACGCTTTAACGAAGTTCAGAATGAGCAGTTACCACCTCGATCACCTTCAGTACCTGGAAACCGAAGCCATCCACATCATGCGCGAAGTCGCCGCGGAGTTTGAGCGGCCTGCGCTGTTGTTCTCCGGCGGCAAGGACTCCATCTGCCTCCTGCGCCTGGCCGAGAAATCCTTCCGTCCCTCGGACATCCCGATGCCGTTCCTCAATGTGGACACGGGCCATCATTTCCCCGAGTTGAACGAGTTCCGGGATCGCCGCGCCGTCCAGCTTGGCGGCAGGCTCATCGTCCGGAAGGTCGAGGACGCCATCAAGGCCGGCATCGCCGTGCCGACGCCCGGTGAGATCAGCCGCAACCGCCTCCAGATCCCCACTCTGTTGGCGGCCATCGAGGAGTTTCGGTTCGACTGCGCCATCGGCGGCGCGCGGCGCGACGAGGAGAAGGCCCGCGCCAAGGAACGATTCTTCAGCTTCCGCGACGCTTTCGGCCAGTGGGACCCGAAGACCCAGCGCCCGGAAATCTGGAACATCTACAATGCCCGCGTCAGCCCCGGCGAACACATGCGCGTCTTTCCGCTCTCCAACTGGACCGAGATGGACGTGTGGGAATACATCCGCCGCGAGAAACTGGAGGTGCCCAGGATTTACTTCAGCCACAAGCGCCAGTGCGTGCGACGCAACGGCCAGTGGCTGCCCGTCACCGACCTCCTGCCACCCAAACCGCGCGAAGAGGTGAAGGATCTGGTCGTGCGCGTCCGCACCATCGGCGACATCATCAGCACGGGCATGGTGGTAAGCCCGGCCAACACCGTGGACGACATCATCGCCGAGATCGCCGCCGCCCGCGTGACCGAGCGCGGCTCCCGCGCCGACGATAAGGCCGGCGAAGCGGCGATGGAGGACAGGAAGAAGCAGGGGTATTTTTGAATGCTTGCTCCCGAGCGGCGCTCAGTTTACAGTTCTGACGTATGAGTCATACAATCACGATCCGTCTTAACAGAGATCTGGCCACCTGGCTGGAAGAGACGGCCGCCCGCACCGGCGTCTCACAGGGCCAACTCATCCGCGAGCAACTGGAGAAGGCCCGCGCCGCCAACACTCATCGTGCTTACATGCGTTGGGCGGGCGTTATCCGAGGCCCCAAGAACCTCTCCTCCCGTAAAGGTTTCTCCCGGCAATGAACGGTATCGCGGACACGGGACTGCTGGTCGCCTACGCAAACCGCACCGACGCCCACCACGATTGGGCACTTGGCATTAGCGAACAGCTCTCCGAACCGCTGCTCACTTGTGAGCCCGTTCTTGCCGAAGCTGCCTTCCACCTGAACGACGTTCGGATCGTCTTGGGTCTCATTCAGGATGGGTTCATTACCCTGGCCTTTGATTGCAACGACCAGCTGGCCCAACTGCAATGGCTGGCCCAACGCTACGCCGATAGAAGTCCGGACCTGGCCGACTTGTGCCTCATCCGCATGAGCGAACTCTTTCCCACCCGCCCCGTCATCACGGTGGACCGGCAGGATTTCCGCGTGTATCGCCGGAACCGCCGTGAGGCCATCCCGTTGATCTGCCCGCCCGAATAATCCGCCGCCATGCCCCACTCCGCCCACCCCATCGAAATCCTCCGCTTCAACACTTGCGGCTCCGTGGACGACGGCAAGTCCACCCTCATCGGCCGGCTCCTCTACGACTCCAAGTCCCTCATGGAGGATCAAATCGAAGCCCTCGAGCGCTCCGCCGACATCACCGGCGGCGGGCAGATCAACCTGGCCAACCTCACCGACGGCCTGCGCGCCGAGCGTGAGCAGGGCATCACCATCGACGTTGCCTACCGCTACTTTGCCACGCCCCGCCGCAAATTCATCGTCGCCGACACCCCGGGCCACGTTCAATACACCCGAAACATGGTCACCGGCGCCTCGACCGCGAACCTCTCCATCGTGCTCGTCGATGCGCGCCAGGGTGTCATCGAGCAAAGCCGCCGCCATACTTACATCGCCTCGCTCCTGCGCATCCCGCACCTGGTCATCGCGGTCAACAAGATGGACCTGGTGGACTGGAGCGAGGACCGCTTCCTGGAAATCCGCGACACCTTCGAGGCATTCCTCCCGCTCCTGGACATGAAGGACGTGAAATTCATCCCCATCAGCGCGCTCAACGGCGACAACGTGGTCGATCCGTCCGGGCACACGCCCTGGTTTGCTGGTCCGACGCTGCTGGGCCATCTCGAATCCATTTCCATCGCCTCGGATTGGAACCTCAACGGCTTGCGGCTGCCCGTCCAATGGGTCAACCGCCCGAACAATCCGCGCGACGAAAAGCTTCACGATTTCCGCGGCCTCAGCGGCCAAATCGCCGGCGGCATCGTGAAAGTCGGGCAGAAAGTGCTCGTCCTGCCCAGCGGCATGAAGAGCACCGTGAAGGAAATCTGGACTTACGACGGCCTGCTCGAGGAAGCCTTCTGCCCGCAGAGCGTCACGCTCGTCCTCGAACACGACCTGGACGTGAGCCGCGGTGACGTGATCATCGGCCCGGAAAACCTGCCCGGCATGAGCGCCGATTTGCGCGCGCGCGTCTGCTGGATGAGTCCGCGCCCCCTCCAGGGCGGCCGCAAATATTTCCTCAAGCACACCACGCAGACCGTGCAAGCCTTCGTCACCTGCCTGGAAAGCCGCATCCACATGGACAACTTCCAGGCCGACCTGGCGGCGACCGAACTGGCGATGAACGACATCGGCGAAATCCGGCTCAAGACCGCCAAGCCGCTCATCTTCGACGGCTATGCTCACAACCGGCTCACCGGCTCGTTCGTCCTCATCGAACAGGGCACGAACCAGACCGTAGCCGCCGGAATGTTGCTGCCACCCAGCGAACTGGTGAAGACCGAGTACGAGGACTTCACGATTTAAGCGCTCGCTCAAGAAATGTAGCGGCGCTCTGTGAGCGCCGTAGGTCGGCCAAAGCCCTTGGCCGTCGGCGGCGGTCACAGACCGCCGCTACAGAACGGGCCCCTGGGTTCCGCCCTCGACCACGCTGCGGACTTCGCCTGACATCAGCTTGGTCTTGAGCTTTTGCCCGGGGATCGTCTCGGTGGCGGAGCGGAGAACGCGACTGCTCGCAGCGTCCGTGGTGATCGAGTAACCGCGGGCCAGCACGTTCTCGGGTGAAAGCAGCTTCAGCCGCGCCTCCATTGCTTCAAGAGCGGCGCGGTTTTCCTTGATCCAACCGCGAGCGCGCTCGCCCAGGCGCCGATGCCACTCGCGGACGATTTGCCGGCGTTGCTCGAACGCGGCCACCAGGTGCGCCCGCCGCAGTCGCCCGCGCAGTCCGGCGAGCGTCGTCTGGCCCAGCCGCGCTCCGGCACGGAGCGCGCGAGCGAGCGACACGCGCAAGTCGTCGAGGTATTGCATCCGCTCCTGAACCCAGCGCCGCGGGTGCAGCCGGCCCAGTCGCCGCGCGAGGGCATCGAGATCTTCGCGGTCAAGTTCGAGGCGGCTTCGGATGACCTGGCCGATTCGCCGCGCGGCGTCGCTCACGAACTGCCGGCTGGCAAACGCGCCCTCGGTGATAATCTCCGCCGCAGCGCTGGGCGTGGCCGCTCTGGCGTCCGCCACGAAATCGCTGATGGTGAAATCGATCTCATGGCCCACCGCCGACACCACCGGCAGTAGAGATTCAAAGATGGCACGGGCCACGACTTCCTCGTTGAACGCCCACAAATCCTCGAGGCTGCCGCCGCCGCGAGTGACGAGGATTAAGTCCAGCCCGTCTCCCACCGCCTGCGCTGCGCTCCACGAGTTGAGCAGGCGGACGCCTTCTGCGATTTCCGCCGCCGCGCCCTCGCCCTGCACGCGGCACGGCGCGAGCACGATTTCCAGGCCCGGCTGGCGCCGTTCAATCACGTGCAGCACGTCGCGAATCGCCGCGCCCGTCGGCGAGGTGACGATGCCGAGCCGCTGCGCGTAGCGCGGCAACGGACGCTTCCGCTCCTGCGCGAACAATCCCTCGGCTTGCAGCTTGCGCTTGAGTTTTTCGAACGCCAGTTGCAGCGCGCCCAGCCCCTGCGGCTCGATCGCGCTCACGATGAGCTGGTACTGCCCGCGCGGTTCGTAAACCGTGAGGCTCCCGTTGAGCAGCAGCTTCTGGCCATCCTGCAGAAACTCGCGGTCCGCTGCCGCTTCGCCTCGGAAAAGCACGCAGCTCAACTGCGCTGTCGCGTCTTTAAGCGTGAAGTAAACGTGGCCGCTGGCCTGCGCCCGCAGGTTGGTGACCTCGCCCGTGACCCACACATCGCCGACCTCCTTTTCGAGCAGGCGGCGCACGGAGGCGGTGAGTTCCGACACCGAAAGCACCCGGCGGATCTGCTCCACCGGAAACAGCTCGCCGAAGTCCCATTGCGATTTAGCGGTTCGTGACATGGGAATGGCTCTCGTCACTCATTCCGGCAGTTCCTCCGAGATGCGCAGGATGGCACGTGCTTTGCCGGTCTCTTCGTCCACGTCGATGAGCGCGCCCTGGAGGAGCACGCGCTTGCGGGCGACCTCGAATTTCTGCGGGAGGTGGGTGACGAAGCGGCGGATGACCGGCTCGACTTCGCGGCCCAGCACGCTGTCGTGAGGCCCCGTGAACCCCGCGTCGCACAGAAACGCCGTGCCGCCGGGGAAGATTTGCTCGTCGGCCGTCTGCACGTGCGTGTGCGTGCCGACCACCGCGCTCACCTGCCCATCGAGCATCCGGCCCATCGCGATCTTCTCCGAGGTCGCCTCCGCGTGAAAGTCGAGGAAGATGACTTTTGTCTGCTCGCGCAAACGTGCCACTTCGGGCGGGACAACTGCGAACGGATTGTCGAGAACGGGCATGAAGGTGCGTCCCTGCGCGTTCACGACGGCGAACGTCGGCTTGCCATTACCGCTGAAGACGCGGCTGCCCTGCCCCACGGTGCCGGGCGGATAATTCAGCGGCCGCAGGAAGCGTGGCTCCCCTTCGAGCAGGCCAAGGACTTCCTTCTGGTCCCACAAATGATCGCCGGTCGTGATCGCATCGATGCCCGCGGAGAAGATTTCCTCGGCGATCTTGGGCGTGATGCCGGAGCCCCCGGCGGCGTTTTCGCCGTTGGCCACCACGGCGTCGAGGCGATGCTGGAGCCGCAGCAGGGGAACGAGCGTCTTCACGGCCCGGCGCCCCGGTTCGCCGACGATGTCACCGATGAACAGAATCTTCACGAGGCTGAGAGTAAAGGCGCGGCCGGGCGGGGCAAGGAAAAGGACCAAGATAGCGGTTGGTCAGCCGTTTCCAGCATGCGCTTGGCGGAGACCGATTCCGTCTTCTTCTTACGCCAGATATGAAGTATGAGCTATGTCGTATGAATTCGACAACCGCTGGCGATCTGGCGACTTGGGAATGCTTGCGTTGCGGGCGTCAATCTGAGACGTTGGCAGCATGAGCGCAATGGATATTCTGAAAGAGGTTGAGGCGTTGCCCCGGCCCGAGCGGGCCATTGTGGCGAAGCGGATTCTCCTGACGATTTGCGGCGACCCGAACGTCGTGGAGCGGCTCATGCGGCGGATCGAAAATCCGGATGTGCCGGAAGACGTTTGGCGCGGGATCGAAGACGCCGAGAACGGGCGGCTGGTGGATATGGAAACGGCCCTCCACCAGCAACCCCCCAGGAGGGGATGAGCTACCGCTATCAGGCGACGGAAACGTTTTGGCACAACTTCTATGGCCTGTCGCCCGTCCAAAAGGAATCCGCGCGCATCGCGTGGCAGATCTTCAAGCAAGACCCTTTCGACCCGCGCTTGGGTACGCACAAAATTCACCGGCTCTCAGGCATTATGCGCCGGACCGTCTATGCGGTGGCGGTGGAAGGGAACCTGCGCGTTGTCTTTTACGTGGAGGGCGACGTGGTGGTTTCGTTCAACATCGGAACGCACGCGATTTACTCGCCGTGAGATCCAGCGGAGCAACTGCGACGGCGAAATTCAATCCGGCCGCCGGCCCGGGCAGCGCCGATTGAACTCAACGGCGTCCGCATAACGCACGCCCGTGCCGCCGAAGATGTCGAGCGCCGAACCGATCGTGAGGTCGATTCGGCCGCGGCCGATGCGGGTGACTTCTTCCAGGTCGGCCAGGGAATTCGCGCCGCCGGCGTAGGTGGTCGGAATGGGCGTCCACTCGGCGAGCCGGGCGACAAGCTCCGAATCAATGCCTCGACACAACCCCTCCACGTCGGCGGCATGGATGAGGAATTCGGCGCAGGAACCGGCGAGCAGGGAGAACGTTTCGCGGGTGATCTGCAGGTCGGTGAACTTCTGCCAGCGGTCGGTGACGACGAAGTAGTCGTCGCCACGCCGGCGGCAGCTCAAGTCGAGCACGAGCCGCTCGCGTCCGATGGCGGCGGCCAGTGACGCAAGTCGCTCCGTGTCCAGGTGTCCGTCGCGAAATACCCACGAGGTGACGATGACGTGCGAAGCCCCGGCGTCGAGCCAGATTCGGGCGTTGTCGATGTGAATTCCGCCCCCGACGTGCAGGCCGCCCGGATAGGCCTGCAGCGCGTCCCGGGCGGCGGCTTCGTTGCCGGGGCCGAGCATGATGACGTGGCCGCCTCGCAGTCCGTCGCGCTTGTAGAGTTCCGCGAACCAGGACGCGGGGCGCTCCGAAACGAAATTCGTCCGGATCCGGCTCGCGTCGTCGCCGAGCGTGCCGCCGACGATTTGTTTGACCTTCCCGTCATGAAGATCGATGCACGGACGAAACACGGACTGATCTCGGAGGAAAACGCGGCGCAGTTCAAGCCCAGGCTTGCGGTGTGCCGCTCTCGGGTGCATCGCACTATGTTGCAAGGCATGGTTAGGGAATGGTTAGCTCGTTCCTCGCAACCCTGGGTTTTGGGACGGAATCCCGTTGGGATTCACCGCCAGGACGCTCGCAGCCCGTTGAAGAATTGTAGCGGCGCGCTGTGAGCGCCGCAGGCCGACCCAAATGCTTTGGTTTTCTCCGCGTTCACAGACGTCACAGACCGCCGCTTCAGTGCGGCAGAATTCTTGCGCGGCTGCTAGCCGGCGTTGTGGTTAGGGTTACAAGCATACTCAACAAACTCGCGAAATGTCATGCTCTCCGGATCGGCAATGAGCTCCTTCGCGGCCGCATCGAACTCCTTCTTCAGCGCGAATTCAAACACGACAGTATGAGTACGACTCGGCCCAGCCCATTGGAAAATCTCGGACCATTTGGTGTCGGGGCGAAGGTCGGCAATCCGCTCACCGACCATGCTGGCAATGAGCTTGGCGCAGCGCACGGCGAACACTTCCTGTGCCGGCGATTTGAAGAACAACCGGATAAACTCCGCTGAAGTCCTGACCGCCTCAGCCGGTTGAGATGATTGAGACTCGAGGGGCGCAGTCGGAAGAGCAGCAACGACAGCCGCCGCAGTGCCACACTTTCGGCAGAGGATCGCCTCGTCTTCGTTGTCACAACCACAGTAGGCGCAAGATTTCACGGTGTGGGCGCTGACGCCTGGGAACAAAGCGCAGCAACTAACGCTGCGGGCAAGATAGCAAACGGCGTTCTTCCAGAATTGCTCCTTCCTTCACGGCCATGGAAGTATATCGGCGGGCAAGCGCTCTTTGTAAAGCCGCCACAGGCCCGCCCTCTTTCCGTGTGAACTGCTTCTGGCACTTCGCACCGCTTCGTCGCCGGTTGATCCATCCTGCCCGCGCGCCAGAGGCGCGAATGAAGGTAGCCGGTGGGAAGTGCCACGGAGTGGCTCGCACCCACCGGCTACCCTCATCGGCCCCTTCGGGGCCTCGACGCTGCCAGTCGCGCCGTGAGCGCCTCAGCGCAAAGTTTTGAGCGCGGCGAGGAACTTCGCCTGGGTCGTCTCCCAACTGTTCTCGTGCCGGAAGCGGGAAAGGTCCATCGCGTCGAGGTAGTTCTTCCCGCCGCGCATGGCGAGGATTTCGCGCTCGGCGGCGGCTTTGAAGGATTCGAGATCGAACGGCGGGGCGTAACGGACGAAGTCGCCGAAGAGCGGACGGTAGTTCGTGATTTCGTAAGCCACGACGGGGGTCTTGCAAATGAGGCTCTCGCCGATGACGCGCGGGCTGCCTTCGTGTTTGCTCGGCATGAGGAAGACGCGGCTGGCTTTGAAGAGCCGAATCTTTTCCTCCTCGCTCACGAAGCCCGAGAACTCGACGTGTTTCTCCAAGCCACGCGCGGCGATCTCGGGGGCGAGCGCGTCGCGGACGTTGCCGATGACGATGCACTTGAAGCCGGGCAGCCGTGCCGCAAGATGCTGGAGCGTGGCGAGCAAGTCGTCGATGCCCTTTTGCCGGTGGACGCGGCCGATCCAGACCGCGTCGTAGGCGCGGGGCTGTTCGGGAACGGCGTCAGTGGGGCCGAGATCGAGGCCGTAGGAGAGAAGCGTGCGGCGATCCGGTCCGATGCCGAGCGCGCTCAGGCGCGGCTCCATCAAGGGGTGAAGGTAGAAGAGATGGATGCGCGTGGTGGTCGGAGCGCCAAGCTCCTGCTCGGCGCGTTTCGAATCTCCCACCGCGCCGAGCAGGAGCTCGGCGCTCCGGGCGCGTTCGCACCCGACGAAACGGCGCAGGCTCCATTCCTGGCTGGCCCAGTAGTGGAACGATGCCAGGCGCATCGGGTCCACGTCGGGCCGGCCCCGGGTGATGATTTGCCCGAGGGTTGGGGCTTCCATGTGGAGGACCATCAGCTTGCGCCGGGCGGCGCAACGCACCGCCGGCACCACGTCAAACCAGTAATCGCTCACGGCATACACGTGGTCTTCCGGCCCGATGCGATCACGCAGCGCGAGTGTGCGGCGGTAGCGGGCGTACATGTCGCGGAACAGCGCGAACTGCCCACCAAGGGCGCCTTGGTCCACTTTGGGCATCTTCGCGTCGTCGGTCAGCGTCACCGTGCCGGGAAGCCGATGTTTCTCGATGACTTCGCGGAGGGCGTGTCCGCCGAAATAATTCACCTCGTAGCCCGCGTTCGCGGCGGCTTCGGCGAGCTTCATGAAGTGAATGTCGCCGCCGGCGATGCTCGTGGTGAACACGCCGTTCGACACGAAATGGATTCTGGGCCGCACGGAGGGGATTTATGATTTTCGATTTACGATTTACGATTTACGAGTCCAATCGAGAACGTCATGCGGGTCGCGAAAGGTTGCCGGTTCAGCGGGCGGAGAGGGAAAACGGACGCCGTGGCTAACGTCGCGTAAATCGTAAATCGTAAATCGCAAATCGTAAATCATTTCTTCAGCGTTTGCTTCACTTGTAAGTTCGCCACGAGCCTGGGATCGTGTTTGCGCGTCTTGTAGGTCCACCAACCCCAGGCCGTGCCGATGAAACTGCCGACGCTGGCCGGGACGTGCCAGAGCCAGGCGGTGTCGCGGTCGCGACGCAGCCCGCGGAGCGCATGCCAAAGCGGCCCAAAGATTGTGAGGCAATACAACCCGGCCAGCCAGATGGGCACGGGCGGCTTTTCGTTCGTCCAGTTCACGGGCGTCTGGTCGCGCACGCGGAAGTAATGGGCGATGGCGCGTCGGCGTTTCTTTACATAGCCCCACCAGGTCTGCACGTAGTAATGGTGGACGCCCCGGCCGCGCACGCGGAGCCACTCGCGCTGGCCCCGTTGCATCAGGCGCAAGGCGACGTGAGTGTCCTGGAAATGCTGCTCGCGCTGGACCGATTCGAGGTCCACGCGGCGGAAGACGAAGCCGTTGGCGCCGAGCGGATAGCTGCACGAGCCGCCAGGGAGCGTCCAGCGTTCGATCTCACCGTCGCGCCCGACGAGCACCGGGTTGCGGCTCATCAGCCAACTGAGCACGTCGCTGATGTGCAGCCGCGCGGTGACGTAGCGGCAAAAGCTGCTCATCTTCGCCGAAGGCAGGTAGTAACTCTCGACGCCGAGCGCCTGTGGATTTTTCTCCAGCCCTTCCACGGCCAGTTCGAGGTAGTCGGGATGGGTCAATTCGTTGTCCGCGTCGACGAACACGATGTAGTCGCCGGTCGCGTGCTGGAGCGCCAGGCGTTTGCCTTCCTCCATGTTCGTGCCGGGGTCATCGAGGACGCGCGCTCCGTAGCGCGCGGCGATGTCGCGCGTGGCGTCGGTGCTGAAGGCGTCGGCCAACAGAATTTCGATGCATTCGCGGGGATAGGCCTGTGCGGCAATGGACGCCAGGCAGTTGTCGAGCAACGCTTCCGCGTTGAGCGTGGGCAGGATGATGCTGATTCTGGGCCGTGTTTGCGCGTCTGGGCTCATGATTGCGCCGCGGCGCAGTGTGCGGGCGGCGCGCGGCAGGCGGCAAGCGTCGAGTGCCCGTCTTTCCCTGTCGGAAAGTCTTTGCTTCGGCGACTCCAGGGGCTAGAGTCAGCGCGTCACCAATTGGCGAACAATGAACGGAATCAGTCCCGTGAAAACTCGCGTCTCAATCAAGGTCAACGGCATTCTTCACCAACACGAGGTCGAACCGCGCACGCTGCTCACCTATTTCTTGCGCGACACCTGCAAGCTCACCGGCACGCACATCGGGTGCGAAACGACACTGTGCGGGGCCTGCACCGTCCTGCTCGATGGGCGCGCGGTGAAGTCTTGCACCGTGCTGGCCGTGCAGGCGGATGGCGCCGAGGTCACGACCATCGAAGGCCTGGCCCGGGACGGCAAGCTGCATCCCGTGCAGGAGGGTTTCTGGGAATGTCACGGCCTTCAGTGCGGCTACTGCACCCCTGGCATGATCCTGGCCGGAGTCGACTTGCTGAACCACAATCCCAAACCGACGCGCGAGGAGATTTGTCACGGCCTCGAGGGAAACTTGTGCCGGTGCACGGGTTACTCGCACATCATTGATGCAGTACAGTGGGCGGCGAAAAAGATGGCGAAGGCTGAGCGACGTTAAAGCGTTGAAGGGTTGAAGCGCTGAAGCGGTCGCCGCTGCCCGCGCTTCAACGCTTCGACGCATCACGCTTCAACGACTATGCAAAGCAAGACAAAGCCAACCAAAGGCTACATCGGCCGCGCATTGAAGCGCGTCGAGGACCCCCGCCTCATCCAGGGCATCGCCACTTACGTGGACGACATCACGCTGCCGGGCATGCTCCACATGGTCGTGCTGCGCAGCCCGTACGCGCACGCGAAGATCAATGGCCTCCGCACCGGCGCTGCCCGCGCGCTGCCTGGCGTGATCGGCGTCTTCACCGGCGCGGACGTGAACGCCAGGTGCGGCCTTGTCCCGTGCGCCGCGCTCGCGCCGGACCAGAAGGCGCCGAAACACACCTGCCTCGCGTCGGACCGCGTCTATTTCGTTGGCCATCCCGTCGCGGTCGTTGTGGCTTCGGATCGCGCTGTTGCGCGCGACGCGGTGGATTTGATCGAGGTGGACTACGAGCCGCTGCCCGTTGTCACCGATCCCCAGGCCGCGCTAGCGCCGGATTCGCCCCTCACGCATCCGGATCTCGGCACGAATCTGGCCTTCACTTGGACCCTGGCTATGGGCGATATGGACAAGGCGTTCGCCGAGGCCGACCGCGTGATCAAGCATCGCATGATCCACCAGCGGCTCATCCCGATGGCCATCGAACCGCGCGGTTGTGTCGCGAGCTGGCATGCGGGCGAGCAATCGCTCACGCTCTGGACGAGCACCCAAATCCCGCACCTGGTTCGCACGCTTTTGCCCGGCATGATTGGGGTGCCTGAGAACAAGATGCGCATCGTGGCGCCCGAGGTCGGCGGCGGTTTCGGGTCGAAGCTGAATCTTTACGCCGAGGAAGCACTCGTTTCGCACCTTGCCCAACGGCTCGGCGCGCCGGTGAAATGGATTGAGTCCCGGCGCGAAAACGCCAGCGCGACCATCCACGGCCGCGATCAGATTGGCGAATATGAAGTCGCCGTGAAGAAAGACGGCACGCTGCTCGGCATTCGCTCGCGCACTATCGCGGACATCGGCGCGTACAACCAACTTCTGACCCCCGCTATTCCGACGCTCACCGGCTCGATGCTTCCCGGCTGCTACAAGTTCAAGGCGGTCCGCATGGACATCCAGGGCGTGTACACCCACAAGATGAGCACCGACGCCTACCGCGGCGCCGGCCGGCCCGAGGCGACTTACACCATCGAGCGGCTCATGGACCTCGTCGCCATCGAACTCGGCATCGATCGCGTGAAGCTTCGGCAAAAGAATTTCCCAAAGCCCGACGAATTCCCTTTCGACACCGCCTCGGGCCTCACTTACGACAGCGGCAATTACCAGCTCGCCCTCCGCAAGGCGCAGGAACTCGCCCAGTGGGACAATCTGCTCAAGGAACAGGCCCGCGCGCGCAAGGAAGGCCGCCTCTTCGGCATCGGCTTGAGCACTTACGTCGAGATTTGCGCGCTCGGCCCGTCGAAGATGATGGCCGCCGGCGGCTGGGAATGGGGCTGCGTGCGCCTCGAGATGAGCGGCAAAGTCACCGTCATCACCGGCGCCACGCCGCACGGGCAGGGCCAGGAAACCACTTTCGCCCAACTGTCGGCCGACAAACTTGGCGTGCCCATCGAAGACATCGTCGTCATGCGCGGCGACACTGCAGTCGCTCACTATGGCCGGGACACTTACGGCAGCCGGGCGACGGTCATCGGCGGCACGGCCATCCTGATGTGCATCGACAAGATCCTCGCCAAGGCCCGGAAGCTTGCCGCGCATCTCCTCAAGACCAAGGAGAAGAACGTGGTTTTCAAAGACGGCAAATTCTTCGCCAAAGGCAAGCCGAAGAACGCGCTGACGCTGGCGCAAATTGCCGCCGAATCGTACGTCGCGAAAAACATCCCGAAGAACTTCGAGCCGGGACTTGAAGCCTCCAGCTTCTTCGAGCCGCCCAATTGCACTTATCCTTTCGGCACGCACATCGTCGCTGTGGAAATCGACCGCGACACGGGCGAAGTGAAGATCGTGAAGTACGTCGCCGTGGACGACTGCGGGCCGCAGGTCAACCCGCTGCTCGTCGAAGGCCAGGTGCAAGGCGGCATCGCGCATTCGCTCGGCCAGTGCCTTTTCGAGCGCTGCGTGTATGACGAGAACGGCCAACTGCTCACGGGCGAATTC
>Ga0137374_10007249_pt1 | contig 13206 bp, 5 predicted proteins | sample SagtaG_20_FD_104811 | JGI IMG/M metagenome (GOLD analysis project Ga0137374, IMG submission 104811) | Vadose zone soil microbial communities from Sagehorn Ranch, Mendocino, California, USA - Sage1_R_100_16 metaG | ecosystem: Environmental > Terrestrial > Soil > Vadose zone | place: USA...
AGCGACGCTTCGGCCGGCGCGTCGCGATCGACTGGGAGGGATACGAGGCGGACGACCGCCTGCGCGCCCTCCTGCCGGCCTTTCTTCCGCTCCTCGTGGAGGAGGCGCTCGAAGACGCGAATGTCCCGTACCGGGATTATCTGCACGCAGCCCGAAGAGGCGGGCAGGACGATCTCTCCTGGCTTCTCGACCGGATCGATTCCCTTGCGCTGGCGGCCGGCGAGAAGGCGGAGCGCTACGACGCTCTGGGACTCTCGATCGTCTGGAACCTCGGCGGCGGCCGCGCGACCCGCACCCGGATGCGGCGCCCGGCGCGAAGAATCTTCTTTCACGACGAGCCTTTGATGACACGGCGCGACGTCTCGCTCGCCGAGGAATTCGCCTCGCCGCCGCTCCCGATCCGAAGACTCTCCCGGCGCGAGGCAGCGGCGGTCCTGGAGACGACGCGCGAAGCGACGGCCTTGCGATACCGCGAGTATTACGCCTTCACTTACGGCGACCTCGGTTCCATCCTTCAGGTCGATGCGGGCCGGGGGCTCGAGATCACCCTCGTCGGCGCCGAGGCGGACCGGCGGCTTCCCCTGCGCGCGAGCTACGGGGGCTTCCTCGTCAAGAACGGCGTTCCCATCGGGTATTTCGAGGCCCTGGCTCTCTTCGAGCGGATGGAGGTGGGCTTCAATCTCTACTACGCGTTCCGGGAAGGGGAGTCCGCCTGGACATTCGCCCGTTCTCTGAAGTTTCTCCGGCAGGCCCTGGGCGTGACGTCTTTCTCCCTCGATCCCTATCAGATCGGCTATGAGAACGAAGAAGCGATCGCCTCGGGTGCCTTCTGGTTCTATCGCAAGCTCGGCTTCCGTTCGACGGACCCGCAACTGCGCGCGCTGACTGCTCGCGAAGAAGCAAAGCTCGCCGCCGATCCGGCCTACCGGACTCCCTCCTCGGTTCTGCGGCGCCTGGCCACCCACAACCTGCTCTATGAAGTCGAGAGCTCCGGCAATCCAAAATCCAAAATCCAAAATCCAAAATCGGACTGGGACCGGTTTCACGTTCGCAACATCGCCCTTGCCGTCGTTCGCCGGATGACGCGGGAGTTCGGAGGGGATGCAGCCAGAATCCGGTCGGCCTCGCAGAGGCGAGTCGCAAAGGCTCTCGGCGCCGCTGCGAGACGATGGTCCGCAGACGAACGCCGGGTCTTCGCGGACCTCGCTCCCGTGCTCGACCTGATCCCGGACCTGCCTCGCTGGCCGAAAGGGGAGAGAGACGCCGTCGCTGAGGTCGTCCGGGCCAAGGCGGGCCGCCTCGAGTCCCGCTACCTGCGCCTCATGCAGCGGCACGCCCGCCTGCGCGAAGCGCTCCTCGACCTCGGGTCCCGCTGAACCTACAACGTCCTTTCATCGCCTGTCATCCCGAGAAGCAAAGCGACGAGGGATCTGCTCTACAAGGGCAGGGAAGGTGCGAAAGCGCAGCCTCAGCTGAGGCGATTCCGAGGGGGACGAGACGACTCGAAGCAGCAGGAGCAGATCTCTCGCTTCGCTCGGGATGACAGGTAGGGGCAAGGACTCGGGATGACAAAAGAACCTCGTTCGCGAGTTTCTGACTCAGGACGCTGCGGGCTCGTGACAATAGAGATGTAGACATCCGCAAGGGATGTCGTTCGAGTCTGGCTCGGGTCCGTTCTGGCCCCGGGCGTCAATGAAAGGATTCTTGACACAGAAAACGCCGAGACTTTCACCCGCCTCCTGTAACGGTTGGTCCTCAATTGTTCGTCGCCTCGAGCGGTGTCGGGAGAGAAATACGATGAGAAAGAAAATCCTTCTTGCCTTCATCAGGTCCGCACTGATTTTTGCGATTCTTCTTCCGATTGCTACGGTGGCTGCCGCCCAGCAGCCTGTTGAAACTCTCCCCGGTTTTCGGGCCGAGAATGTGCTGGAAGCGCGCGGGATCGACAACGTCAGCCCGTTCTCCGGAGACCCCGGCGTCGTGATCCCGATCGGCCCCGAGTACACTCTGAGCACCGCCTTCAAGTGGCAGCTGAAGGCGCACTACTCGGTGAAGTTCTGGAACCTCACCGGGCTGGAACCTCCTCTTTGCACGGACGACGGAATCCGATACGCCTTCGTCCTGGGGGATCCAACCATTGGAGTGGGCTGGTCGCTCCAGCTAGGCTACGTGGTCTATTCTCAGTACGACCCGATCGGCCCGGTGATCTACTTCTCGCCCGACGGTGGGCGGCACGGTGGTCAGGAAGACGGATCTCATCTGCGGATTACCGCGGTGGGCGCGACGCCGAACCCGAGCTACTACACTGTCGAGTTCCCTGACGGGACGAAGCAGTTCTTCGAACAGGCTTTCTCGCCTCCTGGGCCCTTCTACGGGGAATCAAGAGATTTCACCAACCTGACCGCCTACGAGTTGCTCTTCCTGGCGCCTAACTCCCGTTACGGCCTGACCCGGGTCCAGGACCGGTTCGGGAAGACCGTCCTCAAGGTCAACTACGACGCAACCCACGCGTGGCAACCGACCGGCATTGTCCTCAATCCCGACGAGAATGGAAACGGGCCGACCGTGGTTCTTCACTGGACGCCGACCATTAGCTCGCCCACGGGAGGTCAGGTCAGCTGGTGGGTCGTGGATTACGCCCTTTTTCCCGAGGCGGCTTCCTCGCAGCGAAGAGTCAGTTTCAGCTATCAGCTCACATCCTTCGCGAGGAATCCATACGACATCTCCAATTCGCCGCTCAACACTAGTTGCTACCAATCTCCTGCGACCGTCGCCTACGCTCCGCTTCTCCACACCGTGACCTACAGTGACGCAACAGGGTCGTCCTTCACGTCCTTTGGCTACACGTTTGACTACTCCTCCGATGATGGCACGCTGCAGAGGGTTACCCTGCCGACGTCGGGAACGATCGAATACACCTATGGGCACACGACTGGGACCATGTGCCAGGTGCCTTCCTGCAATCCCGAGGCTTCAATCTCCTCCCCGATTTCGGCACCGGACTTCCCTATTACTAACATTCAGCCGTTCAAGCGATTTCTCGACCACAGCTCGGCGGTCGTCTCTCGCACGGAGACGGATCCAACGACGGGTCGGAGCGGCACGACGAGCTACAGCAGGCAGCTGATTGTCAAGTGTACCGATGTGAACTGCACCGACGGCGACGAAACCAGACTGTTCAGAAAGGTAGTCGTGACGGGACCCGGAAACGACGACCCGGCGTTTCCGCAGCCTGCGCCGATCGGAACACCCAGCGGACCTATCCGATACGCAACCCGGTCTTACTTCACGTCCCCGCAGGACGGGGTTTTCTCGGGAATCGAAGTGGATCGGCGATCGTACGCGGGCGGCTTGGATGCCGGGGCGGCCGTCCGGACCCTCATCCGTTGCTATGACAGGGGCGCGAGGTGCGGCTATCGCGACGCCACCGGGAATCTTCAGCAGTACGGCGGAGCCATCGAGCCGCCGCAGGCCGAGGTGGCCTGGTACGGGGCCGTGCCGCCCGGCTCGGCCGGCGGCACCTGCGCCGGAACCAATCCGCCCTGCACGGCGTCGGACAATGGCGGCGGCAGTCCCGCGACCGATTTCAACGCAACTGTCGGCCAGTACAGGACGAATGTCCTTTCCAGCAGTCTCTTGGGGATACCGATCGGCTGGTCACGGAAGACCGTCACCAACTGGACTCCCCAGACCGGGGCGAAGTGGATGCTCGACCTGTTCTCTTTCAAGCAGGTGACGGGCGCTTCGACCCCCGCCCCCAACACCGTTACGACCAATTTCACCTTCGACGGCGACGGCTTCCTCCTGAACACGATCGTCTCGGACGCCTACGGGACCCGGACAGAAGCCTTCACGCGGGACGGCCTGGGGAATCCCGCGGCTCAGGCGATGAGCGGCTCGGGCGGAGGCTTTTCCACGACCTCTTTCAGCAACAGCCATACGTTCAACGGGAGCGGCCTCGCCTTGACTTCACAGCGCGCGGGGTTGCCGTGGAAATACTTCGACGTCAACCGCGACGGGAACACCGGCTTGATCACGGCCTCGCGGGAACCGAATTCCTCTCTGGTAAGGTCCTACGGCTACGATGCCCTCGGCCGCCTGAAGTTGGTCACGCCGCCGGGCGGGGATGCCGCGACCACGATCACTTACGTCAGCCCTGCGGAGACCGTCGTTTCCCGCAGTGGAGCGGACGGCAAGTCAACGTGGCAGCGCTTCAAATACGATGGCTTCGGCCGGCTGATTCGCGAGATCCGCGCGATGCCCGGCGGTTACGCGGTCCGCGCCCACGCCTACGACCTGGCTGGCCATCACGACTTCGTTTCCGAATGGCAGAGCTGCTTGAACGGTTTCGCGGGCGGCGATTGTGAGGTCGCCCTCCCGCTCGGGACCACGTCGTCCAACTTCGACCCCTTCGGCCGGCCCGGAACCATCACGGCAGCCGACGCTTCTCAGACCGCGATCAGCCGGACGGACGGAACGATTCTCTTCTCCGACAGCCTGGAGCGGGTCACGGTCTCGGTCAGCGGCAGCCCATCCACGACCGAGACCCGGCACGACGCCCTCGGCCGGGTCATCTCGGTCAAGGAGCCAGCCGTGGGCGGAGTCGCCGACGAGACGACCTACCAGTACAACGCCCTCGACAAGCTCGCCACGGTCTCGCAATCCTCTCAGACGCGGACCTTCACCTATGACGCGATGGGATTCCTCAGAACCGAGAACACTCCGGAGAAAGGCTCCGTGAGCTACTCCCTCTACGATGCCCTCGGAGACGTCCTGACCGAGAACCTCCCCGCGGCCGGCCTGACTCTCAATCGCACCTACGATCAGGCCGGTCGCCTGACCCTCCTCGCGTCCAACGAAGGCGGTTCTCGGCAGTACGTCCGGAATATCTACGACCAGAACCCCCAGTTCAATTTCTCCTTCGGCAAGCTCACAACGCGCTATTCGGGTGCCTCCGGATCCCCGGACGTTTCCGACGTGTTCGTATATCTCGACCCGGCCGGACGTCTCTCCGGCCAGACAACCGTGGTCACGGGAGGCTCCAGTCCCATCGTCACACAGAGCTGGCAGTACAACAGCCTGGGCCTGGTCGCCCATCACCATCACTACCGGCAGGACAACAGCCAGGCGTTCGTGGTCTCGACAGACTACAGCTCGGGACTTCCCGTGACGCAATACGTCAACGGCATACCGATGGTCAAGAACATCACCTACCGGGCGTCCGGAGCGCTGGCCTCGTACAGGACAGGTATCGGGACCGGTCACGACGTAACGACGGCGATAGGGCAGGACCCTTCAGGCCTCGCCCGGACTCGCGAGATCTATGCCACCGAAGAAGCCTCCGGATTGCGCCGATTCGATACCTGCGGCTACTCCTACGATGGCGCCGGCAACATCGTGTCGATGGGACCGTACTGCTACGACGAGTCGGGCAACGTTGTGGCGATCGGACCCCAGGAGACCTTCCAGTACGACAGCCGCTCACGGCTGACCTTCGCATCTCTGAGCGGCCTGGGTAACCAGTACTACTGCTACGACCGCTACGGAAACCGGGTGGACAAGCGCTCCGACCCGTCCTGCCCGAATACGGTCTGGCCGGACAATCGGGTGCCCGGCGTCGGGAACTACGACGGCCGCGGCAATCAGACTTCCAACAGCGCCTATGCCTACGATGGCCTGGACCGGATGGTCCGGCAGACCGCCGGTGGATTCACGTATCTCTACGACGCCGGCAGCGAGCGCGTGGCCAAGGCTTCGAGCGGAACCTGGACCTACACCTTCAGGGACGAAGCCAGGCGGGTCTCGGCGGAATTCACCAACGCGAATTCCACCACGACCCACTCCCGGGACAACGTCTTTCTCGGAAAACTGCTCGTCGCCTCCTACGCGAACGGCCAGCTCGAAGGTAACGGCCCGGTCTGGACGTTCTACTCCTCGGATCATCTCGGAACGCCGAGGCTCCTGACCAGGATCGACGGTTCTGTCTATGAGGCGCGGAAGTACTGGCCCTTCGGCGACGACGCCTCGGCTTCCACCGTTCAGCGCCTCCGTTTCGCCTCCATGGAACGCGACGCCGAGGCCACCCGCTACTACGACCACGCCCGAAACCACGAATTCAACCTCGGCAGATTCCTCACCCCGGACCTTGCACTACGGAAATCCTATGATCCGCAGACTTGGAATCGCTATACGTACGCCAGTAGCAATCCCCTTCGATACGCGGATCCGGACGGGCGTCAGAGTGTCGACCTTAATGGGAAGGACCCAAATATCGCGTATCTGAGAGGTCAGACCTCACTCGAGCAGCTACTCCGTCTTCCAGAGGAGCAGGCGCCTCTCGCAGCCGCCCTGGCCGTAGGAGCGGCTGTCTTCTTCGCGCCGGAGATTTCAGCCGCGGCTGCAATTCGTGGAATTCCATTTCTTTCGCCGTTGGCGGCTCGTGTCGCCGATTTCTTCGATACTCGACCCGTACTTCTCGGTGAAACCATGGGTCGGGTTGAAACTGTGAGCTCCAAATTGAGGACCGGAATTTTTCGTACGGCGGCTGGACACGTCACCCAGATGGTGGCCGAGAATGTGCGGTGGCTCCAAGGCCGCCTGGATGCTGGCGCGCGCATATTTGATATAGGTATTAACCCTGACAGAGTCGGAGGCAGGAGTGTCTTTTTCGCAGCCGAGGTTAGCTTACTCACCCGGAACGGTTTCCATAGGGTCTTCTCACACTTAGTGACAGTCCAAGATAAAGTTTATAAGGTCTACGAGTGGGTGAAGTCCTCACCGGAACAATGAGCGACATAACCAGGGAATTTGAGCGGGATGTTTGCGAGAGCTTCAATTTTCTGAAGGAGGAGTTCGGCTTTCAAGTTGAAGAGGTGCGCGTACACCTACCTGAAGTATGGGCAAGCTTTTTCAGCGATGTCACCGAGGTCACGATCATTTATGAAGTTGGCAGCACCCCTTGGGTGGAACTGGCGCGCCGCGGCACTTGGCGTGGCAAGCGCGTAAAGGCCGAGACGTCATCGCTGGAGCTGCTTCTGGAGGAGCGTGCACCTTCCTTTTCCATGCCGCAATGCGAGATCGCTCAGCCAGGCACTGAGGCATTTCGAGCGTGCTTAAGAGCAAAAGCTGGTGCCTTGAGAGAGTTTGGCTCAGACATCCTAGGCGGCAATTTCGACGTGTTCCCCAGGTTACGGATCCGCGCTGCGGAGAATGAGCGGAAACGTAATTTGGAACTCTTCGGTAGCGCCGATGGCGAAGAAGATTAGGAAGTCTGGTAGGTAGAGAGACCATCCGCACCTAAGCCCTCGTTTTTCCTGGTCCTCATTTGGGTCGACGTTCCCGTCGATGCTCCGGTGTCTGTGTTTGCTGTGTGCTGAGTGTGTCTGGCAGGGACGACGGATCGAGGGGAGGAACGATGAGACGGGTTCTGGCGTCGTGGGAAAAGGGATTGGTGGCGGGAGTGGCGGGTATGGTCTCGGTGGTGGTTCTCGCTCAAGCTCAGCCGAGGGACCTGTCGGTCAGCGTGGTGGGGCCGGGGGGCGCTACGGTCGGGACCGCGGCCGCCTTCACCGTTGGGATCGGCGGTTCGAGCGGGGTGGCGAGCATAACGGTGACCGCGGTGTTTCTGCCGAAGGTGACGCTGGACTCGTCGGTGCCGGCCGGTCTCTGCGCCGCCAACACGGCGCCGGTGGAGCTGTCCACGACCGTGACGTGCGGGGCGGCGGGCCTGAGCAGCCTGGTGATCAGGATCGTTCCGCAATCGCAGGGGACGCTGACCGCGGTTGTCGGCGTCATCGGCAGCGATGCCGATCCCTTCATGGGAAACAACAAGGCGTCCGCGATCGTTTCGGTCACCCTAGGAGCGACGCCAACGCCTGTGCCGACCGCGACATCCACGCCGACGAGCACCCGGACGAATACGCCAATCCCCACAGCCACTCCCACTCCGCCGGCCAGCCCGGCGGCCAACGCGAAGCCATTCCGGACCGATTTCGACGGCGATGGGTTTGCCGACAGGGTGATCTATCGGCCCGGGAACAGCTCGACCTGGTACGTGAAGAGATCTGACGGCGGAGCCGACTATGTGACATCGTTTGGGACCAACGGGGATATCCCGGTGCCCGGGCATTACACGGGCTTGGTCCAGGCCGACTATGGCGTTTTCCGGCCGTCAACCGGCTACTGGTATGTTCGGACTGCCGCCGGGGTGAATCAACCGGGAGTGCAGTGGGGCGTTTCGGGTGACATTCCGGTGCCAGGACAGTACGGCGGGGATGGGCGGACAGACTACGCCGTCTGGCGGCCGGGCGACCAGCGGTGGTACGTCAAGACGGCCGAGGGGACGCAGCTGCAGGCGGTGGCGTGGGGAGCTACCGGGGACATTCCCGTGCCGGCAGACTACGACGGGGACGGAATAACTGACATGGCCGTGTTTCGGCCGTCCAACGGCACCTGGTACGTGCGCCAGTCCAGCGGCGGCATGGCGACGGTGGCCTTCGGCGCCTCCGGAGACATTCCCGTGCCGGCGTCCTTCACCGCGACGACGGCTCGGACCGACTACGGGATTTTCCGGCCATCGAACACGACGTGGTACGTCAAGTCGAGCGCAACGCTTACGCAGCAGCCTTCTGTGGCCTGGGGGGCAACCGGGGATGCGCCGCTGCCTGCCAGGATCAAGGGAGCGGGGGATGGTCGCGCGGACAAGGTCGTCTGGAGGCCGTCCAACGGGACCTGGTACGTGGTCTCCGCAGAGGGCGTCATCCAGCCTTCCGTCGTTTGGGGGCGCTCCGGCGATATCCCCATGGCGCGATAGGGGAACCGGCCACTTGGCGGTTCTTTCGTCTCACGTCCGCGCCTGAGGCATTTGAACCTTGAAAATGGAAACTCCAGGCCATAGCGTTGACGGTAGGTAAACCTTGTCAACCTCCGCCCGGCGCCCCTGGTCTGGTTGTTCCTTTTTTCGCCGGCAGCCTTTGCGCCTGAGGTCTCGGGGTAGCGCAACGCCTGCCCGAGCCAGGGTCTTCGCGTTGGCGGCGGCACTCGTCTTGGCCCTCGGGATGCCCGCGGCGGCGGCGGTCGTGTACGTCAATGCTTCGGCGACCGGCGCCAACGATGGTTCGAGCTGGGCCAATGCCTACACGAGTCTGCAGTCCGCCCTGACAGCCGCCGTCTCAACAGACGAGATCTGGGTTGCGGCCGGGACCTACAAGCCGACGACGACGACAACCCGGGGGTTCGCTTTCCCATTGAAGGATGGGGTCGGAGTCTACGGAGGTTTCGCGGGAACCGAGACCGCGCGCTCGCAGCGCAACACGGCCATCAATGTCACGATCCTCTCCGGCGACATCGGCGCTGTGGGGGTCGCTTCCGACAACAGCTACCACGTCGTCACGGCGGACTCGAGCGTCACGCCGACGGGAGTTCTCGACGGCTTCACGATCACCGCCGGAAACGCGAACGGCGCCGACCCCGACAACCGCGGAGGCGGGATGTGGGTCAACGGCGGGAAGCCGACGATCTCTCAGTGCATCTTCACGGGAAACTCCGCCCAGGAGAAGGGCGGAGGTCTCCGCGTCACGAGTGGAATGCCGGTCGTGGATCATTGCCGGTTCGTCTCGAACTCCGCCGCAGGCGGGGGCGGCGGGATCGGCGCGGGATCGGGCAGCGCGTTCACCGTCAAGAACACGTTCTTTCAGGGCAACTCGACCGTGGCGACCGGCGGGGCCGGGCTCGAGACGGCTGACGGAGTCACGGTTGTCAACTCGGTGTTCCTGCAGAACTCCGGCAACGGCCTCCTCTTCATCATCGGTGGCGCGATCTCAGACTGCACGTTCACGGGGAACACGTCTTACGGTGTGGCGTTCGATCAAAACGGCACGGTCGTCAACTCGATTCTCTGGGGCGACGGAATCGACGAAGTCTTCATCGGGTTCGGTACCATCAGTGTCGCCTACAGCGACGTAGGTGGATCGGGTTTCCCCGGCCCCGGGAACATCAGTGCCAATCCCCTCTTCGCCAGCGTGGCGGCCGCGGACCTGCGCCTGGGTTCCGGATCGCCCGCCGTGGACGCGGGCAACAACGCCTCCGTTCCCGTGGGCCTCACGACCGACATCGGCGGCCTGCCTCGCTTCTTCGATGATCCCGCCAAGCCGGACACCGGATCGGGAACGCCTCCGATCGTGGACATGGGGGCATACGAACGCGTGCCCCTCTCGGTCACCAACCCTTCCGGAACGACGGTCTGCTCCGGCGCGGGGGTTCTCTTCTCCGTGACGGCCAGCGGCCAGGAGCCGTTGTCCTATCGCTGGCGAAGGAACGGGATCAACCTCTCCGATGGAGGCGCGATCAGCGGCGCGCTGACATCCGCGTTGACGATCGACCCGACATCCACGGGCGATTCGGGCAGTTACGACGTGGTCGTCACGGACACCTTCGGCCAGACCGCCGTCTCCGCGCCGGCGACGCTCACGGTCAATCCAACCCCCTCGCCACCGACCGCTTCCAACAATGGCCCGATCTGCGCAGGTCAGACCCTGCAGCTCAACGCATCTACCGTCCCCGGCGCGACGTACAGTTGGACCGGTCCGAACAGCTTTACGTCCAGCCAGCAGAACCCGCAGATCCCGTCGGCTTCGATATCCGCGTCGGGTCTCTACAGCGTGACGGCGACCGTGAGTGGCTGTGCCTCGGCTCCGGGAACGACAACGGTTGCAGTCAACACAGTGCCTTCGGCCGCGATCACGGCTCCCTCCGCGGCGTGCCCGAACGCCGGCGGCCTGAACGCCTCAGTGCCATCAGCCGGCGCCGGGGCGACATACGCCTGGGGGATCACCAACGGGACGATCACGTCGGGGGCGGGGACCGCGAGCATCACGTTTCGGGCAGGGGCAACGGGGTTGGTGCAGTTGAGTGTGACGGTGACCGAGACGACGGGCTGCGCGGCGGCGGCGATGAAGTCGGTGGCGATCGTCTCGGGGTGCGGTGTCACGGACTTCGACGGGGATGCGCTTTCGGACAAGACGATCTTCCGGCCGTCCAACGGGACCTGGTACGTGAAGCGGTCCGACGGAGCCGGCGACCTGGTCGTGCAGTGGGGGGCGTCGGGGGACATTCCGACTGCGGGCGGCTACGGAGGCGACACGCGCTCCGATTACGCGGTGTTCCGGCCGAGTGACGGGAGATGGTACGTGCGGACGGCGGAGGGGACGAGCCTGCCGAGCGTGCAGTGGGGAGCCGCCGGGGACATTCCGGTGCCGGGAAACTACGGAGGCGACGGGCGCACGGATTACGCGGTGTTCCGGCCGAGCAACGGGACCTGGTACGTGCGGACGGCGGAGGGGACGAGTCTCCCGGGTGTGCAGTGGGGGACCTCCGGGGACATCCCGGTGCCGGGGGACTTCGACGGGGACGGACTGACGGACATGGCCGTCTTTCGGCCTTCGTCGGGGACGTGGTTCGTGAAGCTCTCCACCGGCGGGACTCTGGCGGTCGGTTTCGGCACGAATGGAGACGTTCCTGTCGCGGGCGACTTTACGGGGGACGGCCGCGCTGACTTCGGGATCTTCCGGCCCTCGACGGGAGTCTGGTACGTCAGGCCGAGCTTGGGCGCGCCGGACCTCGCGTCGGTCGCCTGGGGGGCGGGCGGGGATGTGCCTCTGGGTGCGCAGATGTCGGGAGACTCGCGCACGGACAAGGTGATCTGGAGGCCATCGAGCGGGATCTGGTTCGTTGAGTCCGCGGAGGGCACCTTCCCGCCGTCTGTCCAGTGGGGCGCGTCGGGAGACATCCCCATCGCGCACTGATCAGAGGTTACGCCGTGACCGAGATCGTCGTCCGCCCAGCCGCCGGCGAAGAAGTTGCGAGCATCAACCTGGATCTGCCGCTCCAACGGACTCCGAACTCCGCTCGCGGCCGTTCTTCTTTCGGTTCCTCCTACGAATCGACCGCTTCTCCGCGGCGTTGGCGCAACTGAGGGGCTAGCGGCTAGTTTGGCCAACTAATTCGAAGGTTCCCGGAGCGTTTCCCGGCCGCGGTGGGGGTCTCTTCGTGATAGCTCTGCGGAATTGCTGTTCGAGCCGTCGAAGACTCGAGCGTCCGATTTCCAGTTCCGCGGCCGCTTCTCTCTGGGTAAGACCCCGGACGTACCGGAGCTCCCAGATCGAGCTCAGGCGCGGTGGAAGCCGATCGGCGCGAGCCCGGAGCAGATGTCGTGTCTCGCGGGTCTCTGCGTCAGCGATTCGCCGTGCCCGGGCGTAGGTATCTTCGAGATTGCTCATCGCCTCATCGTTCCGCACGAGGTCGATGGCCTTGCGAGAAGCGACCTTGAGAATCCAGCTCCGGCAAACCTGGACATCGGGTCCCGCGCGCAACAAGACGATCAGAGTCTCCTGAAGTATGTCCTCGCCGTCAGTTGCGGAAAGACCGTACCGCTTGGCGATACCGGCGAAAAGCACATGGATCTCCGGCGCCGAAGACCACTCCTCGACCGATCTCTGCTTCGCCTTTTCCCCTTCGTCGCGGTCTTCCATGATGGCAAGGTCCCCGTGACCGCTGGACCACCGCGGGCGCGGCAGCTCCCGAACCTATTAGCGCGAGCACTCTCGGTTCTGATTCAACCGCATCATTTTGCGTGGCAACCGTCAAAAGCCGGCCCAAAAAGCCGTTCGGCTCCGTCTATATAGTGAAATTGAAGAGGAGTGCTGAGTAGCCGCCGTCGCCACGGGGCGGTCAGGTGGCCGGTCGGCGAAGACGAGCTGAGGAAACTGCGCATGATGAAGAGTTTGGGTGCCGGTCTTGTTCTGTTTGCGCAGGCGGCGCTAGCGGCGGCGCAGTCCCTGACCCAGCCGAATGAGACTCTTCCCGGCTTCAAGGCGGAGAACGTGCTGGAGGCCCGCGGGATCGACAACGTCAGCCCGTTTTCCGGGGATCCTGGGGTCGTGATCCCGATTGGCCCCGAGTACATCCTGAGCACTGCCTTCAAGTGGCAGCTCAAGGCTCACTACTCGGTGAAGTTCTGGAACCTCACTGGGCCTGACCCTCCCCAATGCACTGGCGACCCTGACGTGGGAATCCGGTATGCCTTCGTCCTTGGGGATCCAACCATCGGAGTGGGCTGGTCGCTCCAGCTAGGCTACGTGGTCTATTCTCAGTACGACCCGATCGGCCCGGTGATCTACTTCTCGCCCGACGGTGGGCGGCACGGTGGTC
>Ga0137374_10007250_pt1 | contig 13205 bp, 14 predicted proteins | sample SagtaG_20_FD_104811 | JGI IMG/M metagenome (GOLD analysis project Ga0137374, IMG submission 104811) | Vadose zone soil microbial communities from Sagehorn Ranch, Mendocino, California, USA - Sage1_R_100_16 metaG | ecosystem: Environmental > Terrestrial > Soil > Vadose zone | place: USA...
ACTGGCGGCTCTTCGCGGTCACGTCGACCTAGGGTGGCCCTTCATCATGGGCGCGCCTCCGTACGCCCAACCGCGAAGTGCCAGCCTTTCGTGACAGAGAGTCAGGTACGGGTAACACCGTGCTCCCCATGTGGTGCTGGCGGCTGAGAACCCTTGCCCTTCCTGGATCGTTCGCTCATGCGTTCCAAGAGCACATAGAACACCGGCACAAATGGAATAGCCAGAAGGGTCGAGGCGAGCATCCCGCCGAAGACCACCGTGCCGATGGCCTGCTGGCTGGCGGCGCCCGCCCCGAAGGCGACCACCAGCGGCACCACTCCCAGGATGAAGGCGAACGACGTCATCACGATGGGGCGGAATCGGCGGCGGGTGGCTTCGACGGCGGCCTCCGTTATGGACATGCCTTCCCGGTGCAGATCGCGGGCGAATTCCACGATGAGAATGGCGTTCTTGCTCGCCAGGGCGATCATCAATACCAGACCTACCTGAGTGTACAGGTTGCTGTCGTAGCCGCGGCTCATGAGCGCCAGGAGGACCCCTACCAAGGCCAAGGGGACGACCAGGATGACGGCGCCGGGAGAGGTCCAGCTCTCGTACAGCGCGGCCAGCACCATGTAGACGAGGATGATGGAGAGGGCATAGATGAGGTAAGCCTGATAGCCAACCTGTTTCTCCTGGTAGCTCGTTGAGGTCCAGTCATAGGCCATGCCCTCGGGCAACGTTTCGGCGGCCAACTGCTCCATGAGGCTGAGGGCCTCTCCGGAGCTGAACCCCGGAGCGGCGGAGCCGAAAATGGGCGCCGCCGGGTAGAGATTGTAGCGGGTGACCAACTCCGAGCCCTGGATCCGCTTGACCTCGAGCAAGGCGTTCAGGGGGACCATCTCCCCGTTCTGGTTTCGCGCATAGAGATTTCTCATGTCCTTGGCTTGGAGACGGTAGCGGCTGTCGGCCTGGATATACACCTGGAAGATCTGATTGAATCTGTTGAACAGGTTGACAAACGACGAACCCAGATAGCCTTGGAGTGTGTCGAACACGCTCGAGGGAAGCACTTGCAGCGACTCCGCCTTGGTCCGGTCGATGTTCAGGTAGATCTGGGGGCTGTGGGCGCTGAAGGTGGTGGCCAGCCGCTGCAGATTGGGATGGGAATTCCCCTTTTGGACGAGCTCGTCCGCGTTGCGCTGGAGTTCCGCCAGACCGAGGCTTGCGCGGTCTTCCACCATCATCTGGAAGCCGCCCGTCTGGCCCAGGCCTCGGATCGGCGGCGGGATGACGACAAAGGCCAGGGCTTCCTGAATCCCGGCCAGCTCGCGGTTGAGGCCGGAGACGATCCGGTCCTGATTAAGAGTTTTGCCCCGTTCTTTCCAGCTCTTGTAAACGACAAACGTCGTGGAGATATTGGGGACGTTGGCGAAATCCAGCACCGAGAAGCCCCCGATGTGGACCCAGCCCGAGATCCCCTCGGTTCTCTGCAGGATGGCGTTGACCTTCCCCGCAACCTCCATAGATCGAGGCTGGGAGGCGCCTTCGGGCAGGACGGACACCAGAATGGCATAGCCTTGATCTTCGGTGGGGAGAAAGCCCGTGGGCCGGCGCGCGAATTCCCAGACGGTCACGCCGATGATGATGACAAACACGAGGAACATGATGACCGGCCGCCTCACCATCCGGCGGACGACGCCTATGTAGACATTGGTTGTCGCCTCGAAGAGCCGGTTGAATCCTCGGTAAAACCAGTTGGGAGGTCCCTCCCCACGCGGTCTCAACCATAACGCGCACTGGACCGGCTTCAAGGTGAGCGCGTTGAGGGCGCTGATAACGGCGGTGGCGGCGATGACGAGCGCGAATTGTCGAAAGATCTGTCCGGTGATTCCCGGCAGGAAGGCGGCGGGCAGGAAAACGGACACCAGGGCCAAGGTGATCCCCATCACCGGCCCGGTCAGCTCCTGCATCGCTTTGATGGTCGCCTCTTTGGGGGGCATTCCCCTCTCGATGTAGTAGGAGCTGTTCTCCACGATGATGATGGCGTCGTCCACCACGATGCCGATGGCCAGGATCAGGGCAAACAGGGTCATGAGGTTTATGGTGAAGCCGAGCCCGGCCATGGCAATGAAAGCGCCGATGATGGTGACGGGAACGGTGGTGGCCGGAACCAGCATCCCTCGGAAGTTCTGCAGGAAGAGCAGGATCACGATGAGCACCAGGATGCCGGCGATGAGGAGAGTCAGGTACACGCCGGAGATGGCTTCCCGGACAAACAGGGTGGTGTCGTATCGGATGGCGTATTTCATGCCCTCGGGAAAGTGCCGGCTCATCTCCGCCATGGCCTGATACAAACGATCGGCAACGGCGATGGCGTTGGCTCCCGGCAGGGCGAACACCAAGATCTGGGTCGATTTGTGACCGGTGAATAGCGAATAGTTGCTGAAGCTCTGCTGGCTCAGGTCCACCCGGGCGATATCGCGCAGCCGCACGATCTGCGGGGCCGTACCGGTTGTGGCCTTGATGATGATCTCTTCGAACTGGCGCGCATCCGATAGCCGGCCAAGAGCGTTGATGGTGAACTGGAAGGGCTGATCCTCCGGCACCGGCGGCGCGCCGAGCGCCCCGGCGACCACCTGGACGTTTTGCCCCTGAACGGCGGCCAGGACATCCGCAGTCGAGAGCCCAAAAGTCTGCAGCCGCTTCGGGTCCAGCCAGACCCTCATGCTGTAGGGACCTGCCCCGAAGACCCTCACCTGCCCGACACCCGGAAGCCGGGCCAGGGGGTTCTGCAGGTTGATGATGGCGTAGTTGGAGAGGAAGATCTCCTCGAACCGGTCATCATCGGAGTAGAGACTGGCCACCAGCAGGATGTTGGGGGAGACCTTCCGGACCGTGACGCCCTGCACCTGAACGCCCCCCGGAAGCTGGGACAATGCGGTGTTGGCGAAGTTCTGGACCAAGGCCAGAGACGTGTCGATGTCCGTCCCCACGTCGAAGGTGACGGTCAGGGTATAGGAGCCGTCGCTGGCGCTGGTGGAGGACATGTAGATGGCACCTTCCACGCCGTTGATCGCCTGCTCGAGCGGCACCCCGATCGTCGCCGCGACGACCTCGGCGCTCGCCCCGGGGTAACGCGTGCTCACCTGGATGGTCGGCGGGACGATCTCGGGATACTGGGCCACGGGGAGACGATAGAAGAACACGACCCCGATAATGATGGTGATGAGGGCGATGACGTTGGCGAAGATCGGCCGCTCGATGAAGAACTCGGAGATCACGGCCCGACCTTCCGCGGTGGAAGCGATGGAGACGCGCCTTGCTCCGGCAGGCGTGCGCTCCCTTCCTGCTCAGGAGTCACTTGGCGTCCGGGAGCGGCCCTCAGGAGACCCTTGACGATCACCCACTCCGTCCCTTTGAGGCCCTCATCGATGGCTTGGAGGCTGTCCACCGCGGGGCCGGTCTTGACACCGCGGCGCTCCACGACGTTCTTCTCGTTCACCACGAACACATAGGGGCCCTGCTGGTCATGACCGATCGCCACGTCGGGGACCAGGAACGCAGCTTTCTGCTCGACGGGCACCCGCACGCGGGCATACAAGCCTGACAGGATCTGTCCGTCCGGGTTGGAGAAGACGCCCCGCATGAGCAGGGTGCCCGTGGTGGTCGTCAGACTGATGGCGGCAAAGTCGAGGTACCCCCGGTGAGGGTAACCTTTTTCACTGGGCAGGCCCAAGAAGACCGGCCACTTCTGAGCATCGGTGGGTCCGGGGATCCCGCGTCTGCTTTTGAGGAGGCGGGCCAAGTCAACGTCGCTGATGTTGAAGTAGACATACATCGGATCGATCTGGTTGATCTGGGCCAGGACCGTGTTTTCCCCTGCCCCAACGAGGTTGCCGGGATCCTTCAATCTACGGTCCATTCGTCCATCGAACGGAGCCCGGACATCCGTGTAGCTCAGATTGAGTTGGGCCAGATCACGCTGTGCCTCGGCCGAGTGGAGGTTGGCCTGAGCGTTGTCCCTCTGGAAGTGCCAGTTGTCGACGTCGGACTGCGAACCGGCCTTCTCCAGAACCAAGTTGGAGTAGCGAGTGAATTGGGCTTCGGCATACGCCAGCTGCGCCCGGTACTGCAAGATGGCTGCTTCAGCCTGCCGCAAGTTGTCCTGATAAGTGTTTTGCTGGATGAGAAAGAGCGGCTGGCCCTTCTTGACGATTTGCCCATCCTGAAAGAGAACTTTTTCCAGATAGCCAGCGACTCGGGCGACAAGTTGTACCGTGTAGATGGCCTGGGTGTTGCCGGTGAGCTCCAGATCATCGGTCACCACCCGCTGCACCGGCTGTGCGACCGTCACCTTGGGGGGAGGCGGGGGCTGCTGCTTGGGTTTTTCCTTGCAGCCCGATAGGGTGAGGAACAGCACGGGAACCATGAGCCAGGCCTGGCGGAGCCAGTGAGCGGTTTTTTTTCGGGAGGCCATCAAGTTCCGGCTACCAATCCGGAAGCCGCGGAGCAGATTTGGGCTCACGGGAGACTGGCAGATTGTAGGTAGCCGGGGCCAGCAAATGGCCCCAATTCGTGCGCTTTTCCATTTCGGCCCTGATTTCAGGAGGTACTAAATCCTGGCCCTCTCGGATCTCCCAGCCACCCCCCAGCGCGCGGTACACGCCAACGAGGCTTGTGGAAATGGTGCCCAGGGTACTGGCCAGGCTGTCCTGTTGATTCAGCAGAGCCTGCTGGGCGGTCAGGACCGTCGTGAAGTCCGTCACGCCCTCCCTGTACTGCCGAATGGCGAGAGTGACGGCGGTTTGGGCGGACGTGACGCTCTGGGCCAAGAACTGCGCCCGATCCTGAGCGCGCAGGAAGGCGGCCAGATTGTCCTCCACATTCTGCTGGGCCGACAGGACTGCATTCTGATAGGTGAGCAGTAGCGCCTGGAGCTTGGCGTCCTGCACGCGGACGTTATTTGTGATCTGCCCATAGTTGAAGATGTTCCACTGGACGGTTGGACCGACCTGGACCGAGCGGCTTCCCCACCTGAACATATCGCTGAGGCTGAAGCTGCCCAGGTTCGTCGAGAGGAAAACGAAATTGCCGGTGAGGGAGAAGGCCGGGAAAAGATCCGCCTTGGCCACTCCGATCTGGGCGGATTGAGCGGCCGCCTGAAGCTCGGCGCTCCGGATATCCGGTCTGCGGCGCAGCAGGTCGGTCGGGATGCCTACGATGATCTGAGGTGGTGAAACGGGTATTGCCGAAGAGCCTCCCAACAGGTCGCTGAGATCGCTCGGTGGCATGCCCAGCAGAACGCTGAGAGCATCCCGGGCCTGGCGGAGTTGCGTCTCCAGAGGCGGAATGGTGGCCTTGGTGTTCAAGAGCGACGTCCGGGCCTGCTCGACATCCAACTGCGTCACCGTGCCGTACTTGAACCGGGCTTCGGCGATTTTCAGGCTCTCTTCCTGGGTCCCCACATTCTCGCGGGCGATGCGGATGCGTTCTTCAGCGGTCCGGATCGTGATGTAGGAGTTCGCCACATCCGCCGTAAGCGTCACCAGCGTGTTGTCGTAGTCCGCCAGGCTCGAAAGCAGGCTGGCGTCGGCCGATTGGATCGTCCGCCGGAACTTCCCCCAGAAATCCAATTCCCAGCTGGCCTGAAGACCGAGCTGGGATTGCCAGTAGTCGATGCCGCCGAAGCCGGCGGCTATTGCGCCTCGATCGCTTGTTCGGATGTATTGAACGGACCCGATACCCTGCTGCGTCTGCGGGAAGAAGTCGCCGATGGCGATGCCCAGTTGGGCGCGGGCTTGCAGGACCCGCACGCCCGCGCTTCGCAGCGAGAGGTTTCCCCGGTAGGCTCGCTCGATGAGACGGTCCAGGGCGGGATCGTTGAAGGCCGTCCACCAGTTGCGGTATTCTGACGGCCCTGTCTTGACCCGCTGATCGCCCGCATCCAGCCAGTTTGGTGAGACCGTGGTCTTGGGGCGCACGAAGTCCGGTCCGATCATGCATCCGGAAAAGGCCAGGAGCGCAGGGACGAGCACGATGATCTCAAATCTGGGACGCTTCCTGCGCTGTGGCACGCTCATGTCAACCCCCGGCCGTTCTTGCCCTCGTGCGGCGCAGCAGGAGCGGCAGTTGGAATCCTCAAATTCTACCTGAAAAGCGAACTGGCCTCTGTCCTCCGTCAGGATCACTCCCCCACCCAGGCTGAAGGCCTAGTAGAGTTGCCCCGATTTGGTGGATGGTGGACGCTTGAGGTGTGCACCGTAGACGATGAACACCGACGGCTCATGCTCAACCACGGTCGATGAGACGGGTGGTGCCAGAGCGCCGAGTGGCGTCGCCGCGGAGCGTACCACCCTTCGATGTAGTCGAACCCGATTCCCAATATGGACCGCTGGCCGCCCCCCTGGCGGCGCCCACCGAGCCAACAGTCCCGTCGGTCAGCTCGTTCATCGTTTCCGGCACGCTGACGGGCGTCATTCTCGCGGCGCCTCGCGCGTTCGCGGCCCCGTCCTTGTAAGTTTGGCCGTTTGGACCCTGCTGTTCAGAGACACCTCCTCCGCTTCGACTCCGATGCTCATTGAGCCCCCTCCTGCTGTGGGGCCCGCGATCACGTCGGATGCCACGCGAGTCGCTCGATGCGCCCGAGCATCTGGCGAAAGAGGCTCCCGGTCAAGTGACTTTCGGCCAGCTGGAGGACGAAGTACCGGGCATGCCGGATGAGGTGTCCGCCCGTCTTGCATGACCAACGTGCCTCTCTTTCGAGGATGTTTCACGGTGGTATGGGAGCAAAACGGGAGCAGATGACCTTGGGTTTTGCCCAGACCTGTGCTGGTGCTGTCTCCGGTGAGAAGTCCAGATCGGTTGCTGGCGACAACGGCCTTCTCCGGTTCCGGCTACGATGGCGTCATCACGCCCTCTGGTTGGCTGGCGAAATGGGCTCGCCGCGCGCCTGCCGGAGCTGGAGCAGCGACGCGCAATGGATGATGATCCACAGCGGGACCATGAAGGTCGGGACCAGGCTCAGCGGCAGCATCCCATCGACGGCATCGGCGTCGCCGGAGCGAAGAACCCGAGCGAGGAATTGCTGGTCAGCACGCCGGTCGCGACCGCGCCGGCGAAATCGAGCAGCCCGCCCAGGTTGAGCAGCAGCACGCGCCGGCGCCAATTCGGGTGACCGTCGATCATGGCAAGCAGCACGAATACCGCCGCGACGCCGACCGCCAGGTCGCCCAGCCCCGCCGAGAAGGCAAACAGGGCCGGGCGCAAGTTGAACGCGTAGAGAAACAGGAACGTGCCGCCGAGCACGCGCCAGATCTGCACGGCGGTGAGCAGCCTCAGATCGAGGCCGAGCACAAAGCGTCGGAACTCCGTTGAGACACGATAGGCGAGCAGGAATATTGCCGGCGGCACGACGAGCGCCGCCAGCAGCGCCAACGGCGGCCGCCCGCGGCCGGCTTCGAACACTCCCGCCGCTCCGGCAACGACGATTGCCAACAGCCATATCGCTCCGATCAGGGCAAGCAGCGTCGCCATGCCAGCAGACTCATGCAGCGGGTCGATAGAGGAGCGCTGACGTCCGGATGGAGCCGTGTCGATCGCGGTGCTCATGGTCGTCCTCCTTATGTGTCGGTACAGGCGGTTATGAGCTCCTGCCAGCGGCCACGCAAGGCGTGCCAGGCCTCATGACCGATACTCAACTCCACCGCCGAGCGCCGCCCGAACGCGCGCCGGACGATCACGACGGCCCCGATGGCGCCAACGACGATCGCCCACGTCCAGGGCGCGTCTTGTACTCGAGGGCCATCTCGCTGGCCGCGGTCCATGGCGATCAATGCGGCAAAAATGGCGAGCGCTACTTCTCCTTCCCCCGGTCGGCGCAAGCCCGACTAAGAGCTTGCCGGCAGTTTGCCGCGAAACCACGCGATCCCTCGAAACGTCGATCATGCTGGTCCTCCCCGGAGCGAGCGCCATGAGATCGTGCGCGAGGGTCGCTGATTCCTACGGTCACACTGTATGATGCATATCATATTGTCCTGAACAATACCATTCGTCAAAGACGCTGTCAAGGTGTTGAGGGCTTGCCAGGGCACGCTAGCGATGGCTGTTCGAGGCGCGCAATGTACTATATGATTACGATCATGGGACGGAGCGCAGATGCCGTGGCCTAAGGATCACAAATCACGCGCGCGCGCGCGCATTGTGGCGGCGGCGGCCGCCGCGCTGCGCGCGAAGGGAGTCTCCGGTGTCGGCGTGGCCGACGTCATGGCCAGCGCCGGGCTCACGCACGGCGGTTTCTACGCGCACTTTGCGTCCAAGGACGACCTGTTGGCCGAGGCCATCGAGCACGCAAGCGCGCAGACCCCTGCCGGGCTCGGTGGCTCGGGCGACGCCGCCTCGACGGAGACGCGCCTGCGGGCCGTTGTCGACGCGTACTTGAGTCCGTGGCACGTCACGCACGTTGACGTCGGGTGTCCTGTCGCCGCGTTGGGCCCAGAGATCGCGCGCACGGGCGGAAGGATGCAGAGGAATCTGCGCCGGACCCTTCGCGCGCGGTTCGAGTGGGTGCGTGGACTGATTCCCGCTGATCGGGGCGCCCGTGTGCGAGAAGAGCAGGTAGTGGGGGCGCTCGCCTGTATGGTAGGGGGATTGATTCTCGCCCGCGCCGTCGGTGGGAAAGAGTCAACGGAACTACTCGAAGCGTGCCGAGGTTTTTTGCATCGAACGCTCGGCGGCGCTCCAGGTGCTCCGGACGGGACGGAGCCGACTGCTCGACACGCCAAGAAAGTCAAGGCCCCGCGTCGCAAGCCGCTCACTCATCCCCCGCGGGCGACCTCTACCCCCTCGCGCGGGATCACCTGACCTTCCCGGAGCTCCTGCCCGAGTACGAGCCGCACAAGGTCCTCGAGGTCCACATCATCCAGTGGCAATGGGAGGATCACCACCTCGTCGTGGACATCTCCGAGACGATCGAGCTGAAGCTCGAGGCGCTCGCGTGCCACCAGAGCCAGCTTCCCGACTTCGCGGCGATGGCGGCGAGCGTGCGCACCCGTTGTGCGGCGTTCGGCAAGCCGCACGGCTACGCCTACGCCGAACCATTCGACCGCATCGTCCCGCTGCCCTGACGTCGCGGGCGAGGGCCGCCGAAGGTCGCCGCGATGGACGAATCGACACAGACCCAGCCGGGGTTCCGGTGGCAGGTACCAGCCGCGGTGCTCATCGGGGCGTTTCTGTTCAACCTCGGCCAGGGAGTCGCCCGACATTGCCGCTGTATTTGCAGCAGATCTTCTCCGCGAACTACCGGATGGTCACCCCTGAAAAGATAACGCCCTAAGAGGAACGGTGGCTCGCCAGATTACAAAGCATCTCTAACTATCTGATAAGAAAACTAAAAGCGCCAGAGACGGCCTGTAAGCCGGGTTCTGTCCCCTCGTCGCGTTTTCTCAATGAGCGCGGGGAGCTCCGGCGAATCTGAGCCAGCGCTGTCAACGGGGTCTGTAACTTCGGTGGTCCGCTTAGCGGGTGTTCCTGCGCGACCGTTTGCGACCGGGCTTCGCTGTGCGACGTCCCCGCGTGGCCTGCTTGCGAGGCTCCTCGAAGGCGATCCGATAGCGCCGGGCGGGGTCGTCGAACTTGACGCGCTTCGGGTCGAACCTGTCGGGGTCGAATCGACCGCCGAGCCACTCGAGGGTGCTCTCGTACTCCTCGTGGGTCGGGTCCTGGATTACGGTCAGGAGGTTCTCGTAGCCATACACCCCGCCGCAGTCCTCGGGTGGGCAGGCCCTGGCACCGTCCACGCAGAGGGGATACTTTTGGTCCGCTTGCCGCGGCAGGATCGCCTCGAGCGTCAGCTCGTGTTCCCATCCGTCGCCGAAGTCGTACTCGTACTGAGCGACAGTACCGGGTCGGGTGAAGTAGCGGGTGATCGGGATCTCCCAGCCTGGCAGCGTGGGCTTGTCGACCTCGAACGGGTCGTCGTCCGGGATGCCGATCTGCTCCACCTCGCCCGCTCCGGGCCCGGCCACGCGAAAGACGTGCAGATGGTAGTCGAGCCAGCCCATCGCGTCCTGAAGGGCGACGTGCAGGTCCCAGAAGCTGTAGGCCTCGGGCACCTGGATTCGTCTCCAGATGGGCGGCTCCACCCCGACGAGGACCAGCTTGAACTGATAGACCTGACCTGTCGCCGTCATCGCGTTGCTCGACGTCTCGCGCCTGACGAGGGCTTGCCCTTCGAACTCCTGGTCGCGATCTCCTGAAGCATCCGCAGGGCTCGATTCACCGTACGGCTGTCGGAGAACGCGCGCGCCACATCTGGCTCCAGCAGGATTAGGTTGGTCCCCGCGATGGCCCGCTTGTAGTACTTGCCGCTCACACCGCCTTTGAGGTTGGCGAGATCGTACTCGGGTCGGAGGTCATCGCCGCGTCGTTTCCTCATCTGGTCCCTACTATGTCGTCGCCTGCTCTTCCTCGTAGAATCGCAAGGCGCCGGCAAGATGCTCCAGGAGCTCAGCGGGGATCGTCGCACGATCCAGCACGCCGGTCGTGATCGCAAAGGCCACCGCCATCTCCAGATGGGACGTGTTGTAGCGGACCCACAACTCCCTTGCCGGCCCCTGGTGGAAGCGATGGATGATCTCGCTGAGCTCGCCACTGCTCAGCTCTCGTCTCGCCCACCGCCCAAACGCCTCCGAGACGGGGAGCAGGGCTCGCCGAAGTTCCTCCTCGTGGGCGGCGGCCGCGTATTCACGTAGGAGGTGTTTGATTCGTTTCGGCACGTCAGCCATACGCTGTCTTTCTAACGCCCGGCATCAGGCGCGGCCGCGCTGCCGTCTTCGAAGAGGAGCCGAACTCCACCGCCTGGTCCGCGCACTTCGGCCACGAGTCGTGGTCGGTCGCCGCGGAGGGCGTCGCAGATCAGGTCATGCAGCTCCCGGAAGGCGATCGTTGCGTATTCCTGTCCAGACAGTACCAGCAGGGGCCGCAAGTATTCCTGCGGCGACCGGGCGGTTCCCTTGGGAGTCGTGTCCGTGATGAAGACCACGGCGCGCATCGTCTGCCCATCGTCGTCCGTTTCGGCGGTGCCAGCCGGCGGCAGAAAGGCGGAGCAAGGGTCCTCGCTCTCAGTCCCGGGAGCCGGTTTACCGACGTGCGCCGGAACGCCTTGAGCGAGCACCGTGATCCACTCGCGGCCGCCGTGGTCGTCACCATAGCGCGGGAACTTCAGCTGCCAGAGGGTGGCGTAGATACTCATGAGCTCGATGATTCGCGCTCAGCGACGACCGCGCAACTCCTCCAACGTCGGACCCATATCGCGCGCAATCTTACGCGCGCAATCTTACGAAGGAAGGACTCAGGCAGCGCCACACCTCGCGCAGCTTGGGCACCGGAGGCGAGCCCGCCACTATGCCACCTGGATCGTCTGAACTCCGACGAACTCCGATTCGAGCCTCGGCTCGCCGTCCTCCAGAAAGCATTCGAAGAACCTGCTGCAGGTGACCTTGCAGCTCGTCCAGCGTTCCGCCTTGGCTGTGCGCGCCTGGCCAGCCACGAACGTAGCCGACGTACAGGCCGTGCCCGGATCGCGCTCGACCACGATGTTATCTGTCCCTTCTGCGTCTCCAGGCCTCGGGATCCCGGGCTCCGTGAAAAACGCCATAGACAACGATCTCGCGCGGTCCGGCCTCGTAGAAGATGGCGTACGGGAACCGCCGAACGAGCGCTCGACGCATAGTGCGATCGACGAGCGTGAAGGCCTGCGGATGCCGCTGGATCGTCGCGAGACACGCATCGATGGCGGCTAGGAAGGCGGCCGCGCGATCGGGCGCCTGCTGCTGGTACCAGAGGTGAGCCTCGTCGACATCAAGCTCAGCTTCAGGCGTGAGGCGTAGCCGCTTCACCTACGGCGCCGAAGCCTGGCACGTACCTGCGCCCAAGATTTTGCTGCTGAGGGATTTCGGGCGTGTGCCCGACGACGCCGCGCAAGCTCCTTGCGCTGAGCGTCAGTCACTGGAATCGCCTCGGGTCTTTCGATGAGGCTGTCCCAGATCTCTTCGAGAAGCTGCAGCCGATCGGCAACGCTGAGCGATTGGATCTCCCTGCGAACAGTGCTCATGGCCGAATTCTCCGCTTCTCGTTCTGCCCCCGCAAGCCGCACGGATAAGGGCCGCGTTGATGCGCCGCGGCGAGTGAGGGCGAAGCTGCCGGTCGAACGCCGCCGGTGAGCGGCGGCGGGCGAGCGAATGCGAGCCGCCGGCCGCTCCACTGGCATGTTGGGCGCTTACCGCGAGCGCAGTAGCGCCTGCGCCCTACGATAGCGCTCCATCCGTGACTGGTCCTGCGCTGTCACCTCGGAGAGTCGCGTCGAGTCCAGGTTGTCTTCCAAGTCGGCGAGCTTCACGCTCCGGGCGATCGGGTGGGCAGCTGCGCGGCGCACGAAGTCCATGTACGGCTCACCGGCCCGGCGCGTCAACGCTTCGAGAGCTGGGATCACCGGCGGTCCGAACCCTTCGTTCCGCAGGCGCTCGGCGGACCATGCCGGGCAGTCCTCGAGCACGTCGTGTAGGACTGCGACGATGCGCTCCTCGGTCGTGTCCATTCGAAGCATCACTCGTATCGGGTGCAGGATGTACGGTGCCCCGGCCTTGTCGGCTTGGCCGGCATGCGCCTCCGCTGCGATGGCAATGGCGCGCTCCAGAGTACTCATTCGCTCATCCAGGAGGGGTCATGACGCCCAACGCTCGCGGTGAGCGGCGCGCGGAGCGCGTCCGTTCCCCGGCGAAGCGAGGCAGCCCTCCTGTGTCACAATTCACTTGGCGCCGCAGATCTCCCATACTCTTTCGGACGCGTAGTCGCGTGCCGAGAACGGAACCGTGCCTTCGCCAGTATAGACGAAGGGGTCTTCACCAAAGAAAGCGTACTGTTCGAGTAGCTCGGCGACCGTCATGCCGGGACGGTACGTGGACACGAGAAACTCATCCACCACGCTCTTGCAGGCCGCGACCGCTGCTTCCAACGTATCGAACTGGCCGAGCTCATAGCGCTCGGATTCATCCGTGTAATGGAAGTTGTCGTCGACCAGGACTCGGTATTTCACAGGGCAGCCGAACGCATGCTTCAGCCGCCGGCGTAGCCGGGCGGCTGAAAGTAGAAGTTGGGCCGCCGCGGCAGCGTCACTCGCGCCCCACCCAGTAGGTAGGCCGCCGCTTGAGATTCATCACCGCCAGAAT
>Ga0137374_10007266_pt1 | contig 13188 bp, 16 predicted proteins | sample SagtaG_20_FD_104811 | JGI IMG/M metagenome (GOLD analysis project Ga0137374, IMG submission 104811) | Vadose zone soil microbial communities from Sagehorn Ranch, Mendocino, California, USA - Sage1_R_100_16 metaG | ecosystem: Environmental > Terrestrial > Soil > Vadose zone | place: USA...
CGTTCTGCATTCACTGCCGGACGCATGCGTCGACGCGATCATCACCGACCCGCCGTACTCGAGCGGCGGCATGTTTCGAAGCGATCGCAACCAGGAACCCTCGATCAAGTACGTCAACACCGGGACGAAGATCCGGCGCCCCGAATTCGCGGGCGACAATCGTGACCAGCGCTCGTTCGGCTACTGGTGTTCGCTCTGGCTTAGCGAATGCCAGCGGGTCGCTCGACCCGGAGCGCCCGTGTGCGTATTCACCGATTGGCGGCAACTTCCGATTGCAACGGACGTCGTGCAGGCGGGCGGCTGGATTTGGCGTGGCATACTCGTGTGGGACAAGACCGAAGGTTGCCGGCCTTCGCTCGGCCGGTTCGCGAGCCAATCGGAATACGCCGTCTGGGGATCGAACGGCTCCATGCCGCTCGACCGTGGCGTAGGCTGCCTGCCCGGCGTCGTGCGAACGCCGGTCGTGCAGGAGGACAAGTTCCACATCACCGGCAAGCCGACGGAGCTCTTGCTCCAGGTTGTTGAGATATGCACTCCTGGTGGGCTGATTTTGGACCCCTTCTGCGGATCGGGGACGACGGGCGTTGCCGCGCTCCGGCGAGGATACCGCTTCCTCGGAATCGAGCGCGAAACCGCTTACGTCGCAATCGCACGTGAGCGTCTGACCGCAGAGCAGGATTGGTCCTCGCTCGCCGCCCGCGAGGCGGGGCAAATGACGTTGTTCGGGCGAGCCTCGTAGAAGGAGGCTCTGACGAATGGAGCGATACGACGTGTGGCTGAGTCTCGGCCTTAGCGAACGCGTCGAGGGTTGGGCAAGGTTCACAGATGATTCAGGCGAAGAGAAATATCGGAGCTCTTCGTCGGTTGTGACCCGTGGGGACCTCTACCTCTTCGGTCGGCGGATGGGCGCCGGACTCTGGACCTCGCAGCCATACAGGGGCAGGAAGGCGCGAAGTGGAGGGGTTCCTCAAGGAGCACGGTGAATGGCTCCCCTATCTCGCGCCAATTCGAACGGGGCGGGGTGGTCGTAGAGAGAATCGAGGGAGTTCAGACGGTTGCGGATCGGCACCGAGCGGCTGGATCGAGCGTTAAGCGGAGAGTGCCTCTCTGGCTGTTTGGAGTATGGAACTTCAGGGCACAAGCCATATGTTCGTTCCCTCCCATGGCAGAAAAGGCGTACCATGACTTCCGAGGGTACGACGTTGGACGGAGGCCTTGATCTCGTCGAAGTTGGAAGACGCCTGAAGGACGCGCGCCGTACGCGAGGGCTGTCTCTCACAGAGGTGGCCACAACGGCTGCGGTGACAGAGGCTGATCTGACGCGAATCGAGGAAGGGCATGCCGAGTCCCTGGACCTCGAGTCGCTCGACCACCTTGCGGCCGCACTCCGTGTCCCGCTCCTTCAATTTTTCCCGGAGCGATCGGCCGCCGCACGGGACCGCGAAATGTCTGCGGAGGCACGGTGGGCGAGCTTCCCTGCATCCCTTCGCTTGTTCGTGGAGCAGGAACGCGCTGCGAAGCGTGCCGTGTCGGAAGACATCATTCGCGCCCTTGCCGGCATCACCTTCCACAGCCGAGAGCCTGGCACGCCCGACGACTGGCGCATCGTGTACAGAGCGTTTCTCCGCGGTCTCCATCCGGAACGCTGAACTGGTCGGCGCTGGTCGGCGCCACACCGCTCATGGGAGCTCGATCCGATACTTCCATATCCTGGAGATGCCCGCCGTGGTCTCGCGAGCGTATCGAGTGGCGAATGGGTAGATGACACTCACTGGCTCATCTTTCGCCTCGTACAAGTGGTACAGCGCGAACCCAAGCGCCTGTGGGCGGCTCGACAGCGGGCAAAGGTAGATGTTCTTCGTGCCGCGCCGACGCTGCTCCGCAATCGTATCCTGGAGCACCGAAGCCGTTACAAACGGGTCATTCGCTGGTGCAAAAAGAGGGTGGTTCTCGTTCGTGGCGCTCACCGCCTCAGCGGCTCGATGCGCATTCAAAACGTTTTCCTGATAGAAGTCGGCCTGGAGTGGCGGAAAACCAAGAAGCTGCAACTTCCTCGTATTCGTTTTCGCGTTCGCCACGTGCCGCATCAGGTGGTGCTCGTAGCCGGCACCGATGATGAGCAGGTCCTCATCTGCGGCCATGCTCGGTTGGTGCAAGCCCTCGAATCCGGCAACAGGCCGAACGTCAGTCACAGTCCCTTGGGCAAACTCGGTGAACTCGCGGCGAAGGTACTGCCCCGGCTCCGAGTAGAGCGCATCAAAGGTTCGGATACCTCTCGCAGCTAGAACACGAAGCAGGAACATGAGGTGCGGCCGCATGAATCCCGAAATATCGATGCACAGAGTCCCCGTCCCGAGCTCGGGACACTCTGAAAGGCATGCCTGGATGCAATCGTCCTCGCGCATCCCCTCGGCCGCGACATACACAGCACCGGACGCCGGGGATGCGGGTCGCTCCTCGGAAGAAAAGCCGTATTCCGAGTGCACGATCCAGACCTTCTTCCCCGCTTGAGCTGCGTCAAATACGCGACGAACGCGCTCGTTCGCGTTGAACGCCGAAACAAACAGGTCCCAGGCGTGGTCCGCAGCCCAGGCACTAGAGGGATCCAGCGAGGACTTGTAGAAGACCGTGTAGTCGATGCTCATTCCAGCCCCGGAAGCACATTCTGACCTTCGCCGCCCGACGACGATGATCCGCCTTTCCCGCGTGGACGTCGTTTGAAGGGAGCGTTCATCCGCACCAGGCGCTCACCGAGAACGGCATCGAAGCTTTCGGGCTTTATTCCAAAGATGGATTCGACCTCATCGACGCTGAAAGCAATCGTTCCGCGACGGGAGAGCGGCAGATCGAATCTGGGACAGAGCATCGGATTCAGCTGGTACTTGGCCACGACCCCCTCGGCATTCCTGTCCTTCGCGCCCGAGATGACTCGGAGCAACAACGACGTATCATGAGCGTGGCGAATCGTTCGGCGAGCCCGCTCGCTGACCGCGGCCTCGCCGAAGCTGAATGTCGTAAGCGCGCTTTCCACCGGTTTGTCTGAGTACCGCAGTTGGTGAAAGAAACGAGCAAGACGTTCGACGCTTGCTTGCACGAGTTCCGCGTCAGACCCGGTTGCTCGCGCATCCTCAAAAAACCAACTGGACGCCTGGATGACGCCGGACCGCTGCGCCGCGATACTGATCGGGGCGTCACCAAATGGCCGCTCTCCTTGAAACAACGCCCATCGGTGAACAAACTTCAGGACAATAAGCAGGTGGCGCGGCAACCCCGAAGACATGTCGATGAACGTTTGCAGACCGAGGTAGCGCTGCTTCTGCCGGGACTCACGCAGTAACTGTGCGAGCAGGTCACCTTTGAAGTGCGACAAGACGTGCTTATGACGATCCGCATCTTGTCCCGCCTGCAGCGCATGGCACGCACTCCCGATGGCTGTCGCGGCATCGATGAGATTCAGGCCGCTAGACCAGTCTTGATACAAGAGGAAGATGTTTGCCTTCTCGAGCAGGGGATACTCGATGCACGAGACGGCCTTTAGAATTGTCCCCACATCCGCATCGCCAGCTACACCCGTGGGCTCCCTGCGCTCAGCGGAATCCATCAGCTGTTTGCGAAGCTTCGTGAGCCAAGGGCGCTCCGCGGGGTTGGCGTAGTTCTCATCCACATGCCTCGTCTGCTCGCGCTCGAAGTCAGAGGCAGGAAGAGTCTGGAACAGCGCATCCAGCCGATCCTTCTGAGTCGATAGGTCGTACGGTCCGATGACGTACCCGGCACCTTGAAGCCGCCGCGCCACGAGCAGTCTGGCGAACGAGTTGTACTGCGGATGCACGCGCAGCTGCTCATCGAGCAGCACCTGCTCGTACTCCGATCCGAGACGATTCTCCTCGCCAGCGCTAAGCGTGCGCTGCGTGCGAAAACCGTACAGACGTGAGCCAACCTTGAATGTGCACGGAGGCTCCTTTTCCCGAATCAGCGTGTTCACGTATTGTTGCTGCGTCTCTGTCAGATTCTCCAGCTCATCGATGAGGTAGGCGATCTGGATATCTGAGAGAGCCGGCAGGTGCTTCGCGAACAGCTTGGGCATTCCGAAAACGAGGCGACCCCGAGTGGAGCGGATCCGGAGATCGCCAAGACTTCGTGTCAGTGCTGCGTTGTTCACCGCGAGGTCAACTTCACGGCGAAGAGCGGTGAACAGCTCTATGAGGCCCTGCAGCGTCTTCTCGGGGGCGGCGACGTCCTCGTCGAAAAGACTGGGCACGTCCGCCACAAGAGCCGCCTCGCTTTCAATAAGCTGGCTGTGGTCGCGAAACGCGTCACCGAGCGTCTGGACCACGAGCTGAGCCAGCCAGAGGTCCATGTAGTAGGCGAAAATCGTTGCCCATGCCTCCGCCGACTGCCCCTTCCCGTCGAAACGGCCCGCGTTGAGACCTTCGCAACGCATGTAGATGCCGACGTAGCCGTCCTTCTGGAGGAAACCGACTAGATCGCCGCCCGTCGCGCGAATCCGCTGGAGGGAGTACGAGTAGTACCGCATCAAGTGCGTACGGCCGCTTCCCTTTCCGCCGAGCAGCATGAGTGGCATCGGAGAGCGCGGATCGACCAGCTGGAAGAAGCCGCCCTCAGGTAGATCGACCCAGGTGGCCGCGATCTGCGCGTCCGTGAAGTCCACGGCCTTTGTGACATCGAAGGGCTGATCAATCTCAGGCATGGCTATTCACTTCGCGGGACCCGCACTGGAGTCGTGAGCTTGTAGTACCGACGGAACACGGGGTACCACGTTCGCTTTGAATGACCTGGATGCCAGAAAATCGGCAGCGTGTTGTTGGGCGTGTTGTGAACGAACCCCAGCATCAACTGCCCATCGTCGAAGCCGAGCGCTTCGTCAGACGAAAGCTGTCCTCCGTACAGCCGGGCGAGCGCGTGCGCGAACTCGCGTTCGATTCCGTCGGGAGCGTTCCGGAAATATCGAGAGCTCGCATCAAACGCTCGAAACGTTTCGTCGAGCTCAAGCACGCAAGCGATCTCGTCGAACTTGGCCTCCTGCCTCACCCGCTGAAGGCCCTTCGAAGTGGCCACCAAAACGTGGTACGCGATGCGTGGCTTGACGCCTGCTTGCTGCGCCGCCTCGGTGACCCGCTGCATCAGGGCGCGTGAGTATCGGACGCCCTGGATTCCCGACCCGCAGAAGTCGTCGATGAACACGTATCGTGTGATGTCCGGGTCGGCCAGAGCAGGCTCCTTCTGGGTTAGGTCGAATATCTCGTGAGTGCTGATGAACTGCTTGCTCGTCAGCTCGTTCTCCTGGCGGTAATGGTAGAGGAGATGCGTTCCGCTCTCGGACGGGTTGCCCATCGCGAGGAAGCGAGTTCGGGAGAGAGCCAAGTCGAACCCGGCCTTCAGGACACCTTCGTCCCGCGTATCTCCGGCCTGTTTGCGAATCTCGGCGACGATCGGGTAGCGGTAGTGATCGCGATAGAGAGCGCGCAGCAATGCGCGCACCTCCTCGTCGCCGAAGTACATGAATCGGGATAAGAGGTAGAGTGCATGCAGCCGGCCGCGGGAGCCAGGCTGACCGTCGGCCCCAAACTCCTTGAGCCACTGTTCGATCGTGCGTCCGTCGACACGGTTCCGCCAGACGCACGCATTGAGCGCCTGGATCGCGCTCATGAGTTCAGCCTCTAGATCCGACATGAGCTCGACTCCGCTGCTGGCTTCTCAAAGAGAAGGGCCCACTCCCGCGCTATCACGCTCGCCGTCGTATTTCGGCGGGTCATTAGGCCGCGAGACTTGATCGCGTCGACAACACGGAGCCGAACAACAAATCCCAGACCCTCCAGGAACGTCTGAAGATATCGTTGGGTGTAGAACTCGCTACCGCACACGCGATTGTTGGCAGCGACGAGTACCATATGGCCACCCGGCTTGAGGACGCGTGCGGCTTCGGTCAGCGCATCCCGCATTTCAACGAGGTAGGTTGCCGCGATCAACGCTCGCAATGGGTTTCGCGCTTCGATCTTCTCAAGGCGCCGATCGGCGTCCACAATCCCCGTTGTCGGCACCACGAACGAACCACCCGTTGTGAAGTGCTCTCTTCCGATGTTCAGATCTTCGAGATGGCGCAGCGTGTGCCCGTTGGCTAGACCAAGCCACCCAATGGAGAGGCTTGAGGATCGGACATACTTTTGCGCACCGACGTACGGCGGCGACGTCACGACGAGGTCCACGGATGCGTCGGCAAGCCTCTTCCGCTCATTGAGAGGCTCAGACAGCATCCGTGCATCGGCGCTCACCACAGAGGCAGACGATCCGTTCACCCGCAATTGGTGAAGGGCTGCAACGCGCTCGACATTGGCTTCGACGATGGCGCCAAATTCCGCGAAGACGTCCTGGCGGCGCAGCCTTCTCAGCCGAGCGTTGGTCGAGTCGCGAAACGGGTGCCCCGCGGGATACTGGTCCTCACGCAAGCGGACCGGGACCGACAGACGCGGATCGGCCAAGCTTACGCGGCGCACGCAGGCGGAAAAGCACACCCGGAAGAAGTCGGCGGCTTCAGAAACGTCCAGAGTGTCGAGCGCTCGCCGGAGTCGAGAGAGCTGCTCGATGACATGAGGATAGAACCAGTAGCCGATATTGATTACTTTGGGAGGCGTCGCACGCCGATAGCTCCGTGCGCGTCTGAGAACCAACGAATACTGGCGCCGGAGGAGGTCGGGCGCATAGCGAGCGACCTTCGCATTCGCGATGAGCCTGGCGAGTGGATTCGCGTCGGCGCCAAGCGCCATTCGTCCGTGCAGAATGCTTTCGAGGAGCACTGTTCCGGATCCGCAGAACGGATCGAGTACCGTGTCCCCTGGCTTTGAAAGGAAGGAGTTCGCTAGGAAGAAAGCTGGTATTTGGGGCAGCAACTTAGCCGGATAAGGATGCAGGTAGTGCGTCGCACGCTCGCCTATGGGGATCCAGTCGACAAGCCTCCGAAAGTTCACCGTGACGGCCTTTCTGGACTTGTCGTAACGCTCAAGCAGCCGGTGGAGTGCGTCCCCGGTGCTTGCCATGGCCTTAGACGCGTTCGCTTCGGACATCCGCACTCACTTTCGCTCGGGCGGCTCTGGCGGAGAGGGGGACGCCCAGGGCACCGGAAAGCCAAGACTCCCCAGCTTGGCCTCCAGCTCACTGCGTTCGCGGCTTCTGGCGAGTCCCTGATCGGTGCGATTTAGAAGACCGCGGCGTTCGAGGTCGACAACGGCCTCTTCGCGTCGCCCCTGTGCGAGTAGTGCGACAGTCGTAGCCTCGATTCGGGACAATCGAACAGCATGCATCTGATAGTCGAGAAAGGCCTCCCAGGCCACCGGGCACCACCGCCCGACGATTTCCTCACCGATAACGACAGCGTATTGCCGAATCTCTTCCTGCGCGTGTGGGTCCATTCGCAAGCGCAGGAAGTGGAAGAGATTGTGCAAATCGATCTTCCAATACGCTTCTGTGTACGTTGAGAGCGGAAGGTCCTTGCGCGCCTGCTCCCGGGCAACGCCCGCCTTCAGGCGGTCCTCGTAGATCTCCCGAGCGAGCGTCTGAAGCTCGATCTCACGGTCGGACAGCCTTGTGCCCACGCTGGCCTCAAGGTTGGCTTCGCTTCCCTGGCGATTCTGGGCAGACTGCCGGCGCCAGCTCTCAGGCGCAGTCCGTTGAGCGGCATCGATCGCCACTGAATATCGCGTTGAGTACTCGTTCACGTTGGCTGTGCGATGACGAATCCACTGGCGCCAACAGTCCATCGGCACTCGAACATGGAGCTTCAGCTCGCACATTTCGAACGGGGTCGTGTGCGCGTGCCGCATCAGGTATCGGATGAGGCCACGATCCTCGCTCACCCTCTTCGTTCCGGCCCCGTATGAAACGCGCGCGGCCTGCACGATCGAGTTGTCGGATCCCATGTAATCCACTACTCGAACGAAGCCATCATCCAGAACTGGAAAGCGCTTGCCAAGTACCGCGTCGAGCTCAGGAACTCGCGGGCGCTCGAGAGGGTCGGTGGAGTCGGACGGCTCACCGCCTCCGGGAGGCATGGGTAACTCGCTGTCGGTCATGGGCGTCCTCCACGCTTCACGGCTACGTCTTCCGGGAGCCCCAGCTCGCGAAGGGCTACCTTTGTTTCCCCTACCTTCGACATCGCCGTTCCTCCCGGCGGGTCGACATCGACGGTCACGGTGAGCTTCAGGCCGCCCGCCGTTGCGAAGCGGGAGAGCACCTTCGTGTAGAAGTTCATCCATTTCTGCGGGGAGATCTCGCCCGTCCACCGGAACCCGGAGATTTCGAGACCGGGCGGTGGCTCGGAGGCGCCGCCCGGCGCGGGTGTCGGCCCCGTGGGCGTGCCGGTTGGTGCGGGGCCACCGGTTCCACCTGTGGGGCCCGGCGTCGGCTGGGTGCCACCCGTGGGCGGCGTGGGCGTGGCCTTCTTGACGAGGTACTCCTCGGCTCGCTCGCGAACGATCAGGTAGACGTCGTCTGCGACCTCGACGTCAGCGGCGCCCAGGGATCGCTTGTAGACGAATGGCTCGTACCCGCCATCCTTGGTCTTGCCGACGTAGGCGACCGTTCCGGCATCGAGGCCGCGCGAGATCGTCTCCTTCACGGCGTCTGGCTTGAGCAAGCGCGGGAACTTGGACGAGGCGTAGAAGGCATCGCGCACGGACTTGGTGCTCCACTCGGGGAGGCGGTTCGTGAACTCCACTTCGCCTGCCCCGGTTCAAGGCTTCGAAGCATGCGAAAACTCGGCTCTGTGCGCCATGCGAACAACTGAACGCGTGCTCGCCTGACGGCGGTACGCTCTCCTGCTGGTTGTGACCGCGAACCTCTTCCCGATCGCAGCGCAATATCTCTGTAAGGTCGAGACCTTGACATCCCCGCCAGCTTCCAGCTTGCTCACGACGGACGCCGACGTACCCATCCGTGCTGCGACGACGGTCTGCGAGAGCGCCTTCTTCTCGCGTAGAGCGGCGAGTGTTCGTGCGAGCTTCCGTCGCTCGTCGGCCTCAGCTACCAGACTCGGGAACTTCGGATTGCGAGCGGTTCGTTCGTCGACAATTTCTGCAAGGAAATCCTTCACCATGCTGTTACCATGTATTGTAGACGATATGGCGTCAACGATATAGCCCGAAAGGACTAGCCTGCAGCTCAGCTCGGGTTTCTGGCCTGGTTCCGCGCCTTTCGCTTCGCCGCACCTCGTCCGCGCCAGTCTCGCAGCCGTGACTCGGCCAGCGCAAGCTCGCGGACCGGCGTTTTCTGCGTCTTCTTCGTGAATCCAGAGAGCGAGAGGAGGACCTGGCCGTATCTGCCCTCGGACGAGAAAAGCAAACGAAAGCTGCGGGGAGGAGCATCGGCACGCACCTCGTAGATGTCACCTCGAAGGTGCTTCGCCGCCGAGAAGCCCGCCTCCGCGACCTCTTTCATTCCCGCGACAATTGCGGCGACTTCCTCGTCCGTGAGGCTGTCGAGGAAGTCCTTGACGGGTCTTCCCCCCGCCGTCTGCACGAAACCGGAGCGGCCTTGGCACCTGCCGCGTTCTGGCTGCCGCAAGCCGCGTTCGTGCATATTCGCAGCAACCTGTCGAAGACGGGCCCGTCGTTCGCCTGCGCTTTGGAATCAACAACTTCTTCGGCGTCCCGAAGGACACCGATGAGCCATGACTATTTGTCATCGGGGGAAACGACCGGAAGAAAGTGGGCCCTCTGGTGTGCCAGCATCCGGTTGTAGCGTTCCGTGACCAGCGTCCAAAGCTTCTCGAGTCGCTCCGGCGTTGCGATCTGCTGGCCCGGCGGGCCGAGAGCTTCCTCCATGGAGTCGCGCACGATTTGGCGAATCGCTGCGTCCTTCATGTTCTCGGTCGCGACCAAACCGATCTTGTTCATCGCTGCCTCGTAGGAGTCGAACCATTTCGACTGAAGCGACGCCTCAAGGCGAACGAAGGAAGGGAGCGCGATACCCTGGTCCTGCGGGTCGTCCGTTCGATCAACTTGCCGCAACTGGTCCACTCGATACGTCGCGACGAGAGGCCGGGGCGCGCGAACTGTACCGAGTCGAATACTGAACTGAAGGTGTCCGTAGAGAGCGACAAACCCGTCGACGTTACCCGAGTCTTCGTCGACTTTGACCATCACGATATGATCGAGCAGCCCAAGGCTCGCCGACGAAGACGTAAGATCGACCGGAGTCGTGTTGAGGGCGACGAACTGCCACGTGTCTCCGTCGTCTAGAACGAACTCGCGGATCGGATCGAATTCCGGCCGGAGAAAAGGTCGCGCGCCCGGAATGCAAGCAGATTGCAGGCGTGCTTGGCGATCGCACGCCAGCACGCTGGACCAAAAGAGACCTGGCGACGGACCGTTGGGACGAGGGTCTCCGGCGTTTGGAAGACGGCTTTCTCGAGCGTCTGCATCGACTGCCCATGCTTTTCCAGCGTGCGCGCTGCCAGCTTCTTCGCCTCCTTCATGCTTCGCGCGCTAATCTCGAGCGTCACCATGTCCTCGATTTCGGAGATCCGCATGGACGGCTTCGACAATTCAGGGAAGCCATCGGGCAACAGGTTGTAAGACTCGCCATCCGACGTGCGCATGCCGCGCACGGGGGGCGGTGGTTGACCGTCTGCTGATAGCGCACCGAGCAGCGTTCGGGGCAGGTGGAGCGCCTCAGTCAGGGCGACGTCGATGGTACGTCCGAGGACGTCATTCGTCGTCTTGTCGAGCAAGTCGCGTGAGGCCACCTTCCCGCCCAGAGCGTTGAGCAAGATGTGCTCTTGCGAACGTGTGGTGATTGGCTGCTTGGTGTAGATGTCGAGCATTGTCTTCCGAGCTGCATCAGTCAGGCTGGTCGTCCGGCGAAGGAAGATCACCCCACCGGACGACCAGCCACCCCTTCTTATCGTTGGGTCGGCGGCGGCATCACCGATCCTGCACCGTCGATGTTGCCCCAGGGCGTCGCGTAAACGCACCAAGAGCGTTGAGGTTTCATCGTCTTCAGTGACTCGAAGTCCAGGTTGCGCCACTCAGTGAGCGACGGAAACTGCCCACGCACCTCGAGCACCAGCTCCGTTCCATTGGAGTAGTCATGCTCCGGATGAGTGACGAGCATGTAGTCATCTCGCAGAGGAAACGTGCCTTTTCGGACTAGCGCAAAACGCCCCCCCTCGTCGGCGCCGACCTCTTCTGTTTCGAGGTCAACGTCGACGGATGCTGCCCTGAGCCGGAAGAGCTTACCCTCGATCCATCCCGTCATCGTTGTTTCGGGGCGACCTTCAACGACCTGGCGAGTGAATGGCCGGACTTTCCACGGACCACCTGGATTGTAAACCGCCTGCTCGTGCAGATCGGCCAGCAGTTATTCGTACCGCTCGCGGCCACTTGCGACTCGATGGCCGGCGATAACCGACTGGATCTTGGCTTCAACGTCATCGAGAACGTCTCGCAGGTTCGTGCGCGGGATAACGGGAGCACCAGAACCCGCTGAATCGAGTTGGTCCATGATTTCTTGCGTCGTTGTGCCGCGGACGGTCTTGGTGGCGCGACCCTTGCTGCTGAATCGAACAATCATTTGGCCGCCCACGGAGAGCCATGCCGCCAGCCAGTCCGGTTCGCTGCTCTCGTTGAACAATCGCGCCGCTACCCAGTCCGGTTCGCCGACCTCGTTGAACAATCGAAGGCCTTCGATTTGCTCCTTGCCGCTGCTAGTGGGGAGTTCGATCGCCTGCGGCTCCTCGCCGCTTGCTGCCGAGTTATAAGGTGGATCTCATCAGCCCTTATGACTTCCGGCACGGAAGAACGACGCATCTGGCGAGCTCGACGAACAACCTCGCCGGCGTGAGCTACCTCGTCGGCCACCGTGACATCTCGACGACAGCTCGCTACGTGCACGCGAACGAGCGACACGCGCGCGAAGTGCTGCGAGCGATCGCCAGCAATCCTGTGCTCGACGAGGGACCGGCGGTGTTGCCAATGGCGGTCGGCGCCGAATTGTTGATGGATTCCTGTGGACCCGTCGATGGGAGCGTTGATCCGAATAGCGCTAACTATGCGGTGCGAAAGGAGGGAATTGAACCCTCACGGGAGTTACCCCACAGGAACCTGAATCCTGCGCGTCTGCCAGTTCCGCCACTTTCGCTTGCTGGCCCGGGAAGCGGTGTGACCACTCCTCTCGAGACTCGGCCCCGGGGTAGTACCGCACCCAGGCCGAGCTCGGCAAGCCAGTCGCGGGCGATGAGCTGCCGCGGCGCTCCGATTTTCATCGCCATCTTGGCGAGTTGCGCTTCGAGGCTTGCGGTGTCATGCCGGTGACGGCGGACGGGCGGAGGGACGGGTCGCTGCGGGCGACATCTGCGCGCGAGGACGAAACGCGACCGAGACGAGTGCGGGCGAGGAACTTTGTCACACGTTGTCCACAATGTTCCCGCAAGCCACCCCTACATTTTCCGCAAATTCCTCATCGACAACTGGTCTTTCGATCAATAGAGTGCACCTCGTCGGGCTTGATCAGGTAGGGGCCGAACCGATCCAGCGGGGGTGTGTATGCAGACACAAGTCATTTCCGAGAGTGCCGAAAATTTCGAGCAAGTCGCGCGCGAAATCGGACTGCGTTGGGGTGCACGCATCAAGACGCAATACGCCGCGCAAGACAAAACGATGGGCAGTTGGCCCGGCACCCTCGAAGAAGCGCGCCGGCTCGTCGATAACGCGTTCGGTGTTCGACTCGCTGACGAGGAGCGTGAGCTGCTCGCATTGTTGGTCGAACGGGGCGCTCGCCGCGCCTGGCATACGAGGCTTTAGCAGCGTTTCGGCGCACAGCCGGATCTTGCGAGTCGCTGGTTCTAGCCTGCTTAGCTGAGTTCCGAGCCCTCTGACTCCCGCTGGCTTCGGAATTGTGGTACTCGCCCTGCGACCCAATGTCGCAGGCAGCTTCCGAATTGGTTGTTTTCTCCGCCATCCGGGCCATCGATCCGTCGACGGGGCTCGATGAGGAGCTCGACGTCGTCGTCGAGCGAGGGGTCATCACCCGCGTCGGGAAGGGCGCAGCGCGCGAGCTCTTGCAATCGGCCCAAGCCCGAATCATCCAGGGCTCGGGACGCTGGCTTCTGCCGGCGTTCGTCGACCTTCATTCGCATCTGCGGGAGCCCGGCCAGGAGTACAAAGAAGACATTTTGAC
>Ga0137374_10007267_pt1 | contig 13188 bp, 10 predicted proteins | sample SagtaG_20_FD_104811 | JGI IMG/M metagenome (GOLD analysis project Ga0137374, IMG submission 104811) | Vadose zone soil microbial communities from Sagehorn Ranch, Mendocino, California, USA - Sage1_R_100_16 metaG | ecosystem: Environmental > Terrestrial > Soil > Vadose zone | place: USA...
CAAAGACACCAATACAGAGAAAGCGGACCCCCGCTGAATGGGTCCCGTTGCTCGGGTTCGCAGGCCTTGGCTCTTTGCGGAGACCACGAGTGCGACCTCCAGTAGAGCTGTCGCTTGACGACGAACCTGCTGTCAGAGTCGCTGCGTCAAGTCCTGTGGGCCTTCGGGTTCGCAGGATTTGGCATTTCTGAGGAGATCGAACCCCTCGCCCTCCCGGAGGGGGCCTGCCGCAACGGCTGACACCTCACCGAGATGCTCCACCTTCCGCGGGGCCTGAGGAGAACGCACGTCGACGCACGGAATCCGCTCGACGCGCTGCTCGCGGCGTTTCGCGCCGAAGGAGGACGGCACCATGCCGACAGGCGAACGGCTGTTCATCACCGTGCTCCCTAGGCTCAGCGTCACTGCCGTGCCGCCGCCTCGACCTTGTTCGCCGGCCCGGACGACAGCGTCTGGCATCGTCCAGTGGTCAGTCCGCTGCCGTAGGCAAACCCAAGCAGCTCGCGAAAAGCGTCTGCCTTCGGAGTCGGATCGGGCCTGACCGGTTTTCCGCCGCTTACTCCTGGCTATTCAACGCCGGGTGCACAGCGAATACGCGATTTGCAGGAAGCTTCACATCAGATCTCCATCGCGAGCGGGAACGCGGGCAGCAACCGATTGATTCTAGAGCACCTCTCTGCGCCTAGGCAGACAACGCAACACGTGGATTTGCAGGCACTTTTGGTGACGGGAGCGACGGGACTCGACCCGCGACCTCCGGCGTGACAGGCCGGTCTTGCTCTTTCCGGGGTGGGTGGGCTCGGGCGGGGATTTCCGCCATAAGCAGGACTTTGGCTTGGCGACTTTGCGGGGATTGGCGGGTGCTCGCGGGGGTTTTCGCCGACCTCCCGCGGGACGTACGCGGGATGGCTTCGTTGTCCAAGTTGACACGCTCGTTGTACCGGAACACTCCGACCGGGGCTCAGCGGACGGCGCTCTTGACTCTTCGCGGCCGAAGTCGTAAGCCAAGCGTTGAATCCATTGGTGAAAGGGCCTGCGATCTTATTGGTGCTAGGCGCGCTGCTCGTCTCCACCGGCTGCGAGCGTCACGGGCACCATGCCACTCGTGCCGCTCCGCCGCTCGCGGCCGACCGCAGCATGCAGGCTCTCGACCTCGCGGAAGAGGTCAAGCCAGACCTCGTCCTGCTCGACGCCGTCCTGCCCGATGGCTAGTAGAAGAAGTCGAGGTCGGCCCGCGTAGCGGCTCTTGGCGACGACACCGGATCCGGCGAGCCGGCGGCTACGCCTGTGCCCGAGCAGCCAGGCGACATTGGGCGCCGAGAGTGCGACGGCCGACACCCCGGCGGCCCGGAGAGGTACAGCGAGTTACTCTCAAGGCTGACGAGGCTTACGAAGAGCCTGCTATCGCGTGGAGCGTCTGAGCCACGCCGAAGGAGGAGAACGAATGAGTGTCTACGCGGTGACGAACCCCGCAACAGGAGAGCAGGTCAAGACCTTTCCGACGTTCACGGACGACGAGCTCGATTCGGCTATCGCCCTGGCGTACGACACGTATCAGAATTGGCTGCGATCGAGCACGGTCGAGGAGCGTGCCAAGCTGGTGCGTCGGGTCGGGGAGCTGCACAGCGAGCGGCGGGAGCAGTTGGCCGAGATCACCACCCGTGAGATGGGCAAGCCGTTGGACCAAGCGCTCGGTGAGGTCGACTTCTGCGTCGACATCTACGGCTTCTACGCGGACAACGGGCCCGATCTGATGAAGGACGAGCCGATCGAGCTGCTCGCGGGTGAGGGATCCGCGATCATTCGCCGCAGCCCGTACGGCGTGATCCTCGGGATCATGCCGTGGAACTTCCCGACCTACCAGGTCGCGCGCTTCGCCGGTCCGAACCTGGTCATCGGCAACGCCGTGCTGCTGAAGCATGCGCCCCAGTGCCCCGAGACGGCAGCGGCGCTGCAGCAGATCTACCTCGACGCCGGCTTCCCCGAGGGCGCGTACGTCAACATCTACGCCACCAACGATCAGATCGCCCGGGTGATTGCCGACCCGCGCGTGCAGGGCGTATCGGTGACCGGGTCGGAGCGCGCCGGCGCGGCGGTTGCCGAAGTCGCCGGCCGCAATCTGAAGAAGGTCGTGCTGGAGCTGGGCGGTTCGGATCCGTTCATCCTGCTCAGCACCGACGATATGGATGCGACCGTCGAGGCGGCCGCGACAGCGCGCCTGGACAACGCCGGCCAGTCCTGTAACGGCGCCAAGCGGTTCGTCGTGATCGACGAGCTGTACCAGCCGTTCCTGGCGAAGTTCACGGCCGCCATGACCTCGTCGAAGACGGGCGACCCCACCGCCGACGACTGCCAGCTCGGGCCACTGTCCTCGAGCACCGCGGCCGATCGCCTGCAGGATCAGCTCGACCGGGCGATCAAGGGCGGCGCCAAGGTCGTCGCCGGGGGGGAGCGCGACGGCAACTACTTTTCGCCGATGGTGCTGACCGATGTAACCCCCGACAACGATGCCTACCGTGAGGAGCTATTCGGTCCGGTCGCGGTCGTCTACCGCGTCGGCTCGGAGGAGGAGGCGGTCAAGCTGGCGAACGACACGCCGTTCGGGCTCGGCTCCTACCTGTTCACGACCGATCCCGAGCAGGCCGACCGCGTGGCCAACAAGATCGAAGCTGGCATGGTCTACGTCAATATCGTTGGCGCCGACGGCGCCGAGCTGCCATTCGGCGGCGTCAAGCGGTCCGGCTGGGGGCGCGAGCTCGGCAAGTACGGCGCGGACGAGTTCGTCAACAAGAAGCTAATCCGAGTCGGCTAACCAACCGGGGGCTTCGCTGGGTGTTATTGCTTCCGCGCCACGGCCGTATGCGTCGGCAGAGGAGGCCAGGCCGCCGTGGTAATGAGCGAAGTCAACAGCACAATCAGACGTCCGAGGTCCTGATACCTGCAGCGCCACTGAGTCCGACGCCGGGGCGCGTCCGGCTTCGAGCTCTGCAGCTTCAGGCGGTCGGCATCGGCTCCTTGATGCCGTGCCGCAGCAGCCAGCGGTTGACGGGCCAGCTGGCTACGAAGCCGAGCATCATCCCGATCTGCATCAGGAACCAGTGGCTGGAGCTGTCGATCGGCGCCTTCCAGATCGCGAACTGCGCCAGCGCCATCCAGCCGAACAGCCCGACCTCGAAGCTGAGTACCGAGAGCGTGTCCGACTTGATCGCGTCGCGCAGCGGTGCCAGTTGGCCGACTTGCCCCCGTAAAGGTGCGATCGCGAAATACTGGAAGAGGATCCCGAAGATCCAGGCGAGCGGCAGGTCGAGGATGTATTCGGGGCCGAGCTCCGCCGTCGAGCCGATCATCCAGGCGCTCGCCCAGACGATCCACTCGCCGGCGATGTCCCCGAGCACGCAACCGGCCCCGCAGTGGCTGTCCGAGAGCGATACCTGCCACCAGGAGTCACGGTCGCTCTCGCTCATCCCGGCCGCATGCATGTGCATCCGCTTGCGGGACATCCGCCGTCCCCGCGCGAAATGCGCCCAGAGAGCGAGCGGGCCCCATGTAAAGCGCGGTGAGCGGAAAGGCGAGGTCCATGATCGCCATGTGCTGCCGGTTGCCCAGCACGACGATGTTGGCGACGATCACGAGCGCGGACGCGAATCCCAGCGCGAGCGCCGCCGATGCGAGGAGCTCTACCAACTCGGAGCCACGTCGACTTGACTCTAGGAGGCCGGAACCGGATCGTGCTCGTGCATCGCCGACGACGCCTTCTGAGCCCTTCCCTATCTTCGGGTCCCTGCTACCGCCTACTCGCGCGGGAGGAGGGACTCTTTGTCCTTATCGGGGCAGCACCACTGACGGCGACCATCAGCGATTGGCTGTGTTGCGACGAGCGGGGCGACATCGTGGCTGGACCCGATCTCCGTGACGTGCAGGGTCAGCCACGGTGGCCTCTTGAGCGCGACCCGCTTCACCTGGAACCCAGTCAGCCGGGCGTCTTCGTGGCTGGCGACGTCCGGCACGGCTCGGTCAAGCGCGTTGCATCGGCCGTGGGAGAAGGAGCAATGGCCGCTTCGCTAGTCAACTCGTTCCTCGCGACTGACTGAAGTCGCCCTTACATCGGATCCGCCATCGACCGCCGGTCGCTCCGGCCGGTCATCCTGCTTGCGGGGATTAGCGGCTCCAGACGGGTATGGCCGGTTATTTCCAGAGCGGGATCTGCGCGGGATGCGGAGAAGCCGGCGGTCGATAAGTCAAATACATATACGGATTTGCAGGGCTTTTACGGGAGCGACGGGACTCGAACCCGCGACCTCCGGCGTGACAGGCCGGTCTTGGCGCTTGCGGGCTGGGCGGGGATAGGCGGGGATTGCCGCGGCGAGCAGGGTCTTTCGAGCTTGGCCTTGCGGGGATTCGCGGGCGTCGGCGGGAACTTCCGGCGACCTCCTGCGGGATATACGCGGGATGGTTCGTTGCCCCAGCCGCAAACTAGCGGGATGCCCGAGACAAACGAACTCATCCCGAGGCCGGGCTTCGACGCGCGCCGAGTGGCATTGTGGGCCATGTCACCTCGAGCGCACGGAGGATGTCTGTGATCGAGAGGAGCCCGATCAGGCCACCGTCGTCCACGACCAAACCCCGATTGACCTTGCTCTCGTAGAGCTCGGCGAGCGCGTCGATGGCGGGCTCGTCGTCGGCTAGAGGCTTGATGTGAAACGCGCGCCCGCTCTGGTCTCTACCAGCTATTGAGCGTGGATACGAGGGCCAGAACAACACAGGCTGAAGGCACCAGCCCGCTCAGGCGCTCGTCAATCAGGCACTTCCCGCGGCGTAGCGCATGCAGGAGCGACAACCCCGTCTCGGAACGCGAAATGTAGATCGCCGATGCAGGAGAGCTACGCGCCAGTTCTCCGCATCGCGCGCCGACCGACGGACACCGTCTCGTGCTGTTGTCCGTTGATCATGCGGACAACAAGCAACCCAAGCCAAGCCCGCACCGACGGCATGGCCAGCGGTGGCAACCATGGCAGCGCGCCCCCGTAGGATAGGCGCACACGCGTCACTCGATCCTCGGGAAAGGAGATGTCATGGCGACCGTGACCAAGGGGCTTTGGGTGCCACTTGAGGCGAAGACCGGCAAAGAAGCGGACGTGGCGAGGTTCCTCGAGGGTGGGCGCTCGCTCGTCGAGGACGAGCCCGACACGACCGCGTGGTTCGCGGTCCGGCTCGGCGACTCGCAGTTCGCCATCTTCGACGTCTTCCCAGACGATTCGGGCCGCCAGGCACACCTGTCGGGCCCTGTGGCCGAGGCGCTGATGGCCCAGGCGGACGAGCTGCTCACGCGGCCCCCGGACATCCGGCAGGCGGACGTGATCGCGTCCAAGCTGCCGGCGTAGAGCTGGCGGAGCCCTCCGGCTCGGAGGCGCGCTCGTCGAGCGGATGCCGGACGAGCCAGAGGTGGACGGCCTCCACGCTTTGAACCTGCTCACGACGCGCGCCGCGACGCCCGGAGCTCGAAAGGGGTGCGCCTAAGCCGCGAGGTCTGCTCCACCCGCCGCTGGATCTTTGTTTCGACACACTCGACTGGACGTCCATGAAAGCCGCCCCAGGTCTTAGATTGATAGACGACGCAGTCGGCGGGTGGAGCGGCGCAGCGCCAAGACTCAGCAGGACCGTCTGCGAGCAGGCCCGGCGTGCCGACGACTCAGGGTCACCGGGATCAGAGTGGTGGCCACGTCGGGACTCTGCGAGGAAGCAGGACGGCTCGAGCCCGAGCCGGTGCCGGTCGAAGTGCGGGCCGCGACAGCCCGGGTGCCGGCCCTCTCTTACTGCAGGCCGTGACGACGCGACCGGCTTATCCGGAGCGAGGTGAGGCAGTTCCCACAGGCCATCCACTCCATCGAGATCCGAGGGCGCGACAGGATGAAATCCGCCCTGCGCCTCCCCGCGGTTCGTCCTCGCCGGTTGAAGTGGGCGGAATCGAACGTGCGCAGACCAGGTCGTTGCCGCCGAGCCGCTCACCCTCGCGTGACGCGATGGACGACGAGATTCGGCGCGAGCGTGTAGATCAGGCGGTGTTCGCGGCGTACTCGTCGAGTGCGTCCAGGTATCGGTCCCTGTCCTCTCCCGCTAGCCAGCTGACCGTGAACGCGTTTCGTGCCAGCTGGAGGATCTCGTCCCGAGTCAAGTGCACTGCTCCCTGCACGGCGACCAGGTTCTCGTTCATGTAGCCGGGGAAGTAGGCGGGGTCGTCGGAGTTGATCGTGGCTCGTACGCCCTCGTCGAGCATGCTCTTGATCTCGCTCGCCTTCAGCCCGTTTGTGACGTAGCTGTTCGAGATCGGACAGACGGTCAGGCCGAGACGCCGGCGGTTGATCTCTTTGATCAGCGCCGCGTCCTCGAGCGCGTTGACGCCGTGGTCGACTCGCTCCACGCGGATCTCGTCCAGGCACTGCCAGATGTGCCCGACCGAGTTCTCCTGATCGACGTCGCAGTGCATCGTCAGCCGGTAGCCCTCGAGCCGCGCCCGCGCGAAGACGTCCTTGAACTTCACGGGCGGATTTCCCTTCTCGTCCGAGTCCAAGCCGACCCCGACGATCCAATCCCCGTACGGCAGCGACTGGTCGAGTGTCTCCATCGCCGACTCCGCGCTCAGGTCACGCAGGAAGCACATGATCAGTTGGCTGCGCAGGCCGAACGACGCCTCGGCGTCTTGCTGCGCGCGGTGGACGCCCTCGATGACCGCACCGAATGGAACCCCGCGTGTCGTATGCGCCTGCGGATCGAAGAACACCTCGGCATAGACGACATTCTGGGAATCAGCCTTCCGGAAGTACGCTGTCGCCAGGTCGTAGAAGTCCTGCTCGGCCAGGAGGACGCTCATTCCCTCGTAGTAGACGGCGAGAAACGAGGGGAGATCGTCGAAGCCGTAGGCCGCCCGCATCTCCTCGACGGAGCCGTAGGGAAGATCGAGACCGTTGCGGGCAGCCAGCTCGAACTTCAGCTCGGGCTCTAATGTGCCTTCGAGATGCACATGCAGCTCTGCTTTGGGCATTCCCTCGATGAAGGCCCCCAGCGCGCACATGCTCGAGCTACCTCCTGCTCAACGACGATCTCGCGCCGAGTCTATGCCCTGACGCGAGGACGCCGGCGCGTCGTGATGCGTGGGCGCTCCCATGAGCTGCTCTGGCTCAGACCCAGAAACCTTCGTGCACGGCGCGTGCCTGCTTCTGAAGGTGGGGACCGCTGACCTCGACCTCATGCTGGCCTCGAGCGAATACGTCTCGACAGGGCAGAGCCAGGGTCGGGTTCTCGGGATTGGCGCCGACGATGTCGCGCAGCTCGTCCTCGCTCAAGGCGAACACGACCCGGCGGACGTTGCCCCAATAGATGGCGCCGGCGCACATGACGCACGGCTCCGTGCTCGCGTACAGCGTGCAACCCTGCAGAAACTCCGGGTCGAAGCGCCCGGTCGCCACGCGCATCACCTTGGTCTCGGCGTGGCCGGTGCAGTCGCGCCCCGTCACGACGGTGTTCTCGCTCTCGACCACGACGTTGCCGTCGGCGTCGACCAAGAGTGCGCCGAAGGGGTGGTTACCGTGCTCGCGCGCTTGCCGGGCGAGCTCGATGGCCCCACGCAGATATCGATCGTCGGTCGTCACCCAGTTCATTCAAACACTCGCGTTGAGCGTGCGCTCGGCGAGTCTCGGGAAAATGCCGACGCAGCATCCTGCGACCGAATCGCGCTCGGAGAAGCTGCCTGAGCCCCTCCGGGCGCCTTGTCATGAAATGTCTGGTCTGTCGCCTCTTGTTGACAAGAGCGACATGAGTCGCAACGTCGTGTGAAAGTCAGATCGCGGGTGTGGACAGGGCGGCAGCGCCTGAGACAGCGAACTCGTGCGGCTTGGGTGCCGGGGCGGCGATTTGCGTTTCGTCGAGGCGGTCCTAATTGGAGGGGAACCAAGCTGAGCCAGTAGGCATATACAGGTTGGTGCCTCGGAAGAACGAAGGAAGACCCGTGAGAGAACTCGTCAGCCGCCGCCTTCCTCACCTGGTGCTTGTCGGGCTGCTGCTCACCGCGGGGTGCGACGGTGGCGAAACAGCATCGACCGCGGGGACCGGCGAGCCCACGTCTTCGCAGGCAACGCTGTCGACCAGTACGGCGGAGCAACCGGAGGCGAGTGGAGGCATCGACGTTTCCTCGCTGAAGGGCCGCATCGCCTTCTCGGGAGGGCCTCCTCACGCAGAAGACGTCTACGTCGTCAATGCGGACGGCACAGGCCTCGCGCGGGTGACAAACGATCCCGCGGCCGACTTCGACCCCTCGTGGTCTCCGAGCGGGGAGCGGATCGCCTACCGACACCAGCCCGGGGACGACCTCAGCACGGACATCTACGTCACGAGGGCGGACGGGTCAGGGGCACGCAACCTGACCAAGAGCAAGGGCGTCCCCGACTGGGGCCCGGCGTGGTCGCCGGACGGGACGGCCATCGCCTGGAACTCCGACCCCGACCTCGAGGCCGTCTTGCGCGGCTATCTCATGCAGCCGGACGGCTCCAACGTCCGGCCGCTCGGCGCCGACGTGTGGGTCGAGTACCCCGCCTGGTCCCTGGACGGGACGAAGCTCGCCTTCATGGGACAGACTCCCACCGGAACCGAGAACTACGAGATCTACGTGGTCAACGCCGACGGCACCGGCCTTCGCCGCCTCACGCACTCCCCGGGCCCGGACGGCTGGCCGGCCTGGTCGCCGGACGGAAAGCGAATCCTGTTCGCCTCCGTTCGCGACGACTGCGCCTTCTCCAAGGCGCCGGACTGCAAGACGACGGGGGACATCGGGCCATACCACACCCTGTACGTGATGCACGCCGATGGGTCCCAGCAAGCCCGGGTCAGCGACGTCTTCGGCCAGATCGCGGACTGGTCGCCCGACGGTCGCTACATCGTCTTCCAGGGGCGGGAAGGACTCAGCCTCATGCGAGCCGATGGAACTGGGCTCACGGCGCTGCCGACCGGTGTCTCACCTTCCGGGTTTCCCGATTGGGCCAGGTAAGTGCCCACCCGGGTCCGATCTTGCAGGGGTTCTAAGAGTGACCGTCACTCGAAAACACGACCTCCGGCGGAACAGGCTGACTAGTGAAGCGCGTGCGATTCCGTGAGCGTCAGCGCGGAGAACGAGGCCGAAGTTTGAGCGCACGGCTGCAAGTCGAGGTCGGCAGGCGATCACGAAGCCCGGTTCGGTGGCCACGGTCGCGGCGGGGGGTCGCGTTAGCGGCGATGCGCAGGCTGAATACGTCAGGGAGCGGGCTTCCATGGGGCGCTGATAGGCAGCACGGTGACAGCTGCCGGCGCGCCGCTGTAGATTCGCGGCGTGGCTGAGCTGGAGGATCTGCTCGCACTGGTGCGCGAAGCATGGCCGCACCTGGCGCGCACCGGACCGGAGACCGAGGCCTGGCTGTCGCGGCTCGAGGAGCGGCACGACGACCTGCACGACCTCGTCGAGCGGCTGCTGGAGAGCGAGCCCGAGACCGCGGCGGAGGCCTGCGCCGCGCTGTGGCCGTTCTGGTGGCAGCGCGGGCACATGAGCGAGGGGCGCGAGCTGCTCGAGCGGGCCGCGGCGCTCGACGGCGGAGACAAGCCTCCCGTCCTCAAGGGGCTCGGCACGATCGCCTTCCGCCAGGGCGATCTCGAGGTCGCGGAGCGGGCGTTCCGCGAGCGGTTCGAGCTCGTGGAGGCGGGCGGATCCGGCGCGGACCTCGCCGACGCCTGCTCCGACATCGCGCGCGTCGCGCTGCGCCGCGGCGACTTCGCCGAGGTTTGCCGCTGGGCCGAGCGTGGCTTCGAGGCCGCCCAGGGCAGCGACGATCCCTCGGCGGTCCGGCTCCCGCTCCACATGCGCGCGGCCGCGGCCCGGATGGAAGGCAGCTACGACGAGGCGCGCGAGCTCTACCTGCGCAGCATCGAGCTGAACGAGCGGCTCGGCAACGAGACGATGGTCGCCGGCGAGCACCACAACCTCGTCTACATCGCCCTCCACAGCGGCGACCGCGAGGAGGCGGGGCGGCGATTCCGGACGGCGAGCGAGTGGATCTTCGCGAACGACAACGCCTACCTGCGGCCCTACGTCTTCCTCGACGCCGCCGTGCTCGCGCTCCACGACGGAGACGACGACCGCGCCTGCCGGCTCGTCGCCCGCGCGCAGCGCATCTTCGAGGAGACCGACTCGATCCCGGATCCCGACGACCACGTCGAGCTCGACGACGCCATCGCGCGGCTGCGAGAGCGGCTCGGCGACCGTTTCGAGGCGGTGTGGGCAGAGGGGCGGGCGCTCGGCGTCGCCGAGGCCCAAGCCCTCGCCCGAGCCTAAAGATCTCGACTCCGAGACCGCCGAAGCCCGGATCGAGTCGGACCTCGCCGCCCTCGAGGGTGCAGCCGGGGCCCTCTTTCCCCAACTTGAGTTCCACTTGATCCGATTGCGGCGCCGTTTACCTGAACCGCGCTCGCGACTCCGCCTTCTCCGCCGTGATGAAGCGAGTGCGACTCGGTCAGCGTCAGCGCCCCGGGCCAGCCGAAAGTGTTGCGCACGCCTGACCGTGCGTCATTGGAGACCGCCTAGCCTCCGAGCGTTCTCGCACGCGTGCGAGATCCACGCTGCCCCGCAAGGTATTCACTTGCAGGGGGATCGAATTTACGAACCCTACGGACTCTGACCACGACCACAAGGCGAGGCGGCAACGATGAGGGCGATCGTCCAAGACACATACGGCTCACCCGATGTCCTGCACCTCGAGGAGATCGACAAGCCGCTCGTCAAGGACGATGAGGTGCTGGTACGCGTCCGCGCAGCCTCCGCCAATCCCGCCGATTGGCACTTCCTGCGAGGCCTGCCCTACATCATGCGCCCTCAGTCCGGGTTGCACAGACCAAAGAACCGTGTTCTCGGACGCGACATCGCAGGGCAGATCGACGCGGTCGGAAAGGATGTGACGCACTTTCGCCCGGGCGACGAGGTGTTCGCCAACGTCGAGAGGGGCGGCTTCGCCGAGTACACCTGCGTCTCGGAAGGCTTCTTGGTGCCGAAACCGGCCAACCTGACCTTCGAGCAAGCGGCGGCGGTGCCACTGGCCGCGCTGACGGCCCTGCAAGGTCTTCGTGACGCCGGCGAGCTACAGCGGGGGCAGAAGGTCCTGATCATCGGCGCCTCGGGGGGCGTGGGGACGTTCGCCGTGCAGATCGCGAAGCACTTCGGCGCGGCCGTGACCGCCGTGTGCAGCACGAGGAACATGGAGCTGGTCCGCTCGCTCGGCGCCGACCACGTCATCGACTACACGCAGGAGGACTTCGTTCAGAGTGGGCAGATGGACGACCTCATCTTCCAGCTGGCCGGGACGTGTTCGCCGTCAGACTTGAGGCGCGCGCTCACCGCCAAGGGAACGCTCGTCCTCAGCAGTGGAGAATCGACCGGTCGCTGGATCGGACCCGTGGGTCGCATCGTCAAGGCGGTCGTCTTGTCGCCGTTCGTGAGCCAGACGCTCCGCACCTTCCTTGCCAAGCCAAACAGGGACGACCTGCAGTCCCTGACGGAGCTCATAGAGGCGGGCAAGGTCACGCCGGTCATCGACAGGACGTACCCGCTGAACGACGCGCCTGAGGCCATCCGGTACCTGGAAGAGGGACACGCTCGGGGCAAGGTCGTCATCACGGTCTGAGGAGCCTCTCAACTCTTCGGTGTCATTCGTCCGGGTATTGAGCGATCGAGCCGAAGCCGACCGAAGGCGACTTGACCGCCGCCGCCCGATCACTTAGGTTCCTTCTCGCGCCGAGCACGGAGCGCGATTAGGTTGAGGCTCCGCCTGAGGGCTCTACGCGGAAGCGGACGGTCAACGGGTTGAGCGGACGAAAGCGCAACCGGCTCGGCGAACTTCTGGTCCCGATCGTGCTCCCAGAACTGCCGTCGCTCTGCTCGCGAGCGCCAGTAGCGAGTAGCCTGCAGGATGCGTCCGCGGCCGACCTGAGAGGAGGAGGGAACGGTGACGGCTCTGCTGAGCGAGCGACCTCGTCGGGACGCGGCTACGCCTACGGCGGCCCCGCCTTCGTCGGCGGGATTCTCGTTGGCGTCGGGCTCGGCATCCTGCTCGGCGACTTCGGCGCCTGGTTCCTGATCGGCATCGGGCCGGCTTCATCTTGATGGCGTTCATCGCCGCGATCGGGAAGTAGCAGCCACCCCTCGTCGCGACGCCGGCGGGTACTAGAGGCTTGATGTGAAACTCGCCCCTGATGCGTCTACGGCTGGCCGCCGGAAGCACGCGGCGCGACCGGCTCGCCGGCGGGCGTTCTCGGCCGGTCTTGGACCGCCGACGTCAACCCTGGCGGATTGCCGACGGTGCCGAACGTCCGATCGAACGCCTGCCGCACTCGCCAGTGCTCGAGTCGTGCTGCGTACGACGCGCTGAAGAGGGGTCGATCACAATGCCCAAGCAGCCCATCACCAAGGAGAAGCTGGTGCCGCCAACGGCGATTCTGGATGGTCAGCCGCGACCGTTGATGAGCACTGCCGTCGTCTTGACCCGGCACGGCGGCCCCGAGGCGTTGGAAGTGCGTCAGTGGGAGGTGGCGCCGCCGGGACCGCATGAGCTTCGCGTGCGCGTCGAGGCAGCCGGGATCAGCTTCGCCGACCTCCTGATCTGCCAGGGCCTGCACCCGGAGCGGCGCCGGACGCCGCACGTGCCCGGCTGGGACGTCGTGGGCGTCGTCGAGTCCGTGGGCGCGGAGGTCGCGGGCGTGAGCGTCGGGGAGCGTGCGGCCTCCCTGCCGATCGTCGGCGGCTGGGCGGAGTACGCCGTCGTTCCGGGCGCCTGGGTCGTTCCCGTTCCGGCGACGCTCGCGCCGACGACCGCCATCTGCCTGGTCTTCGACTACGTGGTCGCCTACCAGATGTTCTTGAGGCTCGTTGCGGACGGCTGCTGGTGATCCGAGAGCCGAGGAGGAGCAGAGATGGAGGTGATCGTCGAGCGTCCGGCGGCGCTGGATGTGCACAAGGAGCAGGTGACGGCTTGTGTGCGGGTGCCGGCCGCGGGGGGCGCGCGCAGCGAGGAGGTCGTGCAGTTTCGGACGACGGTGCGGGGGTTGCTGACGTTGCACGATTGGCTTCAGGCACACCGGGTGACGCAGGTGGCGATGGAGGCGACCGGCGTGTTTTGGAAG
>Ga0137374_10007272_pt1 | contig 13185 bp, 20 predicted proteins | sample SagtaG_20_FD_104811 | JGI IMG/M metagenome (GOLD analysis project Ga0137374, IMG submission 104811) | Vadose zone soil microbial communities from Sagehorn Ranch, Mendocino, California, USA - Sage1_R_100_16 metaG | ecosystem: Environmental > Terrestrial > Soil > Vadose zone | place: USA...
AAACCCCCCGTGCGTGTCCAACCTCGACGGGCCTCCTGGCTGGCGAAAAACCCCGCGCTGACATGGGCCGCACCAGCCAGTTGGCGGGGCTGGTTGGTGTTCTCGGGCATTTCAGCCGTTGTTCGCCTGTCCCCGCAATCGCTTGATCGAGGGATGTGCGAACCAACCCCCGTGGTAGGAGCCAAGCCGGCTGGTTCGAGCGGGCGCATTCTTTGGAGGTTCGCCGGCTGAGCGTGCGTACCGAGCGCCGGGTCTGTCGCCGACCAGGCGGATGATCAAGGCCCGGTTGGGGAAGATGCCGACGACGTCGGTGCGGCGGCGGACCTCCCTGTTCAGCCGCTCGATCGACCAGAGCTGGCGCCAGCGCTCCTACGAACGACCGCGCGCTCTTCGGTACGCGGGTCAAGAGGTTGCGCATGAAGTGGGTGCGGCAGCGCTGCCAGCTCGCGCCCGGCAGCGTCGCCGCGATCGCGTCGACCAGGCCGGGGTGCGCGTCGGAGGTAACCAGGCGGACGCCGGCAAGGCCGCGGGCAACCAGGCTGCGCAGGAAGGCGAGCCAGGCGGCACCGTCCTCGCTCGTGACGACGTCGAGTCCCAGCGACTCCCGGTAGCCATCGCGGTTGACCGCGACTGCGTGCACGACGCAGGCGTTGACGGTGCGGCCGCCCTCGCGGCACTTGACCTCGAGCCCGTCCAGGACGAGGTACGCGTAGGGCGCGCCGTCGAGCGGGCGGGTGCGGAACTCCTCGACGATCGCGTCCAGCGACTTCGCCAGCCGTGAGCTTGCCCCGTTTCGGTTGACACCGGCGGGCTAGGCTGCTCTTGTTGTCTGTATTGTATCAACTTCCTTTCCTTGTAGTCTGGTCTGAAAGCGCCGTTCGCACTCGTCGGGGCTGATCCCGCCGAGCGAGGAGTGGCGGCGGCGCCGGTTGTAGAACGTCTCGATGTAGCGGAAGATCGAGAGCCGCGCCTGGTCGCGGCTCTCGTAGCGGTGCCGCTTGATCCACTCGACCTTCAGCGTCGAGATCACGGATTCGCAGGCGGCGTTGTCGTAGGCGTCGCGGCGAGATCCCATCGAGGCCACCACGCCCGATTCGCGCAGCGTCGTGCCGAAGGCGAGCGAGGTGTCCGCCCGGGTTCAAGGGGCCGTCGCAACGCTGCTGGTTTACGGGGCGGATCGTAGTGCCTCGGCCTGCGGTCCTTGCTGCGGTGGTGAGGCTTGGTTGCGCGTCGACGACCAGGTCGGCCCTGAGGTCGTCGCGCATTGACCAGCCGACGATCTTCCTGGAGAACATGTCCATCACCACGCCGAGGAACAGGTAGCCCTCGAGCGTCGGCACGTAGGTGATGTCGGCCAGCCAGAGGGCGGTCGGCCGATCGGCGACGAAGCGGCGCTCGACAAGGTCCGGTGCCGGCGGCGCCTTCTCGTCGGCGACCGTCGTGCGCGGCTTCTTCCCGCGCCGGGAGACGCCTTGCAGCTCGAGCTCTCGCATCAGCCGCGCCACCCGCTTGCGGCCGACGTGGACGTCATGGTCGTCGCGGAGGTCGAGCTGGACGCGCGGCGCGCCGTAGGTCTGCAGCGAGCCGTCGTAGATCGTGACGATCAGCCGCTTCAGCTGCTCATCGCCCAGTCGCCGCAGACTCGGTCCGCGCCGCCGCCAGGCGTAGAAGCCCTGGCGCGTCATGCCCAACACCGTGCAGAGCCGGGAGATCGCGTGCTCTGCCTTCTCCGCCTCGACCAGCCGGTACCTCATCGCCGCTGATCGGTCTCCCGCGCGAAGAAAGTCGCTGCCTTCTTCAAGATCTCCCGCTCCTCCGGAGAACGCGATTCTCGCGCCGCAGCCGGCGCAGCTCCTCACGCTCCTCGCTGGTCAGGCCCTCCCGCTCGCCGGCGTCGACCTCCGCCTGGCGCACCCAGCTCCGCAACGTCTCGCCGGCGACGCCGAGCTCGCGCGCGACCTGCGCCTCCGACCTACCTCCCGACTGCACGAGCCGCACCGCCTCCTGACGGCACTCGGGCGGATACGGCGGTCTCGTCCTTGGCACCTCGACTCCTTTCCGGGCTTGCGACCCCAAGCGTGGAGGTGTCAACGAAACCGGGTCAAGTCCACACTCTCCAATTGCAGCGCCGCTTCCACCCGCTCCTCCTTCCGAACGATGACCGCCGACGCGGACACCGTTCGCCGCAGACGAAGAGGACCCTTCAACCAGCTAACAAAGTCCTGCTAGTAGCCGCGGGTCGTCGTCGTCGGTGTCGTCGTTTGCGTCTTCCCCGAGGCGGCGACGTGCCAGGTGAAGCTCCGGCCGCCAAACTGGTCGGAGACGCCGTTGCCCGTGACCTTCCCCGGCGAGCCGTCGCGGGCGAAACGGTAGAGCGGCTTGCCGTCGAAGGTGACCTGGGTCTTGCCGTCGGGGCGCATGATCGTGCCGAGCTTCGACATCAGACTCGACGACGCGGTCGCGCCGCTCGCGCCATGCGAGAGCGTGAGCGGGACCCAGATGGCGGTGCAGTTGCCGGTGCAGCGCACGGTGCCGCTCCGCTCCTGGTCCGGGCTGTAGAGGGCGAAGCCCTTCGAGTCGACGAGGACGGTGCCGACGCCCGAGACCGACTTCAGCGAGACGGTGTCGGCCGCCGCGGCAGGCTTCGAGCCGCCCGAGCCGCTGCTCGAGCTGCTGCTCGAGCTCCCGCAGGCGCTGAGGCCGGCGGCCGCGCCGGCGGCCAGCGCGAGAGCGGCGGCATAGGTCGCGATCCGATTCATAGCTGGCAATACGCGCAGACGAGGCGGCCGGATTGTGGCGCCCCGGCAGAGCGCGTGGCGTAGTCGCGGGCACATGCGCTCGACCTCGCCGCTGTGTCTGCGGCGGGCTCGGCCGCCCGCTCAAAACCTCGAGCCGAACGATGTGGCGCAGGTGGGCATCAGGCGTGAATCCGGCTGCGCCTTGGTCGCGTAGAACAGGCGAGAAGGGAGATGGGGCGATGCGAGAGACGAGTGATCGAAAGGGAAGAGAACGCGACGTAGCCAGGCCGGCGGCGATGACGCGCGTGGTCGTCGTGCTGACGCTGACGGTGGTGCTGGGCGTGATCGGGTTCCTCGCCGCGGGCTGGGTCGCCCGCGGTGCGACCGGGACGAACGCGACCGTCTCCCTGCGCAAGACGAAGCTCGGCCCGATTCTGGTGAACTCGAGGGGGCACACGCTCTACCTCTTCGCAAAGGACAGGAACGGCAAGAGCGCCTGTAGCGCGAGCTGCGCGAAGTTCTGGCCGCCCTTGCTCCGTCACGGCAAGCCGACTGCCGGATCCGGCGTGAAAGCGTCGCTGCTCGGCACGACGAGGCGGAGCAACGGCAGCCTGCAGGTGTCCTACAACAAGCACCCGCTCTACACGTTCGTGCTCGACAAGCGCGCGGGTCAGACGAACGGCGAACGCAGGTTGGCGTTCGGCGCCAGGTGGTACGCGGTCTCCGCCAAGGGAACCGCAGTCGTCAAGGCGCCGCCCGTCACGACCACCACGACCACCACGCCGACCTACACCGGGACCACCTACAGCTACCCGTAGGGCGCGGGACCCAAGGGGCCAAGGGGACAGACCATGTGTAGGTCCCCGCCCCCACCCGGCCGCCACGTACGGCCGGGTTGGGACGCATGTCGCGGAGCGCCCATGTATCGCTCGCGGGGTCGCCCGGGGCAAGGCGTAACCCCGGCCCTTCACCAGCCGCCGCTCGAGTTCACCCGGAAAGGAGCGGGCAGCGCTCGAAACGGCCGACTCACCACGGCAGCCGGAGCTTTCAATCACGCGGCCTCTCCGGCGAGCTCGGCCTCGAACCCGCGATCTTCAGTGCCTTGCCCGCCGCAAGCCTGCGAGCAGCTGCGACCGTGAAGGGTGTCAAAACTCGGATTCCGGGGCTGAAATGGAGCTCTCACACCCTTCAGCGCTGGCTCTCCGCTCGTAGGGTTCATTAACTTGATTCCGCTGCAAATCCGCGGAATCGACGGCATGACCGAGTTTTCGAACCCTACGACCCCACAGGCTCTGCGTAGGGTTCTGACGAACTCGCGCGACTTGTGACCCGGAGAAGCACCCACCCCTACACTCGTGTGGGTGCGGCGCTTGATCCTCGCCCTCGCCATCGCTGCCGGCGGCCGCGGGGCCTACCGATTGCTCACAAGCGGGGCGCTGACGATCGACATCGGCGTCGGCCGGAGGGTGCGCAGTCTCGGGCCGTGTAGCTGGCAGATCGCCGCCGATCGCGAGATCGTCTTCGACGCGATCGCCGGCCCTTATTTGCAGCGGACGCCACGCGCTCTCGAGGAAAAGCTGCAGGTCTGGGAGCGCGGCTCGGACATGGCCCTGGCAGCGCACTTCACACCGGTCAAGTGCGGCGTCACGACAACCGTGGAGACGGTCCGCTTCCGGCGCCCAGACAGGATCGACTTCCGTGTCGTTCGCGGTCCCGTGCCACACATCGTCGAGTCGTTCGTCCTCGACGTTTCAGAAGGAGGCACGAAACTGACCTGGGAAGGCGAGCTCGGGACCGACTTCTGGGGGCTCGGCAGCTCGTGGGGCAACCGCGTGGCCCGCTCCTGGGAGCAGGCCGTCCGATCGTCTCTCGAGGCCGTCGTCGCCGAGGCCGAACGGCGCGCCGCCCGACAGGGCTGAGCACTCACACCGTGTGCAGCGATGCGGCGAGTGGCCGTCGCTACGCGGCGAATCCGTCTGTGTCGGCGCCAGTCGCGATGCAGCGACCAGCACGGGAGTCGTGGCGAGTCTGACGGAACGCGCGGCGAGCGGTAACGCGCGTTCGTGGAGGGGGCTCCAACGCAGGCCGTATTCCCGGCGGAGCCGCGGCGGGAGCAGGCCGGCGGTCGCGAGTCGATGCGCGGGAACGAGCACGCGTATGGGCACAGGCAGAGGCGCCTCGAGGATCACCGCGGCGACCTCTCTCGCCGGTGCCGTGACCGTGATCGTCTCGCCGGCGATTTGGGCGTTGAAGTAGTCGCGGAAGTCAGAGAGCGAGCGCGGGATCACCGAGGTGGGTGTTCCAAAGAGCCGAGCGACGAACTCTCCCAGCTGCACGCGCCGCCCTGCGCGCCGCCGCAGGCGCTCACGGTTGCTGTAGCCTCCACCAAGCTTCACTTTCTATAGTGTCGTTGCTTCAAAACATGAAGCGAAGGGAGGCGAGATGAGCGTCATCGACGAGCTCCTTCGGAACGCGGAGAGGTACGCGGAGAGCTTCGACAAGGCCGAGCTGCCGCTCCCGCCCGCCAAACGCGTTGCGATCGTGGCCTGCATGGACGCGCGGCTGAACCCGTATGGGCTGTTCGGGCTGAATGAGGGCGACGCCCACGTGATCCGAAACGCGGGCGGGGTCGTCACCGACGACGAGATCCGGTCGCTCTCGATCTCGCAGCGGCTGCTCGGAACCGAGGAGATCATGCTGATCCACCACAGCGACTGCGGCATGCTGACCTTCGGCGACGACGAGTTCCGGCGTCAAGTTCAGCAGGAGACGGGCATCCGGCCGGAATGGGCGGCCGAAGCATTCGACGATCTCGAGGAAGACGTTCGTCAGTCGATTGCCCGGATCAAGGCAAGCCCGTTCATCCCGAAGAAGGACAAGGTTCGCGGCTTCGTCTATGAGGTGGAGACGGGCAGGCTCCGTGAGGTCAGCTAACTGCGACGGATTTCCGCTGTCGACGTGCGCGTGAGGTGGCGCTAGGAACCACCGGCCCGCGCTTGCGGCGAAGTTCCAGGAGACAGAGAGGGGAGCTGTCACTGCGCCCTCGCACCACCTGCTCGGCACAAAGGAAGCGCCCGTGATCGGGCATAGCGAAGGCGGGACGCTGACCTTCACGAACGAGTTGCAGGAGCAGCTGCGCGAGGAGCTCGGCCCCGAGGCCAAGGACGTCGCCTTCTCCCGTTCCCAGAGGTGGGTGAGCGCGTTCGCCCGAGCGTGTGCGGATGCGTTCGGCCGGCGGTTTGGAGTCGGCGGCTCTGGGGTGTGGTAGAAGCGCCTTGGAGTTGAGCGGCGAGCGTGAGCTAGCGGGCCAAGTTGCGCTCGTGACCGGTGCGACGAGCGGGCTCGGACGGGCGACGGCGATTGCCCTTGCGCAGGCGGGGGCCAACCTAGTGCTGCTCGCGCGGGGCGAGAAGGAGCTCGACCAGGTGGCGGCGGAGGCAGCTCACAGCGGTGTCCGCGCCCTTCCTGTTCCGGTTGACCTAGCCGAGGCCGAGCACGTCCTATCGGCGGCGGAGCGAGCTCTCAGCGAGTTCGGCGGCGTCGATCTGCTCGTCAACAGCGGCGCGACGGATGCTCCCGGCGGCATAGAGGGCCTTGCCGCGACCGACTGGGACCGCGTCCTCGCCGTCAACCTGCGTGCCCCGTTCCTGCTGGGCAAAGCAGTGCTTTTTTCCGTCCATCCGGAACGCGGGCCGAGGCACAATCGTGAACGTCTCCTCGGTCGCCGGCAAGCGGGGATGGGCAAACGCGTCCGCGTACTGCGCGTCGAAGTTCGCGCTCGCCGGCTTCACGCAGGCGCTCAATGCCGAAGGCAAGGCCCACGGGATCCGGGCCTGCGTCGTCTTCCCCGGGGGGATGGCGATGGGCTGGGGGCCTGGAGCGCGGCCGAGCGTCACGCGCTGCCGCGGGAGCCCTCGCCCGCCGCCCGGTCGCTACCGCCCGAGGATCTTGCTGCGCTGATCGTCTGGATCGCCGCGGCACCGAAGGAGCTGGTGCTGAACGAGGTGATCGCGACCCCGCTGGAGGAGCAAGGCTGGCCGTAGCCGCTCTCGAGTTTGCGAGTCCAACGGCGGGGCGGCCGCCCAGGCTGCCATCGGCGAGCCGCCCTGCACGGCTCCCCGTTCGGCCCTGCTTGCTAGCCCTTGCCGACCTTGATGATTGGGCAGTTGAGCCTGATTGCGGTCGCCCGCTCGGTGAGCACGCCCTTCTTCTCGAGCTGGTCGATCTGTGTGTCGCTCTTGATCAGGACCGGCGTCGCGCTCGCCTTCCAGGTCAGGATCGTCTCCTTCCAGATCGGGGAGTAGGTTTTCTCGCCGGGCTCAGAGCCGAAGACGGCGAGCTGTCCTGCGGCTGCCTTGCCCTGGACGAGGTACATCTCCGGCGCAGACCTCAGCGGCACCGACCTGAGCACGGGTGCGTAGTTGATGTGCATCGGCTTCGCCTCCGCCTTGCTGGAGACGTCGGTGTTCAGGTAGGTGTCCTTGTGGCCGTCGTAGTAGCCATGGAAGGCCGGTCGCGTGATCGTGATCTTTGGGCCCATCCTCGGGCCGCCGCTTGTGAGCGAGGCGTAGGCGCCGGCGGCGACGGCGAGGGCGGCGAGCACCAGCGTGGACAGGAAGAAGATCCTTCGCTGCATCGGTCACCTCCGTGATCGGGTCGCTTGGGAGTACGGCCCCGCCCAGGTCGCGGTTTTCGGTCTGTTCAGGCCAACGGCGGCCTCAGGGGCCGGTACTCCCGCAAAGCGCGCGCGTCGTCGCCGTCTGCACGGCGTCTGTACCGGATCGAGAAGGCCGCTCGTGATTCGCGGCGGCTAGCCGAGGAGCTTACGAGGTCGCTGTGATCGTGATCCCGCCGCGTGCCTTCTGCTTGAGCGTCACCCGTACCTTGTCGGGGGGAAGCTCAAGCACCTCGGCAACGTCGTCACGGATCTTGACCGCGAGCGCTTCGCAGAAGTGCCCTTCGTTACGGTAGCCGTTCAAGTACAGCTTGAGCGACTTCGACTCGACGCAGAGCGCCTGCGGCCAGAACTCGATGGTCGCGACGTAGAGGTCGGGCTGGCCGGTGACGGGACAGACGGCCGAGAGCTCGTCGCTAGTCATCTCGACGTGTGTCACGCCCGGATTGGCGAACGTCTCGAGCCCGGCGTAGTGGTCGGGGCCGGGGTGGCCGAGCGCGACGAAGTCGGTCGAGCGCGAAGCCGGTTCCATGGTCGTACTGTAGGCCGATGACGCATTCAGCGAGTAGCCGGCAGGCGACGGTGTGAAGCGCGTGTACCTCGCCGGTCCGCCGTACGCCGATGAGTACCGTGGCCGCGCGGAGGCGCTCGTTGGCCAGATCGGCTGGGAGCCGGTCGATCCGATGCGGCGAGACTTCCGGGGCCGGACGCAGGGCAAGGCGGCGGAGATCGTCGAGGGCGATCTGGCCGAGATCGAGTCCTGCGACGCAGTCCTCGCTGCTTTCACGTCTCCGGACGAGGGAACGGCGATGGAGGCGTGGTATGCCCACTCGCTCGGCAAACTCGTCGTCGCCTATACCGGCGGCACTCCACCGCACCCGTGGACGGTCTACGTGGCCGACGTCATCTGCGACGAACTCGAGCGGGCGGTCCAAGCACTTGCCGGCGGGCACGCCATGCGGTAGGGCTGGTCGCGCGACTACTGCGAAGGACCGACGATGTTGCTTGTCGCCATCTCAGAGCAGCTGCTCGCCGCGGCATTGCGGGCGCTGGTTTCGTCAAAGAGCCGAAAGGCGACAAACACCGCCGTTTCGTCTCCGCCCGGTGAGCGTAGGTCCGGCTGGTTCGCGCTTGCCATGCACCTGCTCCTGTAGGTGTGGCGCCCCTCACGCCCTACTCCCATCGCTGCAGACGAGCAAGAGAGGGAAATTTGGGTTCGAGGTTCGTTTCCCCAGCGCGCCGGGCCCTCGGCTCGAGCCGCCCCGCGCTCCTCGCTCGCACGCTCGCTCCGACCCGATCAGCATCTCGGCCTCGTAGTCGCGCAGGACCGTCCTCGATCAGCGCTTGGTGACGAGGAGGCGGACTTCGCCGACCGGGGCAGAAGCCAGGCGGCGCCTCGAGGATGGTCCGGCGAGCCCGACCAGGGCGGTCCCTGGTCCGAGATTTCATCGTCTCTTAAGGCTCCCGTGAGCGTCGCGTAAGCCGTACGACGTAGAGATACGGCGTGAGGACGCCGGTCGTCCTCGCGCTGCGGCCGGGGCACAAGCCCGCCGCGGCTTGAAACCTGACACTAGGAGGTCATCGTGATCTCGAATGTCTGGGGAAGGTCGACCGTCCGCCTCCTCCTACTCGGAATGCTCGCTCTCGTCGCCGTGGTGGGCGGCTTGAGTGCTTCCGCCGATGCTCGCGCACGGCAGCAGGCGGCGGTCGACGCTCAAGCGTCTGCCACCCTGACCGTCCGCAGCACGCGGTTTGGCCGAATCCTCTTCGACGGCCGCGGCCGCGCCCTCTATGCCTTCACGCGCGACCGACGGGGCGGGCGCAGCCAGTGCTACGGCGCCTGCGCGAAAGCGTGGCCCGTCTACTTTGCGAAGGGACGGCTGCTCGCCGGCAAGGGCGTAAAGCAGGCGCTCATCGGTTCCACCCGGCGGCGCGATGGGCGGCGGCAGGTCACGTACAACCGCCGGCCGCTCTACTACTACGTCGGGGATAAGAGCCCCGGCCAGGTTCTCTGCCAGAACGTCGACGAGTTCGGCGGCACGTGGCTGGTCGTGCGGCCGAACGGTCAGCTCGTCCGGTAGACGACCCTCTTGGACGCGAGAAGGCCGGCGTTGGCTGGCCTTCTCGGCCGAGGATGAGCGGTCGACTTCGTCGAGGGCGAGCTGACGGCGTACGTGGCCAGCGCGGGTCGACGTGGTCGCGGCGGTCACCCAGCTCGGGCTCTTGTCACCTCTGGTAACGGATGTTGGTCCGCCGGAGCACGGTCTCTGCAATTAGCCCGGTCGACAGGAGTTCATCTCCTGTTAAGCCGCAGTTCACCTCAGCACAAGAACTTGCTGCGAGGGTCGCGGGAATCGATGAAGGGAGACATCATGATCCGTCGATTCCTGCTCGTGGCGCTTGCCGCCGGTGCCTTGGCGACAGCGGCCGCAGCGCCTGCATGGGGGAGTGAGGGAGCGGGACCGCCAGGCGGCACGTTCTACGCGTTTGGTCAGACCTTCCGGAGCGTCATCACGCCCACGGCGATTCCCGACCAGGGCGCCTTTGACACGCTGTACACCTTCCCCGGCACCAGCTTCGCGCCCGTTTCCGACGCGGCTCCCGGCTTTGGGAACTACAACGGCGGGCGCTGGAAGGTGGTTCAGGTCCTCGGTGCTACGCAGCAGTTCACGAGCGCGGCCGACATCCTCGCATCCGGGCTCACCCTCGTTCAGACATCGGTGCGATTCGTGTGCCCGCTCATCCGGGCCTGAGCGTTCGTCCGCCTGCAGGATCGGGGCAGCTGCCCTGCCCCGATCCTGCTTCGCCCCATGCTGACGCTCTCGCTCCTGAGCGGCACGATCTCGACCGATCCCGACTCGAGCGCCGTCTGGAAGACGCCGTAGCGCACAATGTCGGTATGACCACGGTTCTCGTCGTCGACGACGAGCCGATCGTCCGCGAGGTCGTCGTGAGGTACCTCGAGCGAGAGGGCTACCGGACTCTTGAGGCCGGCGACGGCGTTGTGGCGCGGGAGCTCCTCGACCGCCACTCGCCGAGCCTGGTCATCCTCGACCTGATGCTCCCGGGCACGGACGGTCTCGAGCTGTGCCGCTGGATCCGCGGGCGCTCCGAGTTGCCGGTGATCATGCTGACGGCGCGCGGCGAGGAAGCCGACCGTGTCGTCGGGCTTGAGTTGGGCGCCGACGATTACGTGACGAAGCCTTTCTCGCCGCGCGAGCTCGCGGCGCGGGTGCGCACCGTCCTGCGCCGCTCCGAGCCGCTCCGCGCTGACCAAGCCTCGCTCTCGTTCGACGAGCTCGAGATCGACCCCTCGACGCGCGAGGTTCTGAAGGCGGGCGAGCCGCTGCGGCTGACGGCGAAGGAGTTCGATCTTCTGTACTTCCTCGCGAGCCACCCGCGCAAGGTGTTCTCGCGCGACCAGCTGATGATTCGGGTCTGGGGCTACGAGGCGGCGCTCGAGACCGGCACCGTTACCGTGCACATCCGGCGCCTGCGCAAGAAGATCGAGCAGGACCCGTCGCGGCCGCGCTTCCTCGAGACCATCTGGGGCGTCGGCTACAGGTTCACGCCATGATCGCGCTCGCGCTCGTCGTCAGCCTTGCCACGCTCGGCGTCGGCGCGGCCGTCGCGCTGCTACTCCGCCTCCTGCCGACCGTCAGGCTTCAGCTCGTCGGCCTCGCGCTGCTTGCGGTCGTGCTTCCGCTCGGGGCGGTGCTGCTCTCGGGCTGGGTCATGTTCCACATGGGAGCAGACGTGAAAATCCTCGCCGTCACGGCCGCATCCGCGGCGGCGGCGGTCGGAGGCGCGCTTCTGCTCGGAGCTTCCATCGTCCGCCGGCTCGAGCAGTTGCGGGACGCCTCGATCGAGTTCGCCCGCGGAGATCTGGCCGCCCGCGCCCCCGGCGGCGGGCCCGCCGAACTCGCGCAGCTCGGCGCCTCCTTCAACGAGATGGCCGCGCAGCTCGCGCGGCTCTTCGACGCTCGCCGGGAGCTCGTCGCCTGGGCGAGCCACGACCTGCGTACACCGATCGCCTCGATGCAGGCGATGCTCGAGGCGCTCGAGGACGGGCTCGCCGAGCCGGAGCATTACCTGCCGGCGCTGCAGCAGCAGGTGCGGAGGCTCGCGTTGCTTGTCGACGACCTGTTCGAGCTCGCGCGGATCGACGCCGGCGCGCTCACGCTCGAGCTGCGGGAGGCTCGGCTTGCTGGGCTCGTCGAGTCCTGCCTCCGCGGCCTCGAGGCAGAGGCGCAGGCCAAGCAGGTGCGGCTTGAGGCGACGGTCGACGCGAGCGTGGCCGCCTGGTGCGCACCTGAGAAGGTCGAGCGTGTGCTGTTCAACCTGCTGACGAACGCCCTCCGGCACACGCCATCCGACGGTTCCGTCGCCGTCTGCGTCGAACCGCTCTCCGGCGCCGTTCGGGTGACCGTCGAGGATTCGGGCGACGGGCTCGCGCCCGACTCGGTGCGGCGCGCCTTCGACCGTTTCTGGCGCGGCGATCCGGCTCGCTCGAGCGGAAATGCCGGCGCCGGGCTCGGCCTTGCGATCGCGCAAGGCCTCGTCGAGGCGCAGGGCGGAACGATCTGGGCCGAGAACCGTCCAGATGGCGGGGCAAGGATCTCCTTCACCCTGCCTGCGGGCTGATCGCGGGAATCGGCATTCCTTTTAGACGACCGCGACACGCGATCCGGCTCCTCGACACACTCAACGCCTTCGAGACGGACCGGTGGACGCTGGTGGACGCTGCGTGGACATCGCAGCCGCCAACCGTCGCCCGCTCGGAAAACCGAAAGACCACCTAAGCAGGAGGAAATCAGAAGCCCTCTGACGGACTCGAACCGTCGACCCCCTCTCTACGAGGCCGTCGGGTCAAGTGAGTGGGGTTCGCGTGGTCATGGTGGTCGGGCGGGTTGGGGGTGTTGAGCGGTGCTCATCTCTCTATCGCCTCCTCGGTGGGGAGGATCAGGCTGGACGGGAAGCTCGCTCCGGTAGCGCATCTCCTTAAGGACCGTCGGGCGGCCAGGGGGTCGGTGGCGCCTGCCGGAGCGAAGGGCTGGTTGCGGGTGAGCATGTGCGAGATCGCCTCGGCCAGTCGGCGGGCGAGGTCGACCTGGGCGACCTTGGCCCCGCGCTGCTTGCCGAGCCGGCCTTGGTGCGCTGGTAGCGGTCGTGGACGAAGCGCCCCCATTCATCGACTCGATCGCGGCGCGGATCGGCGCGCCATGGCGATCAAGCCGGTGGGTCAGTCGGCGCAGGCCGTCGGCATCCGGCGGCGCCGAACCGATCTCGAGCGTCGCGCCCTCAGCGTCGAGCAGATGGAAGTCGAGGCGTCTGCGGCTGAGATCCAAACCGGCGTGCAACATTGAATTCGGGCCTCCTCTCGGTAGCTCCCAGCTGACGAGCCGGAGCCTGCCAGCCGGGGAGGCCCTCCTTCATCGCATTCCTTACATTTCCCGGGTCCGTCGCCGCCCCGATCCTGCGGCACGACGGCGCCGTCGCGAGCGTCGCCTCCGTCTGCGGCCCCATCGAGCGCTTCCGCGACGAGATGGAAGCCTGCGCCGGCCACTTGCTCGTAGTCACCGGTTCGCTCAGCGCGAACCTCGGCCACCGAGCCTGAGGAAGTCCAGCTCGGCGTCTGTCGGCGCCATGGCGGCCGCACGCTCGTAGGCGGCCGCGGCCTCGCTGTTCCGGCCCAGCCGCCGAAGCAGATCGGCTCGCGTGGCGTGGAACGGGTGGTAGTTGTCCAGGTCCAACTCGTCCACCAGAGCCAGC
>Ga0137374_10007273_pt1 | contig 13185 bp, 11 predicted proteins | sample SagtaG_20_FD_104811 | JGI IMG/M metagenome (GOLD analysis project Ga0137374, IMG submission 104811) | Vadose zone soil microbial communities from Sagehorn Ranch, Mendocino, California, USA - Sage1_R_100_16 metaG | ecosystem: Environmental > Terrestrial > Soil > Vadose zone | place: USA...
TCCGATTGCGCGAAGGATTTTTCAGGCGAACGGTTTTCGTGGGCGAACACTACGGTAGCGCCGCGGCCCGCTCGCGTTTAGAAACAGGTTACCCGCTTACCGCCGCGTCTGTGTAGGAAACAGCTCGATAACTGAAGCGCCCAGAGCTTTTGCTAAGAACAAAATCTCCGAATCTGTCACGAGCCGAACTTGTGACTCGATTCGAGCGATGATGTCGCGGCCGACGTCCCATCCGATTCGCTGGCCTCGCGCCGCGAGTTCTGGTTGCGACCATCCTCGTGCATTACGCAGGCGGCGAACTTTAGGTCCAACCACATTGCCAGCGGGTCTGATGTCGCGAGCCATCCGAGCGTCCACCGTATGCGATTGAACGGCTGCGTAGCGTGTGGTAGAACACACGTCTTAACGCTATGAATGAGTCGCAAAAGGCGTTTGAGCAGCGCCACGTTGTCGATACAAAATTCGAGCGCTACGCCCGAGTCATTGCAGAACAGCTCGATCACAAAGTTTTCACAGAGGAAGTGAATGCAGCGGGCATGTGCAATACATATTGGGAAGAATTAAAGACACGACTTCGCGACAAGCCGTCTGATTCGTGCAGTGTGCTCGATGACTTCGTTGAGCGCTGTTGTTCAAAATTATTGAAAGAATTCCCCCCTGACGAACTTCGTCTTTTGTGGTTGGGCACTGATGCTCCGGACAAGGCGGGACCGAGCGCGTTCTTGGGATCGACACACTGGAGTGAACTCACAGGAGAGCTTTACGGAAGAGTGAAGGACCTCGCTCTGGAGGAGGCCGAAAAAGAAGCGTCTTTCGGTGGCGGATTTTTCCAGGATCGTGGCACACTAGATCAGGTCAGAGACATCCTAGCTGCGATCGCGCGAAGACACGATCTGAACGTGGAAACGTCCGCCTCCCTGCGGCACCTCATGGCTGTAGTTGACTTGCTGCCTGACCAGGCACCGACCGAAATTTTGAACTTAACGTTGGATCACAGTGTTAGGTTCGAGGATTCCGGCGGCTGCAGAATTTACACGCTTGTTGTTTCCCCGGAATTTCTGGAATTGTCCTTGTGCGGGTCCGAATGGAGGAAGGAAGTAGGCAGCGACACGTGGTCTGGACCAAGGCTTCTCGTCGAATGTGACGGCAATTTCCAAGAGGATGGTGATGTCGAGGAGATGCTTTTGGAGATGCTAGATGTGGCGGGGAATCCCGACTACGAAATCTCGGTAACCAAGGAAGATTGAAATCTTTTGGCAGGTAGAATTTTCGCCCGACGGTCACCGCCATGAGTTCCACTACGACACCGTCGATCCGACGGTTTGGGGATGATCTGACCGTTCGTTGGTCGTGTCGCGCTGGCGACTTTGTTTTGTGGGTTGGTTTGCAGAACGTCCTCGCCTTCGACCATGAATCTGGGTGGATGATCCGTGATTTCTGGATGATGCGCGATGGGGATTTTGTTACGATTACGAACCGATCGGCGGATTTGCCCTTGTGGTTTGAACTTCATCCTAGTGAAGTGTGCGGCAGAGCAGCCTTCAAGATGATGGAGCGATTACAAGCCGGCCACCAACCGAAAGAGCCGATGGATGCGCCGACAATCTGGCGCGTGAAGGCCGGCGATCGTCTCGTCTGGGGTTCGCTGGAACCCTATAGCGAATTGGTACATGAGATTATGGTCTTTGAGGCGAATGCTCTTGTGTCGGGCGAGAGCTCCACCGGAGATTCTGATTGGCCAATCCACTTTGTAGCACCGGATGAAAAGGACTTGCCACCTGCTGCTGCCACAACGATGCGAGCCGGTTTCAAAGCGGCCGTTGGCTTGGGAGTCCCTCGCATTTTTGCCGAAGAATGGAGATTTGGTTCGTGAAAGGGGTTCTGCGCTTTTGATTGCCGGGACGGCAAAATGTTCGCCCTCCCATGACATCGACGATTCCTGCACACGGTTACGAAGTCCGTTTGCGCAAAGATCGTCGCGGCGCCGATCTAATTTCCGATGCGCTGCCATTCGGTCGACTGTGGTATGGCGAAGCCAAACGCAATCAGCAATGCAATCGCGTACGCCAAGCATCGCAGTCGATCACATTATGCCGTGATTCGAGTTTACGATGAAGCCGGGGACGTGACTGGGACGTACGAGCACGCGGGCGAGTTCAAATACGGACAAGCGCATCATGGTGAGTAACGATAACCAACTGGGTAGCCCACGGTCGCTTTGCGAGTTGCGTTGCATTCTCGCACCACAATTGCGCGGCACGGTCTTTGTTGGCTACGTTTATGGGTTCACGCCGTAGGCGAATGTCGAAGCGCTTAAGACTCGAAGCTGGTTCCGGCTTCGCCGGCAACCAGCTTCGGCGTTAGCCTGCTGCCGATGCGCATCTTGCTCTGGCACGGTTACCTCCTCGGAGGAACCGGGTCGAATGTCTACTCCCGCGCGCTCGCGCGTGAGTGGAGCCGCGGGGGACACGAGGTCGTCGTCGTCTCGCAGGAACGCGCGCCGGAGAAGTACGACCTCGGCGGCGCGCAGGCGGTTGCCGTCGACCTTCCGGGTCGGCTGCTGCCCGTGTTCGTCATGGATCGGTACGAGGGGCTCGAGCCGAAGTTCCTCCAGGACTTCAGCGAGGCCGAGCGACGCGCGTACGTCGAAGCGAACGCGGCTGCGCTTCGCGCGTTGCTGCCGGCCGATCTCGTGTTCACCAACCACGTGCTGATGGGCGGGCCCGTCGGAGCGGCCAGCGGCGCCCCCTTTCGCGTCAAGGCACACGGCTCCGAGCTCGAGTACTCGATGCGAGGGCGCCCCGAGTTGGGCGAGTGGGCGAGGGAAACTCTTGCGCGCGCGGACGCGACCTACGTTGGCTCCGAGCACATTCGCGAAGTCCTCGCAGACGTGGTTGGCCACACTGACCGCGTGTTCGACGTTCCTCCCGGCGTGGACATCGACAGGTTCGTTCTGCAGGACCGTGGCGCAGCGCTCGAGGACTTGCTCGCAGAGGCCCGCAAGGATCCACCAAACGGCGGCGACGAGCGCCTGCCCGATGACGGCAACGCGCAGCGCCTGGCCGCGTTTCTCGAGGGGCTCGGGCCGCTCGTCGTTTACTTCGGAAAGCTGATCGAGGAGAAAGGCGTGCAGGTGCTGCTCGAGGCGATGCGTGGAATCGATGCCCGGCTCGTTGTCGTCGGGTTCGGGCCGTACCGCTCAACGCTCGAATCGCTTGCCCCTTCGCGCACGCTGTTCACGGGGCCGCTCGAGCACCGTCATCTCCGGCACCTGCTGCCGCTCGCAGACGTCACGGTGGTGCCGTCGATCTTCCCCGAGGCGTTCGGAATGGTCGCGGCCGAGGCCGCCGCCGCCGGGTCGCCCCCGCTCGTCGCCCGGCACTCGGGACTCGCCGAGGTTGCGGCCGGACTGGAAGAGGAGTATCCCGAGCGCTTCCGCCACCTAGCATCCTTCGAGACCGGCGATGCGGCCGATCTCGCCCGCAAGCTGAATGAGGTGCTCGCACTTTCTCCAGCCGAGCACGACGTGCTGCGGCAGTCCGCCCGGCAGGCGGTCGTCGACCGCTGGTCGTGGGCGAGCATCGCCCGCCGGCTGCTCGCCCCCGTGTAGGAGGGACTGGCGGCTACGCTCTCGGCGAATGGGCGACGAGCAACGCGTCTCCTGGCAGGAGCTCCTCGCGCAGAGCCGCGACGACTTCGAGGCCGGCACCGACTTCACCCTCGCCGTTACTTTTCGATCCGTTGGTTGACGCGTGCCTGCTTATCACGACAAGTCCCAAGTTCCGTGCACTGCTGAACGACTAGAAGATGGCCGATCTCAGCACAATAACGAAACGCTTCCCGTCGTCGCGGTGTGCATCAGTAATCCAGATCGTTCGCCCGTTGGAATCCACGGCTGAAACTCAGCCGCAACTCCAACCGGCTTTAAATCGCTTGTCCTACCGGGGGAAGCGCCCCAAAAATTCGCTGAATAATTCGCGAACCTTCGCAGGGTCCGAAATAAGAAAACTAGATTCGCATCGAATCTTGCCGCTGTTGCGGCCTTCAAAGGAAAGCCAGTTGAAACGGCAGTCGGGAAGCCGGCGCAGGAGTCAAATGGAGCCGTTCTCCAGTAAGGGGCTCTATAGAGGTAAGGAAGCGTTCTTTTAAGGCTGCCATTGCGTGAATATACTCAAAATGCACGATAAACAAGCCAAGTTTATCGTGCTAAATGAGTGTATCGTTTCTCCGCAGACTGACGGCAGCACTGCCAAACGAACGCTACAGGCTAATGCGGTTTCCGGCTTTCAGTTCTGCCATGGCTGCCTCCCGTAGCGCCTTGAGCCAGCTGTCCAAATCATCCTCAGTCGCGATGTATGGAAGGTTACATTCAGCACGTAAATTGGTGGCCGCCGTATACCGCACAGATAGCGTCGGTGTGGTAGCGCCCACGTTCTTTCCATCAGATTTTTTCGCCGGAGCGGCGAGTTGCAAAGCTAAGGCAAGCTGAGCAGGATAATCGTGAGCGATATAGCGTTGGATGCGATCGCGAATACTGGTTACAAATCGGGCCGACTGAATTGCTTCGCGGGCCGCGAGCGATGCGGCGAGCACTTCTTGGCGTTTGGGATCATCGAGCGCCGAATATTCATCGATCTTCTTGAGCCGCCCTTCTTGCGCATCCAGCGCCGAAATGGCTTGCTTCCTTTCGGTGTCCAGAAGATCGGCAAGCATGCCTTTTAGCTTCGTGACTGCAGCTTTGGCCAAAGGTAATGTGTTTCCGCGATAGGGATGCGCTGACTTCGCGAGCTGTCGGAGCGGTTGAACTTCCGCGGGCGGGAGTTCTGCAAAATTTGCTTCCTCTTCCCGGAGAAAGCCCATTGCATCGTCGTAGGCTGCGCGTTGCGGCCCATGCATAAACGCCTTAATTGGCGAAAGCAGATCATCTTTCGCGGTCAGCAATTCGTCAGAGAAGTCGTCGAGTTGGTTCAGCAGAAAGGTGTAGTCTCTTTCTGCTAGTTTCGAGAGCCTTTCAGCAATAGTCCGTAACGGTTCGAGAAACGGGTAACGTCCAGTCTGATCAAGAAGGACCGAAAGATCGCGAGACTCCGCAGCTAGAGCTTCCGAAGTGAATTGACCGACAGAGCGCGCATCTGTTCCATTGTTGACGCGATCAAAGAAGTCATGATGGAACGTCTTAAGTGCATTGATTTTTGTCGCATCAAATTGCTCTTGAAGGCGAACGCGGACACTGCCGTGTTGCCGTGTGTTCTTCAGATGGTCCCAAGCGCTCCGAGCATCGAGCAATTCCGTCGTGCGTAACTCAACCTTTCCCATGCGGAACAATCGACTGACAAGGGTAAGAACCGCCATAGGATACCAACCGTATGGACGCCGGCCAAAGTTACGGACGATCTCCTCAATAGACGTGCGCTCGCCACTATTTTGATTGCGCATGACATAAGTCAAAATTTCTTGCTCTGCCTCGGAGGGGGTCTCGGTCCCGCTCGCGAGGAGGTCGTCTGTTTCGAGCAATGCTTTCGACAACGTGGTCTCGTCGTAAGCGCCTTTCAGCATGCGAAGATTTGGGAAAGCAAATGAAACCAGCTCCTGGCATGCTTTAGCGAAACGATTTCGAGCTTCTCCCTCGCCGACCGTGTCCAGTCGAGAGCCATTTAGATAAAGAGGCGCCCGCGACAGAAACTCACTCGCTAACTGCTGCATTGCATTGCGTCTAATACTGTTTTGTTGGCCCCGTTGATCCAGAATCGCTTTTCGCGTTTCGCTGTCATCACCGGTGTTCTGTTGAACAAATTTTTGTGTTTTGAGAAACAAACGCGCTTCATCAATCAAGCGAGAGTCAGACGGTAGCACGGCGAGCAGCTCCGCTTTTCCGGTATTCTGAGCCGCCAACGTCGCGGCGTTCGTATGGTTGGGGTGCTCAGTAGTAATAATATTTATCGCGACATCTGCCTCTCTGCCGATGATGTCATCATCTAGTTTCCGGGTATAAGCGTAGTCTTGCCCATTACCTTCATATCGTATCTTGGGATCCCTCAAAACATCAGCGAAGAGAACTTTTGAGAGGAGGTCGGCCACTTGGGATTCGTCGATCTCGGTATTCTTGATCTCGACCTCTACATCTTTTTCGGTGTCGGTAAGGAATTCAAATAAGTCACCACTGCGCTGGAGATACGATTGAGATTCTAACAACGTCAACGCTTCGCTCACTGCTTTTTCGTGTGTGCGAATATCGATTTCCGGTCGGTCAATCAAGAGAATCGCGATATTGCGTGGAGTGGCTTTGAATTCTCGAACCCATTTAAGAAGGAAAAGAGCCTTCAGAATCCTGAGAGGAATATCGTCTCCTAATTGGTTCTCGGCCATCTTCAAACTGGTCTGCATATCTCCTCGGATGGACGGCGCGATTCCGTCGTACATGAGATCGAATGTTGCGAGCTCACCGACGTTCTTATTACGAATCGCTTTGGCAACGTCCTGAAACACAGCAAGCATCGAGCGTTCGCCTACAGAAAGATACTTTCCCGTGAAAACTCCATGCTTTGACAGCTCTTGGATCGCGGATTGAAAGAGGTCGAACTGGTAGGGATGAAAAGGGTAGAGGCCACAGAACTCGTCACTACCTCGCCAACCTTTCAAATTGATGGAGTTATCCCCGAAACGGAAAAGAGTTTCGAGATTGGCCTTTTCTCGATCGTAAATGTTAGTGAGAACTTCGGGCTCTTCCTCTCGCTTTGCCAGGAGCCGTTTTTGAATTACCTCGCGGACATCGGCGCTCGCCAGGGTCAGTTGCGTCTTAAAGCGGCCCATGATTTTTGTGATGTCTTGCGCCGCCATTCCTTTGAATGCCCCAAGAACACCTACTAGATCTGCCTGCGATGTCACAAACACCCAAGCCCTGCCATCGCAGACGGTTCCAAGCGTTTCAGCAACGGTCTGCAGGTTAAGCATGAGCTTCGAATCCTGCCCAATGAATTGTCCGACTTCATCGACAAAGAAGTTCAGCCTAAAACCTTGCGGTTGTCGGGCGATGTAGTCTTTCACCATGTGTGCAAAACTCTCAATCGAGACACGGTAATCTTCGCGTACCTGTTGGATGACATTCGAAGCCTCGGACTCTTTAACTTTGAAATGTGCTGCGTAGGCCTTGGCAAACGCTGCTTTCCGCGCCGTCATAATGGCCTCGCGGTCGATATCCCAGGCCGTCTTGTTTACCTTAAGATAGGTTTCCTTGAAAGGAACCAAGTCGCCGTGAATATCGAGGTCGTGCTCGAACTTGGCTATGTAACCTTGCTTGCCGTAGTAGCCCTGTAATTCGTTTAGGACCTTTACGAAAACCTCAAGAATCGGGGACGATCGGTCACCTCCAATAGCATCGTACTTTTGATCGATGTTGAATAAGATACTCCGCGAAGGGAAAGCAGCGGCTTTGCGCAAGGTTGCCTTGACGATTTCGTCATCAATTTTTGGGAGGATTATTTCGCCAGGGCGCGTTCCGTTAGGTAGGGGACGGCCATCAAGGACAAGTGAGAGAATCTTAAGGAGGTGTGATTTGCCCGAACCGAAGAACCCAGAAATCCAAACACCGTTGGCTGTTAATTCAGTGAGGTAGCGGTCGGTAAAAATTCCCAATCCTTTGGCTACATCGCGCGTTACGACATACTCCTCTAATTCAACTTGGAGATTGCGCGCGTCGTCGGCCTTGATCACTCCCTCGATCGGACGCTCGACAGGCTTGAGGAAAAGTTCACGGATTTTCATGGCTAAAGGCGATAGTGATCGAGATTCATGGCTCGGTAGTAAGGATTGTTAATTTGAGGACTCGGGATCGAGCCGAAAAGCCGGAGATGCGAGCCACCACCAGGATCCTGGGCGTATTCACCAGGGAAGAAGATGACCACGGGGTGGCGTAACATCGCGGGTTGCAATGACTCAAGAATGGTGTGAGTGCGCAGAAACGGGTAGACCCGTCCTGGACCGGTTATTAGGGTCAGCTCCGTCCCGTCCCTTCCAATTGCTCGAATAAGGCGCGGGATCAGGTGCGTCTTCGGATCAGAGTAGTTCTGGAGGGTGTCGAGGAGGTCTTTCTTTTGGTAGCTCGGCTCGTCCCGTACCAGGTCTTCAAGGATGTGATGTTCCTCTAGTTCGTCTAACACCAGAGTGAACAGATCGAGGGATTTGAGCGTGATCCCAGTATTTTGAAGCCGGGCGGCAAGACTTTCAATCATACGCCTGACGGCGTCCTCTTGCGCGGGGTTGTAAGTTTGAATGAAAATCGGCACCTCGTTGGCCAGTCCTTTCATAGAGAGGAAATTCGGATGACTGAGAGTCTTGAAAAGACGCTCTGACAAAGCGTTCATATTCATCGCACTAAGGAGTCTGCATATTGGTGCTGGGGGATGAAGAACGCGGCGAGCCAAACTGGATTGTCGGACGTGACGGCCCTGACAACGGCCGGGGACACAACCGGACGCTGAATAATCCCTAAGGCGTTTCCCGTCTCCAGAAGGCCGGCCTCGACCAGCATCCGTAAAAGAACCTGCCGTATTTTGTTTTTTGATTTCGCAGTCAGTCGACCAATTTCTGGATGAAGCAGTGCCTTGCTCTCGACATAGGCCTCGTAGTCCGAATTGCGCAAGACCGGGTCGTGTGAAACGAGCTTCTCCATCAGAATTTCGGTCGCGAACTCAAAGACGAAGGGAATGTGCTTGCATACAGCCAGCCAAGCCATGGCGGCACGATCCTCAGCTGTGCCCTGGGCGAGGAGGTTAATTTGTTCATGATTCAAAGTCTGAAGCCTTTGGCGCAACTCCCGCTCCAGACGAATCGCACTGGCTGCGCTTCGGCATTGAAGGGCGTTGGATGCCAGAAGACGGTTTTTCGCCTTGGCCCAATTACCCTCGGCGAGATAACACTCAGAGACAATTCTTGCCAACTCAGGACGAAGAGACGCCGCAGTGAAACTGAGGTTATAAGTGGTTGATGGAACAGGCATCAGTGCGACTCAATTTTCGGGTCGAAGTGGGGTCATGTCTACCGAGCATTCGTCACCGAGAAACGCTCCCCGAGGCGTTCAGCCGAGCCGTCAGAAACTTTCGTATTACCGGCAAATACTGTGGCCCTTAGTTCGCCAACCGGGCTCCGAACGAACCGCAGTGGAAAAATAGAGGTGAACCAGCTAGGTAAAACGTGGCCATTGGTCACAAAACTATGGGCCAAGACTTAGCGCGTGTGTCGATTCCGTGCCGTCATGTAATTCTGCATGAATCCGAGCGGAAAATAGCAAACATTATTGAAATCGGCGGAATCGTTCTCACTCGGCTTTTTTTTGACTAGATCAACACAAGGTTTACCTTTGAAACAGGCGGGGTGGGAATTGAACCCGCAAATCGATTGATCGAGTCCGGCGGATGGCCTTTGTTCTACTTTTTGTTCTACTTTCGGCCTTTTTGTGTGGCGGCCCCTCGATACTTGCCACAATTCTCGCTAAAAGCTTATTTTACCTATGAAAATCGTGAATTGGCTTTTAACCGCAAGTAAGCAGATAAAATCGGTGATTTCTGAATTTTGAGTCCAGCGCGCCTGCCTATTCAGTATCGACCCTAGTGGTTGTTCGCTCGCTTGCGCTTTAAATTTAACATTGACCTGCATAATCTTAATGGCAACCTTGCGCGCAGAAGATTTGCTCAGCCCGAGTGGGTTTGGGCCAGAACGAGCGGCGGTTTTCCGTCGCTCGTTTTGCTATCCGACCGCGTGCAAAGCTCCTACCGCGCCAAAATAATCTCTCTCGAAAGTCTTCAGATTCGGTAACAGAAGATTCATCATGTCATTCCGGCTATATCCCAGATCAGTTTGATGGAAGTCGATTATCTCCCGAAGAAGTGATGGAGTTTCGATCTTCCATTCATCATCGAAAATTTCGCATTTGCGCCAGCCCATCTGAGAAATCTTCATCATCAGGACTCTGTAATAAGAGTCCTTAAGGACGCCCATACGGTTTGCCCATTTTAGTATCCATTGTATTGCGACACGCCATTTCATTTTGAGTCGTATCAGTTTATCCATATTCAATGGGAAGAGTTCAGACCGGATTTCCAATTCAGGCATCATGAATTCGGAAGCAAAATCAAACGCTTCTTGATCCATTTCGCCTCTCGGAATGCGATGCATTATGACGTGACCCAATTCATGCGCGAGAGTCGCTCGCATTCGCACATAAGAGACTTTGGGATTCAGTAGAATTATCGGGGTTCCATTTGTTGCATACGTGGTCAGACCGTCAACCTTCGGACTTCCGAAGTCGAAATGAACAATTACGCAACCGGCATTCTCAGCGATAGCTGTCAGGTCTTTGATCGGTCCTTGCGGGATTTCCCAGAAGTTCCGTAAGTGACGGGCGATCTCGCGCGCGCCGTTACGAAATTCGTCTGGATCCCATTGTGGTCTATGCAAGCCGTCTATTTCGACCTTCGGCAAAAGCTTCTCGATCTCCATTCTTTTAATGTTAATAAGCGCCTCGCACATTTTGAATATCTGCGCAGGAATTACTTTTCGTCTGCGAAAAAATCCATCCCCAAGAGAAACGCGTTGACCGTTCTGGTAGAAAAAGCTTTCGACATATCCGCTGATTTTAACAAGGCGTTCAACTGCCTCTTTTGGCAGCGTGGTCACTAATCCATCTTCAAGTTTTGACAGCTGCGCCTGTGATATGCCGATCTCCTCAGCGCAATTTTCTTGCGTCAACCCGGACGCCAGCCGCGCCATTGCCACCATCTCAGGATTAACCTCTACTGACACCGGTATCAGTGTCGGATTGCTGCTTTTTGTCTTTCCGTCTGACTCTGGATTTTTGAATTTGACTCGTTGGATCATGCGGTTTGAGGATTGACGAAATTGGAAGTTGCCCATCTTCCTCTTCCGTCAGTCGATCTGCCCATTGCGGGCGATGTTCGACAGTTTGGGTTGCAAAAATTCCTTCAATGCCAGAAAAATATTGTCTCGGCACGTAGCCGACAGTGATTAAAGGGAGGCTTGTCGCAATTCCGGGAAGCCCGTCAATTTCCCCATCTTCTTCAAATAGCAGAGCTTGCGCGGTCGGATAATTCGATCCGACCATTGAATGTTTCAGCTTTTTGAATTGAATCAGAAACTCGCCGCGAAAATTAAAAATTTCGCGTTCGTCCACGACGATGTAGTGAAACTCTTTTTCTGGAAGCTCCTTTTTGGCATGCTTGATCATCAAGTCGTGAATTAGACTTGCGCGCGAACGCTTGCTGTGGACAGCAGCGTGCGCGCCGTAGACTTCGAAATACTCGTTAAACCCTTTGCGAACTACCCGTGCCAGTGCAGCCCGATAGTTCCCGATTGCTGTCTTGAATGAAGATTTGCTCACCGGCCCTCATGTTATCTGAGGGGAGTAGCAAATCAAGCACAAAATATTCTTAAATTATTCTGACTCTTTTTCCAACGAAAACGCGGTGCGCGAATGTTCGTGGCAAGAAGATCACCGGGATAGAAGCCGACTATTGATATGGCAACATTGACAACAATGATTTGTTGTAGGCGTCGTTGTAACTCCACCGGAAAAAGCACGCGCCTACGAGGGAGCGGTGAGGGAGGGCTTCGAACCCTCGGTTAAAACCGTTCACTCTAACCCAAAACCTAGCACAACCCGCGGTTCCGGAAGCAGATCTCGAGGAGGAGGAGCCCTTTTGCGCGCCAGACTTACACTCAGGCGATTCAGGCAAGTGACTTTGAATCACCTATCGGCTGAATCGGGTTAGCGACCGGCAAGGGTTCAACTCAATGAACGAGCGTTGTAAGGCAAACGCATTCTCGTCGACTAATGAGCAAGAAAGGTTTTATGAAGACAAAAATCTCACGCTTCGATCGCTTAGTCGCCCGTTATTACCCTGCTGTTTACAGCTTTGCCGCAAGATTGACCGATGATCCTCGTGACGCGGTCGCGCTGACACGACACGCATTCAGCAGCTCGCGCAGACAATTGCAAAACATAGGTAGTCAAACGGCGATCGCGACAGTCCTGATCGCTGCGGTTCTACGTGCGGGACTTGCGTCAGCTTGATCTGAGTTGCGGTATCTCAAACATTTTGCGTCGCGCTGTTAAATCTTGTCGGCGCTCAATTTCATAAAGAAAACATCGGTGATCCGCTGCGCCCCCAGCTTTTCGTAGAATGTGGTGGCAATAGTATTTGATTGGTAAACCCGACCAGATTATTTCCTCCGCGCTTGCCTCGCGCGCAATGCTCGCGGCCCTCGCCATGAGAGCCTTACCGACGCCCTGATTGCGTGCGGCGCGGTCCGAATCGTAACCGAAGTGATATAGCAAATAGCCAATTACCTTGCCCTGGTCTTCTGCCACCAAGCCCGCAAAGGCAGGCTTCGTTCCAAAGCCATCGCGTAGATAAGCGTTAGCGGTCAGCTTGAAGTCGGTCAAATCGCCCAACTCGCTAAGGTAGCTAGCAAATTGCCGGGCCAGATTGCCGATTGATTGCGCGTCGCTAGCGAGCGCTGGCCGAATGATTAGCGCCACAGCCGGGTCCTCACATTGCTCGAGCAGAAGGCAAGGGTGGTTGAAGCCCTAAGCCATTCTCCAAGGGATGTGCAAGGTGACTGCGGTTGTTTGACTTCATTTGCGATTGCCGCTCAACCGTCACGCCTCAGCCCTGATCAGGGTCTCAGTCTATGGAGTTGGCTCTCCGAATGTCGGCAGGTTTCCAAAAAGGAACTGGAACGGGATCGGACTGCGTGCAGCCCATGCATTCTCGTCGTGTTTAGCTTCGGGAAAAGCCAGGTAGTAGAGCTCGGAGCCAGCGCGATATCCTTTCCAAATCAGCCGATCCCGCATGCTGCGCGTGGCCTCGTAGTTATCGCCCGGCCAGCCGCTATCGAGGTAAATCCGAAGTTTTCGTTTTGATTCTGTAGAAATGCGGTCGAGCAGATTGTCCCGATACGTGAATGTGCTCGACAGGCAGGCGATCTTCCCGAACACCTCCGGCCATTGCCATCCAAGATAAAAGGAAACGACACCACCCAGCGAAGATCCCATGGCAGCGGTATTCGCTGGGCCAGTGAGCGTGCGATATTTTCCGTCGATCAGCGGCTTGAGGCTTTCGACAAGAAACCGGCCGTAGTCCTCGTATCCCGGCATGGTGTACTCGTTCA
>Ga0137374_10007277_pt1 | contig 13183 bp, 9 predicted proteins | sample SagtaG_20_FD_104811 | JGI IMG/M metagenome (GOLD analysis project Ga0137374, IMG submission 104811) | Vadose zone soil microbial communities from Sagehorn Ranch, Mendocino, California, USA - Sage1_R_100_16 metaG | ecosystem: Environmental > Terrestrial > Soil > Vadose zone | place: USA...
CGAGGGGCGCGATGCCCGGCGACGTCAGCGTGCCGCTGACCACGCCCAGCGGAGACGTGGCCGTGGGCGCGATCGCCAGGACCGGGATGGGGGGCAGGTCGGCCGGCACGGCTCCCTCGACGACGATGAGATCGAACAGCTGGCTCCCGTCACGCTTGTCGATGAACGTCGACGGAAGGACGTCCGCCGGCTTCACGCCGTACAGCTCGGTGTTCGGCAGGTAGGTCAGGGCAGCCTGGAGGTATGGATTGCCGGGACTGATGAGCAGGATCCGGCGAACGCCGTCGGGTGGCACGATCGCCCAGGCGCGGTCGTCTACGGACAGCTCGTCCGGTGGCCCGCCGGCGGCGTCATCGTCCGCCGACACCAGCCGGACCTCCACGACGGCAACGTCGCGTGGCACGTCGTCGACGTTCACATCGGCCCGCGCCAGCGGGTCCAGGTAGACGTCGCGGGCCTCGAGCAGGCGGCCGTCGCCGTACAGCTCGATCCGACGCTCGGCCTTCTCGATGTCGAGGTTCGCGACGCTGACGAAGACGGAGCGGGTGACGGCGGACGGCGCGGTCCGAACGGCGAGCGCGACGATGGCCTGGTTCCGTCGTTCCCGCCCGACCACGATGACGCTGACCGGCGCGTCGACCCGGACCGTGGGCGGCCGGGTGAACGCCGCATCCGTCACGACCAGGACCTGCGCGTCGCCGGCCCGAGCGGCGAGGGCATCCGCCAGCGTCAGCGCGTCTGCCATGTCGCCCGGCGCCGGCTCGGCCGCGATCGACCCGATCGCCGCCCGGACCCGGGCCATGTCGTCCGTGCCGTTGGCCACGACCTTGGCCGTGCGACCGGCGGCGATCACGCTGACCCGGCCACCCGCGGGCAGGTCGCGGAGAGCCTCGATCGCGCGGGTCTTGGCCACCGACAGGCGGTCCGGCGCGACGTCGGAGGCGCCCATGCTCGCCGAAGCATCGATGACGAGCACAAGGTCGCGAGCCAGGCCGGCCGGTCGCTCGATGAACGGCCGGGCCGCCAGGAAGACCAGGACCAGGACGAGAAGCAGTTGGAGCAGCAGGAGCAGGCTTCGCCGCAGGCGCTGCCAGGGGGCGTTGGCTTCGACGTCCGCCACCAGGCGCTGCCAGAGCAGGGTGGAGGAGACCGGCCGCTCGTCCCGCCGGAGCTTGAGGAGGTAGAACGCGACGACCAGCGGGACGAAGAGGAGCCCGGCCAGCGCGAGGGGAGCGACGAACGGCATGCCGGCAGGTCCGCTGGCCGCGCCCTAGCCGAGGACCCGCCGGCGCCGCAGCTCGGCGAAGACGAGGTCGGCGAGGGGCACGTCGGTGGTGAGCTCCACGTACGTCGCGCGGCGGCGGGCGGCGAGGTCTGCCAGGCTCGCCCGCCACTCGGCCAGGCGCTGGCGGTAGGCGTCCAGCGTGGCCATGTCGAGGGTCACGTCGACGCCCTCGCCGGTCTCGGAGTCGACGAGCCGGAGGTCGCCTTCCAATGGCGGATCGACCTCCTCGGGACTCAGGACGTGGAGGACGATGAGCTCCGAGCCGGTGGCGGCCAGCTCCCGGATGACCTTGTCGGCCGCCGGATCCAGCAGGTCGCTGATGAGAATCACCAGGCCGCGTCCGGACAGCTGGGCCGCGGCGTGACGAGCGGCCGCCAGGAGGTCGGTCGGGCCATCGGCGGGGGCGATCCCGGACAGCGTCGAGAGCAGGCGGAAGACGCGGCCGGAGCCGCGGAGGGCGACCTGGCGCCGAGCCCCGCGGCCGCCGAGCGACGACACGGCGATCCGGTCCTCGGACGCCAGCCCGATGTAGCCCAGGGCGGCGGCCGCCCGCTTGGCGAACAACAGCTTCTCCGGCCGTCCGGCGGTCATGGACGCGCTGGCGTCGATCAGGAGGCTGACGGTCACGTCCTCCTCCTCCACGAACAGCTTGACGAAGAGCCGCTCGAGCCGGGCGTAGACGTTCCAGTCGAGCTGGCGAAGGTCGTCGCCCATCGTGTAGTCCCGGTAGTCGGCGAACTCGACGGACTGCCCGCGCTTGACGCTCCGCCGCCCTCCCTTGAGGCCGCCCCGGACGGGCGCATGCATGACGAGCAACAGGCGCTCCAGCTGGCGCAGGAACGCCTCGTCGAAGACGGTCGGATCGAGCTCGTTGGGCAGGAAGGCCGGCCGGGTGCCGCGGCCGGCCACCGCCGGTGCCGACGCTGCCGGTGGACCCGCCGCCCTTGCCTCCGTTCGCGTCGCGGCCGGTCGGGTGGCGCCGGGTCGGTCCAACATCGCCCGAGCTCCGGCCGGGCCGGTTACTCGACCGCCGGTGGCTGAACGGCGTCGAGGATCGAGCGAATGACCGCCTCGGGCGTGATCCCCTCGGCCTCACCCTCGAAGTTCAGGATGACCCGGTGGCGGAGGGACGGCAGGGCAACCGCCCGGATGTCGTCAACGCTGACGTTGAAACGGCCGTCCATGAGGGCGCCGATCTTGGCCGTGGCCACGAGGGCCTGGGCGCCACGCGGGGAGCCCCCATAGCGGACGTACTGGCGGACGAGCTCCGGGGCCCGCGGCTGGTCCGGATGCGTGGCCGCCAGGATGCCGACCGCATATGCGGTGACGTGGGGGGCGATCGGGACCGAGCGAGCCAGGCGTTGCATCTCGATGATCTCCGCCGCGGTCGTGACGCGCCCGGCGATCGCCGTCTCCGAGCCGGTCGTCCGGTCGACGATCGCGACGAGATCGTTCTCGGACGGGAAGGGCACCATGACCTTGAAGATGAAGCGGTCGAGCTGGGCCTCCGGCAGGGGATACGTGCCCTCCATCTCGAGCGGGTTCTGCGTCGCCAGGACGAAGAACGGCTCGTCGAGCGGATAGCGCTGGCGGGCGACGGTGACCTGGTGCTCCTGCATCGCCTCGAGCAGGCTCGACTGGGTCTTGGGCGTCGCGCGATTGATCTCGTCGGCCAGGACCAGGTTGGCGAACACGGGCCCCGGCTGGAACCGGAACAGCCGGCTGCCGCCCTCCTCGATGAGGATGTTGGTGCCGGTGATGTCGGCGGGCATGAGGTCCGGGGTGAACTGGATCCGGTTGAAGCTGCAGTCGATGACGTCGGCGATCGTGCGGACGAGCAACGTCTTGCCCAGGCCGGGGACGCCCTCCAGGAGCGCGTGGCCGTTGGCGAGGAGGCATGTCAGCGCCTGGCGGACCAGATCCCGCTGGCCGACGATGACGCGCCCCACCTCTGCCTCGATCGTCCGGGCGCGCTCGGCGAACTGCTCCGGCGAGAGCTCCTGTGCGGCGGGCGCGCTCTTCGTCGTCATTGGTGCTCCTCCGTCACTGCCTGGGATCGAGCGAGCTGAAGTAGTCGCGGACGTAGTCCTTGACCGACAGCGGAACGTAACTTCGGTCCAGGCTGGTCAGCGCGTACTGGTAGAAGTCGCCGTAGACGTTCTGATAGGGCACGATCGAGCCGTTGTTCGAGCCCTGCCCGGTCTGGTTGCCCTGCTGGGTCTGCCCGTCGCCGCCGGTGCCGGCGACGTAGCTCGGGTCGCCCGGCTTGCCCAGGCGGTCGAACGGGGCGTAGATGCCGCTCAAGTCGGGTCCCAGTTGGGCCGGTTTGTTGCCCTGGCTCGGGCCGGCGAACCCGCTCTGGCCGCCGACCGCGCTGCCCAGGTAGCTCGCGTTCGAGCCGCCGCCGCTGATCGAGCCCTGGAACCCGGTGCTGTTCTGGCCGCCCTGACCTTGCCCTGAGCCCTGGCCCTGCCCCTGGCCTTGGCCCTGACCCTGACCCTGGCCCTGGCCCTGACCTTGCCCCTGACCCTGACCCTGACCTTGCCCCTGACCCTGACCGGTGCCCGGGCTGCCGTTCGGGTTCGGGCTGCCGCCTTGTCCCTGGCCCGAGCCGGGTGAGGCGCCCGGCTGACCCTGGCCGGTCTGCGCCTGCCCGGGCTGCGCCTGGCTGCCCGGGCGGCCCGCCTCGGCGAGGTCATGGCGGCTGTCCTGGAGCTGCGACGCTGCCGACGCCAGGTCGCGGTTGACCTCGATGCGCCGCTGGGCGGCATCGAGCGCCGAGCCCAGTCGATCGAGTGCCGCCCGGGCCGAAGCGATGTCGCCCTGGGCCAGGCTCTGAGCCGCATCCTGCAGCGCGGAGCTTGCCGCGCCATCGGCGCCCGCCGCGGTCTGCTGCAGCTGAGCGAGCTGACTGGCCAGCTCCTCGCGTTGCTCGGGCGAGAGCTTGTCGAGATCGGCGCCGAGCTTGCTCAGGTCTTCCTTGGCCTCCTTCGGGTCGCCGTCGCGGTTGGCGGCCTGCTCGCCGGTGGCGGCCTGGGAGAGCGAGCGGCTGAGCGCGGTCAACGCAGACGCCCGCTGTTCGGTCGAGGGATCGAGCGAGGTCCGGATGGCGTCCTCGACGCTGCCCAGGCGAGCCAGGTTCGCGTCGAGGTCATCGGGTCGCGTGCGCAGCTGGAGGGCGAGGTCGCGGAGGTCCTTCGCGAGGCGCGTCCGCGGATCGTTGGGATCCTGCGTCTTGGCGCCCAGCCGGTCCGCGATCTGCTGCACGGCCTGGGCCTGGCGGGCGGCTTCTTCGCGGATCTGCCGCTGCTGGGCAATCGCCGCGTCCTGCGGGTTGGGGAGGGCAAGGAGCGGGACGAGGAGCAGCGCGGCGGCTGCTGCGGCCAGGCCAGGCGAGCGCGACAGCCGCGGCCGGAACAGGTCGTGTCGAGTCGCCCGGATGGCCCACAGGGCATCGTGACGCTGGCGCCGAACCAGGCGATCGGTCTGCGCTTCCTCCGCATCGAGCTGCGGCGGCTCTTCGGGCGCCGGGATCGCGGAGTGGGGATGGGCCGCGGCCAGCGCCAGAGCGCTCGCGACCCGATCGTTCAGGCCGCCTTCTGCGTCCACCGCCAGCGCGGTCTCACCCAGCGACGGCCGGATCCAGATCGCGTTGCCGAGGAGCAACGCGGCCACCACGATCGGGATTGCGGCGGCCACCAACGGCGCCTGCTCGAGAGGGAGCAGTCGCGCCGCCGCCCACAGCACGGCCTCGGCGATGAGCGCCAGGGCGAGGGCTCGCCAGGCACGACGCACGGAGCGGCGAAGCCACAGCCGGCGGCGGAAGGGCGCCAGGGAGGCGCCGATGGCGTTCAGCTCGGGATCGAGGGGCGGCGCGAGCAGGCGCGAGGGATCGCTCGGGACGAGGGGCCGAGCGTCGCGACGGCCGACATCCCGCTGGCCGCCAATCCGTCCCCGGACGGCGGGCCGGCGGACGCCCGCCGCCCAGGCAGGCCGGTGGAGGATGCTCGCCCAGGCAGGCCGAGCCATCAGCCGGCATCCCGCCGGGTACGGCGCAGGCGCGACAGGTTGGGTCGCCAGCGGCGGGTCGGGCTCACCAGGTTGGCAGACGCGAGCACAAGGATGATCGAAAGCACGATCCAGGCCGCCGCGCTTCGCGGCCAGTAGAGGTCTCGAGGCGGCGCGATCGGGGCGTCCGGCGCGAGCAGGCCGATGGCCGGTTCGACGTCGACGATGACGTTCGGCCCCGGTGCCCCGTCCTGAACCGGGATGGGCTTGCCCACCCCTCCAATGACCTGACGCGGTCCTCCGAAGTTCTGGTTGATCTGTTGCGTGTTCCCGGTCACCTCACTGACGAGCGAGCAGAAGCCGTTGGAGCCCGTGCCGGTCGGACAGAGCACGTCCGCGTCGGCGACGAACGGGTTGAACCACATGATCGCCTCGGGCGGCGGGTGACGCGTCACGCTGAACGAGCCATCCAGGTTCGAACGGTCCACCTGCGCACTCGTGGCATACAGGAAGGCCCAGACGAACGTGGCGCCCAGGGTGAGGACCAGCACGATGAAGTAGCTCGCGACAGTCGCCGCCAGTGTCCGCTTCAGCAGCGCCGAGAAGAACAGCCCGATGGTGCCCAGTCCGATCGCATCGATGATGAGGACCACGTAGCCGCGAACGAGGTCCTCCGGAGCGACGCCGCCGAAGACGAACACGATCGACGTCAGGGGGATCGACGCGATGACCAGGATGAACACCCAGGCAAGCGCGCTGAACAGCTTGCCGACCACGATCGAGAACGACGAGATGGGCGTGGCGACGAGGAGGTCCAGGGTCTGCTTCTCGCGTTCCTGGCTGATGGCACCGGTGGTGAAGGCCGGGGCGAGGAAGACGACCAGCAGCGTCTCCAGGAGGAGCAGTCCCGTGAAGACGGTGGTGCCGGTCTGCGCCGCTTCGAATGCCCCGCCCCGGGCGCTCTGGGATACGAGCGACTCGAGCATCCAGACGAAGCCCGAGAGCACCGTCAGGTAGAAGGTCAGGAACGCGAAGGCCCGGCGACTGCGCATCCGGCCCCGGAGCTCCTTCGCGCCGATCGCCGAAATGCCCGAGAACGCGATTCCCAGCTGGCCGCCGGCCAACCCCGCCCGCAGGCGGCCGGCCCGCAATCGTCCGGCAAACAGTCGCACGGTGCTCACGCCGCTGTCCTCCCGTCCGCCGGCGGCGGTGCGGCCGGCTCCTCCCTCGCGGTGACCTGGAGGAACAGCTCCTCCAGGTCGCTGGCGGCCCGGGCGAAGGTGACGATCGGCAGCCCCGCGGCCACGGCATCTCGCAGCAGCCGAGCCGACGCCGCGTCGTCGCCACGGAAGCCGAGCTCGATCGTGCCGTCCGGAAGGATCGCCGCGGAAGCCACCTCCGGATCGGCCGCGAAGTGGGTCCTGGCGGCATCGATCGACTCGCCGTCGCCCATCACGCGGATCCGGAGCACGGCGCCGGAGCGCAGCCGCCTCTCGATGTCGGAGACGCGGCCCTGGGCCAGGACCTGACCCCGATCGACGATCGCGACGCTCGTGCACAGCTCCTCGAGCTCGGGCAGGATGTGGCTGCTGATGAGGATCGTCTTGCCCAGGCTCCGCAGCTCGCGGAGGAGCTCGCGCAACTCCACGCGCGCTCGGGGGTCCAGGCCTGAGGCGGGCTCGTCGAGCAGCAGCACCTGGGGGTCGTGGACGAGCGCATGGGCCAGGCAGAGCCGCTGCTGCATGCCCCTGGACAGGCCCTGCACGAAGCTATCCCGCTTGTCCGACAGGTCGACCAGGTCCAGAAGATCGCCGATCATCTGGCGCCGCCGGGGGGCGCTGAGCCCGTAGCAGCGGGCGAAGAAGTCCAGGTACTCCCAGACCTTCATGTCGTCGTAGACGCCGAACACGTCCGGCATGAAGCCAAGGACGCGGCGCGCCGCGTTGGGGTTGCGACGGATCGATTCGCCGGCGATCTCCGCGTCCCCGGCGGTGGGCACGAGCAGCGTCGCCAGCATCCGCAGGATGGTCGTCTTGCCCGCGCCGTTGGGTCCGACCAGGCCGAATATCTCGCCCTCGTCGACTTCCAGCTCAAGGCCGGCAACCGCGACCGTCCGGTCGTAGCGCTTGACGAGGCCGCGGGCGGCCACCACGACCGTCACGGTACGACGCCCTCCAGCTGGACCTGGAACTGGAAGCCGACACCCTCCGGCCGGTCCGCCCGGAAGCGGACCAGGACGGTCCCGGAGGCCGGGTCCACCCATCGCTCCGGGTCTGCGATCTTGATCGACGTTCCCGCGGCGATGTGCGGAAAGCGCATCCACTGCCCGGCAACCCGGTCGTACAGCTCCACGATCGGGATGCTGTCCTGCTGGGCATCGATCTCGGCCTTGGTCGGCGCCACGTCCGCTCGGCCCGTGGGGCGGACCGCATCGCGGCCAACGATGGAGGGCCCGCCGCCGCTGTTCATCTGGAGGACCAGCTGCGTCGGTGCGATCCCGCCACCGAACGCAACCGGGCGGTAGGCCTGGGTGACGGTGCCCTGGCTGAAGTTCATCATGAACTGGTCGCCCTTGGAGAACGGCGGGGTGTCCGAGCCGATCGTCGTCGGCTGCATGAGGTCCCCGGTGAACATCACGGTACCGTGCACGGAAAGGTCGAGGGGCACGAAGTACAGGACGTTGCCGGTCGCCCTGGCCGGCTCGCCGTCGATCCTGGCGTCAAGGATCGGGCCGCTGCCGAAGGCAAGCAGGACCGGCCCGTCCACGCCGATCCCCGTGATGCGGCCGTTCATCGGATCCATCGTCAGCTGATTGAGCATCGCCTGGCGGACCTGGGCGCGCTGCGCCTCCTCACCGATGAGGGACGGGTCGCCGCCAAAGAACGAGGGTCCCAGGACGCGCTCGGTGATCCCCTGGCCGAACGGATTGGCGGTGATCTCGGCATCCACCGTGGCGCTCGCGCCGGGCGGCAGGTCGGACAACGGGGCCACGGTTCCGCCGAGGACGACCGCCGGTCGTTCCAGGGTGACGGTCGACTCGTTGCGGACCGTGCCGCGCAGCCGGCCGCCGTCAAGCCGAACCGATGCGGTGATCTTGGGAGCCGCCACCGGAGCCTCGGCCCGGACGGCCCGCAGCGTGTTGTAGCCGACCGCGAGGTCCCGCACGCGAGCCGTCTCGCCCTGCAGGATGTCGAGGGAGCCGGTGTTGGTGGATCCGTCGAAGCCGCCGAACATGTCGCTGTTGGATGGTGAAGACAGCAGCGCACCGCCGGGAACGTCCAGCTGATAGGTCGTCCGGGAAGGCGAAAAGACCCCGATGTAGACCTGGGCGACGCCGTCGGTCGTGCCCGGTGCGCCGCGGACGATCGACAGCTCGTTGAGGATGACCTGGCCGCCTCGCAGGGTGTTGCCATAGACGAACGCCGCGATCGTGAAGGCGACCACCAGCCCCGGCATCGTCAGCCAGGCCCACTCCCGCCGGTCCATCCGCCTCAGCACGAAGTAATTCACCGGCCCGACGAGGATGATGTAGCCGACCAGCAGACCCAGCAGCCCGCCGACTGGCGGCAACGCCAGGTTGGGCAGGTTCATCAGCGCCCCGATCAGCTGGCTGTCGTCCCCCACGACCAGAGGCCCGCCACCGCCGGCCGTCGCCCGGAGCGGGATCAGCCGAGCCCACATGGCGTCGGATGCGGGGGTCCGCGCCAGCCAGTCGCCGGTTGGGTCCAGGCCGATCAGGGTCACCGTGCCACGCCCGTAGCGAACCTCGCCGGCGATGACCCGGTCGCCCGATTTGGCCAGGACCCGGCCACGGGCCGCGGCCGCGTCTCCGGCCAGGGCGGGCACCGTCGGCAGATTGCCCTTCAGCGAGCCGGTCAACCCTGCCAGAGCCGCCGGATCGACGTCCAGGACCGCGAGGGGCCGGTACGGCAGGAGATCGTCCGGCAGGCCCGAAAGTGAGGCGGGTCCGGCCGTGCCTCCGACGATCGTCAGCCGGCCGCCGCCCGCCAGCCAGCCGCGCAGCGATGCCAGCTGGTCGGGCCGCAGCGACGCCGTGTCGGTGTCCTGCCAGACCAGCCTGTCGATGGGATCCCAAGCCTCCACCCGACCCGGCAGGTCGGCCACCCGGAGGGGAACGATCGACGGCTCCGCGCCGTTCACGTTGGCGGGGAGGCGGATCGCCGAGACGATCGCCTGAGGCTTCTCGGCGATGACGCCGATGACCGTCCGGTTGGGATCGGGCGCGACGTAGGTCACCTTGCGGGTGGCCACGATCCCGGACGGGCCCACGAGCGTCACCTCGAGCGCCTGGCCGAAGGCCGGCGGCTGGGCATAGAGCGCAACCGACTTCCGGGAATTGGTCGGCAGATCGACCCGCAGGCCGAACTTCGTGCGGCCCTGGGCGCCGCCCACGATCCGGAGCTCGCCGGTCACGGGCGGGCCGTCATTCGCGAGGTTGACCTCGATGGCCATCCACGATCCGACCCGGGCATGCCCGTCGAGCAGGACTCTGGCATCCATCGTCACCTGGCCGGCCGCGGCGGTCGTGACGGCCGCCGGCCCCAGGAGCGTTGCCACAAGCAGGATCGGCCACAGGATGGCAGCCATGCGCACGACGCGGTGCAAGGTGGAGTCGCGCGCCACGGCGTCGATGGCGGCCGGGCCTCGTCGGGGCACAGGGGCTCCTCTGTCACGACACGACGGTGTAGTCGAACCCATCGACGTTGCGGGCCCCCGAAAAGTTGCGTCCCCGCTCAGATGACGCGCAGCTTGGAGTCGCAAGTGCGTGACCGCCGACCGTTAACGGTGGGTGGTGGCCGGGTCGGTCGCCGCTATCGTACGATGGCGCGGGCGTGACGCCGTCTGGAACGGCCGGCATCGCCGAGCGCTGGTCCCTGTCACCGCGACCACCGTTGCCTGGCGCCACCGCTCTCGCCGCCCGCCACCGTCCCTGCCATCTCCGCCCGCCGCCACCGCCCGAGGAGCCTGTGCCGACGATCAAGCCTTTCCGCGCCCTCCGGTACGAGCGCGAGACCATCGGTGACTTGGCGCAGGTGACGAGCCCGCCGTACGACGTCATCCTTCCCGACGAGCATCGGGCGCTCCTGGCTCGCCATCCCAGGAACGTCGTTCGCCTGGACCTGCCGGCGGAGGAGGCCGGCGACGAACCGGATGAGCGCTATCGACGGGCGGCACACACCTTCGCCGCCTGGCGCTCGGACGGCACGTTCCACAGGGATCCGCGGCCTTCGCTGTATGTGTACGAACAGGACTACGTGGTACCGGGCACGAACGTGTCGCGGACGCAGCGCGGCTTCCTGGCCAGGCTCCGGCTGGAATCCTTCGGGCCGGGAAGCAATGTCCTGCCCCATGAGCGGACGCTGTCGGCCCCGCGCGAGGATCGCTACAAGCTCATCCGGGCAACTGGCGCAAACATGAGCCCGGTGGTCGGTCTGTACGAGGACCCGCCTGGGCGTGCGGCCGCCATCCTGGCAGAGATGGCCGGCGGCGCAGGTGCCGCCGCCGATATCACCGACGCCGACCGGGTGCGCCACCGGCTGTGGGTGGTGCCGGCAGACAAGGCCGCGGGCGAATCCGCGCGGCTGGTTGGCGAGCTCATCGACCTTGCCGCGGCCGGCCCGATCACCATCGCGGATGGCCACCATCGCTACGAGACCGCGCTGCGCTATCGCGACGAGCGGCGGATGACCCGGTCATGTGACGAGGACCCGGCGTATGACTACCTGCTCACCCTGTTCCTGGAGAGCACCGCCGAGCCACTCACCGTCCTGCCGACCCATCGCGTCGTGAACGGCCTCGGCTCCCAGGCGGGCGCCCGACTGCTCGCGGCCGCCGGAGAGCTGTTCGACGTGCGGCCCGTGGATGACCGTTCGTCGCTGAGCGCGACGTTCGGGCCGGCGGCGCAGATGGCCGACCCGGGTGCCGGCCGGCGAGGTCGCTTCGGGCTGTGGACTCGCGACGGCGGGGCGATCCTCACGGCGCGCCGGTCGACGTTCGAATCGGGGCTGCCGGAGGGCGGTGCGGCCCTTCGCCGGCTGGACGTGACGCTCCTGCAGGTCGCGCTGGAGCGACTGCTCGGGATCGATCCGGCTGCCACCGCCGCCGGCGGGAGCGTGCGTTACACGAAGTCCGTCGACGAGGCGCTGGGTTGGGTCGAGGATGGCCTGGACGGCGCCGACGCGGCCTTCCTCCTCGAGGCCACGCCCGTCGCCGACATCGTGGCGGTCGCCCGCGACGGCGACGTGATGCCCCAGAAGTCGACGTACTTCTTTCCCAAGCCCCTGAGCGGGCTCGTGATCAACCCCCACGAGTGGTGAGCCAGATGGTGAACGAGATGGTCCGATGCCAGACGTGACGCCCGGCACGATGCCGCTGACGCCACAGGCACACGGTGGCCGGCCGATCCGCAAGGACGAGATCGAGCTGCACGATCGGGGCCTGTACATCGAGAGCTGGCTGCCCGAGCGACGCTCCCGCCGCAAGCCACTCCTGTTCGTCCATGGCGAGCTGGCCGGCTCCTGGCTGTGGGAGCGATACCTGGGCTATTTCGCCTCGCGTGGCTGGGAGGGCCACGCCCTGAATCTGCGCAACCATTTCTGGTCGCAGACCGCGGATCCGGCCACTCTGTCGTTCGACAGCTACACAGACGACGTCCTTGCGGCGATGGACCGGCTGGGCGACGCCACGGTCGCCATAGGCCACGGCATGGGCGCGTTGCTGGTCCTCAAGGCGTCCGAGCGACATGCCCTGGCGGGCATGATCCTCATCAGCCCCGAGCTGCCCCGCGAGCTGCGGGTGCCGGCCCGCCTGTACGAGCTTCGCGAGATCGACGATGTGTACGGCAAGGAAGGCATCGGCTGGGCGACCCTGCCGGAGAAGCTCCAGCGGGACAACAGCGACCTGAGCCTGGATGACGTCCTGAGGATCCAGCATCTCCTCGGCCAGAAGCCGCACGAGACCGGAGCGGCCCGGCGTCAGGTGATGCAAGGCGTGGCGGTCGACCGAACGGCGGCCTCCCAGCTGCCGACTCTGGTGATCGGCGGGGGGCTCGACCGGCTCGTGCCGGAGCCCGGCTCGCAGCGGCTCGCCGACTGGTTGGGCGCGACGTACGAGCCGTTCGGAGCGCACTCGCATTTCGGACTCGTGCTCGGCGAGCACAGCCACGTCCAGGTCGCCGACGCGATCCGCGCGTTCCTGGACGCGAACCGCCTGTAGGCTGGCGGGCCGGCATGCCGGCGCCCCACGGTGGCGTGGTCGGGCGACCGGCTGGTATCATGCCGCCCGGTCCGACCGCTCGCGCCGTGTCGCCGCGCCGCATTCGTCTAGAGGCCCAGGACACCGCCCTCTCAAGGCGGAGATCACCGGTTCGAATCCGGTATGCGGTACCAATCTCGCCATCATCGGCCCGATCTGAGTTCGGATCGGGCCTCTTCCTTGTCCGCCGAGCGGCGTTCGGTCCCTTATCTGGACCCTTATCGCCGGCCGATCCGGTGAGCGATCGTGCGATCGACCGGGCGGGCACTGCTCGTCGCGTCGAGCCTAGGTACGCAAACTGCGTTGGGGCCGGTCTTGGGGACCCCATCTGGACCCTTGTGGATCCCGCTTCTTGTGTCTCATGCGTCGCCTCAGGCCATTCAATACGATCGTCTTGACAGTCCGTAACGGGGAGGCCGAATGAGCGAGCAGGGATGGCAGGCATTCCTCGCCGCGGATGGCGTGGACGACTGGGTCGTCTTGCACGGTGGGGCAACGGCCTCGCCGGCGACGTAGCGGCGGGCCAACTCGGGCACTGCAAACGGCCAGCGCACGAGCCCGAGCGATTGAACGAGCGCCGCCGCCGAACCGGGCGACAGCGCGGCGGTGACCGCG
>Ga0137374_10007285_pt1 | contig 13177 bp, 8 predicted proteins | sample SagtaG_20_FD_104811 | JGI IMG/M metagenome (GOLD analysis project Ga0137374, IMG submission 104811) | Vadose zone soil microbial communities from Sagehorn Ranch, Mendocino, California, USA - Sage1_R_100_16 metaG | ecosystem: Environmental > Terrestrial > Soil > Vadose zone | place: USA...
CCGAAAGCACGCCGGGCTCGCGCTCCTCCACCCCCTCCAGCACCTGCCCCCGCTTCAGCCAGGCGTCCCGCTGTTCGAAGTCGAGCGAGACCGCAGCGAAGTCGCCCCCGCGCGGGACGAGCAGCTGTCCGCTCGCGCTTTCTCGCGGCGGCACCAAGAAAATCGGGCGTCCGTCGCGCAACATCACCGGATGAAGCGGCGCGGTCTCCCGGGCGATCGCGCCGGTGGGCCTGATCTCCCGCTCGGCACCCGCCCGCGGGAAGAAGCAGAACGCGGCGTTGGTCGCGCTGGAGACCTCCGCGTCGCGCGCGCAGCTCCCCCGCACGACGAATCCGCCATTGCCGCTCGAGAGCACGACCCTTGGATGTGCGAAGCGAACCAGTTCGCGCATGCCGAACGGACGTTCGAAAGCGTAGAGGGCGGTACCCTCATCGCTCGCGCCACAGACGAACCCGAAGCCGTCGCCCAGCGGAAGGGGGTGACAGCTGTCGTCTTGCTCGCGGAAAGCCCCGGCACGCGACTCGAGAATGGCACCCGTGCGAAGGCCGACGCGAAAGAGGGTTCCCCGCTGCGCGAACACGGCTGCGTTCTCCGAAGCTCCGCCCACCGGCCAGCCATCTTCCACGACCGCGCGAAGCGGCCGCCGACCGAGACCGCGTTTATCGACAAAGGAGATGCCGCCCGTCGATCGATCGGACACCGAAGGACTCTTCAGCGGATTTTCGGTCACCACCAAAAGTCCGCGGGGCGGGCCTGCGTCGTGCGATTCGTCTCTGGCGACCTCGCCATTCGCGCTGAGGAGCACCCGGCCGCGCGACGTTTCGAGCACGAAGCTCCCATCGCGAACCGAGACCTGGGAGACGTTTTGAGTCTCCAGGGGAATCGGCCGCCAACTATTGCCAGCGTCGAAGGTGGCCAGGGCTCCGCGAAAGTCCACGACCGCCACCCCCCGCCAGGCATCGGCGAACGCCATGAACCCGATCCGCGTTGCGGCTGGTAGGTTTCCGAGAGAAAGCTGCCGCCCGGAGTCGAGGTCGAGAGCCCGAATTTCGCCGGAGAGCAGGCGCGCATAGACGCGATCGAAGCCGGGCACGATGTCGGCCACCGCGCCCCAGACCTCGGCGACCGGCGTGAGCTTGTCGAGCCACTCTTTCGCACGCCATAGTTGCGTGCTTCCGCCGTTGACGATGTAAAAGAGCAGGCCGCCGCCCACGCGGTTCGGGAGCTGAACGACCTTCGGCGTTCCGCTCGGCAGGATCTCTCGGGCACGCTCGATGGAGCCGTCGGGGTGGTCGATGACCCGAATACCGGCCACGATGAGGCGGCGGCTGCCATCGGGGAGGACGTCGATCAAGTTCGTCGCGCTCGGGATGACGTCGGGAATGACCCTTCCAGGCCCTATCGTACCGTGCGCTCGTGCGGGGTCGGCCGATGTCGCGTCGTCGCGCTGGCCCGTCGGCGTCGGGGACGCCGCACCGCGAACGCAAGAGGCACTGACGGCAACCAAACCCGTTGCGAGGAGCGATAGCCGACTCGAGCGCAATCCTCGCAGCATCGATATCAAGCCTAGCAAACTCCCCGCGAGAACGGTTCCATTCACGGCTGAGGTCGGAGCGACCGCACCAGCCGATCGCCTTTCAGTGGCGGCCTGGCAAAAGGACCAGAGTCGACCTAGATTCTGGCAACATGGCTTCCCTCCCTCCGGCAATGGACCTCGAGGACGAGATCGTCCGATTGAAGCGCGAGCGGAACGCCGTGCTTCTGGCGCATTACTACCAAGAGAGCGACATCCAGGATGTGGCCGACTTTCTCGGTGATTCGCTGCAGCTCGCGCAGGAAGCCAAAAAGACGCAGGCCGACGTGATTCTGTTCGCCGGCGTTCACTTCATGGCCGAGACAGCCAAGATTCTGAACCCCGAAAAGATCGTCGTCGTGCCCGACATGGAGGCCGGCTGCTCGCTCGCAGACGGTTGTCCAGTGGATCGGTTTCGCGCGTGGCGCGCGCGAAACCCCGGCGCAGCCTCGATTACCTACATCAACTGCTCGGCTGCGGTGAAGGCGGAAAGCGACTACATCTGCACGTCGTCGAATGCCGAAAAGATCGTGCGCGCCATTCCAGAAGAGCAGCCGATCCTATTTGCTCCCGACAAGAATCTCGGCCGCTATCTCGAAAAGAAGCTCGGCCGCAAGATGATCTTGTGGCAGGGCAGCTGCATCGTTCACGAGACGTTCAGCGAGCGGAAGCTAATCGGTCTGCTCGAGCGTCATCCCGGTGCCGAGCTCATCGCCCATCCCGAATGCGAAGACCCCATCTTGCGGCGCGCGCACTTCATCGGGTCGACCACCGCGCTGCTGAAGTACGCGGCGAGCTCACCGGCGCGCGAGCTCATCGTCGGCACCGAAGCGGGCATCCTACATCAGATGGCGAAGGCCGCACCCGACAAGGAGCTCATTGCGCTGCCTCCTGATGGCAACTGCGCTTGCAACGAGTGCCCGCACATGAAGAGGAACACCCTGGAGAAGGTGTACCTGGCGCTGCGGGATCTCGAGCCGCGCATCGAAATGCCTCTCGAACTTCGCGAGCGGGCACGCGTGCCTATCGATCGGATGCTCGCCCTCAGCAACTGATTAGCATCACTGCGTCAGATCTTGGCGATGACAGATCACGATCAGCAATTGCCGCGCGTCGCCCACGGAAATTACGGCGAGGCCGTCGGAAGCCGCGCGTCAGACCGGAATCGCCGCTAGGCCTCGCCTTTTCGGCTTCGCCGACAGCCAGTTCCGCCTGTCCGGTCAGTAGTTGAGTGGGTCTATGGCTACTCCGATGATGATCTGGTAGTGAGGATCTGACGCAGTAATGTTAGGGCGCCCATCGTCAGTGGGGCTGCTCCATCAACATCAGCGAGCCCATCATCCCGGCGTCGGCGTGATCCAGGATGTGGCAGTGAAACATCCACATGCCCGGACGCTCGTCGTAGCGGACGACGAAGCGAACGGATTGGGCGACCGGCACGTTGACGGTATCTTTCCATTCCAGGGGGCCGGCGGGGTCGAGCACCTGAAAGAAGAAGCCGTGCAAGTGAAATGGGTGCGCCCAGTCCATCGTGTTTTCGATCGTCCAGACCTGGGTTTCGCCGACCGTCGCCATGAGCGGCGTCGATTCGTCGAAGGGCACGTTGTTGATGCCGAGCACGAGCGGACCGGTCCCCTGCTGCCAGGTGAGGCTCAGGTTCACCGGCGTCGCGCCCCCCGTGGGAAGAGGATCGATCTTGCGACCGACCGTGGGCAACTGGGGGGTCACCACCGGGTCACCCTCGAAGTGGACGAGGAACAGATCTTCGGGAGGGCGATTGAAGGTCGTGCCCCAACCGCGATCGAACGCCACCCAGCGCACGGCCACGTCGCTGCCGGGCGTGCCTTGCGGAACGACGACGAGATCCGCGCGTTCGCCGGGAGCCAGCACCGGTTCGTCGACGGGCACCGGTCCGGTGAGTAGACCGCCGTCACCGCCGATGCGCACGAACGAGTGGTCGAGGAACGAGAGCTGGTAGTAGCGGCTGCGCGCGGAGTTGATGAAACGCCAACGTTGCGGCAGCCCGGGACGTGCTTTGAGGGTGGGGCGAACCTTCCCGTTGACCAAGAGCACGCCCCCTTCGCGGCCGAAGAGCGTCGCGATGTCTCCGCCTGCGTCGTGCGCTTGGAGCGAGCCATCATCGTTGAGCGCCATGTCGCTCAGCACGAATACGACTTCATCGCCGAGCCCAGCGGGTTCGGTGGGGTCGTCGACGATGAAAGGACCGTAGAGTCCGTCTCCTTCTTGAGCCGACGAGTGGAAGTGGGGGTGATACCAGAAGGTCGACGCATCCGGCACAATGAAGTCGTAGTCGAAGGTCGCGCCCGGCGCGACGGGCGGCTGGGAATGGTCGGGCATCCCGTCCATCGCCGCGGGGATACGCAAGCCATGCCAGTGGATCGTGGTTGCTTCCGGCAGCCGATTCGCAAAATGGACGACGACTCGATCGCCGATCTTGGCGCGAATCAGTGGCCCGGGAAGCCGCCCGTCGTAGGTCCACGCTGCGGTGAGCCCCGCAGGGACAATCGCGAAGTTGGCCAGCTTGGCCTCCAGATCGATCTCCACGATGTTGGGGTCGGCATTGCGGTCCTCTGCCTGCGGGATGCGGATGTCATCATCCCAGCCCGGTGGTTGCGTGGGCGCTGGAGCACCCGCATCCTGTGGACCGCACCCGAGCCACGACATCGAGAGCAAGACCCAGCATCGAGTTGCCGTTCTCGGCGTGCAGCGTGCGACTTTCATGCTTTGGCAACCCGAACGATGGCGCATCAGTTGATCACCCGCAACGGCTACAAGCACAGCTCGCGCCACCCCTTCGGCTAGCTGGGATCTCACTCGCTTCGAAGGGGTGTGGACCGATGCAGCGCAGGATTTGCGTGCCGCGCGCGAGCCCTGCACCAGGGTGGGCCTTAACGACTCCCGCGAAAGCGCGCATGAAGTTCTGAAGCGCGTGTCGGCATTTCGTTCGCGCGAGCAGGTGCAGATTTCGCGGTCAAAACTTCTGTCCGAGCTCACCGGGCGGTTCGGGGGCGCTGCGGGGGAGGCCGCCGAAGAGCTGGTTCGCGAGCTGGTCGAGGGGATGGCAGGCTTTGGTTCCGAGCTCGTGCTCTTCGCGGGGATCGGCGAGGACGTTCCAGCAGTGCCAGTCGAAATCCCATTCGCGGGCCTCGAGCTTGAGAGGGCCTTGCATGAGGCCCCAATTGCGGAAGGCGCAGCCCCAGAGCTCGCTGCAATTGGTGAGGGGGACGACAGCCTGCGTTCGCTCGCCACGCAGCAGGCTGGTGCCCATCATCTTGGCGCGAAAGCGTGAAAGCTCGGGCGCGGTGAGCAGACCGAGCAAGTCGAGAATCGTCGGCGCCACGTCCAGGTGCCAGGTGAGCTCGGCCCCGGCGCGTACGAGCGAGGCCCGCTCGCTCGCGGTCAGCGTGGCGAGTGGCGCGTCGATCCATGTGGGCACGTGAACTTCCTCCTCGAGGACCGCACCGGTGTGCCCGAGCTGACCGTGCTCGCGAAACGCTTCGCCGTGATCGGAGGTGTACAGGACGACGGTGCGGGCGCCCGCGGGCGACCCGCGCAGAGAAGCGAGCAGATCGGCCATGGTGCGGTCCTGTGCGTAGACCGCATTCTGGTAGTAGTTGAAGAGCTCTTGGTTGTCGTCCGGCGATTTGCTGGAGCTCGCCGGCTGAAACGGCTCGTCGCCCTCGGTGACCCGGTAAGGAAAGTGCGTGCTCGAGAAATGCACGACGGCAAACCAGGGCTCGCGCAAAAGCGGTAGCTCGCGCTTCACACGCTCGGTCAAGAGGCGGTCGTCGGCACCCATGTCGATGTCGGCTTGCGAATCGAGATCCGTTCCACCACAGCGACGGGAAACCGGAAGATCGCGGACGAACTCCTCCGAGTGGGCGAACATGAGATGCTGGCTCGTCCAATACGCGGTGTCGTAGCCGGCGGCATGCGCGAAGTCGAAGAGCAGCGGGGCAGTGTGAATCGAGACGCGGGTTTCGGTCGGACCCAGCCCCGAAAAGAGCACGCCGAAAGAAATGGCGGTCGTCGAGCTATTGGACCGCATCTGCAAGATCGGAATTCGCGCGGGGGCCACCTCGTCGGTGAACGGAGAGCGCTTGCAATCGCCTTCGTGCAAGGTGCAAACCGCATCGAAGCGAACACTCTCGGTGAGAACGAAAAGAACGTTGCGGCGCCTCGAAGGCGAAGGCGACAGCGTCGGAATGTAAGGGGGACGCCGAACGCCCGGTTCGACGTGGGCCGGCTTTCCCTGCGCCAGATGGCTGCCGAGACGTGCCATCGCATGAAACCAAATCATGTCCGGCGTCGCCGCCTGCACGGTTCGAGATGGACAGGGCATCAAAGCGGCGCCGACGAGCAGCATCGGCGCAGCGACGCTCGCGGCGAGCGCCCACGGGCGCGCGGGCCGGAGCCATCGGCGGGCGATCACCGCCAGAAGGGCGAAGCAGACCAGCGGCACGGCGAGCGCCCAGAAGAGACCGGATGCGTCGGCTTCCAGTTGACCTCGGAGGCTGGCGGGAAACGCCGCACCGAATAGCGCAGCATCGGCATTCAGGTAGGTCTCGAATTGATCGTAGAAGTAGCGTTCGGTGCCGAGGGACAGCGTTCCCAAGGCCACGAACGCGGCGGCGGCGAACCAACGCAGCGTCCCGCGGCGGCGCGATGCCAGGAGCAAGAGCGCCCCCCACACCAGTATGCTTTCGAGCAACGTGAGCGCGTAGCGAAAAAGATCGCTCGCCGAGAAGCTTGCGATCCTGTGGGAGCGCCTCGTCACATCGAAAGAGGCGACGAAGGCCGCCGGCGCCAGGAGCAGCAGGGGGGCCACGCGGGCACGGAGAATGGCGAGGCGACGCACGTTCAGGCGTTGGGCGGGGTTCGGGTCACTCCGGGGTGAGCCAGGCAGTGAGAATGTAGTTGGCAACCAGGATGGCGACAGCACTCTGCACGACGGCACGCGTCGTGGCAATTCCCACACCGCGTGCGCCGCCCGACGCATGAAACCCCTGCCGGCACGAGATGGCAGCTATCAAGAAACCAAAGACGCACGCTTTGAGCTCTCCCATGAAGAAATCTTTGGGGAAGGCGTATTGTTTGGCTCGGGCAATGAAAACACCTGGATCGACGTGCAGCCATTCCACGGCGACGAGCCAGGCCCCGGCCATCCCCACGCAGGTGTAGACGACGCACAACATGGGGACCATGATCACCGCCGCGACGAGGCGAGGCGAAAGCAAGTACTGGACGGGGCTCACGCCCATGGTGGTCAGCGCATCGATCTGTTCGGTGACGCGCATGTTGCCGAGCTCGGCCGCCCACGCGCTGCCGGCTCGCGCGGTCACCATGAGGCCAGTGAACACGGGGCTGATCTCGCGCGTCAGCGAGAGCGCGACAACGCCGCCCACGAGTCCCTCGGCCTGGAACTGCTTGAAGCTGTGCACCATCTGCAGCGCGAGCACCATTCCGCTGAAGGTGCCGGTGAGCGCGATGATGAAGATCGATTGAACGCCGATGAACTCCATGGCCAGAAGCAGCTGCATCGGCCGAAACGGCGCACGAAACGTCCATGCGAGGGTCTGGATCGTCAGGAGCACCGTTGCGCCGAGATGGTCGAGCACCACGATGACAGTCGAGAGCCAATTCCGGCGCGAACCGGAGGGCAAGCCGTCCTGGGCCACCTCGTCCACCGGCCTGTCTTAACATGATCCTCTCCCGGCGGGCGACGGCGCCGCCCGCCGCGCCGTCGAGCTCGGTGGAATCACCGCGTTCAGCGCGGCAATCGCTTCATGATCTCTTCGCCTCGGCGTCCGCTTCCGGCGAGCGTGGCCCGGCGGGCGGAAGGGGACGAGCCGTGCTCGAGCGCGATCATGACGGCTTCGCCGCCGAGCAGCTCGACATAGCGCTCTCCCCATTCGAGAAGGACCAGCGCGCCTTCACCCCTGGCTTCCCGAAGACCAAGCGCCAAAAGCTCGGAATCGTCCCGGAGCCGGTACGCGTCGGCGTGGATGATCGGAACACGCCCGGTGAGCTCGTGCGCCAGCGTGAAAGTGGGGCTGGTGACCTCGATCTGCGAGGGTACGCCGAGTGCGCGGCAGAGCGCCCGCGCCAAAAAAGTCTTTCCGGTGCCGAGGTCGCCGGACAAGACGACGAGATCCGAAGCGCGCAGCAGGGGCGCGAGGCTCTGGGCCAAACGAATCGTGGCGCGACGGGTGGGAAGGTCGAGCGTGCGGCTGGTCACCTGACCTCGATCACGTTGATTTGGCGGGAAATCGCGGGTTGGCCGGCGAAGCCTCGCGCCTCGGTGGTCCAGAGCTCGCCTTCGGCGCGGGTGAGCGCGGACGATGCGGCCGCGTGGCGGGTCTCCACTTCCTTGATGTCGCCGGTTCGATCGGCCGGCAGCGTGCGCAGAGCGGCGCGCGCCAAGACGGCGGCATCGTGGCCGAGGGCGGTCCACCAGCTCGGGGCTTTTCCGTGCCGCTTTTTGAAGCCGCTCATTCCCGAGCTGGTGTCCGAGCGCTTGAGCGGGAACCGGCCCGCCGTCGCAAGCAAGAGCGGAACGCGCGTCGGCTCAGCCGCGATCTCGGCAGCCTCGAGCCCCACGGCCGCGCGGATCGCGCCGATTTTCGCGGAGAGCGCATCGGCGATGGCTTCGGAGGCGCACGCGGCATCGCCGAGAAAGAGCAAATAATCGACTTTGGCGAGCCGCCACCCTTCGAGTGGAAATCGAGATTCTCCCGCCTGGTTGGTGGGCGCGCTGCAGGACGCGGCCTGAACGAAGGTGACTTTTCTGGTCTTGCCAGCGGGTATGGATCCCCCTACGGGAGCCACGACGCGCGCTCCGTGGGAGGCCAATGCGTCGGCGAGGGCAAGGTTGGCCCCATCGGCGGCCTCGCCCAAAACGAACGTGTCTCGGTCACGTGGGTGACCGTCGCCGTGTGCCGACAAAAGAATCACCGGAATGTGGGTGCGCTCGGCAAAGCTCGCGGCGATCTCGGCCTGCGGAGCGTCGAGGCCGGCGATGAGGAGCGACGCGCCCTGACTCGCCAGCGCGAAAAGCGCGAGCTCGGTTCGTTTGGTGTCACGCTCGTCGCGCGTCGTGAGCCGCACGTGATCGCCGCCCCCTTCGCCGGTGAGCCGGAGCGCGTCCACGACACCGGCCAGCACATCCGCGGCGCGGGCGCCGAGATGGCTTTTTCCCGTTGAAATCAAAAGCCCGATCGTCCGGCCGTCGACGGTCGCCGCCCCGCCGCTCGAGGCGAGCTCCGAAAGCCCCTCGGCCGCTTCGCCGAGCGCCTGGCTGTTGCCCGTCGATTCGACGAGCCGGCGCGCGAGCGCGGTATCCTGCTCCTCGAGAGCGACGGCGGCGAGCCTCGCTACGATCGCGTTTCGGATTTCGACGCCGTAACCCGCGCGTGCGCTTTCGCTCCGCATCGACTGAAGCATGAGCTCGAGGGCACCGCTCGGGACGGCTTCCAGGCTTTGCTTCACCTGGGCACGCGCGCTCTGCGCCGTCTCGTCTTGCGCATCGCGAAGCCAGAGATCCATGTAAGCGACCGCCTCGTACCAGCGCCCCGCGCCGATCGCGGCCGCAACGATGTACTCGTCGAGAAGCATTCTCGCGTACGGATCGATGAGCTTGCCGACGAGCGGCAAGAAACGCTCGAGCGCGGTCGCCGGCGCCTGACGGCGTAGAAAAATCGCCCCATCGACCAGGTCAGCGAGATCGCGGGTCGTTCCGCTGCCGGTGCCGATCTCGCGCACCAGACGTTGAGCACGCTCGAGATCACCGCGGTCGACGCTGATGAGCGCCAGGTAGACTTTGGCGAGCGGCACCTGGCCGTCCTTCGGGTAGCTCGTCACGAACCAATTGAGGTTCGCTTCGAGCAAAGCACGCCGTGCTCGGTTCGAGCTGATGAACTGCTGCTTGAGCGGCCGAAACGCTTCTTGCGTCGATCGACTCCCCGCGAGCGCCGCCGCAGGCGCCGACTCGGCGCCCGAGCGCCCGCCGCACCCTTGCGTCATCAGCAAGCCGACGATCGCGCCAACGCAAGCGAGGTAGGAGATTACATTCCTCTGCACGCAACTGAAGATGACACGTTATTCGTTGGGTCTACTCATCAACTTCAACGTTCCCATCCTGCTACGCAACGGCGTTCGCCGCTCGGAGGCGGGCCGAAGGCCGCGCCGAGTCATGGAACCGTCTTCACCCCACCGGATCCTGGCGGCCCTGGCGCCCTGGCGGTTTCCTCCTCTCGAATCGCACCATAACCGCGCAAGTTCACGGCAGAATTTTTCTGGGGGTGAGCTTGACGTGGTGGGGGTCGTTCTCCTATCAACCGAGGCAGACCGGTGGCTGATGCTAGAGACCGCCCGATGAAAGCGGAAGCCCCGGCCCGGCGGGCGTTCGTGTTGCGCCGGCTCCACGCGTTGACCGGCGTCTTTCCGGTCGGCGTGTTCCTCGTCTCACATCTGTGGACGAACGCCAAGGGTCTCCAGGGACAGGCCTCGTTCGATCATGCGGTCCGCGAGATCAATCAGCTGCCGCTCTTGCCCCTCATCGAGATCTTCGGAATCTTCCTGCCGCTCGGTTTTCATGCGATCTACGGCGTGAAATTATCGCTCGAAGGGCGTCCGAACGTCGTGCGATATCCGTTCTCTCGGAACTGGCTCTACACGCTGCAGCGGGCAACGGGGCTCATCGCGTTCGCGTTCATCCTCTACCACCTGTGGGAGTTTCGAATTGCCAAGCTCCTCGGCCGAATGAGCTCCGACGCCTTCTATCCGACGCTGTCGGCCAACCTTTCGTCCACGCAGGGAGGCGTTCCCGTCGTGGCGCTCGTCTACCTCGTCGGCATCACCGCATCGGTGGTCCACTTCGCCAATGGCCTCTTCACCGTGGCTTTCTCGTGGGGACTTTGCATCTCGCGCCGCTCGCAAAGGCTGTTTTTCGCGGCGTCGGGGGCGATCGGGCTCGTCGTCTTCGGGCTCGGGGCGAGCACGGCGATCTACTTCGCGACCGGCGTCCGGTGGGGGGGCTTCTTGCGGTCGCATTCTTCCGCCACCGAACCCCGATGCTCCGTGGTAGACCGGGCGGGCGTGAGTCTTCCGAAGCCGAGCGGGCCCACCGGCCCCCGTACCCCCTGAACCCCCCGCCGTCGCAACCTCGCTCGAGAAGGATGAAATAAGTGGCCACCAAAAACATCGTGCGAACATCGTCCGGCGCCGTCCGCCGCGTCATCGTCGTAGGGGGTGGGCTCGCAGGATTGATGACCGTCATCAGACTTTGCGAAGCCAACGTGCCCGTTCTTCTGTTCTCGCTGGTGCCGGTGAAGCGATCGCATTCGGTCTGCGCGCAGGGCGGCATCAACGCATCGGTCAACACCAAGGGCGAAGGGGACAGCCCCCAGGTTCACCTGGAGGAGACGTGCTACGGCGGTGACTTTTTGGCCAATCAACCCCCCGTCAAAGGCATGTGCGACGCCGCACCGGGCATCGTTTTCATGCTCGACCGGATGGGGGTGCCTTTCAACCGCACGCCGGAGGGTCTTCTCGATTTCCGGCGCTTCGGCGGATCGCTCTTTCACCGCACGGCCTTCGCCGGCGCGACCACCGGGCAGCAGCTGCTCTACGCGCTCGACGAACAAGTCCGGCGCTACGAGACGGTCGACGTCGAAGACGAGCACGGCATCTCGATCCCCGGCGAGAAGATGGTGCAGAAGTTCGAGTCGTGGGACTTCTTGTCGTGCGTGCTCGGCGACGACGGCAGCTGCATCGGCATGGTCGCTCAGGACCTGAAGAGCATGGCCATTCGCGCGTTTCGCGCCGACGCGGTGTGCCTGGCCACCGGAGGTCCGGGCATCATTTTCGGTCGCTCGACGAACAGCGTCATCTGCACCGGCACCGCTGCCGCGAGCGTTTACCGACAGGGGGCGATCTACGCCAACGGAGAATTCACCCAGGTACACCCGACGGCAATTCCCGGCGCCGACAAGCTGCGGCTCATCTCCGAGAGCGCGCGCGGTGAGGGCGGTCGCATTTGGGTGCCCAAAGATCCGCGCGACAAGCGCCATCCCAACGACATCCCCGACGGCGATCGCGATTATCTCCTCGAACGCATGTATCCGGGCTACGGCAACCTGGTGCCGCGCGACATCGCTTCGCGCGCGATCTTCCGCACCTGCTACCACGAGGGTCGCGGCATCTACAACGAGAAGACCGGCAAAAACGAAAACGAGGTGTATCTCGACCTCACCCACAAAGACGAAGCGTTTCTGCGCAAGAAGCTGGCCGGCATTCTCGAGATCTACGAAAAGTTCGCAGGGGTCGACCCCTACAAGAACCCGATGAAGGTATTCCCCGCCGTTCACTATTCGATGGGCGGGTTGTGGTGTGACTTCGAGCGCGACGCGAAGGGGTCGCTGGTCGTCGGCTCACCACGGAACCAGGCCACCAACATTCCCGGCCTCTACGCGAGCGGCGAAGTCGATTACCAATACCACGGCGCGAACCGCCTCGGCGCCAACTCGCTACTCTCTTGCATTTACGCCGGCATGGTCACCGGGCCGGCCATGGCGTCTTATCGGCAATCGCTCTCCACGAGCTCGTTCGATCTTCCGGCGTCGATCTTCGAAAAGGCGGAACAGCGAGAGCGCGACGACTACGATCGCATCCTCGGTCAAAACCAAGAGCGCGACGGCGCCGAAAACGCCTACGTCCTGCACCAAGAGCTCGGCGACATCATGCTGCGTGACTGCACCATCGAGCGCGACAACGGCGTGCTCGACAAAGTGATCGCCAAGCTCGGCGAGCTGGACGATCGGGTGAAGCGCGTGCGGGTCACCGATACTTCCAATCGGATGAACCAAGGGGCGCAGTTCGTGCGCCATCTCGAGAACATGTTGCTTCTCGCCCGGGTCATCGCCCAGGGCGCGCGCAACCGCGACGAGTCGCGGGGCGCGCACTTCAAGCCGGCCTTCCCCAAGCGCGACGACGCGCGGTTCATGCGCACCACGCTGGCGCGCCACAAATCGGTCGGCTCGGTGGAGTTCATCCGGAGCTTCGATTACCGCTGCGCGGGAATGCCCGTGCACGTCACCGACGAGGTCGACATCAGCCTGGTCAAGCCGCGCGAGCGCAAGTACGAGCAGGCGGGCGCGGCGAGCACCGTGGCTAGGACCGCCACGAGTTGAACACGACTGAGGCTTGGAGAGCGAGCATGGCAGATCGTTTGGTCAAGTTGAAGGTACGAAGACAGGACGGTCCCGATCGTCCGGAGACCCGTCGCTGGGAAGAGTTCGCCGTCCCTTACCAGCCGCACATGAACGTCATCAGCGCGCTCATGGAAATCCAAAAGGCGCCGCGGACCGTCGACGGCAAGCCGGTTGCGCCGGTCGTATGGGAATGCGTGTGCCTCGAGGAAGTGTGCGGCTCGTGCACCATGATCATCGACGGCAAGGTGCGCCAATCGTGCAGCGCGCTCGTCGACGAGATCGCGCCGAGCGGTCAGACGATCACCCTCGAGCCGATGTCGAAGTTCCCCGTCGTGCGCGACTTGATCGTCGATCGACAGCGAATGCTCGAGGA
>Ga0137374_10007287_pt1 | contig 13176 bp, 15 predicted proteins | sample SagtaG_20_FD_104811 | JGI IMG/M metagenome (GOLD analysis project Ga0137374, IMG submission 104811) | Vadose zone soil microbial communities from Sagehorn Ranch, Mendocino, California, USA - Sage1_R_100_16 metaG | ecosystem: Environmental > Terrestrial > Soil > Vadose zone | place: USA...
CTTCATTTCCTGCATCCCGCCCCAGGCTGTAACATTCTTGTCGCTGTATTCTTGTGCTAATATCATAAATCAAAATAAGTCAATTTGTCTTAAAAATCTCTACCGCAAAATCTGGGTTAAAAGTTATCTAAATTTAACTTCTGTTACACTTTTATCCCGGCAGTCGGCAGACGGGTTGAAGATAACATTTATCGCTTAATTATTAATGTCAAGCCTGAACTGAAGCTGATTAACGATTTGCTGCCGATTGTTTCAATGTCCAGCCCTGCTATTGCAAACACTTTTGTTGGCTGCTTGTGCTGTCGTGCGACGATGTAAAAACCGTCACCATTGAATTCGCTTGTCGTGTCAATGCCTTTACTCACAACGTAAGCCCAGCCCTTGTTTTCCAGCTTTTGATTTATTGCGTCAACATAATTGTCAAGTTTATTTGAAAGCAAAGCATCCGAATCGGTATTTGCGATGGCAGGATGTTCAGGTTCCGTTACGCCCGTACTTTGCCTGCGAGAGAAGTTGATTGTTGTTTTATCGTTGAAGGTAACATTTGTCGCTTAATTATTGACATCAAGCACGAGCGCAGCTGATTGAAAATCTACAACCGATTGTTTCAATCTCCAGCTCTGCTCTTGCAAACAGGTTTGTCGGGCGATGGGAGTTACGAGACTCTCCAAGTGTTTACTTTTTCTTTCCACTTTGTAACGTTCACACCCTTCACAAGGAGCCAAAGACAAAGGGACAATTCCCCAATCAACGCAGGACCTGCTATGATGAAGTAGAACCGGTCTGCGAAGGTGGGGGCGAGAATTAAGGCGAAGCTGCTCGTCAAATAGCTTATCCCGGGTATCATGTACAGAATGCCGAGAGCCTTTGGAAAATAGCCTGACCTGAAAATCAGATTTCCGGTCACGAGGAAAAAGGGACCAAACAAAAGCAGGGCAATGCCAAAGCCAATAGAATGTGCCCGGATTGACAGGTTCGCAAGAACGTAGAGCTGTTCCGCCGTAAATGCCTTGAGGTACGCAGCGTTCCCCAGCGGAAACAATGCCTCAAGAAGTTGCAGCGAATAGGCCGTTTCAACTGTGATGGCAAGCATATTGAATAATAATGCCAGCAACGCAAGATCTTTGCTGACCGGTCTGGTCAATAGGTAGATAATCAGCGCCAACACAGTAGTGATTATCACCAGGAGCAGTTCGGCGGCGACACCGAATCGCCACAGGGACTCCATTGACCTGAGATTGGCGGCCGTAGCTGCTACGTCCCCCGGCACAACAATGCTGCCCCGGACAAACAATTCCTGAACAATGCCCAGGACGATCATGATTAAATACAACATGCCGGCGATTCTCGCGTAAACTTGTGGCGAAGTTTCAACTCCCTGATTTCTCATTTTTCTTCAATTGCTTTGGTTAAAGTAAACTTAACTGTCAGTACAATATAGCGTAACGTTAGTATTATATAGCGTAACATCAGTTGATTAAAGATAAAAGCTCATTCACCATCGAGTTAGTCAGGACTGTTTTCTCGATTGTAAAATCTGCCCAGTTGACCTCGTAACATTTCCTTGATTGTTTTTATGAAAATATATTTTCAATAAAGATTGTGAAGACCGCTGTCAACAAACAACAGATCCAAGTAAACAAACAACATTTTTGAAAGCTTGGTAATCCAAATATACATTGCCAAAGAGGATGAATAGTATTGCTGTAATTAGCACCCGACATGGTGTGTCCAAGTTGCGCCTAACGAATCGGTATTTGCGATAGCAAGATATTCGAGTTCCGTCACGCTTGTACCGAAGTTGATTTTATTTCATTGTTCTTTGGAATCATTGGGTATTCTTTTTTTAAACATAATTGCCAACAGTAGCATCGCCAGCGGCGCTGTAATGCCCCAGGGAAAACCGAGGAACAACAATTGCTCCGAATAAGTAGGATAGAAATATACGACTGTGATTAAGGGAGTAACAAGTGCATTAGCCATAAAAGAAATCCGCACCCATTTTTGAAATCCTCGTTTCTCAAACACTGGCAGAGCAACAAACATCGCGAGCCCCATGAATATATATCCGAGTGCATCAAAGTCCCAGAACAGGGAATGCGGTGTTTGTTCAAGAACAGCTATTGCATCGGATGCATGTCTTAGTTTCGCCGGGATTACCGTAGCCAACTGCACAACATAATTTGCGGTAACAAAAACAGCGTATAGCACAGAAAGAATTACGGCTGCATGGCTCCAAAACTTTTTCTCATCGGGTGTTATGTAATGAAGCGCCAGCATTTCAAGAACAAAGGGTATAACAATGCAAAGGGAGGTTCCGTAAATCAGGATTTCATCCAATGGAAAGGTAAGCGTGCCGGCGACCTGCAATAGTTGCACAACCACATAAGCCATCGTAGCGGCAAAAGCGGCTAATCCTGCCCAAAAACCCGTTTTATATACTGTTCTATTCACCTTGTCTTCTTTTAACTAACTGCCTGTTATTCGTTTACAAGAATCATACTTCCCCAACTCAGGATTGCTGCTGCGAGAATAAGGACGTTTGCAATGGTTCCAAATTTTGCATCGCTCCAGCTTAAGATGATGACCACCTGCGATAAGATCACGGCAGGTATAGCCAACATCAGCCACGAATCTTTTTGAAGTAAGAGAAGTATTGCGGAAGTAAGAAACAACAATCCGGCGAACAACCACAGCACACCAGCCGTTCTTGAGACGGGAATCGTCAGTTGTTTCAGGTCTGCATACTCAAATGCCTTTGCAAAACCCATAAAGTGTATGAGCCCGTGAAGCGCGATGATGACAACAAGCAGGTAACGTAACATGTCTTTTTAATTTTTATTTTCTTACAAACCAGTTTACGGGTCTTCTGAGGGAAACAGGTGCGGGGTAATCTTTCACATATCCTGTTCTTAGCATAAACTGGATATTATCTTTGATGCCCGTGAAGCGATTCACTTCCATTCTTGTCTGAACTTCTTCCAGTATCTGTGTCATGGGGTGAATCACAATATTTTTATCCTGCACTTTCAAAAACATTTTCTGAAATCTTTTTCCTGTTTCAAGAAGGCTTTGTACTGAATCGTCTTTGCTTGTGATGATGAACCAACCTGCAGACGCTGATACCTGTTTTCTGACCTTATCAATTCCCTGCTCGCGAAATTTGTTACTCATCACATTTTTTGCACTGTAGAAATTGCGAAGCACCCACGCCGGGACGCCTTCAAATTCCATTCCCGCAGTTGTTAACCCATCCAGGTGTTGTTTCGCATCTTTGCTGGAAAAGCGTATCCACTCGGAAAGCTCTTTTTGTGCAGCGTCGCGGTATGCCTGCGACCTGTTTGCTTCTATTGTACGTTCGTTTAGCCAGTTATACTCTTTTGTACCACCCTCAATAAAATGAAAGAAGTCATTATCGTCACTTATCAGGTAATCCACATCTTCCTTTTTGAAAGGTTCATTCAGCAAACCCGACCGGACCGTTCTGCGATTGCTTATTTTGTCAATGTCAAAAATTGTGTGCGAACCTTTTGTAAGTCTCATCTCCAATAAATGTTCATCCTGATTGGTGCGTGCGAGCACATTATAACTGCACACATAGCCGTAATGATTTGCTGCCAGTTCAAGGTTTTGCACAAAAGCACCAATTGATAAGATCGTTTCTCTTTGCATGGGATCAACGGCGGGAAGCCATCTCGTTTTATCATTGCCGATAATCCAGTGATAAGGTTCAATGTACTGTACAAACCAGGGTTGCGTATTGTGACCGCTGGGTGCAAGTGAAGCGAGATATAAAATTTCCTTTTCATGTGGTTGAAATGGGACCCCTGCCTTATCATCTTCTCCAATATCACTTCTTATAAAATTGCTTTTATCACTCAGCATGTAACCCCCCGCACCCGACACAACGAGCGCTGTTCCCGCAATACCCAAAAACTTTCTTCTGTCCATGGTCTGATTTTTCGCATTCAGAGGAAGTTGCAAGTTCCCAAAGAATCGGACAAAGCTAATCTGAGGTGTTGAGAGAATTTATGACGGCTATCAGTATGAAAACAGCATAAAGTCAGCCCAGCGGCTGCTCTTCCGTCTTATGTTGTTTAAGATATTCTTATGGTATCATGTATATTCTCTTAATGATTAACAGAACCACAATTGTCAATATACAAGTTGCATTAATGATTTTATATTTGCCAAAAAACGAAAGAATTGTCATTATCAGAAGGGCCAAACTTGTAACTAAAGCGCCAATTAAAAATGGTTTAATGTCGGCAAAGGTTAAAGCTTTCGCAGAGTAATATTGTAACCTGAACGGCTCGCTAACACATCTAATTAAAGCAAGGAAAATAATAACAATGGCAATTATTGAAATTTTTCTTGTGTCTTTTGCGATTGATCTAAGGCTCATTTTCTATTGCTTTTTTTACTGCGTTTAAAGTGTCCTGTGTTTCTTTGGCTACTTTCCTTTTTATGAAAAAATTTAAAAGCCAAACTTTCAATTTTGAGCTTGAATAGAAATGTGCAATGTCTATTTGGGTTGTCTGGTCGTCAATTTTTTTAAGAGCCGTTTCAACTACATAGTCGGGTAATAACTTTGTCAGCCCCATTGTGTCAGAGAGAAAGACTGTAACAATTTTTTCCATTGGTATGATCTCAATGTCTTTTTCTATGCAGGTATTTTTCCCGTCAGAAAGATGACATTGATAAGCTGCACCTGCTTCACGAAACTGCTTGCCGGAAATTAAGTCAACCTTGTTTACTCGTGGGTGATACTCTGCTATTCGTGAAAGGTCTTGACCAAACTCCCATACTTTTTCAAGTGGAGCATTTATTGTTACAGATTGTCTTGACTGAAATTTAGGTCTCACGTCTTTTTAGTTTGGTGCCGCGATAGAGTAGCCGCCATGTTAGCCGTGGGCTTTGGTATTTTTTATTTTTATTTCTTTCAAAGGATTTCCACCGTCAATGAATAATTTGCCGTTTGGCTTAAGCGCTCTTGAGATTTTAGCTAACGCTTGTTGTTCTAACTCTGGGTGTCGCCCGTCTAAAGCTCCAACCCTAATTGCAAAAGCGAAGTCAAAAGGTTGTTCATCTTTTGGCAATTCAAATCCTTCAATTTTTGCTTGTAAAAACTGAAGTCTTCCGCTGTTGATCTCTGATTGAGAATTTTTTATAGCTTGTTGTATTGATTTGAAGGAACGGTCTATGGCTAAAATTTTTCCATTACTAATACGATTTGCAATTTCACGTGCAGCCACACCCGTTCCACACCCAATTTCCAAAATTCTGATTCCACTCTTTAACGGCAAGGAATTTATGATTTCTAATAGTCGTTGTGAAATTTTCTGTGTCATAGTCCTTATTTTGCACCTACCATTTCTGTTATCTCTTCGTCAACCGTTCCTATTTCAAAGGCTCCAACCTTTAATCCCCGGATGTTTCGAAACAATTGATTTCGCTTCTTCAAAGTCATTTGCTTCGATAATGAAAAATGCACCAAATTGTCCTTTGTCAACTTGTAACCTGGTTTCTTGAACCATCGTCTGTCAACGAAAGTTTGCAGGCTTCTGCAACACTTTTAAGACCTGTACCTCCGAGAAATTTGTTACGGGCAGTGTTTCTTTTAGTCCGTTTGAACATTTTCTGCTTCTTTTCTTATTTCATAACAAAGTTCCACCATTCCGCTTTTGTAAGCTGTCACGTCTTTTAGGTGTAATGCTTGTTCTTGTCCGATATGGTCAAAAAACAGGGTTCCGTCACCCAAAATAATAGGCATAACTGATAACCTTATTTCGTCTGCTAATTTTAAACGAATGAAATTTTTGACAAGCATCGCACCGCCTACAAGCCAAACATTCTTGTAGTTTGGTTTTAGTCGTTCATTCACAAGTTTGTTCAGGTCGCCTGAATAAATTTCAATGTTCTGTCTCTCAATCGGCAGGTTTCTGCGAGTTACTACAATTGTAGGCACGTCTCCATAAGCCCACCCATAAGATTTTGAAAGTTCCAAGGCGTGTTCGTATGTCCGTGCACCCATTAGATAGCAATCTATTGTTTTAAGAAATTCCTCTGTGTTTTGTTCAGTAACTCCTTTCTCGTAGTAGTCGGATGTCTCAAACCACAAAACGCTATTGTCTTTTTTGGCAATAATTCCGTCAAGACTTGAAACCATATGTATTGTCACTTTAAATAGGGCTGTTGGCATTTATATGTCATTTGTGAATTTGCGGTTTGTCCGTTTAACATTGCCACTAACGTGAAAGTTTTTGTGATGGCATGGTAATGGCGAACTGTCAGCTTGTATAAATGCTAAATTAAAAAACTGATGTTGAAGATAAGTACAAATGTTGAACAGCGGAATGTCTGCTGGAACAAAAGCTGATGAATGATTTGCAGATGAGTGTTTTATGTCCAGAGATGCTTTTGCAAATGCACGTGTTGTGCGCATGTCCTCCGTAAAAATATGCATTACAAATATTCGCCTTGATTCTCATTTGCTTTTTGACTGGAAGTATTCAGCAACAGCTTTAAATGATTCTTTGGGCTCCCAGGGCATATCAGGATAAGTACATCCAGATCGTAAACAGGATCTTCACGATGAGGAAGATTGTATGCAGCAAATGAGGTTAGAAATACTGCATCAACTTTTTCAGCCTCGAAGATTTGGAGAAGCTCTAACATATAGGAAGCTTGTTCATTTTCATCACGGTACATAAATGCCATTAAGTTTATCTGGTTTGCCGTCAACCCAATCAACAATCCAAATGCCATGCCCTGCATTATCAGCTGCGCCAATATATGGTCCACATCCAAATTCAGTAATGGCAGCGGGCTTGCCCTCGTTAACAAAGGACTGGATTCCCTTTTCAAAATAAGCGGCGTTTGCAGCAGTTCTATATGCCCCATCCGTGGCTAAGATGTCAAATAGTTTCCAATCCACAGCTTCGAAAGGTAAACAGGCGTAGCTTATTTTTCCATGAAATTTTTGACGAACCAACTGTACGGTTTCTTTGAGAAATTCATTCAATTTGGTGCGAACCTCCGGAATTTTTTCCCGCAGTTTCATCGGTTCTTTGAGCAGCTGAAGTCTGTTATTCAATTCATCATCCGAAAAGAAACCTTTAGTAAAAAGGCTTATTTCTGAACCTGTAAGAAATATAACTTCTGCGCCCTGGCATCTTATTCGTTCTGCCCGTTCAGCGGCATCAACAAGAAAGTTCTGAAGTTCTTCAATTGTAAGATTACTGGTGAAAGGACAATACCAAACTTCAAGACCTGCATCGGCAGCAAGCCGGGCTGTTATTTCCAAACGATCTGCATCACCACCTGTTATCCGTACGGCGTTGCAGTGCAGATCGTTTTTTATAATCTGCATTTCGTGTTTAACAATTTTGGCATCAAAAATCTCTTTTGTACTTACGCCGGAATTGATAAAACCGGTATCGTATGTTACACCTCTTATACGCATATAGCTGATTTTCTTTTCATACAAAAATCACCCAGAGGTATCAGATGACAATTAACAAAGGATAAGAACTGAATTAATATTATGAGCTTTGCATAAAATTTTCTTTGTTGCTGACTCTCTTCCTTATCCTGCTTAACGAAACAGGAGTTACTCCAAGGTAAGTTGCGATGTATTGAAGGGGTACACGCTGAATAATTTGTGGCTTTTCTCTAAGAAGGTTTAAGTAGCGCTGCTCAGGAGAATCCTTGATGAAAGATATCAATTGTCTCATATACTGGTATTGCCGTTCAAAAATTGAATTCATTGCTTTGTCTCTTATGTAAGGCAACTGGCTGATTTCATCCATTATCTTTTCCCAATCTTTTTTATGTATCCAATGTAACACACAAGGCTCAATGGTCTCAATTGTAAAAAAGCCTGGAATATTTTTTCTAAAACTTTCACTGGATGAAACTGCCTCGTTTTCGAAGAAAAATTGAAAAGTGACATCTCTGCCATTATTATTGATCCATGCTCTTAGCATCCCTTTTCAATCAGAAAGGCTTTTCTTGCAATCTCTCCTTCTTTTATAAGAACAGTCCCTGCCGGCACTTCTTTGCGATGGTAAAATTCTGAGTGGCTGTGCCCGGTATTTTTTAGGAACGTAAACTGTTCTTTGAATTTGTCAAGCATTTTATTAACAGTTTCAGGTTTTTCGGATTGCGCACAACGAATCGGTATTTGCGATAGCAGGATATTTGAATTCCGCCACGCTTGTACCGAAGTTGATTAAAGTTTTATTGCAACTTGAAGTGACCGATGTTGTAGGCAGCCATTCGTTGGTTAACTTTTCAATTATTGCTCATGTTCAAATTAGGTTGCAATAGTTCTTACCATTCGCATCTGAAATAAAAATAAACCAGCACAAATACCAAGTAATGTAACGGTTAGCCAAGCCACAGGCGATCTGCTAAATGCAAATGGATCTTTAGCCCCGGGAACAATAGAGGGAACAATATCCTTTGTATTGTTAACAGCTGCATGCATCAACATAGTGAGCAGCAAGCTACCTTTCGTACGCCAATACAGCCAACCCATTGCAACGGAAAGCAAAGTGACTTGCATTAGGAACAAAGGGAATGACTGTCCATACTTATCTACTCCTTGAACAAAAAAAAGAGGTAAATGCCAACATGCCCACAAAACGCCGAGCAGTAAAGTGGAAAGAGAGAGTCCAAATCTTTCCGACATGCGTGGAAGAGCAAAACCACGCCAACCTATCTCTTCACCTGCTTGTACCCAGGTTGAAAATATAATTGCTATAACTATAATGTACCAAGCTTCGTGCCCGAACTGGGGCCATGCGCCCGTAATAATCCTATAAATAAGAGCCACTGCGAGTTTGATTATTGCTATATATCCAGTGGCAAATATATACCACCCAATATTTACTTGCCACTTGCCAACTCTATTAAGCAGTTTTTGCGTTTCTCCTGGGACGCCGCTTCGTGCCACAATCCACAATGCCACCAGAGAGGGGGCAATTGTGCCTAAAAAAAGCAATACTTGTTGAAACGTAGATAATTCAAGTGTGTTTGTATGAACGCGGTGGGAAAGGACAGCAACGGAAATGAAACACGTCCAGCTTATTATGTACGTAAGCAAGAAAAAATTTATTAGAAGTCTCATGATTATTTTATCCTTTCAACTGGGTCACTCTGAAGGGCCCTCCTTCATCTTTTATACAGCATTGAAAAGAACTTACATCCTTCTCATTCGTGACACACTCAAGCCCGAACTGAAGCCGAATAAAGATTAGTTGCCGATTGCTCCAATGTTCAGCCCTGCTATTGAAAGCAATGTCAGCGTAAGTACCAATCATTTATTTAAAGATATTGTTTGCCTTAGCAAGGTATGCAACTTGCTTCCAAGGTTCATTCATTTCTGCTTGTAGTAAATCATATTCTTTTTCCTTTAAAGAAAATAAAGTCTTTGCGACTGTAATAGTCGAGGTGCTTCATGTATAAACTTAAAACTTAATGGACGAAGACCTAAATTCATATTGATAGTTTAATGAACTTAAGCATGCCGCTACGTTCAAGCATTTGCGTTGTGGCGAATTTGAAAAACGTCAAACTGGAACTGTGGCTAATAAAGATAAAAAGTTCATTGATTATTTATAAACAAATTTAGAACGTCGAGGCGGAAATGATATTGAAAATTATTTAAAAGCTCAAGATAAAAACTTTTCCACAGGATGCTGCGCATGTTTAAAAGAATTCAGTCGTTTTGAAAATCCCTGCAATAGCCATCGGGACTAAAGATCTGCAAATCTTAAAGATTGACTTTTAATAAGGGAAAATTGGTTTGAATATTTGACTCCTCGAACTACAAATTTCAAAGTAACATTTTATAAATATTCATTCTAATTTTGTTTTTTTAACCCAAATGCTAAACTGCTATGAACACTTCCAAATATTTTTTGTTGTCTTTTTTTTCAATAATTATACACTGTATGTCATCCCATTCCCTTCATGCACAATCCTTGCAGGGTCAACCTTTGATAGATTCCTTATTAAAGGAATTGCCAAAAGCAAAAAATGATACTTCCAAAGCAAAAACATTTTACAGCCTTTCTGTAGCATTTGCTCCAAATGATAGTACTGCAGCATTAGATTATGCAAACAAATGCATGAATATTTCGACGCAGGCTAAGTGGACAAAGGGAGTTGGTCTTGCCTATTATGCATTTGCAACAGTATACTATAAAATAACAGATTACGCACTTTCACTGCAAAACAGTTCGGAGGCATATAATATTTTTAAAAGCCTTAACGATAAAAAAAATATGGGGTTTGCGCTTTTATTGATTGCAAGTAATTATGCAGAATCAGGTTATTACACTAAAGCTATAGAAAAAGATGTTGCAGCATTAAGAATATTTGAAGTAATAAATGATAAACAGGGGTTAGAAAGATGTTATATCAGTATAGGAGGTTGCTATTTCTATAATTATGATTTTGATAAGGCAATTGAAAATTATAATATGGCATTGATACTATATAAAGAATCGAACAATAAATATGGTGTTGCATCTGTGCTTGATAATATAGCAAGCGTTTTTGTGAATGAGGGAGAATATGACAGCGCCAATATTTACAATCTTCAGGCAATAAAAATTTTTGAAGAAATCAATGATCAGCGTGAACTGAGCAGGGCTTACTTTAACCGAGGAAATATATTAAAGAAGTTATACGATGCAAGATCCGCTTTTGTGTACTATATGCATGCCGTAGAGGTTGATAAAAAGCTCGGTATTAAAATGCAGCTTGCTGATGATTACGGTGTTATTGGTGAACTTTATCTTGATCTTGCAAAAGATTCCTCAAAAAAGTATATCATATCCCCCTTGTTCAAAACAGACAAAAGATCTTTGTTGAAAAAAGCGCGGTATTATTTCACGCAAACGCTTTCCATGAGTAAAAATGAAGGCGACATTTTTTTATTGATGACTTATGCTGATCTCGCTTCCCAAACAGAAGAGCAGCTTGGTAATTATAAAGTGGCACTTGCATTTCATAGAGAGTACATGCTGTATAAAGATTCCATTTTTAATGATGAGAACAAGAAAAAAATAGCCTCTCTCGAAAATCAAAGACTGGCAGAAGTAAAAGATAAAGAGATACAACTGCTCAATAAAGATAAAGCGTTTCAGGCTTCAGAAATAAAACGCCAGGCGCTTATAAGAAATATCATCATCGCCGCTGTTGCAACCGCTGCAATCTTTACTTTCTTTCTTATACGTTCCTTTAATCGCAGGCAAAAAGTAATTTTCGATAAACAGGTGCTGCAAACAGAAATGAAAGCGCTGCGTGCACAAATGAATCCGCATTTTATTTTCAATTCTTTACATTCTATTAATAAGTATATCGTAGAAAATGATAAAGACAATGCATCAGATTATCTTTCCAAATTTGCAAAACTCATGCGCCTTGTGCTGGAGAATTCCCGTGAACAGGAAGTGCCTCTCGAAAGTGATCTCGCCGCACTTGAATTATATATGCAGCTTGAATCGCTTCGTTTTCAAAATCGCTTTCAGTATAGTATTGAAATAGATCCAAGCATCGACAAAGAAAACACATTAATACCACCGTTGCTGTTGCGGCCGTTTGCAGAAAATGCAATTGAGCATGGTATGAAAAATAAAGAGGGCGGCTTAATAAAAATAAATATTCAAACAGAGAATGAAAACATGATGCGATGTATTGTGGAAGACAATGGCACAGGCAGAGAGGTGCTGCCTGTAACTGAGCATGAGAGTGATAAGAAAAGAAAATCACTTGGAATTAAAATTATACAGGAACGGTTAAATATCATTAATCAACTAAAAAAGGCAAAAGCAGCTGTACATATTTTTGATCTCAAAGATGCTGAAAATAAATCTGGCGGATTGCGAATCGAATTACTATTGCCGCTGCAACAGGCTTTTTGACACCGCAGATATTTCCCTTTTAGGGGGCATTTATGATCAAAGTAATCATTATAGAAGATGAAAAGAATAGCAGGGATATTCTTGAGAGTATGCTGCTGCGGCATTTTAAAAATATAGAAATACTCGCTGTTTGTAAAAATGCAGAAGAGGGAAGAACGGCTATTGAGAATCTGCATCCGGATCTTGCGTTGACTGATATTGAACTGGAACAGAAACCTGTATTTGAAATGTTGCAGCAATTAAGCAGTATCAATTTTGAAATTATTTTTATTACTGCTTATGAACAGTATGCTATACAGGCTATAAAATTTTCTGCACTCGATTACCTGCTCAAACCGTTTAGCCTCGAAGACTTGTCAGCGGCTATAAAACGGTACGAACTAAAAAAAGATAAACAGCAATCTGCGCAACAGTATGATGCTCTTTTTCATAATCTGAAGCATTTACAGAAAGATGCAAAAAAGATTGCTCTTCCCTCCTCTAATGGATTAATCATCGTGCCTGTAAAAGAAATCATACGCTGCGAAGCTGGCATTAATTACACAAATTTTTTTCTTACTACAAAACAGAGAATACTTGTGGCAAAAACGCTTAAAGAATTTGAAGACCTGCTAAACGATTATGATTTTGTACGTGTGCATAATTCGCATCTCATTAATCTGCACCACATCAAAAGCTATACAAGAGGAGAAGGAGGAACCGTTACCATGTCTGATGGCAGTGAAGTTGATGTATCGCGCAGAAAAAAAGAAGAATTCCTAAAACGCCTCGCTGCACTTTAGTTATATTGGCGCTCACAGTATTCTGCCGCAATAAAATAGTTCGCAACGAAACCCTACTGATACCTTCAGGGATTACCGTTGAGATACTTATACAATCTTTTACTTCTTCCACTTTTCAAAGAGTAGTTACCAGAAAATAAATAGATGCTGCCATCGAATCTGTTGTGGTTGATGCGCAGCTACTGCCGGTATATTTTTAGCCTGTAATCAATTTACAAAAGGGGATGCCGAAAACCTTTTCGAGAGTAGGCAAATAAACTAAAACTATCTACCATGAAACAACATCAACTTTCGTGTGTTATTGCAGGAGCAGCACTTATTTGCTGCACACACAGTAACCCACATTGCAGTCCGAAATCGGCCAAATGTTAAAAAGAGGGCAGAATTTGTTAAAAAGAAGTTTTTTTTGGCTCGTCTATGAATTGCTAGCCGTTGAAAATCAATACCTGGTTTTTTGA